>Ga0181594_10004702_pt1 | contig 12093 bp, 8 predicted proteins | sample 071ome_18_FD_145603 | JGI IMG/M metagenome (GOLD analysis project Ga0181594, IMG submission 145603) | Coastal salt marsh microbial communities from the Groves Creek Marsh, Skidaway Island, Georgia - 071413BT metaG (spades assembly) | ecosystem: Environmental > Aquatic > Marine > Intertidal zone... | reverse complement strand
ACGCTTCCACCTGTAGAAGCTGGCCCGGCCAATGCCAAAATAGCGGCAAGTCTTCGACACCTGGCCTGTTCGTTCGGCGTGCTGAAGCACCCGCAACTTACGCTGAATCTCGCGTTGAACTTCCTTCTTCATTCCAAACACCTCCTGCCCAATCAGGGCCATCATAAAGGTGTCTCGCGAGCCACGGCATGGCTACAGAATGTATCTTTGGGGCGACGGGCTAGTCGAGCCAGCCGGCTAGCTCGCTCCGCACCAGAGTCTCCAGCATGGCCATGCCTGCCTCGCCCGCGTTGAGGCAATCGAGCGCGGCAAATTCCTTGCCGCCTCCGCCGATGAATTGCTCGCGTCCGCGAATCGCCAGTTCCTCAAGCGTCTCCAGACAATCGGCCGCAAAGCCCGGTGCGGCAATAGCCAGCCGCCGCGTGCCGCTCTGGGCCGCGTTCGCCAGCACCTCGTCGGTATAGGGCTCCAGCCACTTTGCCTTGCCGAAACGCGACTGGAAGCCGACCTCGATCCGCAAATTCGGAAATTGGTCTGCCAGGGCCTCACTCAGCAAGCGCGCGGTCTTGCGGCACTGGCAATGATAGGGATCGCCTAGATGAAGCGTGCGTTCCGGCATGCCATGGAAGCTGAGCACCAGCACTTCGGGCTCGAAATCGAGCGCAAGGATCTGGCGGGAGATATCGGTACGAAGTGCTCCGATATGCTGCGGATTTTCGTAGTAGGGCGCGAGCGTGCGGATCGCGGGCTGCCAGCGCATCGCCTTGAGCGCATCTCCCAGGGCGTCCATCGCGCTCGCCGTGGTCGCGCCGGAATACTGCGGATAGAGCGGCGCGAACAGCACCCTATCACAGCCCAGCTCCTTCAGCTGCGTCAGTTCGTCGGCGATTGCGGGTGTGCCATAGCGCATCGCCCAGCGCACCAGGACCTTCTCGCCCAGCCTTGTCTGCAAGGCCTCTGCCTGTCTCGCCGTGATGGCCGCCAGCGGCGAGCCCTCCTCGGTCCAGACCTGTGCATAGGCATGAGCGCTCTTGCGTGGGCGCGTCGTCAGGATCGCGCCATGCAGTATCGGCCACCAGACCAGCTTTGGAATCTCGACCACACGGGGATCGGACAGGAACTCCGCCAAATAGCGCTGAACCGCGCCGGGCGTGGGCGTATCGGGCGTGCCGAGGTTGACCAGCAGAACGCCAACCTTGCCGACCGCGACGTCCGGATGATCCGCCGGCCGCTCCATCACAGGCCTTCCGACAAAAGCGGCAACCGCCGGAACCGCAGCCCGGTTGCCGAAAAGAGCGCATTGCCGATTGCAGGCGGCGCAGCGACTACGCCCAGTTCACCTGGATCGGCGGGCGGCGCATCACTGGCGATGAATTCCACCTCGATTTCAGGGCAGTCGGCAAGCAGCGGCAGGTTGAGATGCGACAGCCGCCGTGCGGAAGGCAAGCCGCGCTCGTAACCGGTTGCTGAGCCGATCGCGAGACCGAGTCCGAATACGAGCCCGCCCTCGATCTGCTGGCGCGCGATGTCCTCGTTCACGATCCGGCCGATGTCGGCGACTGCGCTGATCCGATCGACGCGCACGCCACTGTCGGCGCGGCGCGCGGTCGCCACCACCGCAATCCGACCCGCGCCGTCGCTCTCACCGATCCTGTGACAGGCCAGCCCCTGCCCGCTCGAATCGCCGCCCCCGCCCCAACCCGACAGGGTAGCGACCCTTTGCAGGCATTCAGCGAGCCGCGGCTCCTTGCCTAGCAGCGCCATACGAAAGGCCAGCGGCTCGCGATTGGCCTGGTGCGCCAGCTCATCGATGAATGTCTCGTTGAAAAAGCAGGTGTAGCCGTGGGCATTGCCGCGCAGCCGCGCGGTAGGCAGATCGATAGCAACCGGCACCTGTTCGATCGCGAGATTGGCAAGTTGATAAGGCGGAACCGCTCCCTCCATCGCCAATGGATCAATAGCTCTTGCCACGCTGTCTATGGCCTCGAAGGGTGGTGCGAGGGAGAGCAGCCGCTCGCCGAATTCGCGCACTGTCGCCGGGACAGCGATGCGCGCGCGCCATCCGGCCAGCCGCCCCTCGACATCGGTGCGCGCGCCCATCAGCGCAGCGACCGGCGTGCGCGGCCAGCCTGCCAGATGCTCCTGCCAGCGCGACCACGTAATCTGCACCGGCTTCCTGGCCTGCCGCGCAATCAAGGCGGCCTCGGCGGCCTGTCCAGCTTCGAGGCGCCTGTCGAAGCTGCCGCCCGCTGGCATCGCGTAAAGAACCACATCGTGCAGATCGATGCCAAGCGCGTGTGCGGCCACCTCACGCGCGGATTGCGGCGCCTGGCAGCCCATCCACAGTTCGAGCTTGCCATCAACAAACCGCGCGGTGGCGCTCGTCGTTTCCAGACCGGCATGAAGGGCAGGCTCCACCTCGTAACGCACAGCAAGATCGAAATTCTTTTCGAGCAGATTATCGGGATCGCCGGTCTCGAACAGCCGCGCCTCGTCGCCATGGCGGAGTGCCATGTCGAGCGCCTCGGTAATTTTGGCGCTGTCTGCCAGTCGCGAAACCTCAAAATGCGGCGCGATCCGGCGCAGCGATTCCTCCGCCGCCCACCAGTTGCTGGCAATCGCCGCCAGCCAGTCCGGGCCTTCGACCAGGTCGATCAGTCCGGCCACGCTGCCAGCCTCGCTACGGTCATATTCGCCCAGACTCGCCTTGCCGACAGGGGCATGATGCACGGCGGCAAAAACCATGTCTGGCATCCGCACATCCGCCGCGAATTGGTAGGAGCCATCGACCTTGGATGGCAGATCGAGGCGCGGGAAGTCCTGTTTCTCGCCAGCCACACCTTCCACCTGCTGCGGCCTCAACGGTGGCGGGTCGGGCGGATCGAAGGCAGCGGCCTCGGTCGCAAGCTTTGCGAACGACGCTCTGTTTTTGCCGTGGACGATGAAACCCTCGCGTGCCTCGCACTCTTCCCAGCTTACGTCCCAGCGCTCGGCTGCCGCCATGGCCAGCATCGCGCGCACCGAGGCTGCTGCCTTGCGCGCCGGCATCTCGAAAGCCTCCAGCGAAGTACCGTCAGCGGTCGTCATGAACTGGTTGTCCTGCGCCCAACGGCGCACCAGAATATCGTCCGCCGAATCTGCAAACGAGTGCATTGCAGGCATCCACAACTCCGACCAACGCGCTGCGAGCGGCAGGTTAGCATAGTGCGCGCTGACCGGCGCGGGCTCTATGGCGATTTGCCGCCAATCCGCCCCCAGCTCCATGGCGACGACCTGCGGGAGCAGGGTCGAAACCCCCTGCCCCATTTCGAGTTGGGGCACGGCGACGGATACCACGCCGTCCTGCGCAATCTTGATCCAGGCATCGAAAGCAATCTCGCCTGGCGCAGGCGAAAGCGGCAGCGGAAAGCTGCGCGGCCTTGCGACATATCCCACCATTAGCCCGCCGCCCGCCAATGCGGCAATCAGCACGCCCCGGCGAGAAAAGCGCATCAGGCTGTCGCCTCGCTCGGCTGACGCTGGTTGGCGAGCCAGGTCGCGATGCGCCGGGCGATCGCGGCGAACGCCTCCGACTGCGGTCCGTCGCCAGCCGCCGGCGGCGACCCGGCGTCGCTGGCCTGCCGGATGGCGATATCGAGCGGTACCCGGCCCAGAAAAGCATGGCCCATCTCGCCAGCCGCTGCTTCGGCTCCGCCGGCGCCGAACGGATCGCTCACTCCTCCACAATGCGGGCAGACATAGCCCGCCATGTTCTCGACAATGCCGATCACCGGCACCTTGCCCTGATCGAAGAGCGAGATCGCTCGGGCCGCATCCATCAGCGCAAGGTCTTGCGGAGTCGAAACGATTACCGCACCCATCGGCTTGAAGCGTTGCAACATGGTAAGCTGCACGTCACCAGTGCCGGGGGGCAGATCGACAACCAGAAGATCCACATCGCCCCAGTCGGCATCGACGAGCTGCGACAGTGCATTGCCCGCCATCGGGCCGCGCCAGGCAATCGCCTGTCCGGGGCTGGCGAGATGGGCCATCGACAGCATCGGTACGCCCCATTCGCTCTGGACTGGGATCAGTTTCTTCTCTGGCGTCGCCTGCGGTCGCGCCCCTTCCGTCGCCATCAGCCGCGCCTGCGAAGGACCATAGATATCGGCATCGACCAGCCCGGTCTTGATGCCCGAGCGGGCCAGCGCGATAGCCAGATTGGCCGAAAGCGTGGATTTGCCGACCCCACCCTTGCCCGAACCGACCGAGATCAGTCTGCGCGCGCGTTTTTCTCCCATCATCGCGACACGCACCTCGGAAACTCCGGGCGCGGTGCGCAGGGCATCCTTCGCCGCGATATCAAGCCTGTCGCGCTCGAGCCCGTCGAGCCCGGTCACGTCGAGAACCAACGTCGCTACTCCATCTGAGATGCGAAGCGATTGCAGTCGGGTCCTCACGGCATCGGGTAAGTGCCTTTCCAGTTCCTTGCCCGCATTCTCGTTCATCAATCGCCCCTGGCTGCAGTTTTCCGGTTCGCCCCTCCCTAGCAAGGAAAAAGCACGCGCAGGCACTATTTTTGTTAGCCACTCGTTCCTATAACGGGTGCCATGAGAAGGATTGGAAGCGTTCTGGCGCAAGCGGGACTGGCAATGGCGGGACGGCGGAGCCCCTGGGGCAAGCCCCGGCCCGACCTTCCCGAAGACAAGGATGGCGAGACGGACTCCCCGCCCCAAGCCGAAGACGATGGGCCGAAAGGCCCGCGCAATCCCTGGCTTCCTCCCGGCGGGGGAGAACCGCGCCGCTCAGCCAGCATCGAAGACATTTTCCGTGGCGGAGACAGGCGCAGACGGGGCGGTGGATCCGGCGGTGGTGGTGGTTTTCCGCGATTGCCAGAGCGCCCCGACGGAAAGAGCTGGTTCCCTCTGATCGTCGGCGGGATAATCCTGGTCGGCCTGCTGGTCACCTCCGTTCACCTGATCAGCCCGCAACAGCGCGCTGTCGTCAAGACGCTCGGCAACTACGCGCGAACGCTCGAACCTGGGCTCGCATTTTCCGCACCCTGGCCAATCGAAACCGTGGATGTCGAAGACGTGCAAGGTGTTCGGGCCGTGCGAATTCCGGAATCCGGTCAGAATGCGAAGCTTATCCTGACCGGCGACCAAAACCTCGTCGACCTCAGCTACATCGTGCGGTGGAACATCAAGAACCTTGAGAATTTCAAATTCCGTCTCGCCGAGCCCGAAGAGACGGTCAACGAAGTGGCCGAAGCGGCAATGCGCGCATCCGTGGCGGAAAAGACTCTCGACCAGACGTTTTCGGGCCAAGGTCGCGCCGAAATCGAGCAGCGTGTCCGTCAGCGCATGCAGAGGACACTCAACAGCTACCGCGCCGGAATCGAAGTGCTTGGTGTCGAGATAGACAAGGCCGACCCGCCTCAGGACGTCGTCGACGCATTCCGCGATGTCTCGGTCGCCGAACAGAACGCGGATGCCGCCGTCAACCAGGCGCGTGGCTATGCCCAGCAAGTGCTCGCTCAGGCCCAGGGCGAAGCTGAAGCATTCGACAAGGTGTACGAGCAGTATCGCCTGGCGCCACAGGTGACCCGGCAGCGTCTTTACTACGAAACGATGGAGCGGGTGCTCTCGCAGACCGACAAGACAATCATCGAGGCTCCGGGCGTAACGCCGTATTTGCCGCTTCCGGAATTGCGAAGACGAGCCAAGACCGCTGGCGAGACAACCGTGACCGCGCCGGAGAAGCGATAAGATGAGCACGATCTTTCAGGAATATCGTGGCGTAGCGATCGCTCTGGGCATCGCGCTGTTCGTCTTTCTCACCAGCGCGTTTGTCGTGCCTGAAGAGGAACAGGCGGTCGTCATCCGGACCGGTGAGCCAGTCGGTATTGTCAACACGCCCGGCGGCAAGACAAACGCCGGACTCTATTTCCGGGTGCCCTTCATCGACCGCGTGCAACGGATCGAAAAGCGCGTTCTCGACCTCGAAATGACCGATGAGGAAGTGTTGTCCAATGACCAGCAGCGCCTCCTCGTCAATGCCTATGCACGGTTCCGCATCACCGACCCGGTGCGGATGGTGCAACGCGCGCGCACAACCGAGGGAGTGCGCGTCGCACTCGAACCGATCCTGAACTCGGTGCTGCGGCAGGAACTCGGTCGCCGCACATTTCAGGCCATGCTGACCGCAGAGCGCGGCACCGCGCTGAAAAACGTGAGGGAAAATCTGGACCGTCAGGCGCGTCAGTATGGTGCCGAGGTGATCGACGTGCAGATCAAACGCACCGACCTGCCCGATGGCGCGCCCCTGCAATCTGCTTTCCAGAGAATGGAAACAGACCGTGAGCGTGAGGCGCGCACAATTCGCGCCCAGGGCCAGCGTGACGCCCGTATCATCCGCGCCGAGGCCGACGCCGAGGCCGCGAAGATATACGCAGACGCCTTCGGAAAAGACGCCGCGTTCTATGATTTCTACCGCGCGATGCAGAGTTACGACATTACGTTCTCTCCTGAAAATGGAAGCGCGGATAGTAGCGTTATTCTCTCGCCGGATAACGAGTATCTCCGGCAGTTCCGTGGTCGCCGCTGATGAACCCGCCTTAACGCATTCAATCTGCGTTAAGCCGCGACCCTGATGTTCTGCGCAATTCTGACCGAAGCGCCGGGAGAGGCGCCGCAACGAAGGAAAACAAGGACGTGAAGCCCGTGCGATACGCTTATGGATTAACCACCGCCCTGCTGCTTTCGGGAGCGACCGTGTCGCTCGTGACCGGCCATCCGGCAGGCGCACAGGTCGCGCAGAACGAAAGCTCGCGCATGTCAACGGTGGTGCCGCGCGCGGGTGCGCCCGCAAGCTTTGCCGACCTTACAGAGCAATTGGCGCCCGCCGTCGTCAACATTTCGACGCGCCAGTCCATTCAGGTTCGGCAAAGCAATCCGTTCGCAGGCACACCCTTTGCCGACCTGTTTGGAGGACCCGGCCAGCGCGGACCGACAACCCGCGAAGCGCAATCGCTGGGATCGGGCTTCATCATCTCGGCCGATGGCTTCGTCGTGACCAACAACCACGTCGTTGCGCCCGCCTCGCGCAATGGCGAGATCAAATCGATCACTGTTACCATGCCCAGCGGCACCGAATATTCCGCGCGGCTTGTCGGCCGCGACGAGGCTTCGGACCTTGCCGTGCTCAAGATCGACGGTCAGCGGAACCTGCCCTTCGTCAAGTTCGGCGATTCGTCCAAGTCGCGCGTCGGCGACTGGGTGATTGCAATCGGCAACCCCTTCGGCCTCGGCGGAACGGTGACCGCAGGTATTATTTCCGCCGTCTATCGCAATACCGGATCGGGCACAGCTTATGACCGGTACATCCAGACCGACACGGCGATCAATCGCGGCAACTCGGGCGGCCCGATGTTCGACATGAGCGGCAACGTCATCGGCATCAACAATGCGATCTTCTCGCCGACCGGCGGCAGCGTCGGCATCGGTTTCGCGATTCCGGCCGAGATCGCTGCCCCCATCGTCGATAAGCTGCGGCGAGGCGAGGCGATCGAGCGCGGATATCTTGGCGTACGGATCCAACCGCTCAGTGAGGACCTGGCCGCATCGCTTGGCCTGGCCCGCAACCGCGGCGAATTCGTCCAGGCGGTCGAGCCGGGACAAGCGGCGGCCAAGGCAGGCATCAAGCCGGGCGACGTTGTCGTGACCGTCGGCGGGAAGGAAGTCACGCAGGAGCAGACGCTCTCCTACCTCGTCGCCAATACCGCACCGGGCACGACCGTTCCCATCGAGCTGATCCGCGACGGCAAGCGCATGACGGTGCGCGCCAAGGTCGCGGCGCGTCCGAGCGAGGAGGAACTGCAGCAGCAGGTATTCGATCCCGATGGGCAGGATGACGGAAACCCGTTTGCCCAACCGGATCAAAACCGCGGCGAAGGCGTTGTCGAGCAGTCGCTCGGAATTTCCGTTATACCACTCACTCCGCAGATCGCGGGGCAGATCGGCGCATCGGCGGATACACGCGGAGTTGTCATCACCGCAATCGATCCCAATTCCGACGCGGGGCAGAAAGGCCTGACGCGCGGCGACATTGTTCTCTCCGCAAATTACCGCAGCGTCGAAACCTTGGCTGCGCTCGAGGGCGCTATCAGCCAGGCAAAGCGCGCCAATCGAGATGCGGTGTTGCTGCGGGTGCAGCGCCGTGGCCGGCCGCCCGCCTATGTGCCCATCCGGCTGAGGTAATCACTCCGATCAGGGTGGCCCGGGTCCGCCCTCACTGCCTCCCGTCGCACGATCGAGGAAATCCTCGTTCGCAGCTGGAGGGATAGGTACAGGTCCCCGCTTTACGTTGACCGGCGGCTCAACATAGTCGCGCGGCACGGGAATGCGCTGTGCGCTGCCAGGCTCGATCAGGTTGCCATCCTCATCGACAAAGTAATAATCGTCCGGGTCTCCCGCGAGCGCCTCTTCGTCGGGTTCGAGCTGCCAGTCGGGCAACCTGAGTTCGGTGTCGAATTTCTCGACAGGGCGGTTTTTTACGGCGCTGCGCATGAATGACGCGAAGGCACGCGCGGGAGCGGTGCCGCCCTGCAGGCCTCCAACTCTTCTACTGTCGTCGCGACCCATCCATACACCTGCGGTCAGGCCGCTCGAGAAGCCGACGAAATAACCGTCCTTGTTTGAACTTGTCGTGCCGGTCTTCCCGGCTACGGGGCGCCCGATCTGCGCGGCCTTGCCCGTCCCGTTCGCCACCGCAGTCTGCAACAAGTCGGTTATTCCAGCAGCAACGTAGTGCGGAACCAGCAGCGCACCATCTCTCGGCTTGCGCCGAAAGAGCAGTTGACCGTTTGCTCCCGTGACCTTGACGATGCCATAAGGTTCGATCGAGCGCCCTTTCGCGGACACGCTTGCGAAGGCCCGGGTCATGTCGATCAGCCGCACTTCCGAGCTGCCCAGCACCATCGAGGGCACGGTCGTGACAGGCGTGGTAATCCCGAAGCGGCGCGCCATGGCCGCAACAGTGCCAAAGCCGACCTCGCTGCCGAGCTTCGCGGCGACGGTGTTCTTCGAATAGGCGAAGGCAGTTCGCAGATCGATCTCGCCGGCATAGCTGCCGCCCGAATTGCGAGGGCTCCAGCCATCGATGGTTACCGGCTCGTCCGTGATGGAATCATCGGGTGTGTAACCCGCTTCGAGCGCGGCAAGATAGACGAACAGTTTCCATGCGGAGCCAGGCTGGCGGACCGAATTGACCGCGCGGTTGTAATTCGAAGTGACATAGTCGGTACCGCCAACCATTGCGCGCACCGCGCCGTCGCGATCGATAGCCACGAGCGCGCCCTGCGCGCCGGACGGAACATTTGCGCGAAGCGCGGCGGTTGCCGCGTTCTGCATATCTATGTCGATCGTCGTCCAGACCTCGATCGGCTCGTTGGTATCGGGCAGGACCAGATCGAGTTGCGGCAGCACCCAGTCGGTAAAATAACGCACCGAATTCTGGCCTTTTCCTTGCGGCAGACGCACCGCGTCCAGATCGGCCGTATCGGCTTCGGCCTGTCCGATATAGCCATTCGCGACCATGACCGAGAGCACGACCATGGCGCGCCCCTGCGCCGCTTCCACATCGGCGGTGGGCGAATAGCGCGAGGGCGCCTTGACGAGGCCAGCGATAATGGCGGCTTCGGCAAGCGAAAGATTGCGCGCGGAATGATCGAAGAACCTGCGGCTTGCGGCATCGATTCCGTAAGCGCCACCACCGAAATAGACCTTGTTGAGATAGAGCTCGAGGATCTGCTCCTTGCTGAGCTCAGTCTCGAGCGCAAGAGCCAGTACCCCTTCCCTGATCTTGCGACCGAATGTGCGGTTGTTGTTGAGGAAGATATTGCGCGCCAGCTGCTGGGTAATCGTCGAAGCACCCTCGCGGAAATAGCCGCTCCTGATCCTGACGAGGAGCGAGCGTGCGATGCCTATGGGATCGACGCCGAAATGCGATTCGAACCGGCGGTCCTCGATCGCCACCATCGCATCCTTCATCACCGGTGGAATGTCGTTGTAGGCGATCCATTTGCCATAGCTCGGACCGAGCGAGACAATCTCGGTGCCGTCCATCGACCGTACGACAATCATCTGACCCTGTTGGCTCGACTTGAGTTGCTCGAAGCCGGGCAGATCCCGTGCGGTCATGAATACGGCCGTTCCCAGGAAGATCGCGCCGAGAACAGCCAGAGCGACTCCCCACAGGAATGTGCCGCGCACGATCCGCCGCCACAGCGACTTTTTTTTCGAGGATTTCTTCTTTTTCCTTGGCGGCGGCGGAGGCGGGCGCCTGCCCCTGCGCGATGGGTGGCCGCGCGATGATGCTGCCATGAGTCAGACCTTGATCCCGCCGATGCCTTCCTGGCGCTGTCTACACGTGACTTGCAGGCTTTGGTAGGCGCTCACGCAAATCATCCGGGGCTAAACGAAGGATTTGCGCGGCAAACCGGATCAGCCGTCCTTGCCCTCAAAATCCAGCGAGGCTGAATTGATGCAGTAGCGCAGACCTCCGGCATCACATGGACCGTCAGGGAAGACGTGGCCGAGATGCCCCTCGCACTTGGCGCAGCGCACCTCTGTGCGCACCATGCCGTGCGACATGTCGGAGTACTCATTGACCGCTTCGGCAGCGACAGGGGCGGTGTAACTCGGCCAGCCGGAACCCGAATTGTATTTGGTCTCCGAACTAAACAGCGGCGCGCCGCAGCCCGCGCACTTATACATGCCCTCGGCCTTGTTCTGCTCGTACTTGCCTGTAAAGGCGCGCTCGGTCCCTGCCTCGCGGAGGATATGGTATTGCTCCGGCGACAGGCGCTCGCGCCACTGTTCTTCGGTGAGGTTGAGCTTGTCGGTCATGCGCGTCTCTCCTTGCGCTCGTCAATATGGCGCTCGGCGCGGTAGATTTCCAGCACCCTACCTGTCAGATGGGCAGGTTGAATAGTGTCACCGCGTTGTCCTGCAACAGCTTCTTGCGGTTTTCGAACGGCATGTCCCCGACGCGCTCGACGATGAACTTCTGGACGTCGGGATAGATCGAAGTCGGATGCGGGAAGTCGGTCTCGAAGAGCACCTTGTCATAGCCCAGCGCGGCGCAATCCGTGTCCAGCCGGTCCTTCTCGAACCAGAAAGTCGTCCAGAAATGGTCGCGCCAGTAATCCCATGGCATCTTGTCGAGTTTGCTGGCGTGATCGGGCAGCATTTCCTTGAACTGGTGGGTGAACATGTCCAGCACGAATGGCACCCAGCCGGTGCCCGCCTCGATCAGCCCGATCTTGAGCTTCGGATAACGGTCAAGCAGGCCCGAGACCATCCAGTTGCCGATCGTTGCCGAACAGGCAAGTGAATGCATGACAGGGTAGATCGTGAGCTTCTCCTGAAAAGGAAAGCCTTCCCAGATGCAGGTGCTTGGATCGATCGCAGCATTGATATGGAATGTGATCGGCGTGCCCGTGTCATTGAGCATCTCGAGTACCGGCGCCCACCAGTCGTCAGCGTAACGCGCGATACCGAACTGCTCGGGCTTGTCAGGAAACACAAAGCCCTTGAGTCCACTGTCGATGCAGCGCCTTGCTTCGGCCACCATTGCGTCGCGGTCCCAATAGGGCAGATGCGCCATGGTAAAGACCCGCTGGCCGGACTCCTCCTGGTAGTCCATCGAGGCATCGTTGTAGATTTGCAGGATCGTGAGCGCCAATTCGTTGTCGCCCAGCGTCATCAATGATCCGGGCTGCGTCACGCCGCCGTTCTGAAAGCAAATCTGCGCCCACACGCCCATGTCGTCCATCATCTGGACGCGCGGCTTGATTAGGTACGTCCCCGGCTCAGACTCGTCGAAGGTCGGAATCGTCAGCCGCCCCAGTACCTTGTTCTTGTCCTTGCGGATGACATTGCCACCGACCGTGCCGAAATTACGCTCGCCGACATACCAGCGGTCAATCCCGTCGGCATCGCGATTGATGCGCGGCACTTTGTCCTTGAGCCGGGCGGGCGCGCGCGAGGTAAACAGGTCGGGCGCTTCGGTGAAGTGGGTATCACAATCGACGATCTTTATGCCGGCAAACAA
>Ga0181594_10004701_pt1 | contig 12094 bp, 9 predicted proteins | sample 071ome_18_FD_145603 | JGI IMG/M metagenome (GOLD analysis project Ga0181594, IMG submission 145603) | Coastal salt marsh microbial communities from the Groves Creek Marsh, Skidaway Island, Georgia - 071413BT metaG (spades assembly) | ecosystem: Environmental > Aquatic > Marine > Intertidal zone... | reverse complement strand
GAGGGAACTCTTCGCGGACGCAGGCGTCTCCGAGGGCGACACCGTGGTCGCGTACTGCATGGTTGGGTGGCGCGCGAGCTACACGTACCTCGCTGCGCGCATGCTGGGATTCGATGCGAGGTTCTATGACGGCTCGTGGCGCGACTGGGGAACCAGAGACGACCTGCCGGCCGTGACCGGGCCCGAGCCGCGACAGATTCCCTAGCCCGCGTACCGGGCCGCTGGTGAAACACTTCCCGAGCCCCGTGGGGTACGGACTCGCATGTATCAGATGACGCCGTGGGTTACGCGACTTCTCATCGCGAACGTTGGGATCTATTTCATCCTGTCTGGCTTGCCGCCCCAGTTGGGAAATGCGATCGCCAACGGCCTCGTGTTCCGGCCGGGTGCAGTTCTCCAGACCCCCTGGACGCCCGTGACGTACATGTTTCTTCATGCTGGCTTCGGCCATCTGTTCGGAAACATGATCGGCATCTTCTTTTTCGGCCCGAGGCTGGAGCAACGGCTGGGTGCGAAGGGGTTTCTGACGCTGTATTTCGCTGCCGGGATGGGCGGCGCGCTCTTCGAGTCGATCCTCGCCCTGTTCATCGGGCCGGTATCGATGGTCGGGGCCTCCGGTGGTGTCTTCGGCATCCTCGCCGGATTCGCGTATTTCTGGCCCCGGGAGACCATTCTTCTCTTCCCGATTCCGATTCCGATTCAGGCCTGGCTTCTGGTCACGCTCTATGTGCTGTGGTCGCTCTACGCAGGGCTCAGTTCCGCATCGATCGGGGGAGGGGTCGCGCATTTCGCCCACCTCGGTGGAGCTGTCGTCGCGCTGGGCTACCTGTGGGGAGTCGACTGGCGCCGCGGGGGAGCGAGGCGTGAATTCCAGCGAGCCCTGCAGACGCCGTCGAGCGGTGGTGGCCTTCTCAACGAACGCGCGGCCATGGAGCGCTGGAAGCACATTTCGGTGGACTCGCTGCATGAACTGAACCGTGAGGAGGTACAGCGCCTGCTGGCGAAGGTCCGGGCGGATGGAGCTGGAGCCCTCACAGTGCCGGAGCGGGCCTTCCTGGATCGAATGGCTTCAGGCTGACCGTCCGCACCGAGCCGCATCGAGCGAGGCCGCAATGCATCGGACGACACCGTGACCGTCTCAGGCCGATACCCGATTCCGTCGCGTCGGCAACGGGTCGAGCAGGTCATCCAGCGGAGTCGCTTCGTTACGACGCTCGCCCATGCGCCGGATTCTGACGCCGCTCACGCCTTCGTCCAGACGCTTAGGGACGAGTTCCCGGATGCGACCCACCACTGCTGGGCGTTCGTCGCCGGTTCACCGGGGAGTACGTCGCACATCGGGATGAGCGACGACGGTGAACCGCACGGTACGGCCGGTCGACCGATGCTGACCGCGCTGCTTCACTCCGGAGTCGGTGAGGTCGTCGCCGTATGCACCCGCTACTACGGGGGGACCAAGCTGGGTACCGGAGGTCTGAGCCGTGCCTATGCGGGGAGTGTGGTTCTCGCCCTGAAGGACCTCCCCACGGAGGAGCGGGTGGATCGATGTGCCGTCACGGTGACGGTGGGATATTCGGACGTGGATGGCGTCCAGCGACTGGTCTCCGAGCATTCGTGGGTACTGGCTGACGAGGACTTCGGCACGAACGTTCGGCTCCACCTTCTGATTCCTGCCGATGAACTCGAAGAGGCGCGTCGACACATCGTCGATCGCACCCGGGGATCGGGAGTCGTCGAGGTGGAGAACCGTTCCGACTAACCCCAGCGCGCGTCAATCGCTCGGCGGATCTGCTCGAGGCTCTGTCCCTCTCCATGCCGGCGGTAGGCGAGCCTTGCCTCGGCCTGACATATGGGGCACCCCATCGCCATGCCGTCGGCGTGGAAGCACGTCAGCAGAGAGCGATAGGTGGGGAACGCCGCACATCCGCAGGCGCAGCCCAGTCCATCGGCGATGTGAGGGATTTCCCGGATCATGCCGTAGATCTCGACGACAGCGTCCGGAAACCCAGCGAGGTGCTCAGCCGTGAGAACGTCACCCCCGTCGATTCCGGGGCGGGGATCCGGGTGCTCAACCCCGACCCCGAGTCGGTGAGGAGCAGCCAGAAAGGCACCCGGAAGTGCCGGGGCAGCCCGGAGAAAGGCCCGGCGGGTCGGCAGACTCAGTTGCCGGCCCCCGCTGACGGGGGCGTGATCATGATGTGGGCTCCCGCGGTCCCGGGGAACATGAGCCAGGGTGCTCCGGGAGCAGTAGGCTGCGCGGAGAGGCCGGTCGACTGAGTCGTCGCCCATGGGGTGTAGACGACCCACCGGAGGAAGGCGTTCTGAACCGTGCTGCTGCCGGCATCGAAACCGTCACCGGTCAGGACGTACAGCATCGCCGGTTCCTCCGGCATCGAGAGGGTGCCGGCGTCGGCCTCCGCCCATCGCCGCTGCGCCAGCTGGCCGGAATCCGTCACCCCCTGAGCGCGCAGTTCGCGACCGCGTGCCATGAAGGGGTCCAGCGACTCGTGATAGCAGGCGACCTCCCAGCCCTCCCGGTTCGGGTCATCGGCGAGGCAAACGAGCGAACCACCTCCATCGCGAAGGGTGGTCATCGACCCGTCGTCGAGGAATCCCATGACAGTCGCGTCATCCCGTTCCATGGCCGGGGCAGCCTGAAGAGCGGCCGAGATCTGGATCTCTGCCGCAGGTGCCTGCGCTTGAGCCTGCGGCGGGGAAACGAGCAGCATCAACACCAGAATCGCGAGGCAGCAAAGACGCGAGGTGGTGAAGGTCTTGTCAGAGGAGGTGCGCGTCAGGGCCATGGCTGTCCGTCCCGGAGGGGTTGTCGTTCGGGACGGTGAGAGGGCGTCCCGCTCGGGGCTCGGAGAGCGATCGAATCCCGAAACGGGAAAGTGCAGCGATCCGGGAGGACGTGCGAGGGGTGGTGGCACGGCGATCCGGCGGTCGCGCGAGCAGACGTCGTCGGGAGATGACATCCGGCCGCGGAACCTGTCGCACCCCGCGGCACCACCCCACGTTGTATTCAGGTCAAGAAGTTCGGTACGCTCACGTTGAATGGATGGGCACATGAAGCACTTCAAGCGGGCATTCGCCTGCGGGCTCGGCGCCGCCACCATGTTCGCCGGCTGCGGAGGTGAGGACATGCAGGGTTTTCCCACGAGTGATGGATCGGAAGAGCAGCTGATCGCGAGGGCTGCGGCATACGAACTCCCCACGGAATACGTGCCACCCCCGGGCGAAGCTCTCCATCACCACACGGCCGGGTTCGCGAAGATCCTCTGCTCCGGTGTTTTCATCACCGGCCTCGATGCCGATGACGCAGCCGCGAACGTCGGCGGATTCATCTCTCCGTTCGATGAGCGCCAGCACGTCGTGGACACGGTGATCGACTACGACCGTCAGATGGTGTCCCTCACGCTGCCGGACGGCGTGACCCGGACGGCACGCCGATACGGAAATCAGGGCTGCGTTGCGCACCCGGTGGGTGCGACCGAGGTCTTCTTCGAGCCGTCCGAGGTGGAGCGGAATCTGCCTCCTGCCGAGACCACGCCCTGGCCGATGGGTGATGTCCTGCCGGATGAGTCGTGGCCCGCAGAAATCGACATGGCGAAGGTCGAGCAGGCACTTGACGCTGGCTTCGGCCCGCCGGAGGCGCGCACGCTCGGCTTCGTCGTGACCTACAACGGCCGGATTCTCGGAGAGCGCTACGGTGAGGGCATCGGGATCCACACGCCGCTCGAGAGCTGGTCGATGACCAAGAGCCTGACCGGGACTTTGATGGGTGTCCTGATCGAGCAGGGGGTCTACGATCTCTGGGATCCCGCGCCCATCCCGGAGTGGCAGGGTGAGGGAGACCCGCGCCAGGAAATCCGGATCGGCGACATCATGCGCATGTCCAGTGGTATCCGGATCAATGCGCCATCGGACCCGGACTACAACGCTGATCTCTACGCCGACCACTTCTACCTGTACACGGGGACGGTCAACTCCTACGAGTATGCCGCAACCCGGCCTCAGCAGTGGCCGCCCAACACCATCGGCCGATACCGGAATACCGACCCCGTTCTCGCCAGCTACCTCGTCCGCCTGGGTGTCGAAGGCGCGGGGATGGACTACCACTCGTTCCCGCAGCAGCATCTGTTCGACCGGATCGGTATCCGGGATGGTCTGATCGAGACGGATCCGTACGGCAACTTTCTCGGACAGGGGCTCGCCTTCATGCCGGCCCGCGACTGGGCTCGCCTGGGCAATCTCTACCTCCAGGATGGTGTCTGGGACGGAGAGCGGATTCTGCCCGAGGGGTACGCCGAGTACGCGTCCACGGTTGCTCCTGCATGGGACGCGGATGGACGCCGCGTCTACGGAGGAGCCTTCTTCTGGGTGAATGGTGAGGGTGGACTCGGAATCCCGGATACCGCCTACCGTATGCTCGGAGCAGGTGGACAGAGTACGACCATCATTCCGACGCACGGACTCGTCGTCGTACGGCTGGGCAAGTACACGGGGGCCGGGCCGGGCGCAGATGCCCTGGAGGAGGCCTTCCGGTTGCTCATGGAGGCAGTGCCGGCCGTCCAGTGATGGGCAGAGTGCTGCGACCGAGGTCTCCCGGGGTGGGAGACCTCGGTCAGAACGAAAGCAGCTTGGTGAATTTCGCCGTGAGGAACCGATCGAGAACGGTGTTCGTGGAGGTGTCTCGACGCTCGGTGAGTACCACGTAGAGGTCGGACAACGGCGCGTGGATCCATCGGAACCGCACGTTCGTGACCATCTCTTCCGACGCCTCGTTGAACTGAACGAAGGCGCTCGTCATCAGCGTGGTTGAGACGAACAGGTCGAGCTTGGCACCGTACACGTCTGCGGTCGTCGTCGCCTGTCCCGGAAGCTCGATCTGGTTGTGATTGAGAGACAGGTCGAGAAGGAGATTCGGACCGAGACGGCCGAGCAGGCTTCCACCCACCGACTGGCGATCCCCCCCGAAGTATTCACCGCCACTCACGTTCACCCGACCGCCGATGGGGCGAGCTCCGCTGAAGGTGTAGGACGCCGACGCCTCGACGAAACCGTAGCGGCCTGCCGGGACTTCGGCGCCACGGACGGAGAAGGGTTCATCGACCCGCTCATATCGGTCCGTGACGTCGATGCTTCCCTGTCCCCCGTCCGCGAAATCCAGCCGCATGCCGGCCGTCTGAAGACGCGTCTGGAGTCCGCCGCCGAGATCGGTGTAACCGTGCACCTCGACGTACGGATTCACCTCGAGAATACCGAGTCGGTTGATTCGGGGCCGGATCGCAAACGTGCCGTATCGGTGTTCCATTCCGCGTCGCCGCACGAAGCCGACACCGGGATTGAAGTCATCGTCGAAACGTCGGTATAGCCCGAACACTTCCCAGAACGGATCCCTCCACCCGACGGACAGCCGTCCGGCCACCTGGCGCTCGAGTGGCGTGCCGTCATCCTCCGTCCCCTCGGTCGCGGCGAGGTAGGACTGAATGAGCAGGTAGCCGTTCATGGCCTGAAGGTTCGCGTCGACCCCGTAGCTCCGGTTGTCGGCCATGCCTCCGCCCGTTTCCGTACGGTTCACGAAGATGCCTCCGAGGCTCAGGCCGGGGACTGCCTCTCCGCGAACACGGGCCACGGTGAAGTTCTCGGCACCGAGATCGCCCTCGCTCCTGGTCTGCATGTTCAGCAGTCCGAGGCTCACGGGTCCCGCGCTTCCCGTGACGCGGCCGCCTCCGAGAATCGGCAGAGGTGCTCCGCTCGGGCTCAGGCCGATCCGTCTCGAATAGAAGAGCGTAAAGTCGCGATCCGTGGCGCCGGATCGGGTCTGTCTGTTCCCCTGATCACCGAACTGGAAGATCCCGGCATTTTCGAGAAAGAATTCACGCTTCTCGGGAAAGAAGAGCGAAAATCTCGTCAGATTGACCTGCTCCTGGTCAACTTCGACCTGGCTGAAGTCCGTGTTCGCGGTCAGGTCCAGCGTCAGCCCCGGGGTGATCCCGAACTTCACGTCGAGACCTGCCGAGACTTCGGGGTCAGCCCCTGCCTGCAGCTCGCCCGATGGCTGAGAGGCCAGTACGAACGGCTTCATCTGCAGGTTGCGACTCGGCTCCAGGTCGTCGAGCCCGACCAGACGACCTCCGCGCGAGCTCACGTAGATCTGCCATCGCCGGTCCATTGGCGACCAGGTCGCATCTTCGTTCTTCCTTCTTATTCGGCGCAGGAAATTCACTCCCCAGACCTGTTCGTCGAGCGAGGCGTCGAATCGGAGTTGCGACCATGGTATGGCGAGCTCCAGCGTCCACCCTTCGTCGTGAATGCGCGTCTGGAGATCGAAGGCGGCATCCCAGGCTGCGTTGTTCACGCGCCCGTCGTCCGCACTCTGAATGTCGCGAACGGCACCGCCCGGATTGAAGAAGAACGAAAAGACGGTGGTCCCGTCGAGGAACGGGTCGAGCATCATGCCGAACGCGTCTCCATCCCGCGTGTTCGGGTCCCGCTGGAGGGTGGGAATGATCGGCTGATAGCCTGGCTGCTCCATCAATTCGGCCCCGATGTACAGATGCTGATCATCGAACAGAATGCGAACCTCGGTGCGCTCCGTGGCCGGCATCCCGGCTGCCGGTTTCTGCTGCCAGAACTCGTCGATGACCGGGGCCGCAGCCCAGGTGGGATCGTCGAGGATCCCGTCGATCTCGACAGGTCCGACGGCGCGCGTCGCGATCGCTCGGGGTCGAGGCGCCGTGTCGAGGTCGATCGGGGTCTGAGCGGCAGCGCTTCCGCTCAGGGTGAAGAGAGCGATTCCCGTGGCAAGGAGCACGCGACGTCGCGTCGACAGGGCTGTATGAACGTGCATCGGTTTCATGGTCATGGGGCGACTCTCTCCTCGTTCGTGACACCTGAGACGCGCAGGGAGTTGATCGTCGTGAACGGATCGTGGCTGGCGTCTTCCGGTACCGGTCTGCAGCTTCGCCCCGATGACGCCAAATCCATCTCACCCTGATGGCCTGATTCGCACGCTCGGCCCGTTCGCAGCAGCGGCCTTCGTCGTCACGAACATGATCGGCTCGGGTATTTTCACGGTCCCGGCCTTCGTGCGGGTCGCCACGGGCAGCCCCTCGGCCTCGCTCGCTGTCTGGCTGGCTGCGGGGCTCCTGGGCCTGTGCGGAGCGCTCTGCTACTCCGAACTCGCGACCCGTATGCCGAGAGCAGGGGGTGAGTACCGCTTTCTGTCGGATGGCCTGGGACCGCTGTGGGGTTTTCTCAGCGGCTGGACCTCGTTCGTCGTCGGCTTCTCGGCTTCCGTGGCGGCCTCTTCGCTCGGCGTCGTCGCGTACGTCGCCCCCCTGATCGATGGTTGGAACCCGGACCAGTCGGTCGGCGGAATCGTGACGCAGGGAGCTGTTGCGGCGGCCGTATTGATCCTCCTGCTGACGGGGATTCACTGCATCGGCGTTCGGTGGAGTGGGAGTGTGCAGACCACCCTGGCGGCGCTTGTGCTCGGCGCGATCACGCTGTTTCTGGCGGCAGGCTTCGGGAGTGGGAATGGCTCGTGGTCGGGGCTGACCGGGGTCGCGACTCCGCAGAGCAACGCATGGGTAGCGCTCCTTCAGGTGACGTATGCCTACGCCGGATGGAATGCCGCAGCGTACATCGCCGGGGAAGTGGATGATCCGCAAAGGAATCTTCCTCTCGCCATCATCGGGGGGACGGTCTTCGTGATGCTGGCCTACGTTCTTTTGAACACACTCTTCTTCTATGCGGTCCCAGAGGCGCAGTGGGAGCCGACGATCAGCATCGGAGCCCTCGCAGCCGAACGGCTCTTCGGCGAGTCGGGCGCTCGTGCGGTCAGCGCAGTGATCGCGCTGGCGATGTTCGGGTCGGTGAGTGCCATGACCGCGATTGGTCCGAGAATCTACTTCGCCATGGCCCGCGATGGCCTCGCGCCGCGGGCTCTGGCGCGTACGTCGGCGCGAGGCGCAGCGCCCTCGGCCGCCATCATTGCTCAGGGACTGGTTGGCTCACTGCTGGCGTTGACCGGGGCCTTCTCGGCCCTCCTCGTCTACATCGGGTCGTCGCTGCTGCTGTTCAACGCTCTCACGATCGTGACCCTGTTCGTGGCACGCCATGACCCGCCCTCGGGTGAAGAAGATGTCTTTCGCACGCCGATGCACCCCGTGCCCGCCCTCGTCTTCATTGGCATCACACTGGCCGCCTGGATCAACGGGCTGATCGGCGCCCCTGTCCCCACAGGAGCCGCCCTGCTGACGCTGTCGGCAGGCGCCGGCGTCTATCGACTTGGCCGATACCTCGGCTGGTTCTCCAGCGTCTCTCTCGAGCCCGCCCGGAAATGATCTCCTGGTGGCATCGGCACTCGAAACGAGCGGCTAGAACGATTGCAGCTTGGTCACCTTGAGCGTCAGCCCGCGCTCCAGGACTGGCTGGACCGAGCCGGAGGCGAGACTCCTCCGCTCGGAATAGACCAGAAAGATATCGGACAGGGGAGAGTGAATCAGGTTGATGCGCGCGTTCGAGATCAGCTCGTCGGTGGCCCCGTTGTACTGGACGAATGCCAGGAAAAAGGCACGAGTATTCAGGGCGTATCGAACGCGGGCGCTGTAGATATCCGCAGTGAAGTTGACGCCGCCCAGCTGCAGGTCGTTTCTCTGACCACCAAGCTCCAGAGAGACGTGCTCGTTTGGACGCACGGTCACGTCGGCAGAGTAGGAGGTACGTGTTCCGTCGTAGAAGTCTCCCCACTGCATGCTTCCGGAGAGAAAGACGGGTAGATCTCCGCGAGTGGATAGCCGGATGCTCGGCTCCAGCCATTCATACGTGCCCGCCTGAACGTCGGCGCTCCCGATTCTCGTCGCATCGAAGAGGCGCTCGTAGCGATCACGGACCCGCACGGTAGCCTGTCCGCCGGCCAGAAGTGACACCACGGTTCCCACTTCGAGCCCTCTCGTCTCCACGGCGTTGTCGAGGTCCGTGTACACGTCCACATCGAGGTACGGGTTGATCTCCCGGATACCGAGTCTGTTCACCTGCGGATGAATGCCGACCGTGGTGAAATAGCGCCGCACTGCGGTGCGATCGATGAAGCCCGTTTCCGGATTGAATCCGTCGCCGACGTGTTTGACAAGGCCGGACATGTCCCAGAACGGGTTACGCCATGCTGTCTGAAGCATCGCGGTGTTCGGATCACCGCTTTGCTCGTCATCGTCCGTTCGGGCCCAGTACGTCGACAGCAGTACGTTTTGCGAGAGTTGGAGATTCGCGTCGATACCCCACGACCGGTTGTAGCCGGTCGGGTCAGGTCCGCCTGTCTCCTGCCGGTTGATGAACATTCCTCCAATCGTTGCGGGGCCGAACGTCCCCTTGGCTCGCGCGACCGCGAAGTTCTCCGCGATGTAATCGGAGCCGTCGGCCAGTCCCCTGAAGGACCGCGTCTGCATGTCGAGGAGTCCGACCTCGAAGCGTTCCCCGATCCGTCCCGTGAGTCTGGCTCCTCCGCCGATGGGCAGGGGCTCACGGGTATTCGAGAGCCCGATTCGGCGCGAATTGAAGAGTCGGAAGTTTCGGGGGCTGCTTCCCGTTCGATAATTCCGGATGGCCGCGTCCTGGAAGCCGAAGGTCCCCTCGTTCTCCAGGAAGAAGTCGCGCCGCTCCGGAAAGAAGAGGGAAAACCGACTGAGGTTGACCTGCTCCTGATCGACCTCGACCTGACTGAAGTCGGTATTCACGGTGAGGTCGAGCGTCATTCGGGGTGTCAGGCCCCACTTCGCGTCGATTCCGACATCGGCGGTCTGTTCGGTCGGCACGTATCGCGTCCCCGACAGTCGACTCGAAAGCGCGTACGGCTTGATCCAGAGATTTCGGCCGCGGGGAAGGTCACGGAGGCCCCTGAGTGTACCTGCGAGTGAGAACTTGTACACGCGATACTGAAGCGGCAGCGGGGCCCAGATCGCATCCTCGTTTCTGCGCCGGATGCGGCGCGAGAAGTTGATGCCCCAGACCTGATCTCCGTCGACGGGGTTGAAACGCAGCGTCGCGAACGGGATGGCCATCTCCACGACCCACGTCGAGTCGTTGATGGACGTACGCACGTCGACGATCCCTTCCCACGCGGGAGACATGTCGCGCTGGTCGTTGAACGCCTGGGCGTCCCAAAGGGCACCCGCGGGATTCACCGCCCATAGAAACCCGTTCTGACGATCGAGGTAGGTGTCGATGGCGACTCCGAAGATGTCGGAGTTCGGGGTGTCGAAATCCTGTTCGAGCCCGGGGACGGAGAGGCTGCCCGTGTCTTCGTCGAAGAGAACCGCTCCCACGTAGAGATTCCGGTCATCATAAACGATTCGAAGGATGGTACCCTGGGAGGCAGGCATCCCCTGATCCGGGATCGTCTGAAGCCACGTCCGTTCGTCCGGGTGGGCCTCGGCCCATGCTGCCTCGTCGAGTCGGCCGTCGATCTCGATGGGGGTCGAGACACGCGTGGCGTGGATCTCGGGTCGAGGGACGGAGAGCGGATCGACAGGATATCCGGACTGAGGGGCTGTAGCCTGACCAGCGAGCGGGGCCGCGAGGAGCGCCAGCAGCAGGAGACCTCCCGCACCGGCGCGCACGTTCGTACCGACGGCGGGATCCCGTTGCGGAACCACGGCAGTTGAATACGAGGCCATCACCATGCTCGCCCCTGAGTGTCAATGTCGTTGACGACGTACCCTGCGATCGTTGAAAGGCCGGTGCACGAGGGGACCGGGTGGGCACCACCGTTCCTGCGGCGGGGCCACGTTGTCGCTCCGGGAACGATCTGTAAAGCTTGAGCGAGCTCGTTCAGTGCATCCAGCCCCTGTCAGGGCCTGCCAGCGATGTCGGGATAGAGTCTCGGCAGGCACGAGGGACACAAACCGTGGCTGACCTTCGAGCCGGTACGATCCGACAGATAGCCCTCGAGCGTCTGCCAGGGTCCGTCCTCGACGCGGACGTTCTTGCATCCCATGCAAAGGGGAATGAAGTCATCGAGAGCCTTGGCGAGCTGCTGTTCAAGCTGTAGATGGCTCGCCTCGAACTGTTCGCGAAGCCGGGTGAAGTAGAGTTGCACGACAGCAAATGTGATCAGCAGCTGGAGGCCGGTGGAGAGCTGCGATGCGAGGGTCAACTGCTGAGGGCTCAAGCTCGAGACCCAGGGAAAGGATGACTGCAAGATTCCCATCGACAGAATGACCGAAGCCAGTGCCCGTCGTTCTTTGGGGTACTGAGGCAGGACATCCCTGCGGTACATGACGGCCGCCGCTCCCAGAAGGCAGGCGGCCTTGTACCCGGACGGAACGATCAAGGCGGGCGTCGAAAGTGGAACGAAACGGCCGGAGGCCGTCTGTACTGCCCATGTAAGCGCGACGATAACCGAGGTGGCGAGGAACCATCTCGGGAGCTCTTTGTCTCCCGCCTGGAGCGCGCCCCATACGACGAGGAAGCCGGAGGCGATCGCGGTCGCGGGCATGAAGCCTTCCTGGAACCACACCTCGGCTCCGGCGAAGGTGCCGGCCACGTAACGAAGTGCCCAGATGCCCCAACACAAAGCCCACTTCCACAGGAATGGCGCGTCTTGCCTGGAAGCCAAATAGGCCAGCGTGCACGCGAGTGCGACGGGAACGAGCGTCTGGGCGCCCGTCAGTTGGACGAGTGTGTTCACGGCATTTACAGGTGTGTCCGAGGACGCCGTGGGGGCCCGGTTCCGGTGGGCAGCGCGAGGAGGACAGCGAAGATCGATTGGGATGGCCTGTTTGGCCCCAAGTCACAGAAGTTCAATCATATTGGCGGTGCTGACCAGACTTTGGTGGAGCGGGCTGATTCCCACGGGTGGGCCGCGGCGGTGGTTGAACGCGCAGGGGGACCTGACTAGCTTTTCCGGCTCGCTGGTGCCGGGCACTGGCGAGAGAAGGGCCTGTAGCTCAGTTGGTTAGAGCGCACGCCTGATAAGCGTGAGGTCGGTAGTTCAAATCTACCCAGGCCCACTGAAGGAAGGACACGCCCCGCTTGAGGTTACGACCTCGGGCGGGGCTTTTGTCTGGGGGCTGACCGACCCGTTGTG
>Ga0181594_10004698_pt1 | contig 12100 bp, 15 predicted proteins | sample 071ome_18_FD_145603 | JGI IMG/M metagenome (GOLD analysis project Ga0181594, IMG submission 145603) | Coastal salt marsh microbial communities from the Groves Creek Marsh, Skidaway Island, Georgia - 071413BT metaG (spades assembly) | ecosystem: Environmental > Aquatic > Marine > Intertidal zone... | reverse complement strand
CTGTAGGTGATGCTAAAATTGATCTGTTGCCCAAGGCTCTCGGTCCAATCTCAGATCCTCCTTGATGAAGACCAACGACTTTATTAGTCTTAAGTAATCTTGCAATATGATTGGCAGCAAGATCTAAATCTTTACTATAATCATAAACTGTTAACTGATGATAAACCCCAGGTGTTTCTTTACAGAATGTATGAAAATCTTTTTCTACATCCATCCTTGTATAACTCTTACCTAAGTAAGGTGAAAGATAATGATTATTCTTAATCTCAGATATTTGTTGATATGCATACCATGCACAACCTAATGGAATTCCACTATCATCGGCAGGTGGTACAAAATAGCATTTATCAAATTCACCACTCTTAACAATTAATTCATTTGTGTTACAATTTAAAAATGAACCTCCACTTAAACATACATTTTTAGATCCTGTTAACAGTTTGGCTCTTAGTGCTAAGCTTAATCCAATTCTTTCTTGTTCTCTTTGGAAAACTCCGGCAACGTTAGCTCTTTCAACAAATGAAGAATCAACATTTACACCAGGATACCTTGAGTAAATATCACCAGCAGTGTTATCATATGTATGATTTTCTTCATCATAAGTACAGAGATAAGGTTGAGTATTAACCCAATCCTTGTCAGCAAATGAAGCCAATCCCATTAGCTTTCCAGCCCCAGCGGCCGGCCAATCTTTATTAGGATCATCTTCATTATACTTATAAACAAGCTTCATTGTACCATAACCATAAATAGCTCCTAAGTTTAACCAATCAGGGCAATCTTTCCAAGATACTGCAGGAAATGGGTGCTTAATAAATTTTTTCTCTGCTTCAGTAAATCCGTTTAAAGTAAAATGATATATTGAAGTTGCCTCAGCCCATTCACGTCCCCCTGGTAGGGCTGCTTCTTTATCTGGATGGTTCTTAATAAAATCTTCATATGCTGAGTTATTAGGACTAACTAAATTACCCGTAGCATCGGAAACCACAACAGCAGATTCATCTAAACCTGAACTAAAGAATGAAGAATATGCATGAGCCAAATGATGATTAACAAATTTTAATTTGCTTAAAGGTTGTCTTAAATAAAACTGGAATTGATTTCTGATAATGCCTTCTACATCCTCTAACATTTCAGCAGTATTAAATGCGTATTGATCTACATCATTATAAGTTAGATTTGCGTATTCCAAACAATAATCAATTGATGCAATAGGAATGTCTGATGAAAATGATTTATCATGTTTAAGGCGAGATAGTCTTTCTTCTGATATTCCTACAATAATTTTACCATTAATGATAAGGACAGCACCTTTGTCATGCCCAACAGAAAAGCCTAATGCAACCTTTCTTCTTTCTTTCATTTCTTCGTTGGGTACAAATTTTGCATTTTCCCAAATATGTGTTTCTGTATTCATATTATAATTTTTGTCCTGCTTCTTGGTAGGCTTCGCACAATAAACTTACAGCGGAATCTACTTTAGAATAGATTTTTTTATTTATTTTAGACACTGGATGTTGGATTATATGAGTATCAATATTTGTTATTATTACATGCAAACGATCTGCGATTTCATGATAATGATGTTCATTTATTAAATTCTCTAATTCTTTACTCATGTTCAACATTTACATGTTTACCAAAGAAAAGATCAACACCTAATAATTGATGTTCTTCTAAAGGTTCATCACCCATAAGTAATGTTAACCTTTCTAGGATTTGATGTTCTTCAACTAATTGACCGCCATAGTAAGGTAAGTTGCCTTCAGTAGGACCCCAAACGGTCCATGAATACCAATTCTTTCCATCAAATTTACCAAGGCGGTGAACAATGATTTCTTCATCATCCAAACAAATGTGGAGTGAACGATCTAATGTTGATTTAATTTCTGCAATAAAATTCATAATAGGTGTGGTTTTGCTTCGTTAATACCTGAATTTGTTACCATTACATAGTCTGGGTGGTAATGATCTAATGAGTCTGCGCCTGCGTAAGAAAGAGCCGAACGAACTCCATCAATTAATCCGTTTACAATAAACTTAACCCCGCCTTTGTAAGGAATTACAGTTGATTCACCTTCAACATTTCGTTGAGCCTGACCATGAACGGTTTTTGTTTCTAATGAAGCCGATCCTCGGTATCTTTTATAGAGACCGTTAGGCTTTTCAATGATTTGACCAGGTGCTTCATCAGTCCCAGCAATAAGAGATCCAATCATTACATTATCGGCTCCAATCGCTAATGCTTTTGCAATATCTCCACTGCTTCGGATTCCACCATCAGCCATCACAGGGACTTCGGCAACTTTCATAATGTCTTCAAGACATGAAACGTTAGGAACACCAAACCCAGTCTTAATCCGAGTAGTACAAAGTGAACCTCCACCAATTCCAACTCTAAGACCGTCTGCACCTGCATCTTGTAATCTCTGTGCGGCCTCGGCGGTTGCAATGTTTCCTGCAATAATATCTAAATCATCAGATAGGTTTTCTTTACACCACTTAATCATATCAATTACATTTTGGTGGTCTCCGTGAGCCACATCAATCAAAATAACCGAAACGCCAGCAGCGTCAAGTAATTCTGCTCTTATCTTATCGTCTTCACTAACACCAATTGCAGCCATAATAGGAAAGTTATCATTTATATCCCAGATAGAATGTAAATGTCCTTCTCCGTTTTCACCAAAGATTCGGAAACACAAGTCCTTTACCATTTTGACCTGTTCTTCAGGTGTATTAAAACGGTGTATACATCCTACACCGCCTAAACGGAACATCTTAAGCGCCATATCTACTTCACATACCGTATCCATTGGAGATGCTATAATGGGTATAAGAAGATCATAATTCTTACTAAGCTTTGTTCTTAAGGAAATATCCTGTCGAGATTTAACCTTTGAGAATCGTGGGACGAGTTGAATATCGTCGTAAGTTAACGCAGTTTTATTCATTATCATTTATTTCGTAGACGAGTTCACCGTCTTCATTAACTAACATTCTAATTTTGCCTTCATCAAGGAGACTAATTAGAGTATCGGTTATCTCCTCGGAAAACTCTACTTTTTCAATTTCATCACAAATAACTTCTTCAATAATATCAAGAAGCCTACTCTTTGTCATCATTGACTGATTAGTTAATTCACGACGGGCAGACATAATACATTTAAGTTCAATATCAGCCCAATCTAATTTATATTGTTGAAATTCTTCAACTTCTTTCATGTAAAAGATTGCTTGGTGTACACCAGATGCAATATGATCAAATTGAAAATGCATGGTTGTTTATTTTTATATGTAAGATACTTAAAAGGTTTAACCTTTGGTTATACTTATTTCACCATTTTTACCTGACACTTTAATCGTATCGCCATCAGATATTTCTTTTCTTAAAATCATTTCAGCAATAGGATTTTCAATAAGTCTTTCTACCGTTCTTCTCAAAGGCCTTGCACCGAACTTAGGATCATATCCTTCTTTAACAAGAATATCTTTTGCTGCCTTAGATATTTTTAGTTTATAATCCCCAACTTCATTAAGATTATTGGATAAAGCCTTACATTCAATATCCAAGATTTTTACAATATCAGATTCTTGTAATTTATTGAAGATAATAATTTCATCAATGCGATTTAAAAACTCTGGTGCAAATTTATGGTTTAGAGCTTTCATAAGAATTCCCTTTTCGGCCTGCTGTTGCTGAACAACAGTATTGGATGATTTAAATCCTACACCTTGCCCAAACTCTTGTACTTGTCTTGCTCCAGTGTTTGATGTAAGAATTACTAAACAGTTTCTAAAATCAATAGTTCTACCTAAAGAATCAGTAAGGTAACCATCATCTAACATTTGGAGAAGTACATTAAACACCTCTGGATGAGCTTTTTCTACTTCATCAAATAATATAACAGAGTGTGGTTTTCTCCTCACCTGCTCCGTTAGAAACCCACCTGACTCATGGCCTACATAACCCGGTGGGGAACCAATTAACTTAGAGACTGTATGAGCTTCCATGTACTCACTCATATCAATCCGAATCATTGAATCTTCAGAGTTATACATATAAGAACTAATCTCCTTTGCTAATTGGGTTTTACCAACACCAGTAGGACCTAAGAAAATAAAGTTACCTACAGTGCGATCTCTTTTTCTAATACCTAACCTATTTCTTTGAATGGTAATTGAGATTTTATCAATAGCATCTTTCTGTCCAATAACCCTAGAAGATAAATGATCATTAAGACCTATAAGATTTTTATTTTCTTTATCAGTCATCTTCTCTAAAGGAACACCTGTTGATTTAGAAACCACCTTTAAGATATCATCTTCAGTAATATCCATTCTATTTTTAGAAATTTCTTCTTTCCAAATTTCGTAACCTTTACTGATTTGTTTTTTAAGAGTTAAACATTCGTCTCTTTTACTTGCAGCAATTTCATATCGCTGCTCAGAAACTGCCTTTGCCTTTTCCTTTTCTTTTTCTAATAATTTTTCTTCAAGATTCTTAATCCTTTTAGGAACCTTCATATGAGAGATATGCTTATACGATCCTACTTCATCCATTATATCGACTGCTTTATCTGGAAAGAATCTATCAATTACATATTCATCGGCCAGTTTAACGATTAAAGTTATGATGTCATCCGAGTAATTTACATTATGATACTCTCCATATCTTTCCCTAAGATTTAAAAGTATCTCAATCGTTTCTTCTAAAGATGGTGGATCAACTACAACCTTTTGGAATCTTCTGTCCAATGCGCCATCTTCTTCAATGTTTTCTCTAAACTCATCAAATGTAGTTGCACCGATGCAGCGGATTTCACCGCGAGCCAAAGCAGGCTTAATAATGTTCGAGGCATCCAAAGAACCAGTAGATCCACCAGCCCCAACTAATGTATGGAGTTCATCTATGAAAACAATTACGTGTGGATTTGCAACCAGTTCATCAACAATTGCTTTCATGCGTTCTTCAAATTGACCACGATACTTGGTCCCTGCAACAATGGTTGATAATTCCAAAGTGTAAATTAATTTTCCTTGGAGTACAGCAGGTACATTACCTTCAACGATTCTATTTGCTAATCCTTCAACAATAGCAGTTTTACCAACACCAGGTTCACCAACAAGAACCGGGTTATTTTTTCTCCGCCTTCCTAAGATTTGAATTACTCTTAAGATTTCATCTTCTCGACCAACAACAGGATCAAGTCTTTTCTCTGAGGCTAATTTTGTTACATTAGTTCCGTATGCATCCAAGACCGTTAGTGTATTACTTTTACGTCTCTTACTCTCTACTGATTGCGGTTCTTCTTCTGGATAAATTTCTCCCATAGTACAATTTATATTAATTATACCCACAAACTTAAAAAGGTTTAACGGATTGTAATAGAAATACTTAAGGGAGTGGTACCTTTTATCAGCCTATGAATATGGCCTTTAGGTATTTGGATGATTTTTCCTGGGGGAATATCTTGTGGGAGTTCATTATCAAATTGAAACTTCCAATCATTTTCATATATGGCTTCAACCCAACGGTCTTCTTCATCCCAGTGCCATTTAAATAAATGTTCTGGTGCTGTCTTGTCAAAATGTCTTTCTCTAATTTCGGTATCAAACGCAAAAGATGCATATACTCTTTCAGTATAAGGTTTTCTCTGATCGTCCATTTGCTCAATGACCTTTTCATTAGTCATTTCTCCGCACTTACAATCTTTACATTTACAAGCCATTTTTATTTCTTTAAAAGGTCTTCTCTATCTAATTGCTTATAGACTTCCTTACGAGTCTTTTCCATCTTTTCGGCATACTTAGGATCATCATTACGATTAAATACAACCTGCTGTGTAAGAGATCCACTAATCTTTTTTAGGTCACCTTTTCTAGTTTTAATTAACCAAGCAGCAAGATCCTTTGGGCTTAGGTCTCTAAAACGACCTTCAGCATCAGGAGCATCTGAATGATGAAAGTCAGGAGCACCTTTAGGCTTTCCTTCATTTATAAACTGCTCAAAGTAACCTATGTATTTCATTTACCTATTTATTATTTTAATGTAAGTAGGTACTTTAGTTTATCAATTTCAGCAAGAATTTCATCAATGACATTCTTAATTTCGCCATAGTCACCTGCCAATTTCATGCCAGGTCCTGTGAACAGCTCATATGCTTCTTCAAAGAAAACACGAACGTTTTCTTCAGAGTATCCAGAGAATTCAGTTTCAGCTTCCATGAAGCTTGGTCTACCATGAATACCAATTAGGGATTCAGCAAGTTTATCAACCAGTAAAAGGTAAGCATCATAAAATCCACCAAATGCCATGTGCTGTGCATATGATTCAGTTTGCCAATGGAAAATGTGTGCTTGGTCTCTAACACCTAACATAGCAACAAAGAAAGACCCATACATATCTTGAGCCTCTCCAAAACTTTCGTTTACGTAATCATTAAATTTTGTAATCATATCTAGATTAATTATTTTCGTATAATGTCATATCCCTTTCAAAACCGGAAGGAAGGTCTTCCCATTTGCTATTAACAAATTTTTCAGCATCATCAGGATCTTTAACAACAGATAAGAGAGCATCAAATCTCTTTTCATCACTCATCTTATTCCACATCTGTTTGGTTACCTTTTTGTTTCTGGCTTCATTAACTCTATCATAAAGTTGAGTATCACTATTCCATGACCAATCATCTTTATTAAAGTCTTTTAACTTTTTAGCCTTTTGGTATTCAGCAGATGATAAATGATCTGCTTTAAGATTAACCTTTTCATAAATACCAATATTAATACTCCCTTTCTTAAAATCTATAAGGTCGGCTCCAATATCAGTACCGATTCTATCCCAGGTATTTTTATCACTCATGTAAGAAGACATGCGAACTTCATATCCTTTACCTTTTTTCTTAACACCTTTAAGAGCCTTAGAATTAATACCTAAATTGTCTAATGCCATTTCAAGATCATACTTAATATCGCTTAAAGTACCATCATAGGATTCATTCATAACTGATTCTTTAACTGTATATTCAATACTATTTAATTCTCTATCAGTCATAAATATTTTAATACCCATACCTTCGAGTTCCTTTCCACCCTTTGAACCACCGATGACTGTGTATTCGCCAGCCTTGTAATCCCCATCTTCATCGTCAAATTCAATTGTAATTTTATCTCCTCTTTTAAGTTTAGCTTCATTAACAGATTCTTTAACTACTCTATCCCAGGCAGCCATAAAATCAGGACCGTCCATTTTAAAATGAGCAACAGTATCTGCGATGACATCATCCATTGACATCTGAACCTCATCCTCATATTTCTCACCAGTAATAGCTTCATAGTTTTTACGGATAGCTAATGCCAAATCCTCAGGGCTTGGGTATCTTAAAATGTTTTCCTTTTTAAGAACGGCCAAAGTATTCTTTAGAGATCCTACCCCATTAACTCCTCTTCTGTATGCTTCGTATGTTTTAAAGTATTTCATTCTGCAAGTCTTATTTCTAATTTGCTTCTCTTAGCAAGTAGCCTTTGAATCTGATCTTCAATGTCGTTTAATTTACCGCCATATTCATCTGCAATTGGACCACCTTCAGGCTCAGCTTCTTGCTCCATGTCGATTAGCAGTTGGCCTCTATCAGCATAAAGATCTTTTAGGTCTTGGCTAATTTGCCATAAGTCATCTTCAACTTTCATTCTTTCTTTACCATAAAGTGGCCTACGCTTTGGTTTAGCCAATTCCTTTTCACGGTTTATCTTTGCAGCTCTAAAGGCTATTAAGACAGGATCGTTTATACCTGCTTCGTTAATTACAGATTCATCAACACTAACTCCTCTCTTCTTTAAGATCTTTTCAATTTCTTGATATGCTCGTTTGTAATCTGATTTTGGATGTTGAAAGCCTTTAGCGTAATTAGCATAACCGTCTAATGCGCCATTATACATTCCTAATAATTCTTCATCTGACATTTTATCATTAAATACAAAAGGGCCGATGAATGCTTCAGTAACTACTGATTCTTTTAGGGCCTTTTGAAAATCCTCAGTATCTGGAATTAGGTCCTCGGCACCTAATGCCTTAGCCCTTTTGGCAATAAATTTAGCGGCAGCCGCCTGATCTTTTGCTCTACCGTAAGCTTGGATAGCATTCTTAAGATCAGCAAGATCTTTAATTGGGAAGCTTCCATCATCTAAAGCCAAACCTTTCTTTGCTAATTCCATTCTCTCCTCATCAGAGTAACCTTCATTAAGAGATTCTCCAACATAGATATATTCTTTACCGGCCTTTTTGGCTTCTCCCTTTGCCCATTTAACGGCATCAGAGTAGCTCATTGCCTTTGGTGTAAAGATAGGCTCTCCACCTTTATCATCAAAGTAAAACGCCCATTGGCCATAACCTCTAGGTTTTTTACCATGACTTCTTTCATAGCGGTTAGTTTCTACTCTAACTGCTTCATTTAAGAATTCATTACGTGTTTTAATAAATTTCATAGCTTATAGGTATCTTGATGCCATTCTTTCCCAATTCTTAAGACCCGCCTGTTTAAATCCAGCTGCCTTAATAAATGTTCTCATTGAGACGTCATTGGCTTTTTTCATAAATTCATAAATTTCTTCCTTATCCTTAATAGCCATATCTCTTGGCTCCAAATGTGGAAGAAGAACCTTAATTCTTTCCATTAGAGTAGCATCGTCAGGATTAACATCAATAAGAATAGATCTTGAACGGATTGCTCCATCAGGATCAGCCTTATCTTTAGGAAGGTTTGAGATAAAGATTACACGACCAGCAAAATCAAAATATGCAGGAACTAATCCATTCTCAATTGCATTAAACTCGCCTTCAGGATCCATTTCAAAATCTTTAGGATCAAATACTAATCCACTCTTTTTAAGATATGAAATTCTCCTAACTGCTTTAGTATCAAGAGCAGCCTTTAAAATGTTACGACCATTCTCATCACGGAATACAGCATCACAGTCATCAAATACTAATGTCTTTGTTCTGTATTGGAACATTTTCTTATACATCATAATTGTTGATACAGCACCTGATACTACGATGTAATCATCATCTTCAATTAATCCTTCATCATTAAGTGCCTTAGTAACAGAATATGTTTTACCAGTACCAGCACGACCTGATATCATTAATGAATTAAATGCGCCTGCAGCTAACCTTCTTGCAATATCATAAATATCAGTTAAGGTTTCATCTAGGAATTTAACTTTGTCCTCCAGGGTTTGTTCGTTTGCTTTAATAGGGGCTTCATCTAATTGAACAGAGACATTAGGATTTCTTTTCAGCTGAAGAATCATACCGTAAGAGATTTTAAGATCTCTTGAAATTTGAGCGGCACTCTTACCAGATTGTAATTGCTTAATTACCATTTTCTGCTCTTGTGGAGTAAGAGGTTTTCCTCTACCTTCATTTAAAGATTCAGATAAAGTTTCAACTTCATCAGCATATTTAGGTTCATTAATAAATTTAACGAATTCATTAAGTAATGCTACAATAGGGAAGTTATCACTAGATATAGCAAAGTCAGGGTTTCTATTATCAAAACTAGAGTAATATAAAAGAGCACCTACAATACCAGGGCCACTCCCGGCGCCTTTACCAACCACATAGATCATAGAACCTTTGTTGCCAATTAACATTATCGCAGGAGTTCCATCTATATTTATGCCCCAAGGGTAAACCTCGAATTTGTCTTTGGCTTTCTTTGAAACAAAGGATGCAATAAGATATGCTGCTTGTTCTAGTTTAGGATCTGATCCCGGTGCCAATTGGGTAATGGCTTCATTAAGTGATTCTTTATAAGAAGAATAGCTTGGAATATGCTTCATCATATTATCTTTTTTATTGTTTTATTTATTTACCAAGGCTGAGTGCTACTAAGACCTAATTGTTTTCCAAACAGAGATGGACCATAGCATGCCCAAAAGCCTGCTTTATTAGGATCCATTTTTTCCTTCTTATCGCAACCATGCCTTGCCCAGAATGAAGCAGCTCTACCTGGATCATCATTCTTAATACTTAATCCTGATGAATCTCCCCATTCTATTTTCTTGGCAATAATTTCTCCGGTTTCATTATCGGTTCTTCCACTGTTTCGGTAAACTATAAACTTTTTATTTCCACCTCTCTGTGGAGAATCAAGTTTAACATTAGTAGTTCTACCAGTTTTACGATCTTTATAGATTGCCTTTTTACCTACCTCAAGGTTTTTCGCCATCCAACCACCTTTACCATTTAAGATGATATTTCCTTTATCCCAGTATTGCTTTACTTCTTCGAAAAGTTTGGTATGTGCATCCGAGCCTAAACGAAAAACCGTATCTTCTAAACCTAATCCATTTTCAACATGGTATTTAAGTTCTTCAGATACCTTATCCCAATCATTAAATCCTTTAACAAATTTCATTATGCAGATTTTAGTTTTTTATCATGACCACCATCACGAACTTCTTTTGCAAGATCCTTATCAGCTTTACCCCAAGTACCATCACCTTTAGTCAAGAATGAGTTAACTCTTGCATAACCCCACTGTTGTTGCCCGGCACCAGGTCTATGACCACTTTTCCATGCAGCCATACCTCTTCTCATAACGGCTCTAAGAATTCCAATAGGAACTCCAGTTTCTTTTGATTTATTTTCTAAACCAGTTTCAATCGCAGAATCATCTATAGGAGAACGGTCAGTTGACTGTTTCTGTTCTTCGTTTACAGATTCTCCTAAACCATCTTCATAGAGATCCTTTAACCACTCATCTGTTTCTTTTGAAGGTTTAATGCGATCTCCATATTCATCATAGAACATTTTTTGGAACTGCTTAACATTTTTAGCAGCACCCATCATATAATGAAGATCTCCCATAACACTTTCCTGGAAGATTAAACCTTCATTCTCTTCATCTCCATAGAGATCAGCATATGCCTTAGTATGTTTTGATGGTTTTAGTAATTTCTTGCCTTTGGTATCACCGGGCAATTCTTGATATGCAGAAGGATCATCGTCAGGCTTATCTGCCTGATCCTTCATTTGGGCCACCTTTTTTCGTGCAGTAGATGTACTTATTCCTTTAAAATAACCGTGGCCTTTTATTTTATCTTCAAAATCTTTTTCTGCTTTCTCATTAAGAAAGCCATTAAATGATTGAACAAATTTCATTAGATTATGTAATTTGTTTATTTATTCAATCAGGATAGAGTTATTTTTTAATATCCTCCATTCCTAAATCCTCACGAACGATTTTTTCTATTTCTTCTTCTATAGAATACCTTCCTAATATGTGCCAATCAGTATCATTGATTATGCTATTAATTTTACTAGCCAATCCCATTTCTACAATTAATGCATCAACCCCTCTTGTATACCAATCAAAAACGGATGATGCACCGCCTGATTTAAACAGACGATGCACCGTTTCGTTACCTATATGTCTTTTATGAAAACCCATTAATTTTCAACTACTGGATCAACTTCATCAGCCAAAGATTTTACCTTTTCAGTTTCTTCAACATCATTAATAATATCTGGGCTATCTAAGTCTTGATCAATCTGAGCCAACTGGGCATGTGTTTCACGGATTGCTTGGTTATCAGAATGTACTGTCTGTACTGCCTGGGAAAGACTTTCACCACATGCAGCCATTAATTCAACGAATGCTTTAGCTTCATGGAATCCTGCACCGGTCATTTTAGTAACCATTGACCAAAGAATAGAAACATTAGCGGCTCGCAGTTTTGCAATTCCATTCCATTCCTTATCTTTAGTTAATTCTTTTTGCTCTCTCATATTATGATAAAGCATAATTAAACCAGTTGCAGTGGTATGACCCCATTGTGCATCTTTCTCTAAGAATTTAATAAGACGATCAAAAACCTTTTTGTTTTTAAAATCAATCTCATACTCTCTTTCTTGCATTTCTTTAAGGAGTTCATCATTCCTTTTCTGCAATTCTTCTTGCCTTGCTAAAAGTTCACTTTTCTTCCAAGGCTGTTTTGTTTCTTCATTGGAAACTACTTCCATTTCAGTCTTCTTTTTGCTCATTTTCTTTTGTATTATTTTCTAAAGGTACTGGGTTAAAATCTCGATTAA
>Ga0181594_10004691_pt1 | contig 12105 bp, 8 predicted proteins | sample 071ome_18_FD_145603 | JGI IMG/M metagenome (GOLD analysis project Ga0181594, IMG submission 145603) | Coastal salt marsh microbial communities from the Groves Creek Marsh, Skidaway Island, Georgia - 071413BT metaG (spades assembly) | ecosystem: Environmental > Aquatic > Marine > Intertidal zone... | reverse complement strand
CTGCTCTTCCGCTTCTTCATCGCGCTTGCGCTGCTCTTCCGCTTCCTGCTCGCGCTGCTTTTTCGCTTCTTCATCGCGCTTGCGCTGCTCTTCCGCTTCCTGCTCGCGCTGCTTTTTCGCTTCTTCATCGCGCTTGCGCTGCTCTTCCGCTTCCTGCTCGCGCTGCTCAACCGATTCTTTCCCCTTACCAAACATGAAACGTATTTCTTTAGTGAATGTGTTGTTCATGATGTTTTCCCAGATGTACGTTTTGTGTGTCTTTCCCTCATCACCAAACATGAAACGTATTTCTTTAGTGATTGTGTTGTTCATCATGCTTTCCCAGATGTACGTATTGTTTGTCTTTCCCTCATCACCGGCTGGGTTCTGCGAAGATGTGGTCTTTTCGTCGCTCACGACGGAATTGCCTCCATTATTGTGTCCTGTTGTAACACCAGTGTATGCAACGTAAACAACGACAGCGAGTGACATAACAATCAAAACCCCTGTGATATACTTCCACCAGTTTTTCGCATGTTTGCTGCCTTCAAGTTGCAGTACACTTGTTGGATTGGTGTCTTCCGTGTGGGGAGCATCGTGACCGTTTGGCTGTACGATTGGGGTACTTTGGTTCAAGTCCACCAAAGTAATCTGGTTGGGGTCCACTGCTCGGCCTGTTTTCATACTGTAGAATCTGGCACAAAGTCGTTTTTGCACCACATCATTTGGTGAGTCCATGACGATGACCTGTGAAGACTGCCTTTCAGGTATCTAGCCGCGTCATCTGCGCGCGACTTATATATTCTTGGTGCGTTTGCGCGGCGCCGTTTCTTCGATGGCTAGGAGCTGTGCCAGGAACGGCTGCATTTCTAGGACGTCGCGCTGAGTGCTCTCTAATAAGGCTGCAAGGGCGTGCATCTGCGCCACCATTGCCTGCTCTTTGACCACAGCCTCTTCGGCGGCGCGGAGCCGTGCAAGGTACTCCACGGGGCGCGTGCCATAAGCCCTGATCGCGGCATAGCGGGCGCGGAAGCTGTCGACGTCGATGGTTCTGCTGAGGCGGAGCTTCAGGCCCTCGTCGCGCTCGAGGTCCGCCACGCGCGCGGCCGTTGCGGCGGCGCCGCTGCCTGTGAAGACGACGGCGACGTCGCGGGCGAACGTGGCGAGGAACGCGCGGGCGTGCGCGAGGATGGCCGCGGCGTGGCCGGTGGCCGTGCGGGGGTTGCTGTCGTGCGTCTGGAGCCACGCCGCGCACGCATGCGTGGCGCTGTCATTCGCCATGGCGCACATTTTGAGGGAGTACACGGCCTGCGCGAGCGCGGGCAGCGGGTCCGTCTCTTTGCTGTTTTGGTTGCCTCTTTTTGGCATGCTGTTTGTGTGCTCTTCGTATGCTTGTGTTGTTTTTAAATGAGCGTCACTGAGCTTTTTCTGTGAACCCCCCCGCCTGCGTACGTGCAGATATTTAAGACAATGTCTGGGGCAAGGCAGTCGATTTCTGATTTGGTTCTGATTTGGATGGCTAGCAGTATGGAGCTGTCGCGGGGCGAAGATCTTCACGAGGCCTTGCACAGGATCATGGTACACTTGGGATTGTGTCCGGCTTTAGTGAACACGGGCAATCTTGCGTTGTCGTGTACGGGTTTCTCATCGGCGGTCGAAGTCATGAATGCTTTGACAAAAACTTTGAAAGAGCCACCGTTTTCTCTTGGAGTGAAAGAACAATCGTTGGTTCCTCCACTCAAGGTCAGCTATGTGAACCCCGAAGGGGAGGATGTTTTCACACTGCTATTATTGAATTGGAGCAATGAGAAAGTCGGGGTTTGGGTCATGACACCCAACGAGGTTCCGGCCAACGAGGTTCCGGCCAACGAGGTTCCCGCGCCGTTTGACAAGCACGCGTTTTGGGATGCGCACAACAAGGCCGAGTACGCCCTTAAGCAGTTGGCGAAGGCAAACGCGGCAGTGCATGATGCGTGGAAGCGTAATCACGACGAAGGGACAAAGGCGCTTTTGAATACTGAGCCTGAAGTCAAAGGTGTGAGGTGGGACGCTGCCTGGCAGGAGGCTCAGGAAGCTTGCGATGCAGAGTATAGGAAGAAGTTAAGCGTGGTGGCCGAGCAGCAGCCCACGATCCACCGCTACGCTCGTCTTCTGAGGACAATGGGCGCGCATATGTGGGGTGGGGTGCTGCAGCACTATTTCGAAGCGCGCGTTGCGTCGTTCGAGTCTGAGCTCGTCGCTCCGGCTATGTATGGTCTCATGTTTTAATAAAACACGCAGGCCTATTCACGCGTTATTATTCGCCCCACTATGGTAGGGTTCTCTGGGCTTCACACGCCTCCTTCTGCGTTGAGCTTGCGCGCCCCAGCAAAGCATTCCCAAAAGCACTCGTCGCATGGCTTGTTCCCGTTACGTTCTTGATACAACTTCTTTGCGCAGTAGATGCAAAACCAATGTTTGCAACTGAGGTCGGGGAAACTCACCTGACGTTCCAGTTCCCAAGTGCATCCATCACAACGCGTGTTTGCATCGCGGAACTCGAGCTTGCTCGAGGGAAAGAAGGTGTTGTAACACTTAGCGCAGACCTCCCAAGGGATCGCGTTTCCGTCTTTGATGGGTACAAAGCCTTTTGGGGTTGGGTCGAAGTAATTATCGCACACTTCGTGGTTGTAGCACTTCTGTAAAGCCTCCGTGTTCATGGCTGTGTGTTTTTGCTATGGCCTCGTGCACCTTGGCTTTTATAGGCCCTTTCTCATTTGGGCTCATACTGCTCTGCATATGGCGCTACCACATTGGTTCTACTTGTGAACTCAAGTTTTAAAAAGACAAATTAAAATTCAGCGCGTACTGGACCGTTTTGGGGGCCATCATTCGGTCGTACCAAAGCGTTCGGCACCGATTTTGCGGGTATTATTTGGCCGTACAAAAGCGTTCGGCACCGTTTTGGGGGCCATTATTCGGGGCTACAAAAGCGTTCGGCACCGTTTTGGGGGCCATTATTCGGGGCTACAAAAGCGTTCGGCACCGTTTTGGGGGCCATTATTCGGGGCTACAATAGCGTTCATCTCTGTGAATGTTGGGCATGCCACGCACAGACCATGCAGTTCGACGCCGCCCTGAGTATGCGCGCGGGGGACTTCACCGCCGGGCGCGCGAGCGCTTGCATGCTCGACATGATCACCGATAAACAGCACTCCCTCAATGACATCGACGCTGCCTTGCTCGAGAGACTGGTTATGGCCTGCAGCTTCCTGATCATCCACCTCCCGCCTCGCGAGCACGTGAAGCATACAGCGTTTGCCAAGAGCCTGCACAAGCTGCGGAACAAGCTGCTCAAGATCCAACAGAGCACAGACGCAAAGGTCGCGCGCCTGCACTGGGACGAAGTGCAGCGCGCGCTTGGCTTCCACATGGCCGCCAGCGAGGCCTTCGACCACGTGCTCACCAAGTTCGCGCAGCACAGCGCCCGCCTCGAGCAGGGCTGGATCGCAACCCTCCAGCAGGCACATCAAGCTGTCCCCGCCGCCCTGTACGACCGGCCGACGCCGACGCACCCAGAGCTGTATGCAACCGTCGAAGAGCTGTACACCGTGGTGCGGGCGGACCTCGCGGTCAGTGTCCTCAGCGCCGCCGACGAAGAAGCCGTCACGGCAATCGAGAAGCGCAACTACGACACGATCGACCGCCCGCCCATCCGCGACGTGCTCTCTCTGCGCACGCGCCAGATCCACATGCGCTCCACGTTCCAGCCGTCCACCGCCGGCTCGTGGTCCCTCATGCCCGTCGCGGCCGGCGTCCTGCACCGCGCGCGCGCCTACGGCGGCCACGGCGGCGAATTCCTCGACGCGCTCGCGGAGCTCGCGCGCGTCTCGTGGTACTCCAAGTTCTACCAGATGGCGTGCGTGCTCTACGACAGCGCGCAGGCGGAGATCTTTGCGAGCAGCGTGTGGGCTTAGTGTTTTTGCCTGCAGGGACTTTTGAAGGTCTAGTAAAAACAAAACTCAATGCGCGCCTAGTCGGTTGACACGTCCAGCTCAAAATCAAATTCCAGTAAGTCGTTGTCGGTGACCACATACGGCAGAAAGCGGCCTTTGTACTTCGCGTACACCTGCATCTCACTAAACATAGGCTTATTGAGATCTTTGATGTAAAGATAAGTTCTGTAACCGTCTTGTCTTTTGCGTACGCCTTCAAAGGAATATTTTCTGTCTTTTGTAAGTATCGGAAGACGCAGTCTGTACAATTTCACAGGGTCGTTCTGGTTTTTTGCAAAACAATAAAAGTTGCCGGCCTGCTTAAAATAAAAAAAAGATGCATCTGCGGTGGGAACGGAGAGCTCAAAGTCGCTCATGTCTTGGTCTGTGACTTCGTATTGTTTTACACTGCCATTTCGCTGGACGACAAGAACGGTATAGCACTCTCTGCCGCTGCAGTATACGATTTTGTGTGTGTTCTTCAAAGTTTTAACCAAAAAGACGTCATGGTATTCTTTGTGTGGAAATATCTTCCCTTGCGTAGCCGTGTAAGTCAGTTTCTCGTTGGTGATAATGGGATCCGCACCGCGCATTTCTAATAACTCGCAACTCACATCCCCCCAGCGTACTATGTCTCCGACTGTTTTGGGTAGGCCAACAACCACGCACGGAGTGTGCCCCTCGTCCTCGTAGATCCACTTGGCCTGCTTCGGCGCAGTCTCCGTTTCAGGAGGCGAGGGGTTCACTTTGCTAGACTTCTTTTTCCAAGGAAATTGAAGGTCGACGCTGTGCGCCGCCTGCTGCTGCTTGTACACATCAAACCAGCTCTCGGCAGACATCGCTGACGGCGCAGGCACGGCAGACTTTAAATACAGCTGGAAAGACACAGATTGATACAGACACTATGCAGGCCTGAAAGCAGAGTAAGGGACACAATGAAAGCTCAAATGGCTTTTAATAAAACACAAACGTTCGCGGCCTAAGCAGGGCCGACGAGTTTTACTTTCACGAAGACGTTGGCCTTGGCACTGTAGAATGTGCCGTCAATGTTTACAGGAATGTCAGCGCCGTCAGCGCCTGCGTACACAAAAACTCCCTCCTCGATGGGGTCACCGAATTCGTCATCGGCGTTCATATACTGCACATCGGTGGCATCAAAACCGTCGGTGACCATTTGCTGCAGCGCCCTGAAACGCGTCACCATGTGGTGCAAAAACGAGGGGCTTTCAAAAGTGATGTCGTCAACCCACGCGTAAATGTGAAAGCGCCACCCGCGCGCAACAATACTGCACTCCAATCCGGGTGCAGAACTCCGCATCGTTGTTTTTATCTCAAAGGTGAGGTCCACATGCTGAAAAAACCCATTGATGGCCTCACGGGCCTCTTTCTGCACACGTCGCAGATCAGGATTCAGACCGATGCGCAGCGCCATGTAAGGCCGCTCGCGATCGTCAATTCGAAAAGAAATTTTCACGACGTGGTTCTCAAAACCAGCAAGCGACTTTACAACTTCTTCAAAATCGACCCTAAGAGTCGACATCGTGCTTCACGCTGCTTCACGCTGGTGTTACCAGCGAGACCAGCGTCATACTTAAATATTGCGTCCACATCAGCGACACAAAAATTGTGACAGACACAATATGCAGACGTATCACGGCATACTTGCCGACTGCACATACCCCGCCGCGCACGAGCACGCCGCCGCCGACGTGCTCCCCGCGGGCGCGCTCGTGTCCCCGGGGCACGCCGCGCAGCCCGCCGCGCCGGGCCCGCTGAACGTCCCCTCCTCGCACACGGTGCACGCCGTCGCCCCACCGGCCGAGTACGTTCCAGCAGCGCACTCCGCGCACGCCTCGGGCCCGACGTGCGCCTTGAACGTGCCGTTCACGCACGGGAAGCACGTGAACATCCCGTCGATCGTCACGCGCTCGGAGCCCGCCGCGCAGTTGCGGTACTCCAGCCCGTGCACCTGCAGCGCGCGCGGCGCCCCGTTGGGTGCGTAGCCCGCGATGATCTTGTCCATCGCCGCGCCGAAGCACGCGCCGTCAGCCAAGACATTTCCGCAGTTGTTAGATCCGCATTTCTTTACCACGCTTTGCCGCGAGCGCACGTCCAGCACTTCATACCTGTTACGCACCGCAAAGAGGTACCGCCCGTTGTACGGCGCGCCGATGATCTGTGCCGCATCTACATGGAAGACATTGCTGTCGTTATAGACTACCTCAACGCGCGGATCCTCGGCCCACGGCGAGAGCCTGTGCAGGAGGCTTTGGCGGGGGTTAGACTGCCGCACGTGCAGGTACACGTAGGCCAGGTTCGAGCCGCTGCTCGCCATGCTCATCAGGTCGAACTCCGGGTCTTTGTAGATTGTATCCGCCAGCCGCCGAATGCACACGTCCGTGCCATCATACTCGAGCAGCCGGAACTTTATAGCAAAGTACGACTCGTGGTCGACAATGAGCTTCTCCAGTGGGAACTTGTCGAGCATCGCCTGCGGTGTGCACGCGGCGGCCGACCGCATCAGGTACGGGTTGCCGGAGATGCCGGTGTTGTGGTGGTACCCCAGCTGCGCTGCGCTGCCGCAGCCGTCCACGTCGCCTCTGCTACCGTCGCCCAGTACATCCACCACCGAGGCGGAGGCGTCGCCATCTATCTCCGCGCTGGAAATGGTTGCGCTGCGGCTCGACACGAAGAAGCTGCTGTTCACCCCTGTGTAGTACAGCAGCGGCGACCTCCCTACATCAAGCGCCAGCGAGCCCACGTCGTACAGCCCCGGCTCGGCCACGCGCACCGTGCGCAGGCTGTTGATAAAATCATTATTACGCTTCGAAAAGTACACAATGTCCGGGTGCTCGTAGCTGACAGTGAAGCCGAACAGGGCGCCCTCAAACGACGCGACCCCCGGCGGCCCGTCGACGTCCCCGGGCGCCGACGCGTTGCTCACCACCACCTCATTCAGATTGTCATCAGTGAACGCAAACGGGTTGTACGTGGGCTGGCAGTGCACCAGCGAGTACGACGCCTCCATGCTCACGAGGCCGTGCGGGCACGGCAAACATGCCGCCGCTGAGGTTTGCCCCTTGAGTGGCTGGTACGTGTCGGGGGGGCAGTACGTCGGCTCCGTCGCGTTCACTTCGCCGCAGTACATCCCCACAAGGCACTCGCGGCACACTGTGCGCTCCGCGCCCCCCAGCGAAGTGCGCCACCGGAAGGTGCCCGGGTCGCACACACAGTCCCACACTGAGGTACTCCCTACCGCAGAGGTCATTCCCGCAGGGCACGCTGTGCACGCCTCGGGCCCAACATGCGCCTTGAACGTCCCGGCCTCGCACGGGAAGCACGTGAACATCCCGTCGATCGTTATGCGGTACGACCCAGCCGCGCAGTTGCGGTACTCGAGGCCGTGCACCTGCAGCGCGTGCCGCTCTACGCCCACCTCCCCGAGCACCAGAGAGTCCATCGCCTCCCCGAAGCAAATTCCGTCTTCCATCGCCTTGCCGCACGTCGACCCGCAGTCCTTCGTGATCGACTCCCCGCTGCGCACGTCGGCGACCTGCAGCTTGCTGTACGCCCCGAAGAGATACCGCCCGTTGTACGGCGCGCCCACGATCGTCACCCGCGTGTCATGGAAAAACGACCCCTGGGATTCGTACAGAATCACGGGCGCCGGCGCGGGGTCCCACACGCGCATGCGGTGCAGCTGCGCTCCGCCACCCGTGGTGTTCCACATGCTCATGTACACGTGCGCCGCGTTCGACCCGCTGCTGATCATGCTCATTACTTTCGCTGTATTGCTCCCGTACGGCGTGTCCGCCAGCTTCCGGCTGCACATGCCGCCGTCCCCGTCGTACTCGAGCAGGCGGAACAAGTCGTCGGCGTGCATCACAATAACGTCTTCCAGCGGGAATTTCTCCAGCATCTCCCGCGGCGTGCACGACGCCGCCGACTTCATCAGCTGCGGGCTCGTACTGCCGTGCCACTGCGCTTGCAAATAGAGCTTAGCAGCGGCCCCGCAGCCCATCGTGGGCCCCAGCGTGCCGTCGCCCAGCACAGGCGTGAAGGTCACGGACGCGTCCCCCCGCACCGCCGCCTCGTAAATGTGGCTTCTGAAGGGAACGTGCTGGCCCGACGCAAAGAACGTCTCGTTGTACCCAGCGTAGTACAGGATCGCGGAAACCGGCAGCGCTGCCTCTGTGTCGTTTGCAGCGGCGTCTACGATGGAGCCGATGCGGTACGACCCGTCGACGCGCACCGTGCGCAGAGCGCCGCGCGAGTATGTCGAGTCCCGCGCCGAGAAGTACACCAGCTCGGGGTGCGCGTAGCTCGCCGAGAAGCCGTACGGCTGCTGGATCTCCGCGACGCCCGGGAGGCCGTCCACGAGCCCCGTGTACTGCCCATTGTCCACCACGTTTTCGAACACGCGGTTCACTTCGTTGTCCGTGAACGCAAACGGGTTGTACGTCGGCTGGCAGTGCACCAGCGAGTACGACGCCTCCATGCTCACCAGGCCGTGTGGGCACGGCACGCACGCCGCCGCTGAGGATTGCCCCTTGAGAGGCTGGTACGTGTCGGGGGGGCAGTACGTCGGCTCTGTTGCACCCTCCGTGGCACAGTACATCCCCACAGGACAATCACGGCACACGATGCGCGTGGTCCCGCCAAGCGAGGTTGGCCACTGGAATGTCCCTGCAACACACACGCAATCCGCTGCAGAAGCGCTGCCCACAGCCGAGGTCGTCCCCGCAGGGCACGCCGCGCACGCCTCGGGCCCGACGTGCGCCTTGAACGTCCCGGCCTCGCACGGGAAGCACGAGAACATCCCGTCGATCCCCACGCGGTACGAGCCCGCCGCGCAGTTGCGGTACTCGAGCCCGTGCACCTGCAGCGCGGGGTGCTGACTCCCCCCTTCGCCAAGCAGAATCGAGTCCATCGCCTCCCCGAAGCAGACACCGTCTGCCAGCCGCGTGCCACAGATTCCGCCACAAGATTTCGTAAGTACAGCGCCACTACGCATGTCCGCCACCTGGATGAATGTATATGACGAGAAAATGTACCGCCCGTTGTACGGCGCGGCCCAAATGATCTGCTCTTTCAAGTGAAAAAACTTTGTAGCTTCTCCCCTCATCAACTCGATGTGCGGCGACGAAGACCATGGAGACATGCGGTGGATCTGTTGCAGGTTATGCGTCTGGTTGTACACAGCCATGTACACGTGCGCAGCGTTCGAACCGCTGCTGACCATGCTCGTGACGTAGTCACCGCCAGAATATTCAAACGGCAGCAGCTCGCGGCTGCACATGCCGTCGCCGTCGTACTCAAGCAGGCGGAAGCGATGCCCAGCGCTTGTTTCAAAAGTTACCGCAACGTTCTCCAGCGGGAACCTCTCCACCATTGCTCGCGCAGTGCACCGCGCAGCCGACTTTATCATGTTCGGGTTCCCATTTCCTCGCCAAACTTGTGTTTGGCCACTAACTTGCGCGCTATCCCCGCAGCCCATCACGCCCCCAGGCTGCCCGTTGCCCAGCACTGCCGTATATGTCGCCGACGCGTTGCCGCTGAAGTTTGCCAAGTAGATGTATGCGGCGCTGAAGCCTGCATACGAAGTCGCCAGAAACTCGCCGTCCACCCCCGTGTAGTACGGGATCACCGCGCGCGGCAGCACAGGCGACGCCGTGGACGGCACCGAGCCCACATAGTACCGTGATGGCGCCGCGACGCGCACTGTGCGCAGCGAGTAGCCGTACTTGTTGCGGTCCGAAAAGTACACGAGGTCGGGGTCCGCGTAGCTCGCCGTGAGCCCAAACGGCTCGTTGAATATTGCCGTGCCGGGCGGCCCGTCCTTGTTGCCGGGGTACGTGTCCGAGTTCAAAGCAGGGCTCTCCGCAACCACGTTTTTGACAGAGTCCGTGAACGCAAACGGGTTGTACGTCGGTTGGCAGTGCGCCAGCGAGTACGACGCCTCCATGCTCACGAGGTCGTGCGGACACGGCAAACATGCCGCAGCAGAGGATTGCCCCTTGAGAGGCTGGTACGTATTAGCGGGGCAGTACGTCGGCTCCGCTGCATCCACCGTAGCGCAGTACATCCCCACAGGGCACTCGCGGCACACGACGCGCGTCGTCCCGCCAAGCGAGGTTTGCCACCGGAAGGTCCCGGGCTCGCACGCGCGCGCCCACGACGGGAACAGCAGCAGCAGCACAACACAGAGGATACTGCACATGTGCCCCCGCATTTCGCGCATCGTTTAAGTACGGCTTTTATTCCAGAACAGCGCGCAAAGTTACATTATCACGGGGGGGGGGTGGGCGGAACCACGACACCCAAGACCACCAGGTCAAAGGCCGGCCGCCACGTACACACATTATCGAATGTCCGTGCCATGCACATCGTTTCTTGGTAAACTATCGACCAATAAGAGCCCAAGTTACGGCGGAATTGCGCGTATGCAAAGTTCGTCGGCACCTTCAGCACAAGGTGTGTGGCACGGCGCTCCAACCGTCTGCACAGAACCGAAAGGTCCATGCCGTCAAGGTTCAGCGAGATAGATGTTTGGTCTTTGTAGCTGGGTCCACCCCAAGGCAGGTCCAAAAAGACAATGGTTTGGTGTAGTTCCTGCATCTTCTGCAAGAAGTCTGCACGGTAAAACTCAATCTTGTCAAAGTCGTTTACTGACAGGATCCTACGCATGTTCTGTCGGAGCATGGTGAAACGCCTTGCGTCTATCTCGACAGCGTGCACCGCTTTGAAGTATCTAGCAAAGGCCCACGTGTTGCCGCCCACGCAAGCCATTGCGTCTGTAATCGTCGCGTCGCGCGGAATCCCGAGTTTGAATACCAGCAGTCTGCAGATCTCGTCTGCTAAATCCATGGAAGTGACACTGTACAGCGCTTCCTCGTCCATGTACATGTCGCTGGGCAGCACCAAAGAGGGCAAAGTGTTCCAAAGGTCCACGCGCTTCTGCCGCTCCCGGCGCGTCGCCTCCGCATGGCAGCCTATCATTTTCAGGAACACAAACAGTAGGTTGCGTTTTAAATGCAAATTTAATGCAATGCTTGCGCTTCCCGCATAAAGCTAAACACGATTGTCTCCACCTCGCGGATGCGCGCTACCGCGCCCTCGACCGTCGGCGGCAGCGGCCCCAGCAAGTCCTCCAGCGACTGCACACGCCGCAGCAGCCCCGCCCACGCCAAGCTCGAGCGGTCCACGGCCAGCACGCGGGCGGACCACGCCACCGCACAGCACATTTCCGCAATGACGTTCTCAAGCCGCCCGGCCGTCTCCAAGATGCGGTACCGCACCAGCCCTATCAGCTCGCGGTGGTTCAGCGTCGCGATGATGTCCCGCGGGTCGCCCTCGCCGTTCACGTACGCAACATACGCCTTCGCACGGAACCTCCGCCGGCAGAAGCCCCGCACCGTCATAAGCGCGCGGTGCGCGTCCGCCTTGTGCGTCCGCAGGCAGTCCGCAATGTGCACGCACTCGCCACACGGGTGCTGCACCGCCTGCCGCAGGAGCGACAGCGTCTGCGCGTAGTGCGCCTCTGCGTCCTCTTGCTGCAGCGGCCGCGGCCTTTTGCGCGACTGCAGCGCGCGCCGGGCGCTCTCGTGGTGCCACGCAAGGTCCTGCAAGTTCTTCCGCTCAATTTCCAGGCGGCGGAGCATCGGCCACACAACGCCCAGCGCGAGATCCTCCACCGCGGCTTGTAGAGGGACCGAGGGCTGCAGCGCGAGGTCGAGCGCTGGGGCTGTCGAAGCTACCGTGGGCTCCATTCCGTGTGCGAGGTTTGTATAATTGCGGAGCCAAGTGCGGGATGTTAATTAAGGGTTCAAATCAAATGTAGTAGCACCATACACAAAATGGGTAAAGAACCAATTTCTTATCATCATATGCAAAATGGCTTAAGGACCAATGTAGTATCATCATATGCAAAATGGGTAAAGAACCAATTTATTATCATCATATACAATTTGGCTTAAGGACCAATGTAGTAGCACCATACACAAAATGGGTAAAGAACCGATTTAATATCATCATATACAATTTGGCTTAAGGACCAATGTAGTAGCACCATACACAAAATGGGTAAAGAACCGATTTAATATCATCATATACAATTTGGCTTAAGGACCAATGTAGTAGCACCATACACAAA
>Ga0181594_10004688_pt1 | contig 12110 bp, 7 predicted proteins | sample 071ome_18_FD_145603 | JGI IMG/M metagenome (GOLD analysis project Ga0181594, IMG submission 145603) | Coastal salt marsh microbial communities from the Groves Creek Marsh, Skidaway Island, Georgia - 071413BT metaG (spades assembly) | ecosystem: Environmental > Aquatic > Marine > Intertidal zone... | reverse complement strand
AGTCATCGGCGCCGCCGAATCGGCGCATGCGTCGCAAGACCGATGGGCTCGCATGCTGGAAGGACAGGTCGAAGTACGGCGCTACTCCGGGCGTGCCGGCGATGATGTCGACGAGGCCGGGGCGCATTTCCGCGGGCTGCAGGTAGTTGACCCGCACGCGCACCACACCGGGCAGCTTGCCCAGGGGCGGCAACAGGCGCTCGAGCATGCGGATATCGCCGAGGTCCTTGCCATACGAGGTGGAGTTCTCGCTCACCAGCACCGCTTCGCGCACGCCGTTCTCCGCGAGGTCGGCGATCTCTCCGATGATGTCCTCCGGTGCGCGACTGACGAAGGATCCACGGAAGGACGGGATCGCGCAGAAGGTGCATCGCCGATCGCAGCCGGAGGCGAGCTTGACCGGCATCACCGGTCCGGTGACCGTGCGTGCGAGTCGGGCATGGCCGGGTGCACTCTCACCGCTGCGATCGACCGGGGAGATGGGCAGCAGAGTGCGGCGATCATGCGGCGTGTGCGCAGGAAGGGCCTCGCCGGCGGCGACACGGCGAACGCGGTCGGCGATCTCGGGGTAGTCGTCGAAGCTGAGCACAGCGGCCGCCTCGGGCAGCGCCTGCGCCAACTCCTCGCCGTACCGCTCGGCAAGGCAGCCCGCAGCGACGACCCTGGCCCCGGAGTCGGCGGCCGCGAGGAGGGTGTCGATCGAGTCTTTCTTCGCCGCGGCGATGAATCCGCAGGTATTGACGACCACGACGTCAGCCTCTGCCGGGTCCTCGAGGAGTTCGACTCCCCCGTCCGTCAGCCGCGCACCGATCTCGTCGGCGTCAACATCGTTGCGAGCGCATCCGAGCCGGACGATCGCCACTCGCGGGCTCGCCGGTGCCACCTCAACCGCGTCACCCATGGGGTCAGCCTAGGACGGGTACTCAGCCGCCACGCACGTCGATGAGGAATGCGGCCAGATCGTCGGGTTTCAGCAGGACCTCGCGCGCCTTCGAACCCTCGCTCGGGCCCACCACGCCGCGGGACTCGAGCAGGTCCATGAGCCGGCCCGCCTTGGCGAACCCGACGCGAAGTTTGCGCTGCAGCATGGACGTCGATCCGAACTGAGTGGACACGATGAGCTCTGCAGCCTGGCAGAGCAGGTCCAGGTCGTCGCCGATCTCCTCATCGATCTGCCTGCCCGACGTAGCCGGAGCCGCGACGTCGTCGCGGTAGTCCGGGTCCGCCTGTTCGCGGGTGTAGCGCACGAGGGCACGGATCTCGGACTCCGAGACGAAGGCGCCCTGGATGCGGACCGGCTTGCTGGCCCCCATCGGCAGGAAGAGTCCGTCGCCCTGGCCGACCAGCTTCTCTGCACCGGGCTGGTCCAAGATGACGCGACTGTCGGCGAGGGAGGACGTGGAGAACGCCAGACGGCTGGGCACATTGGCCTTGATGAGACCGGTGACGACGTCGACGCTGGGCCGCTGCGTGGCAAGTACCAGGTGGATACCCGCGGCGCGTGCCAACTGGGTGATGCGTACAACGCTGTCTTCGACGTCTCGCGGGGCCACCATCATCAGGTCGGCGAGCTCGTCGACGATGACCAGGAGATAGGGGTAAGGACGGAGCACGCGCTCACTACCGAGGGGCGGGGTGAGCTTGCCGCTGCGTACCGCCTTGTTGAAGTCATCGATGTGGCGGAAGCCGAACTGCGCCAGATCGTCGTAGCGGGTGTCCATCTCCTTGACCACCCACTGCAGCGCGTCGGCCGCCTTCTTCGGATTGGTGATGATCGGGGTGATGAGGTGCGGGATGCCCTCGTACGCTGTCAACTCCACGCGCTTGGGGTCGACGAGGATCATGCGGACCTCGTCGGGAGTCGAGCGCAGCAGGATCGACGTGATGAGGGAGTTGATGCACGACGACTTGCCCGCACCGGTCGCGCCGGCAACAAGCAGGTGCGGCATCTTGGCAAGGTTGGCCACGACGTAGCCGCCCTCGACATCCTTGCCGAGGCCGACCACCATCGGGTGGCTCTCGTCGGTGGCTACGTTCGACCGCATGACATCGCCGAGACAGACCAACTCGCGATCGGTGTTGGGGATCTCGATGCCGATGGCGCTCTTGCCAGGGATCGGACTGAGGATGCGCACCTCAGGGCTGGCCACGGCGTAGGCGATGTTGCGGCTGAGCGCGGTGACGCGCTCGACCTTGACGCTCGGGCCGAGTTCGATCTCGTAGCGCGTCACCGTCGGGCCGCGCATGAAACCCGTCACGTGCGCATCGATGTTGAACTCCTCGAGCACCTGCGTGAGTGATGCGACCACAGCATCGTTGGCCTTCGTGCGGGCACGCGGGGTCGGACCAGACTTGAGGATCTTCTTGTCCGGGAGCGTGTACGGCATCGCCTGTTCGATCGGGAGCTGCTCAGCGACGGCCGCTGCCGGCGAAGCAGTGGGAATCGCCGTCGGCGCCACTGCATCCTCGGCGATCGGCGACGCCGTCACCACGGGCATCTCGGCCGTTTCGTCGCGCGGGTTGAAACGGCCCGCGTCGACGATCTCCCGAGCGGCTTCAGCCAGGCCCAAGCGCGCGGAGTCCTTGGCAGCCTCATCGACCGGGATCGCTGCTGATGCGAGGAAGTCCGCTGCCTCGTCGTCCTCGTACCCGTCCATCCCGTCGTGCGCCTCGATGGCGTCGTGGTCGTCGTCCTCGAACGCATCGGTGACGACGAAGCCATCAGGGACGTCGTCGGCGTAGGAGTCCAGGACGACCGGATCGTCGCCTCGACCGGAGCCGGGTCGCAGGACGTGGGCGAAGACGCGGCCCAGGGCACGCGGCACCGACATGAGCGGAGTCGCCGTGATGACAAGGATGCCGAAGATCGCGAGTAGGGCGAGGAGCACCGCAGCCACGACCGGCCCGAGGGCTGCGGCGATGGGTGCGGTGACGACCCAGCCGGTGATGCCGGTGCCGTCGACGAGGGCATCGAAGCCGTCACTAGGCGTAGGCAGACCCCGGTAGAGATGCCACAGACCGGCCGCGGCGAGGATGAGCGCCAGGCCGCCGACGAGCAGACGCCCGTTGGTCACGTGGTCTTCGGGGTGCCGCAGGGTGCGCCATGCCATGACGACGAGCAGGACCGGCACCGCGATCGCGAACGAACCAACGAGGAAACCGGTGACGGTGCCCAGGCCGGCGGTGAACCACCCGTCCACCCCGAACCACACGGCGGCAGCCACGATGACGGCGAGCGCGACGAAGAGCAGGCCGAGGCCGTCGCGCCGATGCACGTCGTCGAGGTCACGCGCGCCGTGGCCCACCTTGCGAGCCATGCCGCCGAGGGCGGCGGCGATCCCGAGCCACAGGGCACGCAGCCCCTTGCCGAGGGCACCGAAGAAACGGGCGATCGGGCTAGGGCCAGTACGCGGTTTGGGGGCGCTGCGCGGCTTAGCCGAGCGACGGGGCTTCGCGGCGGGCTTGGTCGAGGTACGGGGCTTGGCCGAGGTGCGAGGCTTGGTCGAGGTACGGGGCTTCGACGAGCCGGCGGAGGCCGATCGGTCGGACGAGGAAGCGCGTGACGTGGTCGAAGACGCGCGGGACGTCGTACCCCGGGCCGCGCTCCCACTGGAGGAGGTGCCCGAACTTCGTGAGGCGCGCGAGGGCGCACTGGTACGGCTCGCCATGCCACGAGACTACCCGTGCGCACCACGAATCCCGTGTGTCACAAGGGTCACGCGTGTCGCCCTGGCCCCGCGAAACGCTCCGCCTGCGGCGCAGGCGAGGTGAGGGCCGAACTGAGCCTGATTAGGCCTCGACGACGACCGGGATGATCATCGGGCGGCGCCGGTGCGTCTTGGAGACCCAGCGGCCCACCACGCGGCGGATTCGCTGCTGCAGCTGATGGGGATCGACCACGCCGTCGGCCAGGGCACGCTGGAGTTCGTCGCGCACCTCTTCGCGGACCGGGTCCAGGACGTCCGGATCCTCGTGGAAGCCGCGTGCCTCGATCTCCGGGCCGGCGACGATCTTGCCGTCGACGATGTCGACCGCCGCGAAGATGGAGATGAAGCCCTCGTCGCCGAGCACCCGCCGGTCGGTGAGCGCCGCCTCGCTGATGTCGCCAACGCTCGCACCATCGACGAAGACATAGCCCACGGGTACGGCTCCGACGATGCGCGCGACGCCGTCCTGGAGGTCGACGACGACGCCATCCTCGGCCAGCACGATGTGTTCGCGATCGACACCGGTCTTCTCCGCGAGAGCCGCGTTGGCGCGCAGATGTCGCCACTCACCGTGCACCGGCATCACATTGCGCGGCTTCACGACGTTGTAGGCGTAGAGCAACTCCCCCGCCGAGCAGTGTCCGGAGACGTGCACCAGCGCATGGCCCTTGTGCACGACCGACGATCCGTTGCGGGCAAGCCCATTGATGACTCGATTGACGGCGTTCTCATTGCCCGGGATGAGGGACGAGGCGAGCACGATGGTGTCGTCCGGCCCGGCCTTGATCTGGTGATCGTTGTTGGCGATGCGCGACAGCACGGCCATGGGTTCACCCTGGGATCCCGTGCAAATGAGCACGATCTCGTCATCAGGCAGTTCGGTGAGTTCGTCCAGTGAGACCAGCACGCCGGGCGGGATAGTGAGATAGCCAAGGTCGCGCGCCACTCCCATGTTGCGCACCATGGAGCGCCCGACGAAGGCGATCTTGCGGCCGTGCTCGGCCGCGGCGTCGATGATCTGCTGGATGCGGTGCACATGCGAGGCGAAGGACGCCACGATGATGCGGCCTTGAGCGCGAGCGAAGACCGAGTCGAGGACGGGTGTGATCTCACGCTCGCTCGGGATGAACCCGGGCACCTCGGCATTCGTCGAGTCGACGAGGAAGAGGTCGACGCCCTCATCGCCAAGCCGCGCGAAGGCGTTGAGGTCGGTGACGCGCCCATCGAGTGGCAACTGGTCCATCTTGAAGTCGCCCGTGTGCAGGACGAGCCCGGCGGGCGTGCGGATGGCCACAGCCAGGGCGTCCGGAATCGAGTGATTGACCGCGAGGAACTCCAGATCGAAGTCGCCAATGGAGACGCGTTCGCCCTCGCGCACGACATGGGCATCGGGAGTGATGCGCGACTCCCGCAACTTGGCCTCGACGAGGGCCATCGTGAGCTTCGAGCCATACAGCGGGATGTCGCCGCGTCGACGCAGCAGGAAGGGCAGCGCGCCGATGTGGTCCTCATGGCCGTGGGTCAGCACGATCGCGTCGACGTCGTCGAGCCGGTCTTCGATGTAGGAGAAGTCCGGGAGGATCAGATCGATCCCGGGCTGAGACTCCTCGGGGAAGAGAACGCCGCAGTCGACGACGAGCAATCGCCTCGCGTACTCGAACACGGTCATGTTGCGACCGATCTCGCCGAGGCCGCCCAGAGCAACGATGCGCAGAACACCCTCGGGCAGCGGAGGCGGCGCGGGGAGTTCAGGATGCGGGTGGCTCACGCGCTCGCCTCGACTGGCACATCAGCAGCACGCAGATCCGCGCGCAGTTGCTCGACCTGCTCAAGCGTCGCGTTGATCAAGGGCAGGCGGAGCGGGCCGCTGGGCAGACCCTGCAGCGCGAGCGCCGCCTTCGTCAAGATCACGCCCTGGGTACGGAAGATGCCGGCGTACACCGGCAGGAGCGCACGATTGATATCGATGGCGCGCTGGACGTCTCCGGACCAGAAGGTCTGCGCCAACGTGGCGAGCCGGTCTCCGACGACATGACCGACCACCGAGATGAAGCCCTGCGCCCCCACCGACAGCAGCGGGAGATTGAGGATGTCGTCGCCGGAGTACCAGGCCAGATCGCTGCGGCGCATGGCCCACTGCGCCGCATCGAGATCGCCCTTGGCGTCCTTGTTCGCCACAATGCGCGGGTGCTCGGCGAGGCGGACGAGCGTCTCGACCTCGAGGGGGACGCCCGTGCGCTTGGGGATGTCGTAGGTGATGACGGGGAGTTCGGTGGAGTCAGCCACGGCCCGGAAGTGAGCGAGCAGACCCTCCTGCGGCGGCCGGCTGTAGTAGGGCGACACCACGAGGAGCCCGTCAGCACCCGCGGCTGCCGCCTGCCGGGCCAGATGGATCGAGTGGGCCGTGTCATAGGTTCCGACGCCGGCCACAAGGTGGATATCGTCACCGACCGCCTCGCGGACGGCACGGACCAGATCGGCCTTCTCCTCGTCGGTGGTCGTCGGGGACTCGCCGGTCGTGCCGTTGAGGATCAGGCCCTCATTCGACTGCTTGTCCACCAGATGCCGGGCCAGGACCTGGGCGCCCTCGAGATCGAGGGAGCCGTCGGAATTGAACGGCGTCACCATGGCGGTCAGCATCGCGCCGACCGGACCTTGCTGCGTGGGCATGGAGTCAGGCTACCGCTACGGCGCCACGCGTCCGTTGCCGACGAAGGCCGCATGGGTTAGCGGCATGATCTCGGCCCACTGCTCCTCCATGAGGTCGGCGACCATCTCGATCTCGCGCTGCGGGAAGGAGGGGAAATGACTCTCCGGGTGCTTGGTCCGAAGTGAAAGGAAGTTCATGAGAGCGCGAGCATTCATCGTGACGTACATGGAGGAGTAGGTGCCAACCGGCAGCACGATGCGTGCGACCTCTCGGGCCACGCCCGCATCCAGCATCTGCTGGTACGCCGCATACGCCGCGCGGCACGCCGCCGTCGTCTGCTCCACGACGACGTCGTACTGCTCCGAGGTGCCCTCGACGAAGTCGTAGGCACCAGGCTTGCCCTGCTGCACCAGACGGCGCTCCGGCGCGGGCACGTAGAACACCGGTCGCAATTCGCGATAGCGACCACTCTCCTCGTTGTAGGACGCGATGCGGTGCCGCATGAACTCGCGGAAGACGAAGATCGGCGCGGAGACGAAGTAGGTCAGCGACGTGTGCTCGAACGGCGTGCCATGCCGATCGCGCATGAGGTAGTTGATGAGGCCCTGAGCGGCGGACGGATCGGAGTCGACGTCGTCCAAGGACGACTCACCCTTCGTCGAGACTCGCGCGGCCCAGATCACGTCGGAATCCTTGGCGGCCGCCTTGACCAGCTCCACCGTGACGTCGCTACGGAACTCCACCTCATCGGTCACCGGACCACCTCCCTGTCTGGACCCTATCGGCGCGGGCACCGTGAATCGGTGATAGGCAAGGTCCATGTCTACCGACCAGGTCCGCCTCGCCCGGACGTCCGATGTCGACGATGTGGCCCGTGTCCAGGTGGCAGCGTGGCGCGAGGCCTACGCGGGCCTGCTGCCCACCCCGGTCCTGGAGGCCCTGGATCCGGAAGAGATTGCCTTCGAGTGGGGTCGAGCGCTGCTCACCGCCACCGATCACCGCCTGCTGGTCGCCCTCGACGCGAGCGACGACCTGGTCGGGGCGACCGCCGTGGGGCCGAGCACCGACCCCGATCTCGCGCCGGGCGCCGCGGTGCGCTGGGGTGAGATCAGCCTGCTGGTCGTCGACCCTTCGGCTCGGGGGCGTGGCCACGGCTCCCGGCTCCTGGCTGCCGCCGTCGATCATCTGCGCGGTTCTGGCGCCGATGCAGCCGCGATGTGGATCCCGCTCGCCGACGAGCCGATGCGGGCCTTCTTGGTATCCGCAGGATTCGGGCCCGACTCCGCGCATCGGGACCGGGACACCGGCGATGGGGTGTTGCGCGAGGTACGCCTCGTCGCTGATATCAGCGATCGGGCGGACATGGCGGACCCAGAAGAAGGTGCGGACGGGGCCACGGAATAACTGGGGTCTGGAGGCACAAGAAACTTGGCAGCCCCCCCGCGGCTGCCAAGTCCCTTACATGAGACCGTCGCACAGACGTTGTGGCAACCACCGGAATGTCCCCCGTCGGGTGGACATCACCGACCGTCGGACTCCTCGGCGCCATCGAGAAAGCCATCGCGATCGGCCGCGACGTACAACTCGGTCCGCGTTCGGGCGCGCCGGCCGACTCCCTCGTACTTCGATCGGACCCGATCGAGGTATTCCTTCACCGTGTGGGGAGACACCTCCATCTGGCGCGCGATGGTGGCGATCTTGCTACCCGCGGCGTAGAGGCGCAGCGCCCTGAGTTCTTGGGGGCTCAGGCTCGGCCGCTGCGGATCCGCCGTGAGGACAGCGGCAAGGTCGACGGTCAGATGGACCTGCCCGGCCGCGACATCTCGGACGGCGGTTCGCACCTCCTCAACGCTTGCGGTCTTCGGGAGGAAGCCCAGCGCACCGGCCCGCATGGCGGGCAGAACGACCGAGGGTGAAGCGGTCGCGCTCATGAGCAAGACCTCGGCACCGGCGGCGCGGCATTGCCGAACCTTTTCGGCCACGGGTACGTCGTCGGCCATCACGATGTCCAGCAGGACCACGTCGGGTCGCGACGCCAACGCGGTATCGACTTCTTCGCCGACCGAGACGATGTTCAGCGAGATGCCCTCCCCTGCTTCCGCGAGCAGGGTCGCGAGGCCCTCGCGGACCAGCGGATGATCATCGAGGATCGCCACCCGCACGTCGAGGTGCCCCTCTCGCTCGCTTTCAACGTTCGACATCGGCCATCCCCCACTCCCACAGATCCTCGTCGCCCTCCCACTGGGCCAGGAGGCGGAAGACCGGTCGTCCGTCTTCCCATCCTCCGGTGAGTCGAGCCTGAGCTCCGGGCTGCTCCCAAGCCGCGATGACGGCGAGCATGTCAGAGCGTAGGACCTCGAGATCGGCGCCACCCGCCATCGGGATCGTGTCGCCAACGAGATCGGCATCGACGTAGAGATCACGCGCACGCGCGATCACCACGGCCTCGTGGAGCAGGGACTCCACGGGTCCGGCATTGCAATCGACGCGCACGACCGATCGAGCAACCCGTTCCTCCAGCAGGCAGCGTTCGGCGACTTCCGGATCCGTGACGTCGACCCGGCCATCGCAGATGTCCTGCAGCAGCGGCTCGGCATAGGTGCCGAGAACGGCGAATCGCTCGCGCCGTTGCTGGAGGTCCCGCTGGGCCGCAGCCGCACGAGCCTGCTCGGCGCTGATTGCGGCGCTCGTCACGGCGAGGTCGCGCGCACGGCGTCTCATGCTGACCGCGAACACCGCGCCGATCATCAGCATGATCGAGCCGGGCTGGAGGAGTTCGAGGAGGCCGCCGTCCTGGGCCAGCACCCATGCGATCAGTGCGGGCGCGACGGTCCACGGTGGTCCGATCAGGATCGCGCTGAAGAGCAGGGCGACCGCCACCTCACTGGACCAGGTCACCCACACGGGCATCGCGGCACCGCCCACCGCCCATGTTTCCAGGCGGACGACGCAGAAGGCCGCGGCCAAGGCCACGGCGATTCCCAGCCAGGAGCGCACCGTCCATGTGGGGCCCCCGGTGAGCCCGAACCGGCGCGCCACCGCGGGCACTGCGCCCACCGCGGGCGCGGCGACGATGGCGACCGCGAGCCAGAGGGCAGCCCACTGCGGAGCGGGATAGAAGCGCCAGCCCGCGACCACCACAACGGCCCCGTAGGAGAGGAAGGTCAGAAGGAACGGCGCCCCGATGCGCTGGAGCACGCTCGCGGCGTCGGGCTCCAGCCCGGAAATTGCGCCGGCTCGTGCCATCGGCCACTCGGCGGTCAAGACGACGCGCGTGCCGCCACCGTCGCCTCTTACCCACTCGACAGTGCCGCTCTGCTCTGCCATTGCCTGCCGCATCGATCGGGTGATGCCCAGTCGCGCCGGGCCCCACCCCTCCGGTCCCCGACCGTTGTCCTCCACGCTGATGGTGAGCCGATCTGGCTGTCGCTCCGCGGTGATCACGAGGTGATCGCCACCGGAATGACGACCGGCATTGCGCACCGCCTCGGCGGACGCCGTGGCGAACGCCGCCACGACATCCGGGGGGACATCGGCGAAGGCCTCGCCGGCGATGTCGACCTCCACGTGCCAGTCCGAGCCGAGCGCGTCGACCGCTTCTTCGAAGATGGTGCTCGACTCGACACGCGTCGCCGGGGCACTGAGCGCCAACATGCGCAGGGCCTGGGCGGCCTCCCCGCACCTGGATCGAAGACGCGCCGGGTCGGCGGTGGTGCCTCGCGCGACAGCAGCAAGTGTGTTGAGTACCTGGTCGTGGATCTGCCGCTCATGATCGGCGGTTGCGCGCGCTACCGATTCCTGCACGATTCGTCGCCGATCCTCGTCCGCGAGTTGTCGGTACGCCGCGTCCATGGCGCTGCCGGCGCGTCGAAGAGCACGTGCGAGGACGAGAGCGCCGGTCGCCAGCGCGAGCGGATAGAGCGTCTCGAGGGTGGCGTCAACGGCGTTCAGCCCACCGGGTCGCCACCACAAGATCACTCCCGACACCAGCGCGGTGCTGGCAGCAAGGACGAAGCCGGGAGCCGGCCACAGCACGAGAACACCGAAGACAGCCGCCCGCACCGTGGCGATGATCCCGAGGGGCCACTCCTGCGCGCCAGGGGCGACGGCCGACAGGCCTACCGCGGCGACGGTGAGGACGGCCAGGTCAACACTCAGCGCCCTCGCGCGGAAACGACGCCACGATGATGGTCCCCACAGCGTGGCCACCACCGCTATCCAAGCCAGCGCTGCCATGCCCTCGAGGGCCAGGACCGGTGAACCGACCTGGACTGTGCGTGGGAGGACATCAGTAAGGGTCCAGGCGGCCTGCCACAGCACCGCGAACGTGACCAGGCCCCGCTCTACGTAGGCAGCCCCGGTCCCAGGCGCCGGGCTGGGGACCCAGGCGGTCATGCGATGACCCTGGCCGTCATGTGCCAGCTTCGCTCAGCAGTACACCGGGATTGAGAACGCCGTGCGGGTCCAGGCCGGCCTTCACCGACGACAGCACCGCGATGCCGGCTGCTCCCACTTCGGCCGCGAGCCACGGCGCGTGATCTCGCCCTACCCCGTGGTGATGGGTCACCGTGGCTCCGCGCTCGACGATCGCGCCCATGGCGGCGGCCTTGGCGCGCTGCCACTGGCCCTCGGGATCATCCTGGTCCGCTACCGCGAGCACGGTCGTGTAGAGCGACGCGCCGGTCTCGTAAACATGCGACAGGTGGGACATGACGTACGGGCCCGGCTGCGCGCTCATTGCTGAGTGAATCGCTCCGGTCACCTCGTCATGGGTCTGGAGGTAGCCGCTCCAGTCCGAGGCGGTTTCCAACGTCTCGACGAGGTATCCCGCATCCATCAGGGCATCGCGCAGGAATGGCCCGTCGAGTCGACCCCGACGCCACGACTCCCCCACTCGCCGGCCGAGCCCCACCGCACCGTGGTCTTTGAGAAGTCGCCACGTCGCCCGACGTCGATCGACGACGTAGGCCGGATCGGTGCCTTCCCAGCCAAGAATCGCCAGCGCAGCCGAGCCGACCGCGATTCCGCGCACACGGAGGTAGCGCTCGAGTGCCGCGGCCGCCGGTCCGGTGGGTCCGGAGAGCGCCAGCGTTGTCCGGGTCTCAGCCTCATCCGACAGGCGCATGACGTCAGCGGTGACGCGACCCTGGGCGATCGCGCGGAACGCCGAGACTCCGGAGGCGAAACTCGGAAAGACGACCGCCTCGTAGCGTCGCTCGGTGGGCAGCGAGCGAACACGCAGCGTGATGTCTGTGATGACGCCGAGGGTGCCCTCGCTGCCGATGAAGAGGGAACGCAGGTCTGGGCCCGCGGCACTCGACGGACCGCGGCCCAGCCGCACGATGCCGCGTGGCGTCGCGACGGTCAGGGCCTCGACCATGTCATCGATGCGCCCGTAGCCGGTCGATGCTTGGCCCGCCGACCGCGTGGCGACGTAGCCACCGATCGTGGCACGCGCCCAGGACTGGGGGATGTGTCCGAGCGTCAGTCCGCGAGCCGACAGGAGCGGTTCTAGTCGCGGACCCGTGGCCGCAGGGCCGACCAGCGCAAGGTGGGATCGCTCATCGACGCTCAGCAAAGTGCCGAGTCGATCGAGTACGAGGGCGATGTGCGGGCGCTGCTCGCGTAAGCCGCCGACCACCGATGTGCCCCCGCCGACGGGAACGACGACGATGCCGCGCTGCTCTGCGACGCCGAGCAGGGCCACGATCTCCTCGGCGGAGGCGGGGCGCACGACCGCATCGGGGCCATCG
>Ga0181594_10004682_pt1 | contig 12118 bp, 8 predicted proteins | sample 071ome_18_FD_145603 | JGI IMG/M metagenome (GOLD analysis project Ga0181594, IMG submission 145603) | Coastal salt marsh microbial communities from the Groves Creek Marsh, Skidaway Island, Georgia - 071413BT metaG (spades assembly) | ecosystem: Environmental > Aquatic > Marine > Intertidal zone... | reverse complement strand
CAGGTGCTTGGTTGAATAAGGCTCGCCCTCACCACGCAACCGCACGCTCCAATTGTCGTGCATCCATTCGAAATGCACCGGGTCAATGGAATTCTCCTGGCACTGGAACCAGTTGCAGGGGATGTCGCAAATCGCAATTTCCTTGAAACAATTGGTCCGCGTGAACGGCTCGTGCACCGGCAGTTCGGGAGCCGGCAGCGGCCCCATATAGGCCCAAAGCAGTCCGCCGAGTTGCTTTACGGGATAGGCCTTGACGGCGCATTTTTCCCGCAGCGGGTTTTTCGGGTTGGCGGTGTCCTCGTACGGCTGTTCGATACAAGCGCCGTCCTGGTCGAACAGCCAGCCGTGGTAATTGCAGCGAATGCCTTTTTCTTCGACAAATCCGTACGACAGGTCGGCCCGGCGATGCGGACAATTGCGATCCACCAGGCCGAAATTGCCCGACAGGTCCTTGTAGAGCGTCAGGTCCTCACCATAGAAGCGCACGGCCTTGACGTCCTTGTCGTCAAACTCCGATGCACCGCCAATCGGAAACCAATAGCGCCGCAGATATTCGCCCATCGGCGTCCCGGGACCGACTTCCGTGACCAGTTTGTTGCGTTCAGCGGTCAACATGACTGTGCTCCATTCATTCTGCGGGCTCGCTGATAGCCGCTTTCAGTTTATCGTCCAAAGGACGGCCATCTCCGTCGACGCCCATTGCCTTGCAAAACGCTGCACGTACATGAGCAGGCTGTCCTGCATTCCAGGGGAAATCCTTCAGCCGCTTGCGATAGTATGGATGGGTGTAATAGTCCGCCAGCGGCTTTCCATCCAGAAATGCCTTGCGCTCGGCAATCGGCAGTTTGACGAAGCCGGCCTTTTCTCGATCGCGGATAATGCCTTTTGGATCATTGCCTGCGGCAACTGCCTCCAATTCTTCGAAAAAGCGGTTGCGGATCATCGAAATACCACGGTCGCTGGCGCCGAGAGTTTCCCTGGACCGGTCGGCGATGACGCCCTGTCCGACCCACGCGATTATATCCTGATTGATGATGTGACTTTCGATCCAGCGCCCGTCGGGCTTGTAGATCGGTGCATGCCAGTGCGGAATGTGATCCTGGCTATATGGCTCTGCTTCACGCGGAACACGGCAATAGAACCAGGTGACGCTCAATGTGTTTTCATCGTCGACGGGAATGCGCCACTCGAAATGTTCGCCGAGGTAGAAGCCGAGCGGCCACAGGAACACGCGGCCAATCCCCCACATGGCGCTGTCGGGGGCCTGACCTTCGCGGACACGCTTGTACACGAACCCCTCGTCAAATTCGTCGAATGCAACCTTGAGGTGTTTGGGCGCATATGGGGCCAGATCGCCCTTCTGCCGGATGCTCCAATTGTCGTGCATCCATTCGAAATGCACCGGATCGATGGAGTTCTCCTGGCATTGCAACCAGTTGCAGGGAATGTCCGAGGTAATGACCTCGACGAAGCCGTTGGTCCAGGTGAAAGCCTCATAGACCGGCAATTCCGGCGCTGGCAACGGTCCCATATAGGCCCAGAGCAGGCCGGACAGGGGCTTTACCGGGTAGGCCTGGAGGCCGCATTTGGCCTTGAGCGGATTTTTCGGATTGATCGTATCTTCGTAAGGCTGACCGATGCAGGCCCCGGTCTCATCGAACAGCCAGCCATGATAATTGCAGCGAATGCCTTTTTCTTCGACAAAGCCGTAGGACAGGTCCGCGCGGCGATGTGAACAATGGCGCTCCACAAGTCCAAAGGTCCCGGACAGGTCCTTGTACAGGACAAGATCCTCGCCCATGAGCCGGATCGGCTTGGCCTGCTTGTCGTCGAATTCGGCGATACCCGCGATCGGCATCCAGTAGCGGCGCAAATAATCGCCCATCGGTGTGCCTGGCCCGATTTGCGTCAACAACCGGTTCTTGTCTTCGGTCAGCATCGAATTCTCTCCGAACGCGGCTCAATACTGCCGTCCGCGCGGGCAGATCGGTGCATAAAAGCTAATTCGTTCGCTTGGGCAGCGCAAGAGCTGGCGGCGGGCAGGGGCTATGCAGCAAGCGGGAACCGCAGGCCACCGCGCCGAGGCCGGGATAATTCTCAAGCCGGGATGGCGGCCAGCACCACCCATTTCAGCATTGCCGGCGGTCTTGCAACTTTTCGCAGACCGGTTAGTCTCAAAGCAAATAGCATCGGGGCAAGCCCACGCAGACGGCGAATGGCTTGTCTGAGCAAATATGGAGGGAGGACACCATGGCGAAGAATGTATTGGCTGCAGCGACGCTGGCCGTCGCCCTGCTTGCAGGGCCGGCGGCGGCCCAAAAGGCGCAGGACACATTGCGGATTGCGTTCGGCGATCCCATTTCAACCACCGATCCCTACATCGACCCAAAACCGGAAACCAGCCTCACCTCCGATGCGATCTACGACAAATTGTTCATGTACCTGTCGGCGACGCGGGAGTTCAAACCGGTGCTGGCAAAATCGTGGAAGCAGGTCTCGCCGACAGTTCTGGAAGTCCAGATCCGCGAAGGCGTCACGTTTCACGACGGCAAGGAACTGACCGCCGACGACGTGGTCTATACATTCAACTACCTGACCGACAAGAAATCAAAGCTCCGGTTCGGCCGCAATTGGGCGTGGATCAAATCAACCGAAAAGACCGGCAAATATTCCGTGCGAATAACTTCGAAACGGCCGACGCCTTTCGCCATGGCCCGCCTGGCGACCGGAACCGGGATTTTTCCCAAGCATCTGCACAGCACGTTCAAGAACCGGGGAGAATTTGGCCGCAAATCCGCCGTCGGCTCCGGTCCTTACAAGGTTGAATACGTCGATGCGTCCAAAGGCATAAAACTGGTGCGCAACGAGGCCTACAAGTCGCCCGGTCCCTGGCGGCCAAAGCCGGGCATCAAGACCATCATCATCAAGCCGATACCGGAATTGCAAACCCAGATTGCGCAACTGATAACCGGTGGTATTGACGTAATCCTCGCAGCGCCAAAGGACCAGACGGAGCAACTGGCCCAGTCACCGACAGTTTCGTCAACCGCAATCGCCAACACGGTCTACCAGTATGTCAATCTGGATGCTGCCGGCCGTTCAGATCTCAAGGCTCTCAAGAATCCGGACGTCCGCCGGGCACTGTTCATGGCGATCAACCGCAAGTCACTCGCAGAGAACGTGCTGGCGGGCGGCAAGCTGGTAAAGCTCATCGATGCGCCCTGCACGCAATCGCAATTCGGCTGCAAGGCGAGCGTCAAGCCGGTCAAGTTCGACAAGAAGGCTGCCAAGGCCTTGCTGGCCAAGGCGGGATATCCAAACGGATTTGCGCTGGACATCACGTCCATTCCCGGCTCGCACGAAACCGCGGCGGCAATCGCGGGACAGCTGCGGGCAATCGGCGTCAGGGCCAGTGTCAGCCGGTTGACCTTTGGCGCATACCGGAAAAAGCAGGGCGCCGGGAAACTGCAAATGCTGGCAGCCAATTTCAGTTCCGGCGGCTTGCCGGATGTCAGTTCGGTAATGGCCTTCTATCAGGCCGGACCGCGCGACTATTGGCGATCAAAGGAGATGAAGACCTATCGTAACAAGGGCGCCGCAGAAATGGATCCCAAGAAGCGGGAAGCTATTTACGATGCCGCCTTCAGCCATCTTAACAAGAACGCCTACCTGTTGCCGCTGATGACAAAACCCGCGGTATTGGTGCATTCCGCAAGTGTTACCATGCCGAATTCTTCCAGCCTTTTTGCAGGCGTAGAATTCTACAATATCAGCTGGAAGAAATAACGCACGGTACGCACCGCCGGCCCTGGCCGGCGGCGGCGGCTGCAACAACCAAAGATCGTTCATGACCCACTTCCTGACACGGCGCCTGCTGATCGCGCTGCTGGTGGCATTCACGGTTTCGATCGTCGGCTTTGCGCTGCTGCGCCTGTCCGGCGACCTGGCGGCTGTCCTGGCCGGGGAAGACGCCTCGGCTGAGGATATTGCACGCATCGCCAGGCAATACGGTCTCGACCGGCCGTTTTATGTGCAGTATTTCGACTGGCTCTTCAATGCCTTGCGCGGCGACCTGGGTAACTCGCTGTTCACGCACGAGTCTGTCTGGGAGATGATCACCTCGCGCCTGGGGGTGACAGTCACGCTGGCTTTCGCATCGCTGTTCTTTGGCCTGCTGATTGCGATACCCCTTGGCGTACTCGCTGCCGTCCGGGCCAACACCTGGGTTGACCGCGGATCGTTGTTTGTCGCCGTGATGGGACAAGCAACGCCAAATTTCTGGCTGGCGCTGATCCTGATTTATGTATTCGGCGTGTGGTGGCGCGGCGCAACCGTTCTGGGTGTACGACTGGCGGAAATCAAGATTTTTGGCGTCCAGCTATCGGGCCTGCCGATATCGGGCGGCGACAGCTGGCTGCATTTCGTCATGCCTGTCATCACGCTTGCCACATTCGTCATGCCGGCGGTGATGCGCATTACGCGTACGGGCATGATGGAAGTCCTGAGCTCAGACTATGTTCGCACTGCGCGGGCCAAGGGGTTGAGCCCCACCAAGGTGCTGTTCAAACACTCGCTGCGCAATGCAATCCTGCCGGTTGTATCCCTTGCAGCGGTGCAGCTTGGATTTTTGATGAGCGGATCGGTTATCGTGGAATCGATCTTCGCGCTCAACGGGGTTGGCTATCTTGCATTCCAGTCGATCATTCGAATCGATTTTCCGGTTGTACAATCGATCCTGGTCATCCTGGCCTGCAGCTATATTTTGCTTACGCTCTTCGCAGACATGATCAATGCAAAACTCGATCCGCGCGTGAGGCTGGAATGACCGACGTAACGCACCACATGCCGGAGCCGAAAATCGTAACCAGCGCCGAACTGGACACGCTGGCGCCTTCGCCTCGGGAATTGATGCGCCGGCGCGCGCGCAGTCATGCCGGTCTGATCATCGGTATGACGATTATCGCACTCTTCCTGATTGTGGCGATATTCGCCGGCGTGCTTGCGCCGCACGACCCATACGCACAGACCCTGAGCAACCGGCTTGCAGATCCAATATGGGGGCCGAAAGGAAACTGGCAGCATATCCTCGGGACAGATGCGCTCGGACGCGACGTGTTGAGTCGGTTGATGTACGGAGCGCGGCTGTCTCTCTACATAAGTTTCACCGCCGCTGTAATTGCAGCGGTGATCGGCGTCACGCTTGGCGTCACCGGCGGTTATTTCGGCGGCAAGACTGATGCGTTTGTGGTTTACATCATCAATGTCAAACTGGCGCTGCCGGTGTTTCTCGTCGCGCTATCGATCGCGGCGATTACCGGAGGTACGGTGACGGTTCTTATCCTGTTACTCGGATTCCTGACCTGGGACCGCTACGCGATTGTTACCCGGTCCCTGACCCAGCAGATGCGCGACCAGGAATTCATATTGTCATCGCTTGCAGCAGGCGCATCGCACCTGCGCATCATCTTCCGCGATATTCTACCCAATCTGATGAACCACATCATCATCATTGTCAGCCTCGACATGGCCGTGATTATCCTGATCGAGGCGGCGCTGTCGTTCCTCGGCCTGGGCATTCGTCCGCCGACGCCATCATGGGGGCTGATGGTATCGGAAGCGCGCGCGGTGATGTTCTTCAAACCCCACCTGATCATGATCCCCGGCATAGCAATCTTCATACTGGTGATGGCCATCAACATGGCTGGTGACGGTATACGCGACGTCACGGCGCCGGAGGGCAGAGGATGAGCGGCGGTTCGGTGATCAACCCGCAAGACGCGCCGGTACTCGAAGTTGAAAATCTCAGCGTCGACATTCGTGTGCCGGCAGGAACGCTGCACGCGGTCAGCAACGTCAGTTTTTCCGTGCGTCCGGCGGAGACATTGAGCCTCGTCGGCGAATCGGGTTGCGGAAAATCCATCACATCGCTGGCGATCATGCGCCTGTTGCCAAAGGCAGCGCGGTTAAGCGCCAACAAGGTCCTGTTCGAAGGGCAGGAACTGACGCAGCTGAGCGAAAAGGAAATGTCGCGTTTGCGTGGCAACCGCATGGGGATGATTTTTCAGGACCCCATGACATCGCTTAACCCGGTCTACCGGATCGGGGATCAGCTTGAGGAAATCTATATCCGCCACAAACGTGCTGGCCGCAAGGAAGCGCGCGAACGCGCTGCCTATCTCCTCGAAAAAATCGGCATCATCAATCCCGGCCAGCGTCTGACGCAATATCCGCATCAACTCTCCGGCGGGCTGCGCCAGCGCATGATGATCGCGATGATGCTGATGTGTGACCCTAAACTTATTATCGCCGACGAGCCGACAACCGCCCTTGATGTTACCGTGCAGGTACAAATTCTGCAGCTCCTGCGTTCGCTGCAGGAAGAGTTCCGCATGGCTCTCATTCTGATCACGCACAACCTTGGCGTGGTTGCGCGCATGGCAGATCAGGTCGCCGTCATGTATGCGGGACAGATTGTCGAGGCCGGCTCATCCACCGACGTATTCCGGAGGCCGACCCATCCCTACACGCGAGGTTTGCTGGATTGCATTCCCCGGCCCGGGCAATCGTCGGCGCGGAACAAGCTGGGTTCGATTCCAGGTATCGTGCCCTCGCTGGTTGGCGATATCAATGGCTGCAGTTTCCGAAACCGCTGCGCGTTCGCCCATGATGCCTGCAGCTCCGGCAAAATCGAACTGCGCGATTTGCAGCAAGATCACATCTATCGCTGCCTGCTGCCGGCAGAGACAATCGCTGCAGCCGCGCAAGAGACGGTGTGACGCATCATGAGCGACCGGCAAGATCATCAATCATCCAGCAGCGCAGACAACGAACCGCTTGCACTCGACATACAACACCTTACCCAGGTCTTTCACATCGGCAAGGGGTGGCTCAAGGCAGGTAAACCGTTACGGGCGGTCGATGACGTATCGCTGCAAGTACGCAATGGCGAAGTGCTCGCGATCGTCGGTGAATCCGGTTGCGGCAAGACAACCCTATCGAGGCTGATGCTGGGATTGCAATCGCCCACATCCGGCAAGATCCTTGTAAACGGGGAGCCGCTCGTCGACGTTGACCGCAAGGCTTTTGCGCGGCGTGTGCAACCTGTGTTTCAAGACCCCTATTCGTCTTTGAACCCGCGCCGCACGATCGGCGAGATCATCATGGACCCGCTACTGATCCACAACATCGGCACGCCGCAGGAACGGCAGGCGCGCGTCGAAGAAACGATGGAGAAGGTCGGCCTTCCGCACCGCATGATCCATTCCTATCCGAGCCAGATGTCAGGCGGCCAGCGCCAGCGGGTTGCGATCGCGCGGGCGTTGGTGATGCGGCCGGAGGTTCTGATTTGCGACGAACCGACGTCGGCGCTGGACGTATCGGTCCAGGCGCAGATTCTCAACCTGCTGCAGCAATTGCGCGACGAATTGAACCTGACCTACATTTTCATCAGCCACGATTTGTCGGTGGTTGAATACATGGCCGATTATGTCGCGGTCATGTATCTCGGACGCTTCGTCGAGGTCGGGCCGGCGCGTGAAGTTCTCACCAAGCCCAAGCATCCGTACACACAGGTATTGCTGTCGTCGGTATTGACGCCGGAACCGGAATCCGGATTGCCGCATATCGACCTCGGCAGCGGTTTCCCCGATCCCCTCAATCCGCCGGCCGGCTGCCGGTTTCATCCACGCTGTCCAAAGGCCACGGAGGTCTGCTCGGAAAGCGCACCGGAAAAGATAACGGTGGACGGTTCCGTGGTCGAGTGCCATCTCTATTCAAACGGCGCGGCAGCAACAAACTGAAGCGCCCGTTATTGCGCTGCGATTGCCTGTGGCGGATCGGCCGTTTCGGCCAGCACTCGGGCGAGCTTGTCAGATTCCGGATCGGCAAGTGCTGCACTAATCGCCTTGCGCAGCCGGGGCGCATTTTGCTCCTCGGCTCCACTGGCAACGGCCGGCAGAACAATCGCATCGAGCACGGCGTGATAATTTGTTCTGCCGCGCATCTGGGTCTCACCATAGCCTTTGCGCAGACGCGGTAATTCCGCCAGCGCGCCGGCAAACGCGGGCGAACGCGGCAGAGCTTTGGACAGGGCCTCGAGCCATATATCGATGGCGGCCTGCTCCTGCGCATATCGCAGGGATTTGCGCCGGAGCCGGGACATCCAGGCCATCATCCGCATCATGAAAAAACCGGTAATGTTGGTTGTCGAAAGCGCCATGCCACGGCCTGCAAACGGAAGTCCTTTGCCGGCTTCAACTCGTTTCATGATCCGTTCGCCGAGGGACCTGGGTAGCATGTCGGCAATCTCTTCAGCGCCTGGCTTGAGATATTCATAAACCCGCAGGAGCTGGTCCGGCTGCATCTCGGCCTCCCTGCGGATGCGGGCGAAACGGGCGCCGCGCGTTTTGAGGTCTGCAACGCGCGGAATATCCTCGTAAGCCATCCATAGCGCGAGCCGGCGCGCCGCTTCACCGATCGCGTGATGGGTCTGCGGATCAGTGGAGGCCAACAGGGCGCCAACAAGGGTCCGCATTCGCTCCAGGTACAGATCGCCATAAGCTTCATCCTGGTAGTCGATCACGCGCGCAAGACCAAGTGATACAAGTTCGCGTACCTCCGCTGGCAACGATGCAAACCGTTCCGGGCTTGATTCACCTTTGTCCGCAGTCGCGGTGGCAACCGGCGCGCTTGCTGAGACTTCATCGTCCGCCTGCCGGATCGCATCATGGGCGGCGGCAAACCCGGCCAGGCTCGCCTCGATACCCCGGCCGCCTGCACGGATCACCTCTTCACATCGTTCCCGGGCCCAGGGAAAGGCCCCCGCGCCAGCCATTGCACCAAACAATGTCGCGCTGATAATGGTGCCGTGTTCTTGCGCCAGCCTATCGAGATCGGCGTGGCAATACTGGCGCGCCAGGGTGCCGGCAGTCTCGTGAATGCGGGCGCTATCGAAGCGGCCATCGCCCATTTGCATTTTTTCCATGGTCGTCAGCGCCCGGCTGGAAGACGACACGAATAACGTTCGCTCCGGCGAGACGAAGCCCCGTTCCAGCAACCGTCCGGATTCCAGCAGCTCACTCGAAGCGACAACATCGACACGCCCCGCGATCGGCACCAGGGCGAACACAGGCTCCGCGCCCGGCGGCGCAGGCTGTTCCAACAGCTCGATGTAATAGCTGGTGGCGCCCGTGCGCTGGGCAACGCCGGGAACGGACGTCGACTGCGCCGGCAAGCCCTCGGCATGCGCCGCAGCCACGATCCAATTGGCAAGTACGCTGCCGCCCTCACCGCCGAGCGCAGCAACCAAAATTGTCTTGGGACTTATACGCGCGCTTTCCATCAGGCCGCTCCGGTAAAGGCAGCGCGCAATCTTGCGATCGTGCGATCAAACCAGCCTGGATTGGAAATCACTTCCGCGCGGTAAAACGACGGGCACAACGTGGCGGCATGGGCGTTCTCGCCGCACAGGCCGCAACCGACGCAACCGTTCAAGACGTACGCGACCGGATCTGACTTAAGCGGGTCCGTCGCTGTCTTAACCGTCAGGGTCGGACAGCCGGACAGCCGGACACAGGAATGATCGCCCGTACACGTGTCCTCATCGACGCCGTAACGTATTCGAACAACCTTTTCCCCTGCCGCCAGACGCTTTGCGCGAATTGGCCGGATACGGCGCTGCCGTTCAAGCTGGCACTCACCTTCCGCCACAATAACTTTCAGGCCGTCCTGCTTGGTGGTTATCGCTTCCTTCAGCGCGGCTTTCATTTCCTTGACGCGGTAGGTATGCACCGTACGAAGCCAGGGCACGCCCAGGCCTTTCAGCGTCTTTTCGATCGTCAATTCGCTGCCGGTGGCGCTGGTTTCCTCGGCGATGCGCTTGCGATCCTCTTCCGGCGAGGAGATCACCTCCTGCGTGCCGGTGGCGGAGGTATAGCCATTTTTCATAATGACCAACACGCGGTCGCGTTCGTTCAACAGGGACGAGGTCACGCCCGACAACAGGCCATTGTGCCAGAAACCACCGTCTCCCATGATGGCAATCGGCCGCCGCGCGGAAAATCCCGCCACCCCGGCGCCGGACGCCATGCTCATGCCGTACCCGAGAATGGAATTGCCAAACGAAAACGGCTCGAAGGTCGCCAACGCATGGCAACCGATGTCGGTGGAAATATGGACCTTGCCAACTTCCTTTTGCGCCAGCTTCAGCGCGGCAAACACCGGCCGTTCGGGGCAGCCAATGCAAAACCCCGGCGGGCGCGGAGGCAGCGGGCCAGCGAGTTTCTTCACCGCCTGTTCGCGCAAACCGGCGATTTCCCGGCCGTAGACATCGCCCTTTCCGGCAGCAGCCGGCAACCAGGTTTCGGCAAATCTTGTCAACCCGCCAAGAATGACCTCGCTGTTGTATTCGCCGCTCATCGGCAGGACATCCTTGCCAACAATGCGCGTATTGACGTCGGCGCGTCGAAGTATCGTACCGATCTCGTGTTCGATGAATTCCGGCTGGCCTTCCTCAAGTACGAGGATCGCCTTCTTGCCGGCGGCAAAGCCGGAGATCTGCTCCGGCACCAGCGGATATACCACGTTCAGGGCAAGGACCGGAATATCCGTATTGCCAAAGGCGTCCGCCAGATCGAGTTCCTGAAGCGCCCGGATCAAGCCGTTGTATAGACCGCCCTGGACGACAATACCGATATCGGCGTGCTCGCCGTCGAACACTTCATTCAACTTGTTTTCTACTATGAATTTCCGCGCCGCAGGCATGCGCACGTCGTATTTCAGTTTTTCCTGCCCGTATGTCACGGGCGGATGAGCGAGACGCTGGTACAGGAACCCGGCCGGCTCTTCCTGCAACTGGCGTGCCGAAATGTTCGGCGCAACATTGTCCTTGGCCTTGAAGGAACCGCTTACATGGCAGGCGCGGATACGCAATTCCATGATCACTGGCGCGTTGGAAGCCTCCGACAGTTCAAACGACTTTTCCACCATTTGGGTAATTGTCGTGAGGTTGGGCCGGGGATCGACAAGCCACATCGCCGATTTCATGGCGAAGGCGTGGGTCCGCTCCTGAATGACGCTGGCGCCTTCGCCGTAATCCTCGCCAACGACGATCAGCGCCCCACCCATAACGCCAGGCGATGACAGGTTCGACAGTGCATCGGACGCAACGTTGGTTCCGACGATGGATTTCCAGGTTACCGCACCGCGCACGGGGTACATGATCGAAGCACCCAGCATGGCAGCCGCCGAAGCCTCGTTCGTGCACGGCTCGACATGTACGCCAAGCTCGCCCATCAATTCCCTGGCCTGCACCATGACATCCAGCAGGTGGGACACCGGCGCACCCTGGTAGCCGCCGACGTAGCTCACGCCCGATTGCAGCAGCGCCTTTGTGACCGCCAGAATGCCCTCGCCGTGAAACGTGTCGCCGTCTCCCAGCTTGAGGGATTCGATTTCCTTGGAGAATGAGACTTCCATGCGCTGCCCTTCGCCCGGTACGATCCGTCCTGCCAACCGCATATTCCGCGATTAAACACGCAGTCTAACGGAAATCGGCAGGCAAATCCGCAAATTTCGGCACAAGAGCGGGCCTCGCCCCCTGATCACCGTTGGATGGCGACAATCCACCACGCCTGCCACCACGCCTGCCACCACACCCGCCACTTCGCCCGCCGATGGAACCATCACGCCGCAGCCAAGTTGATCGATGCACCGTAGTTGTGCAACGACGCGCGCAAAAATCCGGCCTCCACTGTTTCGCTGGGTACGCCCGGCATGTAGAATTGACGGGATTTCGCAGGAGAGACTGAAATGACCACCGCGGCCACAATACCAGAATCCGTCGAAGCGAGCATGGCCTTCGTTGTCGACACCGGCATCAAGCCGGTCTCTGAAACATATGGCGGCGACAGCACGGTCCACAATTACCACGGGTCCTATGAGGATAAGCCGGTCACTATCCGCAATCTGCGTGCCGAGGCAGCGGAATTTTCCCTCGATGCCGAGGGGTTCCGCCTGGTCGAACACAAAACCAAAGTGAAGGATTTCTTCGACGAGGACGAAGTCCGTAACGTCTACTACCCGGAGCTGGTCGAACTTGTTAAGCAGGAAACCGGCTGCA
>Ga0181594_10004679_pt1 | contig 12122 bp, 10 predicted proteins | sample 071ome_18_FD_145603 | JGI IMG/M metagenome (GOLD analysis project Ga0181594, IMG submission 145603) | Coastal salt marsh microbial communities from the Groves Creek Marsh, Skidaway Island, Georgia - 071413BT metaG (spades assembly) | ecosystem: Environmental > Aquatic > Marine > Intertidal zone... | reverse complement strand
CGTCGCAGTCCTGACGGAGGTGGCAAGGCGGCTTAGCAAAGGCCCGAAGATGGACCGCGACGTCTATTTCCTCGCGACCACGGCGGAGGAACTGGGCCTGCTGGGCGCACACGCCTTCGCCGATTCTCCACCGGTGCCGCTGACCGACATCGTTGCCGCATTCAATATCGATACCATCGCCATTGCCCCGCGCGGGACGCCCGTGGCGATCGTTGGTGAGGGCATGACGGGGCTCGACGCCGATATCGCGAATGTCGTGAAGCGTGCGCGGCGCAAGCTTGTATCCGGCAGGGAGGCCAACGAATACGTTCGGCGGCAGGATGGCTGGGCCTTTCTCCAGCACGATGTTCCTGCCGTGATGGTTTCCAGCGCCTATGGCGAGATTGAGCGGATCCAGCGCTTTTTCGAAACGCATTATCATCGACCCGACGACGATCCCGGCCCTGACCTCGAGCTGGGCGGTGCCGCCGAGGATGTGGCGCTACACGTCGCCCTGGTACGCTGGTTCGCCGACGCGAAGGTCTATTTACCGGACAGTCAAACGACCCCCTAGCGGTCAGGGAGGCAAGTGTTTACATGGGCCGCCACGAATCGGGCGGCAGCCCGTTCGACTCGCAAACTCGAGGTGGCGCAGATGGACATTCCGCTCGGACTAACTTTCGATGATGTCCTGCTGCGCCCGGCAGAATCCGACATCATCCCGACCGAGGCGGACACCCGCACGCGTCTGACCCGCACGATTCAGCTGAACATTCCGGTTGTGTCATCGGCGATGGATACGGTGACAGAGGCCGACATGGCGATCGTCATGGCGCAGATGGGCGGCATCGGCGTGTTGCACCGTAACCTCTCGATAGAGGAGCAATGTGCTGCGGTGCGCGCCGTGAAGCGTTTCGAAAGCGGCATGGTGGTCAATCCCATCACCATCGCGCCCGAGGCCCCGCTTGGCAAAGCGCAGGCAATGATGAAGAACAACCGGATCAGCGGTATCCCGGTGGTCGAGGCGAGCGGCAAGCTGGTCGGCATCCTCACCAACCGCGACGTTCGTTTCGCGGATAATCCCGACCAGCCAGTGCGCGAACTTATGACCAGCGAGAATCTCGCGACCGTCAGGCTCGGCACCAGTGGCGACGAGGCGCGCCGCCTATTGCATCAGCGGCGGATCGAAAAGCTTCTGGTGGTCGACGATGCCTTCCATTGTATCGGCCTCATTACCGTCAAGGATATCGAGAAGGCCGTAACCTTCCCCAACGCCACCAAGGACGAGGCGGGCCGCCTGCGCGTCGCGGCGGCCACCACAGTCGGGGACAAGGGCTTCGAACGCACCAAGGCGCTGCTCGACGTGGAATGCGACGTGATTGTAATCGATACCGCACACGGCCATAATCGCGACGTTTCCCGCGCGGTCGAGCGGGTCAAGACATTCTCCAATTCGGCACAGGTAATCGCTGGCAATGTTGCCACGGCCGAGGCAGCGAAAGCGCTGGTCGATGCCGGTGTCGATGCGATCAAGGTCGGGATCGGGCCGGGATCGATCTGCACGACACGGATCGTCGCGGGAGTCGGTGTGCCGCAGCTGACGGCGGTCATGGACGCCGTTTCCGAAGCGGACAAGGCGGGCATTCCGGTGATCGCCGATGGGGGGGTGCGCACGTCGGGGGACGCGGCAAAGGCGCTCGCCGCCGGAGCCAGCGCGATCATGATCGGATCGATGCTCGCAGGCACCGAGGAAGCGCCGGGCGAGACATTTCTCTACCAGGGCAGGGCCTACAAGTCCTATCGCGGCATGGGATCGCTTGGCGCGATGGGTTCGGGCTCGGCGGATCGCTATTTTCAGGGCGATATCAAGGACCAGATGAAGCTCGTGCCAGAAGGCATCGAGGGGCAGGTCGCTTTCAAGGGTCCGGCCAAGGACGTGATTCACCAGCTGGTCGGCGGCATCAAGGCGGCGATGGGCTATACCGGTTCCGCCTCCATCGAGGACTTGCACACCAAGGCGCAATTTGTCCGCATCACCAATGCCGGCCTGCGCGAGAGCCATGTGCACGATGTCTCGATCACGCGGGAAGCGCCGAACTATCCGACGCGCTGAAGCATCGCGCGGAAAAGTGAGAACCGGTTTTCTGCATAGAGCGCTGCGACCACAAAGGATCGCGCCATGACTCCCGCCGCGCGGGTTCAGGCCGCTATCGATATACTCGATCTGGTGATCGCGGCTGCGCGAAACAACGGTGCTCCTGCCGATCGCATCGTCTCGGACTGGTTCAAGTCCCGGCGCTTTGCTGGATCGAAGGACCGGCGCGCGGTGCGCGAACTAGTGTACCGGGCGATCCGCCTGTGTGGCGATGTTCCCGCTAACGGGCGCGCGGCCATGCTGCGGCTTGCGCTGGACGATCCTGCTTTGCCGCCGCTGTTCGATGGTTCGCAGTATGGTCCGGCCCTGACCCAGCCGGGCGAACCGGTCGCGACTGGAGGCATCGCTGCCGATTGGCTCGAAGCGCGTCTTGCTGCCTGTGAAATCTCGAGAGAGGAAGCAACGGCTCTGCTTGACCGCGCCCCGCTCGACGTGCGGATCAATGCACTGAAAGCCGGCGCGGCAAGCCTGCCCGAAGGTGGCGAGGAGATCGGCATAGCCGGTGCTCTCCGCTATCCCTTCGGCACCCGGATCGAAGACAGCCCTGCCTTCAAGGCCGGCGCGATCGAAGTGCAGGACGCCGGTTCTCAGCTCGCATGCCAGGCCATGGCCTTGCGCGAAGGCGATAGGGTGATCGACCTGTGCGCAGGAGCGGGCGGCAAGTCGCTGGCATTGGCAGTGCGGGTCGGCCATTCCGGCAAGGTAATTGCCTGTGATACCGACCGGTCGCGGCTGTCCCGGCTGGGACCGCGCGCTGCTAGAGCGGGGGCCGAGGCCATCATCGAGACACGGCTGCTCGATCCGGGCAAGGAACTGGAGGCTCTGGCCGACTGGAAGGACAGGGCCGATGCCGTGCTGGTCGATGCGCCGTGCTCCGGCACCGGGACATGGCGGCGCAATCCGGAATCGCGCTGGCGGCTTACGGAAAAGTGGCTCGGCGACGTAACCTCGCTGCAATCGCGCCTCCTCGACCTTGCGGCAGGACTGGTGAAGCCGGGCGGAGCGCTGCACTACGTGACCTGCTCGCTGCTGGACGAGGAGGGGGCAGATCAGGTCTCCGCCTTCCTGGCGCGGCACAGCGACTGGCAAGCCGAGCCGTTGGCACTCGGTCACGGCGCGCCGCGGGGGCAAGGTTTGCGGTTATCCCCGTTTCGCGACGGGACAGACGGATTTTTCATCGCACGGCTGGTCAGGATATGTTAGCCTTGCGGCAAATGACCCGGCTTTCCCAACAGGCCAAGGACTATCTGATGCGCTTTACTCCCGCTGCTCTTGCCCTCTCGCTCCTCGCAGGCGTGACTTCGAGTATTGCGTGGTCGGATACGGGCGAGGAATTGGGGCCACGCGCGGCTCAGCTTGTGGCGGAGGGCGACGCTCGGATAGTTCGGGGCGATATCAATGGTGCAATCGATGCCTTTGAGGCTGCTTTGGTGGTGCAGCCCGGCAATGCAAACGTTTTGATCAGCCTTGCCGATGCGACCCGCAAGCACGGCATGCAGGGCAAGGCGCTGCACTATTACCGCTCCGCGCTGGTCAGCGATCCGCGCAATGTCGCGGCTATTTCCGGCGAAGGCGCTGCGCTTGCTGAAAAGGGCGCGCTGGCCAAGGCGAAGCGCAATCTCGCCCAGCTTGAGAGGCTGTGCGGATCCGATTGCGAGGCAACCCGCAAGCTGGCCTCTGTGCTGGATGGTCAGCCAGCGCGGCTGGTGGTCCAGGCCGAGACGATCAAGCCCGAGCCGATCATCACCGAGAACTGATGCGATCGACCTGAGCCTGTCGAAGGATCAGATGAGGGCGCGAAACTCTTCCAGAACCGCGCGATAGACCGTCTGCTTGAACGGCACGATCAGGTCAGGCAAGCTTTCGGGCTCTACCCATTTCCACTCGTGAAATTCGGGCGGGTCATGCGCGTCGAGGCGGATATCCGCGTCCTCGCCGCTGAACCGGCCAAGGAACCAGTGCTGGCGCTGGCCGCGATAGCGGCCTTTCCACAAATGGCCCTGCAACTGTTCGGGCAGGTCGTAGAACAGTTCCTCACGCGTCCGCGTGACGAGTTCGACCTTGTCGGCCTGGACGCCGGTTTCCTCCCAAAGTTCGCGCAGCGCGGCCGCTCTTACGTCCTCGCCGTCGTCGATCCCGCCCTGCGGCATTTGCCAGAATACGCGCCCGCCGGGCTGACCGCGCATGTCGATGCGCCTGCCGACAAAGGCGTGGCCATTGGCGTTAACCAGCATGACGCCGACGCAGGGACGATAAGGAAGATGTGCAAAATCGTTCATTCCATTGCCAGTTCAGCGTGCTAGGACTTGATAGCGAGGCGCGCTTGGGCGAGGCTTCAAGCGCAGGAGAGAGCAACTCGGTCGGTCGATCGGGGGTTGACTAGCGATGAGCTTGCGCCTCTTGCGGATCGTTACGGTTTCAACCGGGAGAGATTTTCTGAATTGCCTGTGAGGACGGTTGGTCTAGTGGGGCCGCACAGTCAATTTCAAAGATGCCACAGAGGACAAGGATGGCAACAGTTTCTGCAAAGCGCGAATCTGCGCTAGCTCAACCGGGCGGTGAATCGCCCGAAGAGGTCGTCGTGCGTTTCGCCGGCGATTCCGGCGATGGTATGCAGTTGACCGGCGGGCAGTTCACCCTGTCCACCGCGCTGGCCGGCAATGACCTTGCCACCTTCCCGGATTTCCCCGCCGAGATCCGCGCGCCGCAGGGCACGCTGTTCGGCGTCTCGGCGTTCCAGATCAATTTCGGATCGACGGATATCACCACGGCTGGCGATGCGCCCGACGTGCTGGTGGCGATGAACCCGGCTGCGCTCAAGACCAATCTGGACGCGCTCAAGCCAGGTGGTCTGATCATTGCCGACACCGGCGAGTTCTCGAAGCGCAATCTCGACAAGGCGAAGTACGAAACCAACCCGATCGAGGACGGCAGCCTTGCGAAGTGGGACGTGCTGGCCTTCGACATCAGCGCGCTGACCATCGAGGCGGTGAAACCCTTCGGCCTTGGCAACAAGGAAGCGCTGCGCTGCAAGAATATGTGGACGCTGGGTCTGGCGCTGTGGATGTTCGATCGCGATCGCCAGCCGATCATCGATGGCCTCAATGCGAAGTTCAAGAACAAGCCGGAAATCGCCGACGCCAATATCGCCGCGCTCAATGCCGGCCATGCCTATGGCGAGACGGCAGAGATTTCCGGCCCGCTTCGCCGTTTGCATGTCGATTCCGTTCCCGCCGAGTCCGGTCTTTACCGCACCGTCACCGGCGCCGAAGCGGTCAGTCTTGGTCTTGTCGCGGGAGCGCAGCTTGCCGGATTGAAGATGTTCTTCGGCGGTTATCCGATCACGCCAGCCTCGGCGATCCTGCACAACCTGGTGAAGGTGAAGGAATTCGGCGTCACCACGTTTCAGGCCGAGGACGAGATTGCCGCGATCTGCGCCGCTATCGGTGCGAGCTATGCCGGTCAGCTTGGCGTCACCTCATCGTCCGGTCCAGGCATCGCGCTCAAGGGCGAGGCCATGGGGCTTGCCGCGATGACCGAGCTGCCGCTCGTCATCGTAAATTCGCAGCGCGGAGGGCCGTCGACCGGCCTTCCGACCAAGACCGAACAGTCAGACCTCTATCAGGCAGTCTATGGCCGCAACGGCGATACGCCACTGCCGGTGATCGCCGCGCGCAGTCCGTCGGACGCTTTCTATTGCGCGATCGAGGCGGTCCGCATCGCGGTGCAGTTCATGACTCCGGTGATGCTTCTGACCGACGGCTACATCGGCAATGCCGCCGAACCTTGGAAGGTTCCCGATCCGTCTGAGTTCGAGCCGTTCCCGGTCTCGTTCCTCGAAGGCAAGAACGGCCCCGACGATACCCTGTTGCCCTATAAGCGCGATGAACGCGGCGTTCGTCCGTGGATCAAGCCGGGCACGCCGGATCTGATGCACCGTATCGGCGGAATCGAGAAGGCGCCGGATACCGGCAATCTCGACTATTCGCCCGATACGCACCAGTTGCAGACCGATGCCCGCAAGGCCAAAGTCGATGCCGTCGCCCATGCTACGCCCGAGCAGGACGTGTGCCTTGGCAACACGACCGGCAAGCTGGCGGTGGTCGGCTGGGGTTCGACCTTCGGCCCGATCCATCAGGCGGTGCGCCGCTGCCGCAAGGCGGGCATGGACGTGAGCCACATCCACGTGCGCCACATCTGGCCGTTACCGCGCAATCTCGGCGACCTGCTGCGCGGGTTCGACGATGTGCTGGTGCCGGAAATGAATACCGGCCAGTTCAAGACCGTGCTGCGCGACCAGTTTCTGGTCGATGCCAAGCCGCTTAACAAGGTTTCGGGCCAGCCTTTCGCGATCACTGAATTGCAAGAGGCGATTGCCTGTTTCTTCGATGACATTCCCGGAAACGAGGGCGGGGAAGTGCCCGTCAACGATACCCAGCTGCCCAGCCCGGAGACTGACAACTCATGAACGAGATGACCAAGATCGAGACCACGCTCAAGGATTGGGAAACCGATCAGGAAGTGCGCTGGTGCCCCGGCTGCGGTGACTATGCCATCCTCAAGGCTGTTCAGCGTACCCTGCCGCAGCTTGGCGCTGACCCGAAGAACACCGTGTTCGTTTCGGGCATCGGCTGTTCGAGCCGGTTCCCCTATTATGTCGAGAGCTACGGTTTTCACACGATCCACGGTCGTGCGCCTGCCTTCGCGACCGGAATCAAGCTCGCCAATCCTGAACTCGACGTCTGGCTGGTGACGGGCGACGGTGACGGCATGTCGATCGGCGGCAATCATACCATGCATGTGCTGCGCCGCAATCTCGATTGCCAGATCCTGCTGTTCAACAACGAGATCTACGGCCTCACCAAGGGCCAGTACTCGCCGACCAGCCGGGTCGGCACCTCTTCCCCGTCCTCGCCGATCGGTTCGGTGGACCGGCCCGCCAGCCCCTGCGCATTTGCGCTTGGTTCGGGTGCGCGGTTCGTGGCGCGCGGCTTCGACGTCTCGAAGAAGCTGCCCGAAGTGCTCGTCGCCGCCCATGCCCATCGCGGCGCAGCCTTCATCGAGATTTTCCAGAACTGCATCGTCTACAACAAGGACGTGTTTGACGATTTCGCCGCGCCTAAGGGTGCCGAGAGCGAGCAACTGTGGCTCGAGAATGGCGCGCCGATGCTGTTCGATGGCGGCACCAAGGGCATCGCCATGGATGTCGATACCCTGTCGCTCAAGATCGTCGATGTCGTCGCTAAGGACGACGGAACACCCGACTGGGAGTCGGCGGGCGTGATCGTCCATGACGTGACCAACCGCGCCGTGGCCTACATGCTCGTCGACCTGCGCGTCGCTCCGAAGTTCCGCGAGTTTCCGATGGCGCTGGGCGTGATCTACGACGATCCGAAGCCGACTTTCGACGCGGATGTCGTTGCCGAGCGCGAGAAATCGAGTGGCGGGAAGGTCGCCGATCTCGGCAAGCTGCTGGGCAAAGGCCAGACCTGGACGGTCGAATAAGAGTCTGCGCAACGGGCGAGGATGGATAACCTCACCCACACCCTCGTTGGCGCGGTGATCGGGCAGGCCGGGCTCAAGCGCAAGACCGGCCTGGCCATGCCCGCGCTGCTGATCGGCGCGAATATTCCCGATGTGGATGTGGGCTGCTTCGTGTGGCTCGACGGGCTGGAACACCTCGCGTTCCGGCGCGGGATTACGCACGGGCCGCCCGCTATGCTGCTTTTGCCGCTGGTGCTGGCTGGAACCTTATGGTGGTTCGACAGGTGGCAGGGGCGTCGCGGCACCCGACCTGAAGGGCGATTGCCGGTGCGGTTCAGCTGGCTCTACGCGCTCGCCTTCATCTCCTGCCTGTCGCACCCCGCGCTCGACTGGCTCAACAATTACGGCGTGCGCCTGCTCGAACCGTTTTCGAGCCGCTGGTTCTATGGCGATACTCTGTTCATTGCCGATCCGTGGATGTGGGCACTGCTGGGTGGCGGGCTGTGGTTTTCGCTGCGGTGGGAGAGGGCAGACGCCGCACACTGGGCGGGACCGGCTCAGGCTGCCCTGCTGACGGCTCTGGCCTATGTCGGCCTCAACTACGCGGGCAGTCGCCACGTCGAGTTCCTCGCGGCCAGCGATGTGCCCTATGCGGAAATCAACGTGGCAAATCCCGTCCCGCTCGCTTTCTGGCGCCGCGAGGTCCTGTGGCGCACCGAAAGCGGCATATATGGCGCGTTTCCTTGCGCCTTGCTGGATTGCGACCGTTATCCGCTGGCGATGCACAAGTCCTATGCGGTAACGGAGCGCCTGACGCACATCGCTGCAGCCAATCCGCAAGCTCGCGCGTTCCTGTTCTGGAGCCGGATGCCGGTGATCGTGAAGCGAGAGGGACGAAGTTATCTGATGGACCAGCGTTTCCTGGCATTCGGTGGGGCGAATCGTTTCGCCGTCGACGTGGGGCCGGCGCGATGACTGCACCTGTCATCGTATGGTTTCGCCGCGATTTGCGGCTTGCCGACCAACCCGCGTTGTTTGCCGCGTGTGGAAGCGGCGCGCCGGTGATCCCGGTCTATGTGCTCGACGACGAGACGCCCAAGCATCGCAAGATGGGCGGAGCGGCACGCTGGTGGCTACATGGCAGCATCGATGCCTTGTCGCGCGCGCTGGGGCGTCACAACTCGCGGCTGATCCTGCGGCGCGGCAGTGCGGCTGAAGTGCTGGCCTCGCTGGCGAAAGAAACCGGCGCGGACGCGGTCCACGCGATCCGGCATTACGAGCCGTGGTGGCGCAACGCCGAGAGGCAGCTTGCCGAAAAGGTCGATCTGGTGCTGCACGACGGCAACTACCTGATGCCGCCCGGCAGCGTCACCACCGGATCGGGCGATGCTTACAAGATCTACACGCCGTTCTATCGGACGATTTCGCGCCATTTGCCCGCGCGCGAACCCTTGCCCGAGCCGAGCCTGACGCTTCCCGGGCAGTGGCCTGATTCCGACACGCTCGAAGGCTGGCAGCTCGAACCCACGCGGCCCGACTGGGCGGGCGGCATGCGCAAAGCATGGAGCCGGGGCGAGAGCGCCGCTCATGACCGACTTGGCGAATTTCTTGACGTCGTCGATGCATACGAGTCGGACCGCAACCTGCCTTCGGTCGACGGCTCCTCGCGGTTGTCGCCCCATCTCCACCATGGCGAATTGTCACCGTCCCAGATCTGGAGCGCCTTGCAGGGGCGGCGAGGGGCGGGTGTAACCTCCTTCCGCTCCGAACTGATCTGGCGCGACTATGCGCAGAACGTGATTTTCCAGTTCCCCGACTATCCCTCCCGCAATTATCGCGAGCGGTTCGACGCATTCGAATGGCGCGACCCCGAGCGCGACGAAGATGCGGCGGCGGACCTGAAAGCCTGGCAGAAGGGCCGCACCGGCTATCCGATCGTCGATGCCGGGATGCGCCAGCTCTGGGCTACAGGCTGGATGCACAATCGGGTGCGAATGATCGCGGCGAGCCTCCTTATCAAGCACTTGCTGATCGACTGGCGGCACGGCGAGCGCTGGTTCTGGGACACGCTGGTCGATGCCGATTACGCCAGCAACGGCGTCAACTGGCAATGGGTTTCCGGAACTGGAGTCGATTCGAACATGTTCGTGCGAATCATGGCGCCGCTGTCACAATCGGAGAAATTCGATGCGGCGGCCTACATCCGCGAATGGGTGCCCGAACTGGCGGACCTGCCCGATGCCGACATCCACGACCCGGACGGCCTGCTCCGCCCGTCCAACTATCCCGAAAAGCTCATTGGTCACAAAGAAGGCCGCGAACGTGCGCTAGCCGCTTATTCGCGGATCAAGGAATGACTGCCTGAGCCCCCTTGCGAAGGGAATTGCCCCTTACGAGTCATTTTGACATATTCCCCTCATGAGCTCGCGTGCGACCGGGAGAGGGGAGCGGCTCGTTGAGGGCGGCTGGCGTATTGGGGCGGGGCCTGAATGGCTGGCGCGCCTGATGGCTGGCGGAGTCTCGAATATTATCGGGCGAATCGATGCCGGATTGAAGCATGGCTCCATCCGCGTGACCCTGCCGGACGGATCGCAGCGCATGCTGGGCGGGCGCGCTCCGGGGTTCGACGCGGTCGTCAAACTCAACAGCTACCGCGCGCTGCTGCGGTTGGCGACAAGCGGTTCGATAGGCGCGTTTCAGGGATGGCAGCGGCGCGAATGGGAAAGCCCCGATCCGGTGCCACTGTTTGCCCTGTTCATGGCCAATGCCGACGCACTGGGCAACGTCGGGCGCGCGCGGGGTCCGTGGCGCATGGCGATGCGACTGCTGCACTTCCTGCGACGCAACACGCGCGCCGGATCGCTGCGGAATATCCACGCGCATTACGACCTTGGGAATGATTTTTACGCAGCCTGGCTCGATCCGACGATGTCTTATTCGAGTGCGCGATTTGCGCCTGGCGACAGTCTCGAGCAGGCCCAGCGCCGCAAGTTGGGCACCATCGCCCAACGCCTCGAAGGAGCGCGCGAGGTGCTCGAGATCGGTTGCGGCTGGGGCGCGCTTGCCCGTCATCTCGCCGATCACGGAGCGCAGGTCACCGCGATCAGTCTGTCCGACGGACAACTGGCCTTTGCGAGATCGCACCACGCCGACGCGTCTATCGAATTTCGCAAGCAGGACTATCGCGACATGCAAGGGCGTTTCGACGGGATCGCCAGCGTCGAGATGGTCGAGGCGGTGGGCCGCGCATACTGGCCGTCCTTTTTCGATTGCATCGCCCGCAACCTCCAGCCCGGCGGGCGGGCTGCGATCCAGTACATCGCTATGCGCGACGACCTGTTCGATGATTACGCCCGCAGTGCCGATTTCATCCAGGCCTATATTTTTCCAGGCGGCTTGCTGGTGAGCGAGCGCGAGTTCGCCCGTCTCGCCGAAGAGCGTGGTCTGGACTGGCAAGACCGGGAGGGATTCGGGCTCGACTATGCCGAGACGCTGCGCCAGTGGCGCGAGCGATTCGACCGGGTGGTCGCCGATGGGCGGCTGCCCGACGGATTCGACGCCGAATTCGTCGACCTGTGGCGCTATTACCTGATGTATTGCGAAGGCGGGTTCCGCGGCGGCGGAATCGACGTCGCGCAGGCGACGCTGGTCAAACGCGGCTGACCATCGCCGTGATTCCTCAACGGTGGTGGTAAGTTCCCTCTTCGCACCAGCGATTGAGGATATTGTCATGAATGATCGGGCTGAGCAGCTGCTCGAAAGCGCAGCCGACCATGCCGTCTTCCCACCACGCGACGCTTGCCTGCATCGATTCGAGGCCGGGCATGGTCAGCCAGCCCAACGCACCGGGGTGAATACGGTTGATCGACGTCGCGGAAAATCCGGAAAGCGACAGGTCGTTCAGGACGGTCTGGAAGCCCTTGCTGCCCGAAGGGCGTAGCGAGGCCGGAATCGAGACGCGGCTGCGCGGCGCGCTGCGGTCCTCCTGCGCGGCCATGGCATACCGGTTTCCAAGGTTGTTAGTCGTGGACATCGGACAGGCTCCAACCATGCGCGCGATCCGCGCGGGTATGAGCGAAAATATCCGCAGATTCCCTTAATCTCGGGTTGTCAGGAATGGTTAACGGTCTCGCGGTGACCGCTCTCGAACTGTTCACCAAGCAGGTCAACCAAACGTGCGGCGACCACCTCAGGACCCTTGAGAGTCGCCGGGTCCTCGCCCGGATACGCACGGGCGCGCATCTGGGTGCGGGTCGCGCCGGGATTGACGATCGCGACGCGCAGTTTTGCGATGTTCCTGGTCTCCTGCGCGAAACAATCGAGCAGCACTTCGAAAGCCGCCTTGGTCGCGGCATAGGCGCCCCAGAAGGCGCGGGGCTTGCTGGCGACCGAGCTGGTCAAGCCGACGACGCGGGCGTTGCCGCTTTTCTTGAGCAGCGGTGTGAAATTGGCGAGCAGGGCCTGCGTTGCCAGCACGTTGACGGTCAGCGCCTTGTTGAAGCTG
>Ga0181594_10004675_pt1 | contig 12125 bp, 9 predicted proteins | sample 071ome_18_FD_145603 | JGI IMG/M metagenome (GOLD analysis project Ga0181594, IMG submission 145603) | Coastal salt marsh microbial communities from the Groves Creek Marsh, Skidaway Island, Georgia - 071413BT metaG (spades assembly) | ecosystem: Environmental > Aquatic > Marine > Intertidal zone... | reverse complement strand
CTTCCTTAACCTCGGAAACTTCTTTTACTACTTCTTCCAAAGCCATGTAGACTTTTTCCATTGCTTCTTCGATCTTCTTATCTACGATCTCTTCTAGCATTTCTGGTTTTGGTTCTTCCTCTTCGGATTTAACCTCAACCTCTTCTTTAATCTCTTCCTCAGCAGCTTTTACCTCTACCTCTTCAGAAACTTCTTCGGCTTCTACAGGTTCTGGTTGTTCTACCAAGGTAATAGTACCCTCAGCATCGACAGTTACTTTGGTGCCGTCTTGAAGTACATGAACACCTTCTGGACCTGGTGCTCTCTCGCCGTTCTCAGATACTACATAGATCTTTGAACCTGCCTCGAAAGACTCAGCTTCCACCTTGGTGACCCCATCTTCAAGAACTGCTTCAGCCATCGCAACGTCCATCCCTAAGGCAACCTTAATGAGATTCAGTTTAGACTTGTAATAGTTCATATTGGACATAATTATTTTTGAATAGTCGTGAGTAAGTATAGAAAAAAAGGCCATATGACATTTCCCTAATGAAATTTACTTATATTAGCTGTATGGAAGAAATTTGGAAAGAAATAGAAGGACATCCCGGATATTGGGTAAGTAATACAGGTAAAGTAAAATCATTGAAATATCGTAAGGAAAGATTTTTAAAACCACATACCAGTAAATTTGGATATTTGGCTTTTGTTATTTCTACTCAAGGTAAAAGGTATAGACTAACCGTACATAAATTACTAGCAAAAACATTTATACCTAACCCAAATAACCTTGATACTGTTAACCACATAGACGGAAATAAGGCTAATAATAATTTAGGTAATTTAGAATGGGCTACACACTCTGAAAATCATAGACATGCTGTAGTTAATAATCTTTTTGGTGGGGCTAAACTTACTACAGATCAAGTTTTAGAGATTAGCAAAAAAATAAGCAAGGGCGAAAATTACAACACCCTTGCTCAAAAATATAATGTTTCTAAAAGAACTATAAGTCACATAAAAGCTAAAACCTCTTGGAAAGATACCTTAGAGGGACTTTAGGATCTTATGAATTCTTTCATAAGTTTCTCTATCTTTCATGTAATCGTCATAGTCTTCCTTTTCCATGAAGTTGCCTTCTATACTGAAACCGTTTAGTTTGCCTTCTTTAACTGCTTTCCAAACATTTTCATCATTAACTCTCATTTTGGCAACCCATGTTCCTTCGGGCAAGTTAAACCCGTACTTGGCATTGATCTTGTCGTGCTCTGGATCTTCTACAATCCAAGATTCTATAACATAAGTACCTGCCTCTATTTCTTCATGCTCTATGTTCATGTCATGATTACGTAGTTCCCTCATAAACTTTTCAGACATTTTCTGAACTACTTCCTTAGTAAACTTAACATAGTAAGGATCTCCGTTTTCATCTTTTCTAATAATTTCAAGGTCGGGAATAGCCACAGGTCCTATTAGTATACGCTCGTCTTCATCGGCGAACATAAGCTTAGACATCTTAGAGTTTTCTACTGGTACACAGTTAGGCACTCTTTTGCCATCTTTAATTTTAGTACCGATAGCTTCATAACCAGGCCAACATGCTTCGTCTAAGTCAAACTCTTCCGTAAAGTACTTAGCAATAACTTCAGCGTGTCCATCCATGTAAGCCACATCGGAGATAGTGCCTAGTTCTTCGTCAATCTCGTGTGCTAGATCTTTGTAATCATCTATGAGTACAAGAGCCTGTTTCATCTGGGCCTCTGTTGTGCTTTCAGCCTCTATAACATCTTTCTCTATCTTAAATACATTGTCGGCTATTTGGGCTGCTGATCTTATCATACCGATAGTGTCGTCTTCAGCTGCTGTTGACATCCAACCCTCAAAGGTAGCTACCGCTCCCGGACAGATGTAGAAATATTCGGTCTGGTAACCAAAGATGTCTAGCTCAGTGCCTTCCATCTTTTCTTTCTTTTTCTTATCCTCGGTAATCTGGTCTGTATACGGGGGTAAAGCGGGATCATAAGAAAAACCAGCGTTCATGCTGTGTTCTTTCCAAACTCTGTAGCAGATAGCTACTGCTTGATCTCTAGGTCTACCCTCGTCTATATTAACTGCTACACATCTGCCAAGAAACTCATCTTCCGTTTCCCCGGTATTGGGGTATACAAATTCTTCCTCTTTAAAAGCAAACCAATCTACTTCTATTGCTGGGTCTGAAACTAGAGATATTTTGGATACCCCCGAGTCTAAGAAGTCCTCCAATATTTCTAGATCGATAACTTTTTTCTTCTTCATATTGTTAAGTATATTTTGTTATAGACTTGCTATATCCTTAATTCTTTTATCTGCTTCCTGTTGGCTAGACATGTCTGAAGCTACCACATAAGTCTTCACCACTGGCTGTTGTTTAGTTAGGGTTTCTTCTAGTTCTTTAGACATACCAGTAACTCCACCTTCAGCGTACTTTCTTTTGCCTGACTCGTTAATGCTATTTATTAGTGGGAAGAAGTTTTGTGTTGCTCTTCTGTTTACTACAAACTCACCGCCTTCTAATTCTCCAAAGCTTGTTTTTATTCCGCCTTGGGAATGCCTTCTACCTCTAAGTAAACCACCTTCAGCAAATTTAGATGGACCACCACCTGCTGCTTCTCCACCGCCGCCACCACCACCAGAAGGTGCTTGGAATTTTTGGCTTCTAATCTTAAGCACTTGTGCTAAACCTTGTGCCCCAATACCTACAGCTGTTATAACATTGGCTGGGAAAGGTAGTGTTGGTTCTTTCAGTGTTTTGGTAATAGCAGCGTATGTGCTAATAACTGCTTCTGCCAGGTTAAGTGCCTTAGCTACTTGGAAAGCTTTCTTAGCTCTTTTGGTATCGCCTTCTGCTAACTGTTCTGCTAAACCTGCTATAGCACCTAAGGACTTAGCAGTAACATCTAAGATCTGTTCTCTTTCTGCCCTTTTAACATCTACTATACGCTGGCTGTTAGCCACCTCATTGTCGGCAATCTGGTCGCTAAGTCCTTGTACCGTGTCAGCGTAAGTCTGATCTGCTTCTGCCTTTTTAGCTAGTAGGTCTATGTACTCTTGGGTTTCTGTATTGCCAGCTTCTTCCAGTTCAGCCAGTCTATCGTTGGTAGCCTGTGACTGTTGTTCAAACAATTCTTTTTCTAGATCTAACTGTTTCTGTAAGTACTCTTGTTGTATTTCAAACTCTGCCTGTGCTCTGTCATTAGCATTTTGTATAGCAGCTGCTTGTCTATTCTTGGCGTTAACTTCTGCTTCGGCTAATCTACGCTGTTCTGCTTCGTAAGTTGCTTGGTCTATTTCGCCGGCTTGTAACTTAAGTGCTAACTGTTCCTTCTCTAATGAAACTTGGTTAGTTAATGCTTCAGATCTTTGCCCTGTAATTCTTTCATCTAGTTCTGCTAACTCTAACCTAGCTTCGGCTAAAGCGTTACGGGTTTCTTCCGTTTGCTTAATTTCATTTTCAGCCGCTGCCGCTGCTATCTTTATACGTATTTGTTCTTTTTCTAGCTCAGCTTGCTTTATTTGGGAATCTAAAAGGTCTTGGTTAGCTTTTATCCTTTCCGATAGGTTCTTAGTTTCGTCATCCCTATCTTGTCTAAGCTCTTCTTGGGTCTTTTGGTACTCTAACTGTATTTTCTGCCTTTCCAGATCTGCTCTTGCTGCTGCCTTCTGTAGTTCTACTAGTTTGCCTGCTTGGTCTGCAATTTCTTTTATGTCAAGGTTCTTAACAGCTTCTACACCAGCAGTAACAATTTCTGTAGTAGCAGTTACCACTTCAGAAACAGCTTCACCAAAGTTTTCTACTACATCACCTGCTTCCTTAGCAATAGTTTTCCCAGCATCTATAATGTTTTGCTTGGTTTCTTCTATCTCTTCGTTAAGTGCTGCTATCTTGTCTTGGTCCTTACCTCCTAGCCAGCTATTTTCCCAAACCTTTTGTGCAGTTAGAATAGCTAACTTAATAGCGTTAAAAGAAATGATAAGTGGCTGTATAGCAATAGTTAGTAAGGAACCAATAACTTCTTTAGTGGCATCAAAGCTTTCGTTACTTGCTGTAAGCTTCTCTATAACAGGGCTGATAGCTTCAGATAGCTTTTGGAAAACTATTTGTATAATGTTACCGGCCTTAGCAAAAGCATCCATTACGGGTTGGGAAGCTTTGAATGCTCCAGTTAATGCTGCTATGACAGCACCCACACCAGAAGCTTTCAGTATACCACCTAAGGCTTTACCAACACCCCGTAGTCCCTTAGCAAATATTTTACCGCCTTTAGCGCCTGCTTGGAATAACTTACCAAAAGGGGTTAAGGCTTTCTTAGTACCGTCAATAACCTTTTTGGTTTTAGCAGCTGCTGTTTGGTAAGTCTTGCTTGCTTTAGCAGCAGCATTTTGTGCCTGCTCATACGCCTTGGTAGCTCCTGTTAGATCAGCAAAGTCTTTAATCCCTTGCTTAATCCCTTCTATTGTTACACTAAGACTAAAATTTCTATCCGCCATATTACTAAGTATGCTTTTTTATCTATTTGTTTTAAGGTGCTGTCCAGTCTACTCTAACAGTCCATTCTGTACCAAGCCCACCACCTGTAGGAGAAGTGCCAAAAGGACCAAAAGTTGATGTTGTACCAGTAAGTGGTTGTCCTGTCCCGGAATCGTATACAGGATCTGTGTCACCTTCATTAGCCCATACTCTGACCCGAACTGTACCTCCGTAAATAACAGGTACTTCCCATTCTACAGTCATATAAGAAGGGGTAGAATACAAAGCATCACTTCTGTCTTGATCAGTACTTCCTGACTGGGTTATTGTACCAGTAACTTCTTGAGCTGTTTGAGTACCTGTTTCTGGATCCTGGCCAGAAAGTAAATAAGTTAGAGTAACCTCTGACGCAGTACCACCAGGACTAAAGAAAGATCTAACATACTGGTCTCTATAACACACTGATAATTTAGAAGCACCGGTAGCACAAACACCATATGCATCTGGAGCCCCATTATCTACGCTAACATACTCACCTGTATTTCCAACCCCTGTTACCAGTACTGGCTGGGTCTCTCCTACCGGGCTTTCCTCGTAAGGGTCATAGAAATAACCTGTAGCTACACCATATGTAGCATCAGTAGCGTACACAGTACTTGAAGGAAGCTGTACGTTCCATTCGTCACAGCAAGAATCTCTAACTCCAAGATCTCCTGGAGCAGAAGTTACCACAGCATCGGGATATTCTACATCTAGTTCACCACAGTTACATGAAGTACATGTAGCAACCTGTAAGATAGTGTTGCCATCACTACCTATTTGTACTGCTGAGTTACTACCACTTTCCCTGTACCAGTTACTACCTGTAAGTGTTCCTCCAGAAGCTCCCGAATAAGCCTTTGTTGCTGAGGTAAGGACCGATCCCGTAGCGCCGTTGTGATAGATTGTTAAAGGATAAGAAGTATCACAACATACTGTACAAAGATTGCTGCTAGTTGCTACTGTTGCTGGTATGAGTCCAGTAGGACCACAAGAACATCCAGAACATGTTGCCACTAGTATAATTGTACCGAAGGCATCTACTACGTAAGCATTGGTACCATCTGAGTAGTAACCTTGTTGTGCTGGTATGTAAGCTCCGTTATCGGCGTAAAGAGCGAATGAGGTGGCTAATGTTTCATTTTGGGAATATACTGTAACATTAGTTATGCCTTCACAGCAACAAGCTGTACAAACTGAAGGGTTAGTAAATCCTCCAGAAAAACAAAGACCAGTTATAGCAGTTAGGGTTCCTTGTTCGCTAGGTGCTTGGTCCAAAGCAAACCCAGCGTTATCCGCCATTTTAATTAAAGTAACCCTAGCCTTGCTATAGGCTCCTAGTACATAATCCTTAATTTCTTGTACTAACCACCAGGAGTCTTTTACATAAATTTTATCATTGAACCTTAACTCCTGTATTTCTTGTGAATTGAGTACAAAGGTTGCCTCCATTTTTCTAGAATAAGAACTGTACGTATAGTTAGCCCAGGTTTCCCAGTACTGTCTGTAAGCTGTTTTGTTAGTTCTACCGGCAAATCCTACAAGATCAGAATCCCAATACTGATCGGAATTAGACCAGTTAAGGTCAAAGGCGTTTTCGTCAAAGGGGTATAAACTAAACTGACTCATGACTGGGTAAGTTGTCTGTAGTACTGCTGTACCGCCATTGTTTAAATACCAGGAAGTTGGTGCTGTCTGTAACCCATTCCAGAAAAGCAATCTAGGTTTTACTTGGATAGGTTGTCTTTCTGTGCTGGTATCTTTAGCAAAGTGTGGTAATAAGAAAGTGTTATCCCCAGGAATCGGGGCTAACGGGGTTGGAGCAAAGAAAGACTTAATGTTCTTTATTCCCTTAATAGTCTCTAACTTAGAGTCGTACTTAAGTTCCCCAAAGATCTCCTTCTTTTGGTTTTCATAGAGTACATTGTAAAGATCTCCCTCTTTAGCATCTTGGTAAAAGATTTCCCTTTTCTGACTGTAGAATAGTGGTGTAATTGCTACATCCATTTCTTCATCCAATCTTTGGGTCCAGTCTCTTTGCTGACCCTCTAGAATCCAGTCGTTCCAGGGTTCTATATAGAAGTTCTTAGGATTGTCTGGGTCTGGTTCCCATACTAACTTAAATCTGTCGTTAATCCCTTTAATAAAGTCTACCTGCTTATATTGGGTAGGTAGCATGCCCGCCGGCGTAACATAAGGTTGTCCTGATCCCTCGAAAATACCATTCGTAACATGTAGAGATGATATCTCGTTAGATGTAACTCTAATCTTAGCAGTAAACTGATCGTCCACTGTACCGTTAGCTGTAAAGGTAAATGTTCTTAAAGAAGGTGTTGTTTTAACAGAGAGATAATTAGTGTTAGAATCATTAGATAAGTAACCTTGCCCTTGGGGTTGGCCTGGTATTGATTTAAAAGAATAAGCTGCCCTTGTTGCTATTTTACTCCCGTTTTTATATAGGTCAACATAACAATAAACACTGTCCCTAGCATTTTGTGCCGAGTTATGTACAAACTCGTTGAAGACATCCCTTACAATAAAAGTATAAGGTTGCCCAGTTCCAGGGGCTTCGTAGTAAGAACTAGGAGAAGTGTATACAGAATTAGAGGGGTCTTGTTGTACTTGGACTATAGACATATCTCCAGATACTGCTCCTGTAACTGGTTGTAAAATATTGGTAGTAAATACTGTTCTAAAAGAATTGTCTAACTGAAAGGTTGGTAGCGCTACATTGGTAGACAGCATATAAATGTTGTCGAAAAAGTTAGAAGCAGTAGCTCCCATAGCTCCTAGGAAGTTAGACTCATAGGTAAACCCTGCCTCTTCGAAGATTTTATCCCATACCTTTTTAACCCTAACCGCCGGGCGTAACTGCTCAGGCTCCATAGGGTTTGCTACATTAGTAAATCCCTTTGTAGAAGTTGTACCGTTGTATACAGAAACTGTAGGCTGGTTCGGTACTCCAGAGTTATTGTAAGTGTACCCATACTCTGCCAAAGGGTATACTACATCACCATTGAATAGGTTTCCATTCCAGGAATTAGTAACTGTAGTGTAATTTAAGCTATGTGTGTATTGGTTAAGATTTAGGTCAGATAAACTTTTAGGACCTACTATTGCCCCAAAATTACTGGTCTCGCCCATAAACACTAACTCGTACTCTATCTTGCCTTCTCTACCGTTTCTAAAAATGTTAGTAAGTCTAATATTTCCAGAAGTAAAGTACCGACCTTCTACATTAATGTAAGCGTCTGCTACTTTACTAGCATCATAGTCTCCTACATTAACATTAAAGACTGCTTTGAAGTAAGTGCCGTTACTACTAGTATGGGGTACTCTAAAAGTCTGGGAATATCCAGAAGTGGTTTTTTCTGGTTCTTCTAAACCCTGTACTGACTTGGTTAGTTTAATAGGTTCTGACTTATAAAGGTCTAACTGAACATATTGGGAATAGTCCGCCCCCGTTAGTCCTTGTTGTCTAGCAAATAATTCTACACTTGGGTTCATTAAACTATATCTTGTTTTTTGTTAAGTTTTGTGTAAGTCATATCAAAAGAAACCTGGGTAAGCTTAACTTGCTTTATTAGCTTGTAGTCGTACTTAAGGTTTGTAATCTGTACTGTGTAAGGAACCTCTTGTGCTGCTTGACCAGGTACTGCTCCTTCTACCGTATCTCCGACATAAGCTATAACATCTGGAGACTCGGGTAAGGCCCCTAGGTAATCTAGCTCTTCTTGGGTCACCCAATCACTTTCTATTTTCATAGTAATTTCGGTGTTCCTATTAAAGCTTTTGGTGCCACCTGTGTTCCAGTTGTAGGTTTTATCGTTACCTGTTCTAACTGGGGTAGTTAAGGAGTACTGGTAGTTAGGCTGACTATAACTTTCGGCGGTAGTATCAGTAGACTTTTCATAAAACTTAGTAAAGTTATAGTAGTCTCGCCCGCCCCACTTGTTTAGCCAGCTAAGTCTTACCCTCTGGTAAAGATCTTGACAATCAGGATCTACATAAAAGTAGTAAGTCTGCCCATCATAGGTGGTACTTACACTATCCTTAATCTTAGGGGTTACTGTAATATAGGCACATGTAGCAGATGGTGTAAAGCTTGGTAAGATCTGTACCATCTGGAAATAGTTGTTAATATCACTAAAGCTTACTGAACTATAGCCAGTGCTTGTTGCTGGACCACCGCCGTTACCCGTAATGTTGGTAATCGTTGCCCCTGAACCAGCTGTAGCTCCTGAAGAAGTGTACTGGTCTACTTGCCACTCTTTTATCTGTCCTTCTATATTAGCAGTATAAAAAGGGTTTTGGTTCCAATAGGTTAGGGTTAAGTAATCTCCGGGGATAAAGGTGTTCCAGGTAGCATTGGTTGGTACCTCCGACATAGCGTATCCATAACCAGTAAGGTCATATCCAGCAAACTTTTTGAAGAAAGGAGTTATTTCAGATCCTATTGTTTCTAAGCTTTCTATTGACTCTTGGTAAGAAAGAGCTGCTGGAATAACCACCGGCCATTTAGCATTAGTATAACTAGCAGAAATAGCATACTCAGAAGAAGTAAGTTCATAGGCGGGATCTCCCTCTGTACCAGAGCCATCGAATAAGGTCTGTACCCCAGACACTAAATATTCCTCGCCAACATAAACCTCTACTTGGGCTATAATACCTAGGAAGCTTTTAATCTCGAAAGAACCACCCGAAGAGTATCCGTACTCTGGTGGAGCGACCTGGGCTGTATTAATATAAGAAGACACTACAGAAGAAATGTCTATCATACCATAACCACTAGGGTTAGGTCTTTGCCTTATCCTTACAGTAGAAGAAGTTGCCGCTCCATCTACTGGGGTGTAGTTTATAACAAGATCGAAGACATAAACCATATCAGTCTCTTCATTCTTGTCGCTATCAACAGAATAGAACATTGGATTAACTGGTGTGCTAATCCAGTGGGGTCTTTGTGCTACAGTAGTGATTGCCATATTAGTTAATTAGTTTTGTAATGCTCTGTTTTCTTTTTCAATTTCGGCGTATTTCCAGCTGAGGAAGTTGAGTCCTTCGTAGATAGTAAGTCCTGTAGCTTGTTTGTGATTAGTTGGATCTTCTCCGGATAAGAGGTTGATAGTTCCCCACCATCCTCTAATAACACTCTCACTAGGGCTAAGAGTTTTTCCTTGTCCTGGACGCTTAGGTCCTTGCTCTGCCTTATTTCCCTCGTCAAAGAGTCCAGGGTACTGACGAAAGACTGATTTCCTAAAAGCAAAAAAAAACTCAGTGCTGACTTAACGTATTTAAGTGGGAGGTCCTTAAAGATTTCTGCTTGTTCCTGAAAGTCTATATCTTCATAAGCCATAATCTTTTTACGCCTTAATCCCCGCTTTATTATTGGGCGGTAAAGTATTGCTAAGATCTCATGTAACTTGTTGCTAGAGTTCTCTTGGTTAACCAAAATATCTAGGTCAGCAAATTCTCCGACCGTTACCCGCTCCATGTCTATAAGACCGTAGTCGGTATCTTGGAAATTAAACTCGTCTATAATTTCCCCTATGTTGTCGCTGAAGTACAAGGAAATAACCTTTTCCAGGGTTGCCCATAACAAGGTCCAGTCTGCTAACTTTAGTTTTTTTAGTTCAGACACTTGTGCTTTGGAAAGACCTGATACCACTTCGTACTTAGAAGCCATATCGTCTTTCTCAAAGTATGGGGCTATTTCGTAGTAGTCCCTAATAGTTAACTCTTTAATAGTGTAGTTTTTCTTTTCTATTTGGAAATCTATCATAGTTCTATTTTTTCTAGTTCTAGTTCAAATTGTATTGTAACTGCTTCTTCCAGTATGCTGTAAAACTTATCTAGGTCTTTCTTGCCCATTACTGTAAAGAACCTAGGCTCTATTCCTTTTTTGTCCGGGCCGAAACCTTTAGGTGACCATTTGGCGTTATTGGGAATTTTGTAAGGATTGACCTTGCTGTCATAGGTACCGTAGTCAACATAGAAGCCGTAGCTTTTCTCGCCATAGCCAATAACCATTTTTCCTTTTTTATAGGTAACAGTAACTGCTTTGCTGAGCGATCCCTTTGCTTGTCTTCTAAAAACACGCTGAGCGTAAGCTGCTGCTTCTTTATATTTCTGTTCTACTTCCCTTTCCATTATTGTCTAAAAGCTGCTGAACATAGGTCAAAAGAAGATTTAACTACAAGATCTAACTGTACTGACCAGCCCGCTAGATTATTGTTAAACTTTTCTACAAAAGGTTCTATAATTACTGGGGTTTCCGCTTCTATTTCTAGTTGGCCCCAGGTAGTCATTATGATCTTAGACATAAGGTCTTGTATAATCATAAAGGTATTGTTGTGTACATTTTTTTGTAGGTCCTCAGTGTTCTCGGCGATATCAGCCACTAAGAGTCTAAACCCAAATGTAACCTTACCGTACCTGTCCATTGATGACTGTTCGGGGATAAGGAATACTACTGGGAACCTCTGAAAAGGGTGTTCATTGTTCTGTACATCTAGGTCACTAAGCTGCCCGACCTGGAATTGCTTTACCGCCAAATGGGATAGGGCGATAGTCTCTAGTTCTTCGACCAATACCTTGTATGTAGAAATTCTTGTTGGCATAGAGGTTTATATTTAAGTATAGTTTTATTGTTTTTTATCGGAGAGATAACTTAGTCTGTATCCTCTCCAGGGTTCACCCTTTTTTAATCTTGAGCTTATTGTAGCAGAAGTAACCCCGAAATAAGCAGCCATATCTAATGCTGACCGGAAGACTAATCCTTCACCATCTTTTACATGTATAGCTTGACAAGGCTTACTGGGAGTGTTCATTTTGTAACTAAGCCATCTTAGGTTTTCTACCCTATTGTCTGCTCTGTCTTTATTTATGTGATCTACACAGCAATACTTATCGGGATTGGGTACCCAGACCTCAGCTACTAACCGGTGGGCTGAGTAAGTCCTAGTACCTCTTTGACCTTTCTTTCCGGTCCCAAAGGTAACATTCCTATAGCCGGTCACAGGATTAATATAGGTCTTTCTTGGTTTACCCGGCCGGGTTCCTTGTCCTTCTGTTTTTCTTCTAAAGTTTCCTAGATTACTAACCTCGTAATCGGGGTGGTTAGGTATTACTTTCCATTCTTCCATCTTTGATATTTTTTCTTTTATATATCAAAGAACTTTTTGGAAAAAATGTGCTTTTCAATTTTTTTTAGCGCCGGGGGGCTGTATATTAGCTAAGTAATTAAAAAAGAAACATTATGGACATTATTTTAACTTTAGCATTCGCCCTACTTATTTCGCCCGCTTTCCGCTTAGGCTTTTTCGAGGGTATTATTGAAGCTCTTAACAAAAAGTAATTATGACTTACGAAAAAATGTATAATTCCCTTCATGATTGGGAAAGAGAACATATAGATCAAGCTCCAAAGGGTAACCGTAAATTCTGGATAAAAAGATACTGGGACGAACACTGTGTTGGTACAATACATTACCAGGGTATGGCTTATTTCTGGGGACATGCTTATAAACACACACTAAGGTATGTAACAGACCAGGAAAGAAAAGCTACACATAGAGCTTGGCTAGACGCTGGGTTAGAGCTTA
>Ga0181594_10004674_pt1 | contig 12127 bp, 14 predicted proteins | sample 071ome_18_FD_145603 | JGI IMG/M metagenome (GOLD analysis project Ga0181594, IMG submission 145603) | Coastal salt marsh microbial communities from the Groves Creek Marsh, Skidaway Island, Georgia - 071413BT metaG (spades assembly) | ecosystem: Environmental > Aquatic > Marine > Intertidal zone... | reverse complement strand
GACATCCCCGGCAACAATCTGGGCGCGCGCGGGCAGGAAAATCTTGTTGTAGCCGCTTTCGACAATGCGCCAGCTTTCCGGATCCTGAGCGTCGCGTTCCCGCTGTGCGCTGACGAACGACGAGCCGTGCAGGTTCCATCCAAAAGCGCCGGCCGCCGCTTCTCGGAGTCCAAAATTGAGGCCACCGCGCAGAATGTGATGGATCACCGTCCTGTGCTGCTGCAGCGGGCAGCACCCTATCCCGCCAAGCAGCTCAAGCGCGCGCTGGCATGCTGCCCGTAATTTCTGCGTGTAGTCCCAGCCCAGCACCAGAGATTCGTTACAGATCGCGCGCGTTTCCGGCGCCGTGAATATCAGCCTCTGCACTTGCCTGGGCGGAGAGCTTGTGATCTCGTAGAGCGCGCTTCCCGCATTTTTTGCCAGCCGCTTCAGCATGATCAGACCTCGATAACCCCCATGCCTCGCGCAGGCCCGTCCGCTGCGCAATCTGTCAGCGCGGCGCCTTCAGCTGTTCCTGAAGTCGCTCGATAAGCGCCCGCTCTGCTTTGCCCAGTGGCCGCTCACTCGAGTAGGCAATCGACATGGTGCGTTGCACGGCCGGCGCGACAATCCGCTGCGCCCTGACCGTCCCGTGCGCAAGCGCTTCCTTGACCGCCCACAGCGGCAACACCGTGCATCCGACGCCGGCCTCGACCAGTGCGCGCATCTGGCTCAGCGCATCCACTTCAACCTGCACCTGAAGATCAACATGCTGCTGCTGGGCGAGCGTCTCGAGCAGCATACGCAGCCCCTGATGCTCGCCCGGCAGCACCAGCGTGGTGCCGGGTAGCTCTGCGAAACTGGCAGTTTTCCGCCGACGGCCCTCGCCGACCGGGCTGATCAGATACAGGTCTTCCTGGTACAGCTCGATTGTCGTGATCCCCTGAGTCCCCTGGACGTCATACAGCACCGCCAGGTCAACCCGTCCCTCCTGCAGCCAGTTGAGAACATAGCCGCTCATACCTTCCACGACCTTCAGCGACACCCCAGGCAGCTCCTCACGCACACGCAGGATCAGCGGCACCGTCACCAGCTCGCTGATCGTCGGTGGCACGCCGAGCGTGACGCTGCCAACCACCGCTGCACTTGCGTCCCGGATTGCGGTCCGCGCCGCCTCCAGGCGCTCCAGTATGGCGGTTGCGTGATGCACCAGCTCTCGCCCCTCATCAGTCAGGCGCACGCCGCGCGCGTTACGCTGAAGCAGCGCAACGCCGAGCTCGTTCTCGAGGTTTTTGACGTGCTGACTGAGCGAGGGCTGGGTCACAAACAGCGCACGCGCCGCGCTGGCAAACGAGCCATGGTGGGCAATGCCGACGAAATACTTGAGCTGCAGAAGATTCACGGCGGACGCGACACCCCCCGGATTCGCGGACCTCGCGGTCAGATTTGAGTCCTGCGGTAACGGGCTGTGTGCCCTCCCAGATCCCGCGAACGGCATTCTAGAGAAGCACGGCAGGCCTGTCGCGAGCGGCCACTGCAATTCTGCAGGATGCGTCCCGCCCCACGCAGTCACACGCTTCTACTGCACCACGGCTTTACGCTACCGTCGTACGCGCACGCGGCCCGCAACAGCGGTCGCATCGCAGACAGACTAACGGAGCTGGCAGCATGAAACTCGGCCTCATCTTCACCGGAGACTCTCTCCCTGACCTCGTCCGGATCGCCGCGCGCGCCGAGGCGAACGGCTTCTCGACGCTTGCCATGGCTGAGGCCTGGCGCAGCTGCTGGGTACCGCTGACGGCCATGGCCGCGGCCACATCAACTATCAGGCTCGCACCCTACGTGACCAATGCCTACGGACACAGTCCACTGATGACGGGCATGGCGGCGGTCGATTTCAACGCCTACTGCGGTGGGCGACTGCTGCTCGGGGTCGGCGGCGGCAACCGCATCATCAACGAACAATGGCAGGGGATCCCGCACGCCCGGGTCCTGACCAAGATGCACGAATACGTGGCCTGCCTGCAGCAGATGGCGCGTACCCTTCCCGGTCAGACGGTGCACTTCCAGGGACAGGTACACCAGATGGACTGGTCACCCGCAGTCGAGCCCGGCGCGCATCCGTTCCCGGTGTATCTCGCCGCCGTGTTTCCACGCATGGTGCGGGTCGCGGCGCAGGTGGCAGACGGCGTTGCCGGTGGCGCCACGCTGAGCCCGGCGTATATCCGCGATGTGCTGCGTCCCATGCTTGACGGGGCCGCCGCCGACGCAGACCGTGACCCCGCTGCCCTGCCGCTGATGAATGTCGTTATCGCAGCCGCGCATCCCGACCGCGAACGCGCCCGACACTCAGCCCGCCAGGCGCTGTGTCACCTGTATGCCCCGCTGCCGCACCCCTATTACGAATTCACGATGCGCGAGCAGGGCTTTGGCGCGATTGCCGATCGCCTGCTCGAACTGGTCCCGGCGGGAGACATCGAGCGCGCCTGTGACGCCATTTCCGATGCGTGTCTCGATCAGCTCACCGTGTGCGGCACGCCTGCAGAGTGCCGCGAGCGTCTGTCGGGCTATACCGGTCTGGTCGAAGAGACCCTGCTGCTGAACGCGTCCCCTCCGGGCGAGGACGGTACCCCCTTATCCTCCTACGACGCGCTGCTCGGCCTCGCGGCCGCCTGAGAGCGCAGCCGATCGGACCCGGTCAGACTCAGCGGGCGCACAGCCCGCCGTCGATGGTGATCACGGTCCCGGTGGTGTTCGCCGACCGGTCGGAGGCGAGGAAAGCCACCATGTCCGCAATGTGCTCCGGCTGCCCGGGCGGGAAATCCGGATCCTGCAGCTCGCGCCAGCGCTCTGCGTCTCCGAGCCGCGCCGCCGCCCAGGTCCGGTGCATGGTGATCAGGCGCTCGGTTTCGATGAGGCCCGGATTGATCGCGACCACCCGGATACCGTCCCGCGTGCTGGGACCGCCGAGCGCACGGGTCATCGCCATGAGGGCCGCGTTGCCGCCGGCACCCGCGGCGTAACCGGCCGAGGGGCGTTCGCCACCGACGCCGATGACGTTGATGATCACCCCGCCGCGTCCGCGCATATCGGCGTACATCCGGCGCATGAGATTGATGTAGCCGAACACTTTCAGGTCCCATGCGGCACGCCAGGTGTCTTCGGTCACCTCGTCGATTGTGCCCGCCGGAATAGCGCCGGCATTGTTGACCAGGATGTCATAGCCGCTGACCTCAGCGGCCAGGCTGTCGACATTCGCGCTGACGCTCAGATCGAGGGCCGAAAAGCTGACACGACGACCGCTCGCGGCCGCGATGTCCGCCGCTGCGTTTTCCAGTTCGGCCGCGCTGCGCGCCACCAAATGGACATCACAACCCTCCGCAGCCAGCACAGCTGCAGTCGCCCGCCCGATTCCTTTGGAGGCGCCGGTGACGACAGCGCGTCGCCCTTGAAGTCCGAGATCCATGCCGTTCGCTCCCCTCAGCGATTAAGTCGGGTGATGTAAGCACGCCGTTCAGGATTGCGCCAGCCAGAAGGTCTGCGGCAATCTCCGCGAGACTTGAGCAGCAGGCGGAGGAAGGAAGATGTCCAGGCTCGAAAACAAGATCGCCATTGTCGTGGGCGCCGGACAGACGCCGGGCGGGACTATCGGCAACGGCAGAGCCACGGCGATCCGCTTTGCCGAGGAAGGCGCGACGGTATTGCTGGTGGATCGCGACCCCGAATCTGTCGCAGAAACCCTGCACCTGCTCGAACAGCGCGGCGGGCGCGGCAGCGTCCTCGAAGCCGATGTCAGCAACGAGCAGGACTGCGCAGCCATTTCGGCCGTCTGCGTTGAGCGCTATGGTCGGATCGACGTTCTGCATAACAACGTCGGCATCGGCGCCGGCGACTGCGGGGCAACCTCGATGACAGAGGAGATCTGGGACCGCATCTTCGAGGTCAACCTCAAGTCGGTGATGTTCACCTGCAAACACGCGCTTCCGGTCATGCGTCAACAGGGCTGTGGCGCGATCATCAACATCTCCTCCATTGCCGCCGTGTGCAGCATGGGCCTGATCAGCTACAAGGCTTCCAAGGCGGCGCTGAATGCTTACACGCACAGCCTGGCAACCGGGAATGCCAGGTATGGCATCAGAGCAAACGTAATCATGCCGGGTCTGATGAATACCCCGATGGCGATCGAAGGCTATGTCGCCGCCGGGCACGAGCGCGAGGCGCTGATCGCCAGACGAGATGCCAGCGTGCCGCTCGGCGGCCGGATGGGCTCGGGCTGGGACGTTGCCAATGCTGCGCTGTTCCTCGCCTCCGACGAGGCGCGCTTCATCACCGGCGTCTGCCTGCCAGTCGACGGCGGCCAGTCGGCCCTGATCGGCTGACCCCCGCCGCGCGCGGTCGACAACTGGCGCTCAGTCGACCCTGGCCAGCAGCTCGGCGTGAGTCAGGCTGAACCAGGCGTCCGGCTCTTCCATCCAGCGGCGCCAGCCAGCGGCAATCCACTCGAGCTCGGCGTTGGTGGACAGGCCGCGCTCACAGGCCTGAGTCGCGATCGCGGAACTCACAATGCGCTCAGCCCAGGTCCCCGCCCACCAGCTGCGGTCTTCGGGCGTGGCGAAACACCACACGCTGGCCAGCGGCGTCGGCGCCACGAACCCCGCCTCGTGGGCCCAGGCGAGAAGACGACGCCCGGCATCCGGGAACGCGTTATTGCTGCGCGCGACCTCCTGGTACAGCGCCAGCCAGCGCACCAGCTCAGGCAGCTCAGGCCAGAAACGGATGGCGCCGTAGTCCGCGTCGCGCACTGCCACCACGCCGCCAGGTCGGCAGACGCGGCGCATTTCCCGGAGCGCCGCAACCGGCTCGCTCAGATGCTGCAGCACCTGATGCGCATGCACGATATCGAACGACGCATCGGCATAGCTGAGCGCGTAGACATCGCCCTGCTCGGCTTTCGCGTTGTCCGCACCGGCTGCCCGCAGCGCATCGGCGGCCACGGCCACGATCGCCGGATCAGGCTCGATCGCCACCACTTCGCCCGGTGCGACGTGGTGCGCCAGATCGGCCGTCAGCGTGGCCGGTCCGCAGCCGACGTCGAGCAGGCGCAAACCTCCGACAAGGTGCGCTTTCAGATAGGCCGCCGAATTGGCCACCGTGCGCCAGCTGTGCGAGCGCAGCACGCTGTCGTGATGCCCGTGCGTGTAGGTATCCCGGCTTGCGCTCATGTGCGCAAAGGTCCGGCTTTTACCCGCCAGCGGTTCATCCCCTCGATCCAGCGGTCGACGTTGCTCGCCTTGCGCTGCATGTATTCGCGCACCTCTGGATGCGGAAGGATCAGAAACTCTTCACGCGCCATGGTCTCCACAACGCACTGCGCCAGCTGCTCGGGCTCAATCATGCCGTCCTGACTTGCCACGCTGGCGCCCTCGGGGCGTTCAGTCATCGGCGTGCGCACCGCCTGTGGTGCGAGCACAGACACGCGCACCCCTTTGTCCCGATACTTGATCGCAACCCACTCGGCAAAGGCGACCGCGGCATGCTTGGTCACGCTGTAAGTCGCCGACTGGATGTGGCTGAGCAGGCCCGCGGCCGAGGCGGTGTGCACCAGGTAGCCGCTGCCGCGCGCGGCCATGCCGGGCGCCACCGCCCGCACCGCGTAGACGTGCGCCATCAGGTGAACATTCCAGTTCAGCGCCCATTCCGCGTCCGGCACGTCCTCATCCCCGAGGCGGGCAATACCCGCATTCGAGCAGAAGATGTCGATCGGCCCGAACTTGGCTTCGGTCTGTGCCACCAGCGCCTGTATGTCGGCCTCGCGCGCAACATCGCAGCGCACGGCCAGTCCTCCTACCTCCGCCGCGACGTCGCCCAGTTGAGCATCATTCAGATCGGCGACCACGACCCCGCGCGCGCCCTCGGCGTGGAAACGTCGCGCCATTGCCGCACCGATGCCGCTGGCGCCACCGGTAATGACCGCGACCTTGTCCTTGATGTCCATCGTGCTGGTTCTCCTTGTAGTGGTTCTGTTCAGCCGAACGCAGGCGGCGCAATGAAGCCGCCGATCTCCTGTGCCAGCAGGCTGCAGAAGTGGATCGTGCTCAAGTCATCAAATTCCGCGCCGACGGCCTGAAGACCAAGCGGCAGCCCCGCCGCGGATAGTCCGGTCGGGAACACCGTACTCGGCAGGTGGGCCACCGTGATCAGACCCGCCCAGTGCAGCTGCTCGAAATACGGGTAGCCCTGGCCATCTATCGGCAGCGTGCGCGTCATCTGTGGCGCGTGGTCGTGGGGGAAGGCCGCGGTCGGCATGATCGGGCACACCAGGATGTCCCACTCGGCAAAGAAACGTGCCCAGGCGTCGCGCAGCCGGAAACGACGATGATGATGCTTGACCCAGGCGCGATGGTCCTGCACGGCACCGCGGATCGCCCGCGCGTGCGGACTCCGGTCATCCGGATCCAGCGCCGCTGCCGCCTGTCTCCGCGTCTCATGCACCGGATCCGGAACGCCGGCCGACATCACGCCCCATAGCAGCGCGTAATAGCTTTCGAGTGCTTTCTCGACGTCGATCTCCGGGCGCGCCGTTGTCGATACCGTGGCCCCGGCCCGGGTCAGCGCTTCACCCACCCAGTGCACGCGTTCGGTGACTTCATGCGACACCGGGGCGAAGGATGCTTCAGGCCATAGCGCCACACGCAGGTCAGACAGTCGGGTAACCCGCGGTCGCGGCAGGGAAAACTCCCAGGCTCGCGCGTGGCGGCGGTCGGGACCGGCAACAAGCTCAAGCGCCAGCGCCAGATCCTCCGGCGTGCGCGCCAGCGGTCCACACACCGCGATATCAGCAGGCGCTGCGGAACCGGGCAGCGCGTGACCGGCGTCCGACACGATGCCCCACGTCGGCTTGTGGCCGTATACGCCACAGAAATGAGCCGGGTTGCGAATTGATCCGCCGATGTCTGAACCGGCCTCCAGCGCGCTGAAACCCGCTGCGAGCGCGGCAGACGAACCACCCGACGAACCGCCGGGCGTGCGCGTCATATCCCAGGGGTTCCCCGTCGTGCCGTAGACGTCGTTGTAGCTCTGAAAATCAGCCAGTGCCTGCGGCACGTTCGTCTTGCCCAGGAAAACAGCGCCGGCCGCGCGCAGTGCCTGAACCGTATCAGCATCGCTGTCGGCGACGTTGCCGGCGTAGTCCGGAAACCCCCAGGTCGTCGGAGTACCGATCAGGTTATAGCTTTCCTTGATCGTCACCGGCACACCGTGCAGCGGACCGAGCGCTTCGCCGCGTGCGAGGGCGCGATCGGCAGCCGCCGCTTCAGCCCGGGCCTCCTCGAAGCGTCGCACCACCACGGCATTCACCGTCGTATCAAGGCGCTCGATGCGCTCGATGTAATGGTTCGCCAGCTCAAGCGCGGACAGCCGTTTCTCGCGGATCTCTCCAGCAAGCTCGGCTGCCCCCATGAATGTGGGTTCTGTCATTTGGGCAATCCTGGGAGGTAATGTTTCAAGCGCCGTGCAGCGCCGCGACCGACAGCAGCGGGCGGCCATCGGCATGGGTCACCGCGCGGGTTACGGCCCGTGTCGTATCCCCGAAGGTCGGCAGCCAGCAGGAATGTCGCCCGAAGCCGCCGACCACGATGATGAGCAGATCATCCGGCGTTTTGATGATCGGCAGCCGTGCTTCGTGGGGAAAAAGATCCTCGAACATGCCCGCCATCCCGCCCTGCGCCCACAGCGCGCGCGGAATGCGGGCGTGTTCAAACACGTAGCTGCGGATCGCCTTCTTGTCCCAGCCGTCGGCAGCAAGAATCGCTGCATGTTCCGGACCGAACGCGATAGTGGGCTGCCCGTAAAGGTAAGCATTGTTGCAACCCATATCGCTCATCGCGCCAGCCAGCGTCGCCAGGATCCCTTCTGCACGTTCGCTGATGTGATCGTTCAGGTTATGGGGGCCCTCCGCCGCGGTGACGGTGACGGTCGACGTCTCGGGGGCGAAACCGCGCTCGACGTGCAGCGGCGTCCACGGACTCTCAGCCTCATTTTCGGCGACACAGAAGGCGAACTTGGCCGGCTGACCCTGAGTCGAGCGATCCAGCACACCGGGCGCCGCCCCGCCGATGTTAAGCAGCGCCAGGCGTATGGCGCGGCCGATAGTCGCGTTCGCGCGCCAGCCTGGCCCGAACGCACCGTAGCGCGCGTTCACCTCGAGTTCGCGCGCCAGCGGCCCGTTGATGATCACGCAGGACGCGCAAGGGTGTGTTGTCGCCTGCACGGCGAACAGATTGAACGCAGGCTCCAGCATGGCTTCGACGGCCGTCAGCAGCAGCGGAAAATACGCCGGACGACAGCCGGCCATGACCGCGTTGACGGCCAGGATCTCCGGCGTGACGATGCCGTGACGCGGCGGCATGGTGCCAAGCTCAAGCTGAGGATCCCGGTCGCAGTAGCGCAGCATCGCCGTCACGCGCTCGCGGGTTGGCGCCACAACGGGCAGGCCGTCACTCCAACCGCGCGCGCAGAACTCGTCGTCGAGCGTCTCGGCATCGAGATGCAGGGTGTCGGTCATCGCTGCCCCGCACCGCGACCGAAGGCAGGATCGTACGCGCAGACATCATCCACACAGACCGCGCCACCATCCAGACGACGTTCAGTGAGCTGGCGGAACCGCGGCGCATAGCGCTCGGCCAGCACCTCGGCGGGGGTTGTCAGACAATCCAGCACTTCAGCTGCGACGGCCGCCGCCTTGGCTGCGACCAGCGCGTCGTCATTACCGGCAAGCGGATGCGGGATCGGCACCAGCGGCAGCCCGCCCATTCCCAGCACCTCGGATTCGGCCCGCGCCAGCGGCCCGAATTCATCGGTGCACAGCACGACGGTCGGGATCCCCGCCCGCTCAAGTGCAATCGCGTCATGGACACTCCACGACGTACAGGATCCTCAGTCCGCGATGGCCAGAACCACGGCATCGCAGGTCTGCAGATGAGCCATCACAGCTTCAGGCGCGGCCGCAGTGGCATTCTTGGAGTCTGCCTGTTTATCAAAACCCGCGCCCTGCGTGCTCAGGGTTTCGCTGACCGCATCGAGCAGCGCCCGTGCATTGGCTTTCATGTTGTCCAACCAGGCCACGCGGCATCCGACCAGGGTCCCGGCGCGCGGCGCGAGGGGATAGGTCTCCAGCCGGGTTGGCGCCACCGGCACCAGGATCTCAATCGTGTTCATCGCCTGCTCCCCGTGACTTGGATGAGCGGCTATTGTTCCCACCCGACGCGGGATTTTCTACTGCGCTGTTGCTTGCGTGGCATTCACGCCCCTGCGACAGTAAAGCGCATGCCGATCGCGTTCAAAAGCAAGCACTCGCCGGACATCCTCATGCTCGAGGCGCAGGCGCTCGAGCTGATCCGCATGATGGGCTGCAGCGGCGAAGTACCGAGCGCGCTCGACGGCGCGGAACTCGCATCCGCACTCGAGCAGCTGCAGGCCGCTCTGGCGGCGAACGCGGACGCGCCGCTCCGCGCCGATCGCGGCGATGAAGACGACGCGGCCTCATCATCCGCCGGGATCAGCGCCACCCGCCGCGCGGGCCCGCTGCTTGCGATGCTCACCCGCGCCGTCGAGAAGAACGACTACGTCCTGTGGGAACGCTGACATCCCCGGGGTGCTGCATTCCCCGGTAACATGGCGCCCTTTCTGCTCGAACGACCAACAGGAGAATAACGATGAGCGACCCGATTAAAGAAGCCAGCGAGTCTGGCTGGATAGCCGACCACCGCAACCAGTATCTGGCCGACGGCAAAGCCGGCCACATGTGGGATTCAACTTTCGCCGGCGGGCCGGGGCCACTGCCGACGCTGCTGCTGACCACGGTCGGCCGCAAATCCGGCAAAGAGAGCGTCATGCCGCTGCTGTACGGCGAAGTCGATGGCAACTGCGTGATCATCGCGTCCAAAGGCGGCGACCCCAAGCATCCCGGCTGGTATCACAACCTGAGCGCACAGGCTCAAGTTAAAGTGCAGGTCGCTGACGACGTTTTTCAGGCGCGTCCCCGGATTGCTGAAGGCGACGAGCGCGCCCGGATCTGGGCTCAGATGGCCAACATGTATCCGCCTTTCAACGATTACCAGGCGAAAACCGACCGTGAAATTCCGGTCGTGGTGCTCGAGCGCGCCAGCTGAGCCTCGCTACACGGGGCCGGGCGCGCATCGGTTCAGGCACGCGCCCGGTCGCTTTTCACCCATCCGGTGAGCGCGTTGCGCATCGCCACTTCAACCTCCATATCAACCGGCGTCACCCACTCCCGCGGCACGAACATCGTGTAGCCACCAATCTGGTAGCTCATCGGGAAATACACCGCGACCCTGCCTTCCGGCGCAACGCCGTGCGCAAGCCCCGCCACATCGGCTCGGGTCATTAATCCGACCAGCGACACCGGTAGATCGGGGTGAGACACGCTGACCACCCGGCCGGTCTCATCACCATCAGCCGGCGCAATCAGGTTGGTCAGCTGCTTCAACGCACTGTAGAGGTCCTTGATGATTGGCAGGTGTTCAAGAACCGTTTCAATCATCTGGTAGATCCAGCGGGTCACGCCCGAAGACACCAGCAGTCCGAGAACGAAAATCGCCAGGATGCCGATCACGATGCCAAGACCCGGGGTATCCGGCAGACCCGGGATCACCGCCTTGAGCAGAGCGCTTGTGCGGTCATCAAGCCAATCGCCCAGGGCGTAGACGCCGTAGATGGTTAGAAAAACCGGCAGGAAAGCCAGCAAGCCCTGGAGAAACGTTCTGACCAGCGAATTCATCCGGTACCTCCCGATACGCGCCGACCCGAAGAACAGTGTTGCTAGACTAGCAGCCCCCGACGGCAATCGCCCCGTCACGCGCAGACCATCCGGTCACCCATCAACTCCGGCAGGCCCCGGTCCTCATGACCGCAGGCAATAGAAAAGGAGAGCACCTCTCATGGCCGACAACAGCCAGAGCAGCGGCACGATTCCGCACGACCCCCGACGGGTGAATATGAACGACCGCGCCGCATGGCTGGCACAGGTTCAGGAAGCGATTGTTGAGCCAGCGCTGCCGATCTGCGATCCACACCATCATCTGTGGGACTACCCGCACAACCGCTACCTGCTCGACGAACTGCTGGCCGATATCGGCAGCGGACACAACGTCGTGTCCACGGTCTTCATGGAATGCGCATCGATGTACCGGGAGGATGGACCCGAGGCGCTGAAACCCGTGGGCGAGACCGAGTTCGTAAACGGGGTCGCGGCAATGAGCGCCAGCGGCACCTACGGCCCGTCCAGGCTATGTGCAGCGATTGTCGGTTTCGCCGACCTGACCCTGGGCGAGGCGGTCGGCGCAGTGCTCGATGCGCACCGTGCAGCGAGCCCGCGTTTCGTCGGCATCCGCCACGCGAGCGGCTGGGACTCGAGTCCACTGGTGCGCAACTCTCATACCAACCCGAGCGCGCATCTGCTCGCAGATCCCGTGTTTCGGACCGGCCTCGAAGAGCTGGGTAAACGCGGCATGAGCTTTGATGCCTGGCTATATCACCCGCAGATAGGGGATCTGGTCGAGCTTGCACGTGCGTTTCCCGAGCAGCGCATCGTCTTCGACCACTTCGGTGGTCCTCTCGGCATCGGACCCTATGAGGGGCGGCGCGCGGAGATTTTCGCGCAGTGGAAGCGCGATGTGACTGAGCTCGCGCGCCATCCCAACGTAGTCGCCAAACTTGGTGGGCTGGTCATGCCGATCAACGGTTTCGATTTTCACAAAGCCGCACGACCAGCGACATCAGAGGAGATCGTCAACGCGACCCGGGATTACTACCTGCACATGATTGACTGCTTCGGCCCCGCGCGCTGCATGTTCGAAAGCAACTTCCCGGTGGATAAGTCGAGCTGCTCCTATGCGGTGCTGTGGAACGCGTTCAAGCGTCTGGTCAGTGATTTTTCGGAAAGCGATAAACGCGACCTGTTTCACGACACCGCGGCGCGCACCTACGGCCTCCCGACTCTCGCCGCAGCCGAGGGGCAGCCGGCATGAGAGTGTTCATCTCTGTGTTATGCGCTCTGCTGGCGTCCACCGTCATGGCCGCAGAAGAAGCGCGCTTCGAGTTGACCCGCGTCGTCAGCGACAGCAACGGT
>Ga0181594_10004672_pt1 | contig 12133 bp, 9 predicted proteins | sample 071ome_18_FD_145603 | JGI IMG/M metagenome (GOLD analysis project Ga0181594, IMG submission 145603) | Coastal salt marsh microbial communities from the Groves Creek Marsh, Skidaway Island, Georgia - 071413BT metaG (spades assembly) | ecosystem: Environmental > Aquatic > Marine > Intertidal zone... | reverse complement strand
ACGTCCGCAATTTTCTGCGCATCGAAGGTGTAGAGATCGTCGCGCTCGGCGATATCAACGAAGCTCGTGCGAGAGAGGTCGCTGGGTGGGTGGAAGCGGATGGTCGTCCCCGGCCTGCGCTCTATACGCGTGGAGAGTGGGACTTCGTGCGGATGTGTGAGCAGGAGGAGTTGGATCTGGTCTTTACGGCGACTCCGTGGGAGTGGCACGTGCCTGTCTGCGTGTCGGCGATGGAAAATGGAAAACATGCGGCCACCGAGGTGCCAGCCGCGTACACCGTCGACGACTGTTGGAAGCTCGTGGAGTACGCGGAGAAGTACGAGAAGCACTGCGTCATGATGGAGAATTGCAACTACGACCGACCTGAGATGATGGTCTTCCGGATGGCGCGACTGGGGATGTTCGGAGAGCTCCTGCATGCCGAATGCGGGTATCTGCACGATCTTCGCGCCATCAAGTTCGAGGACAGGGATGAGGGACTGTGGAGGCGCGCCCATGCCATGGTCCGGGACGGAAACTTCTACCCCACGCACGGTCTTGGTCCGGTTGCGAACGTTCTCGATATCAATCGAGGCGATCAGCTCGACTACCTGGTGTCGATGAGCACGCCGTCCAGAGGCCTGCAGGAATGGCAGCGGGAGCATGTCCCGGACGGGGACCCCAAAAAGGATGAGCGCTACGTGCAGGGCGACGTGAATACGACCATGATCAAGACCGTCCATGGTCGAACCATCTACGTGAGTCATGACACCAACCTGCCACGCCCCTATTCCCGCATCCACATGGTTCAGGGGACGCGTGGGCTGTTCCAGGGATACCCGAACCGGGTCCATGTGGAGGGAATGAGCCCCGACCACAGATGGGAAGACTGGATGGATCGTCGCAACGAGTTCGATCACCCGATCTGGTCGGAACTGGAGGAGCGCTCTGCGGGAGCCGGCCACGGGGGCATGGATTACATCGAGGATTACCAGCTGGTCAGAGCACTGCGCGAGGGGAAGCCGACCGACATGAACGTCTACGACGCAGCGATGCTCTCGGTCATCTGCCCGCTGAGTGAATGGTCGGTCGCCAACCGCTCGCAGCCGATTGATATCCCCGATTTCACACGCGGGCGCTGGGCAGAGTGGCCACGGCTGGAGTTCCTGGGGGCGCCTGTCGTCGAGTGACAGCGGTCGAGGGGCTGTTCAGAGACACATTCGGGTTTTGCCCGACGCTTCTCGTGCGGGCACCGGGGCGGGTGAACCTCATCGGGGAGCACATCGACTACAACGATCTCCCCGTTTTTCCCATGGCCCTGCAGCGCGAGGTCCGGATCGCACTTCGACCCAGGTCTGACTCGACGGTCGCCGTGCACTCGAGTTCCGACGGGTTCGAACCCCTCGAGTTCACCATCGGGACGGACATCGAGGCCTCGGCTCCTGGTTCGTGGGGCAATTACGTCAAGGCACCCGCTCGTGAACTGGCCCGGCACTCCGGCATTCGACTGGGATTCGACGCGGTGCTTCACTCGGACATTCCGGTAGCGGCAGGCCTGTCCTCGTCGTCCGCCATCGTGAATGCGGTGGGCCTGGCACTGGTCCACGTCAATCGTCTTTCGATCGATGCATTGCGTTTGGCGGATTTGATGGCGGACGCAGAGCGTTTCGTCGGGACCAGGGGAGGGGGGATGGACCAGGCCATCTCCCTCGGGGCCCGGGATGGTTGTGCTGCACGGATCTCGTTTCGACCCCTGCAGCTCGAACACGTCCGCGTTCCAGATGACTGGTGCTTCATCGTTGCAGATTCCGGGGAGGCCGCAGAGAAATCGGGCGCCATGCGGGACGCGTATAATCTCCGCCGATCGCAGTGCGACGAGGCCCTCAGGATCGTGCTGGACCACATCGCTCCCCATGACGACTCGGAGGCACACCCCCGGGGCTACCGTGATCTGCGTGCGCTGCTGGAGACCGCGGAATTGCTGGACATCGCGGAGCGGGTGCTCCACGGAGATGTGCTGCGCCGCTTCCGGCACGTCGTAACCGAGGCGAGCCGGGTCGACGAGGCCGTCCATCGTATGCGTACCGCTGATCTCGAGGGCTTCGGCAGGCTCATGGATGCATCTCATGTCTCGCTCAGGGAGGACTACGCCGTGAGCAGCCCGACGCTCGACGAACTGGTCGAATCGGCGAAGGCGGGCGGGGCCGCGGGGGCTCGGCTCACGGGCGCAGGATTCGGGGGCTGTATCGTGGCGCTCGCGCACAGATCAACCGTCTCGTCGATCCTCCGGGCATTGATGTCCGGATTCCCCGCCGGCCGAGAGGGGGTCCATGGGGTCGACGAACGGGTATTCGTAGCCGTTCCGTCACACGGGGGCTCGACCCGGTCGATCTGATCCGGGTCAGAGCACGCAGGCCGCTGCGGCCGGCTCCCGATCACTCGGCTCGAGGCCGCTTGACTCGATCCGATGAAAGACAATCTTGAGCGGCGCGGCCGTGCTCCTGTACCTGCTCTCGATGTTCTCACCGACTGCCAAAAAAGTCATGATGTCCGTGCTGGTCGCCTGCTTTGTGGTCCAGAGCGGCCTGGTCTACTCGGACGACGTGGACATCGAGCTATCCGCGGAGGCCGTCGAGGGTCGGAGGCTGTTCCACGAGGGAGCGTGTCAGGTATGCCATCAGTTGTGGGGCCAGGGGGGCTTCCTCGGCCCTGATCTGACGAATGCCTCGAGCCGGGTCGATGAGACGCGTCTTGCTTCCCTTCTCACGGTCGGAAGCGGTCAGATGCCGGCGTTCGGGTACGATGCGGAGCAGATCCGACAGATGCGTGCCTTCCTGGCCGAGATTGACCGCCCGGACGTGGGTCGGGGACAGTTGCGGCTCGGTGAGGCCGGGCTGTCTGCAACCCCCCAGGGGGCTTTTGATGCCGTCGTGCGGGAGACTGCGACTGCGACCGCTCTCGAGGGCTTCGAAACGTTTGCGTCCGGTGTGTGCTCCGCCTGTCATTTTCCGTTCCAGACATCGATCGTGGGCGCCCCGGACCTCTCCACCGTCGTTGAGCGCCTCGACGAGGCGGCGCTGCATGAGGTGCTGACCCTTGGACGCCCGGATCGGGGTATGCCGCCCCCGGCTCCTGCGCTGACGCCTGCCGGGCGTGAGCGTCTGATCGATTATTTCGCATGGCTGAACGAGAACCGCGCTGAGCTCGTGGTGGATTGGAACGCGCGTCAGGCAGCTCGACGCGTGGATTGGTCCCGCCTCGACTGGTGGGAGTTCCGATGACGCCGAGTGGTACCGTGACACGGGAGAGGCCTCTGGCTGGAGCTGCGGGCGGCGCGAATCCGGCTCCCGGTGGGGGTATCTGGCTCCCGTTCGGTGAGGGTGATCCGGTTCGCCAGTTCGCGACGGTCCTCTTCATCCGGGGAGGTCTGATCGCGATCGCCGTGACCCTGCTGGGTGGGATGCTGGGAGCCCTGTATTCGATCCCTTCGCTGGCGTCGTCATTTCAGTCTCTCGGTCTTGATCTCCGACAGCTTCGCCCGATCCACACCACTTTTGCCTCGGCGTGGATTTTTCTGGGCGGTGTGGCGGTCGTGCATCGCTGGCTGCAGGACTACGGCGGGATCGCTACGCGCGGCGACCGGATCCGTATGCGCATTCAGATCCTCTGCTGGGCCGTGGCAGGGGTGGGGATTCTTGTCACTCTGGCGGTCGGGGTCGGGTCGGGTCGGGAGTATCTTGGCTTTCATCCGATGTTCAGCGTGTTGATCCTGCTCGGATGGCTCTGTTACGCGTGGAATTTTTTCCGTATCGCGGGCCCCAACTTCTTCGAGCGGCCGCTCTACCTGACGATGTGGGGCGTAGGAATGCTTTTCTTCGTCGTGACCTTCGTAGAGCAGCATCTCTACCTGCTCCCCGGGTTCTTCTCGAATCCGTTGCAGGATCTTCAGGTCCAGTGGAAGGCCACGGGGACCCTCGTGGGCGCGTTCAACCTCTTCGTCTACGGCTCGATCATCTACATCGGGGAGCGGATCAGCGGCGATCCCGGCTACGGCCACTCCAGGGTTGCGTACGCTCTTTTCGGGGTAGGTCTGCTGAATTCCTTCACCAATTTTGCGCACCACACGTACCACCTGCCGCAGGATCATCTGGTCAAGTGGATCTCGTTCGTGGTCAGCATGATGGAAATCAGCATCCTCTGCCGCGCGATCTATGATCTGATCGGCCTGGTTCGGACCACCGAGAATCGGGCGTTTTGCGCTGCCCGCGGCTTTTTTGCCGCGTCGAAGTACTGGTCGGTTTTCATTCTTCTTTCTGCCGTGCTGATTTCGGTGCCGCCGCTCAATGCGATCATCCACGGCACGTATGCCGTCACAGGACACGCGATGGGAGCGACCATCGGAATCGATTCGATGGTATTGATCGGGGCGATCATCTGGATCCTGGGAGAGCACCTTGCGGCGCGAGAGGGTGAGGATGCTGCGGCGGTGCTGCACACGGCTGCCATGCATCGGATCGTCGTGGGGCTGAATCTCTCGGTTGCTGCTCTGGTGGGTTGGCTCCACGCCTCAGGTACGATCACCGGTGTGAGCCGCGCCGGCTTCGCGCCGGGCGAGGTTTATGTGCCCCCGACGTGGCTTCCGGTCTGGAACGGGATTCTGTTCGCTGCCACCGGCTTCGTCGCGCTCGTCTTTTTCGTGGCACTACTTGGGAAGCTGATGCCGGTCGCGTTCCGCTACTGGTGGGTGACCGAAACTCGCGCCTGACCGTCCCCGCGTTTTCGAAGAATCAGGTCAGGCCGACTCGGGGTAGCGTCTTCAGAAGGGCGACGGAGGCTGCGGCAGCGGCACCGAGGCAGATGGCTGCGAGTGCCGCTTTGCCATACAGCAGGTATCCTGTTCCGAGGACTGCTCCGTACACGACGGTCACGCCCAGGAACCAGGCGAGGAACGCCGCGGCGGGGCTGTCCCCGCTGCGGTCCGCCTCACTCAGACCCAGCCCGGCACCCTGCCAGCCACTCCCCATCGGGCGGATTAGCTTGTGAAACGAAGCAAGCGTCCTCCGGTCGGTCGGTGGTGTCAAAAGCGTGACCGCCATCCAGCCGACCGTCGTGATCAGGACACCCAGCACGAGTTGGAGAGAGGGGTCGACTGAACTGAACCCCAGGGCCTCGTGCCCTACCTGAAAATACAGTGCCACCGCGAACGAGATCACCATCGCGGACAGCTCGCTCCAGGCGTTGATCCGCCACCAGAACCAGCGCAGCAGGAAGACCAGCCCGGTTCCTGCTCCGATCTGGAGGAGGATCTGGAAGGCCTGGAGCGCGTTCTCGAGCCAGAGGGAGATGGCACCTGCGAGCACGACCAGGGCAACCGTTGCGATCCGGCCCACACGCACGTACTGCCGCTCCTCCTGGTTCGGTGCGACGAAGCGCCGGTAGACATCGTCTACGATATAAGAGGCCCCCCAGTTGAGGTGTGTGCTGATCGTGGACATGTAGGCCGCCGCCAGCGAGGCGACGACGAGGCCAAGAAGACCCGAGGGAAGGAAGACGAGCATGGCCGGGTAGGCGAGATCGTTTCGGACGATCGACGGGTCGACGTGCGGAAAGGCGGCCTGGATCGAATCGAGGGTGGGGTACATGATGAGTGACGCGAGCGCCACGATGATCCATGGCCACGGTCGAAGCGCGTAGTGCGCGATGTTGAACCACAACGTCGCCTTCATCGCGTGGCTCTCGTCTTTCGCGGCCAACATCCTCTGCGCGACGTACCCCCCACCACCTGGCTCCGCGCCCGGGTACCACGTACTCCACCACTGAACCGCGATCGGGATGATGAACACCGTCGAGGCCGTCTTCCAGTCGGAGAAATCCGGGAGGAGCGACAGTTTGTCGACGACGGCCGGGTCACTGAAGAGCCCAGCCATGCCGCCGACCTCCGGCTGAGCCAGTGCGTACCAGGCCGCCGCGACCGAGCCGATCATCGCAACGCCGAAGAGGATCAGATCAGTGACGACCACCCCCCACAGGCCTGACGTCGCGGAGTAGATGGCGGTCAGGGTGCCTGCCACGAGCACGACCTCGTACTTGGAGGCTCCGAGGAGGACCCCACCAATCTTGATCGCGGCCAGTGTCACCGTCGCCATGATCATGCAGTTGAAGAAGACTCCCAGATAGATCGCGCGGAAGCCTCGCAGGAATGCCGCAGGCCTGCCGGAATACCTCAACTCGTAGAAGCCGATGTCCGTGGAAATGCCGGAGCGACGCCAGAGCTTCGCGTAGAAGAAGACCGTGCACATACCGGTGATCACGAACGCCCACCAAACCCAGTTCTGACTGACACCGCCGGTCCGGACCAGGTCGGTTACCAGGTTCGGCGTGTCGGTCGAAAACGTGGTGGCGACCATCGATGTCCCGAGCAGCCACCAAGGCATCGACCGTCCGCCGAGGAAGAATTCGCCTGATTCCGATCCGGCGCGTCGCGCAAACCAGAGCCCGATCGTGACCGCCACGATGCCGTAGAGTGCGATCACGCTCCAGTCGAGTGTCGTCAATTGCATGGGGCTATCCCATCCTTGCGAGGGCGTCGGCGAGCCGAGACGGGTACGCACCCGAAGCGACTCGCTCTCGGAGGATCGCCTCGGACCGTGCCCGGTCCGCAGCGTGGGTGATTCCGAACCAGCTGTCGGGTGCGCGGAGCACCCGCACCCGAGTCGCCTGCAGCTCGATCTGAGCATTCACCGATGTGGACAGGAAGCATTCCGCCTCGGTGTCCGAACCCCAGTATTCGAGGAACTGTCGGAACTGTCGGTGCAGCAGGGTGACGACCGGTGGGGTGAATCCCCAGAGGTTCATCGAAGCGATCTCCTCCCCGGAGAGCTCTACCGGACTTCCATCGGTGGTGACACCCGTGATCCACCTGTCGTCACGTTGAATGCTCTGGACCTCCGTGACGCGCTCCAACAGGTCATCCCTGCCGAGGATGCAGACGCCGCGCGCAACCCCACCCGCGCCCGACAGGGTCCGGCCGAGCGGATAGCCGACGAGGGCGGCATTCGAAACGGACTCTGCGCGCCTCATGTGATCGAACATCAGCTTGAACGCACCCGGCCCATACAGGTCGTCTGCGTTGCAGACGGCGAACGGGCCATCCACCTGGTTGGCGGCACACAGGACCGCGTGTGCGGTCCCCCATGGCTTCCTGCGGTCCGGAGGTGCCCGGAATCCGTGGGGTAGTTCGTCGAGTTCCTGGCAGACGAAATTCGTATCGAAGGTGCCCCCGATCGTCTTCTGAACATGTCGCTGCACATCCTCGAGAATTTCCTGACGTACCACGTACGTCACCGAACGAAATCCTGCACGGGCAGCGTCGAGGACGTTGAAGTCCATGATTGCTTCGCCGCCCGGACCGAGGGGGTCCAGCTGCTTGAGGCGGCCGTATCGAGTCGAGAGGCCTGCGGCCAGGATGACGAGGGAAGGGTTCAACGTTCGACTTCGGAGGATGGAAGGGTGCAGTCGCTGGAATCTGCACTCTCCGGACCCTGCAGCGCGACCCTTGACCCGGTCGCCGCTCGCGGCCGGGGACTTGCTCGCCAAAGCAATGCAATATTATTCATTTAAAATGAATAACGAACCGCCCAACACTGTGGTGTTGAAATTCGGAAGTCGACTCCTCACCAACGGCACCGCGGAACTGGACACGGAGCGCATGGCTTCTGTCGCGCGCGCCGTGGCCGCCTGCGGCGATCGAAATGTAGTCATCGTCTCCAGTGGAGCGGTGGCTGCGGGCTTTCAGGCCCTGGGACATTCGACCCCACCTACCCGCATCGCCGAGCGTCAGGCTGCCGCCGCCGTGGGGCAGGGACGTCTCATGAAGCTATGGGGTGACGCATTCCAGGGAGTGGATCGGCACGTCGGGCAGATTCTGCTGACCAATGACTGTCTGACCGACCGAAAGCGATACGTCGCGGCTCAGAGAGCTCTTCGTGCGCTGTTGCAGGCCGGGATCATCCCCATTGTCAACGAGAACGACACGGTCAGCGTGGAAGAGATCGTGGTGGGAGACAACGACAACCTCGCGGCGATGACGGCAGCTCTGGTCGATGCCGACCTGCTCGCTCTTCTGACGGACGTGCCTGGGGTGTATGACCGTGACCCGGAGGTGGATCCCGGTGCTCAGGTCGTTGCGAGAGCAGAGAGTGCTGCCCAGCTGCGTGCGCTTTGCTTCAGCAAGAAGGACATCGCGTCCATCGGTGGAATGGAGACGAAGCTCGAGGCCGCCGAAAGGGCCGGGCGGTATGGCGTTCCGACGGTCATCGCCGCCGGCAACGATCCTGAGGTGGTGAACGGAGTCCTGGCCGGACGAATGGTTGGAACGCGCATCGAGGCCCACGAGGAGCCGCTTCGGGCCCGTCGCCACTGGATGGCGGTCCAGAAAGGTCTGACCGGTTGGCTCGTCATCGACGACGGGGCTGTCCGTGCTCTGCGGCGCAGGGCAAGCCTCCTGCCGCGTGGTGTCGTGGGCGTCGGGGGACGCTTTCGCCGCGGTGATCTCGTAGCCGTCATCGACGGGCAGGGCGTCGAGCACGCGCGGGGAATCGTCCGCTTCGACGATCGCGAGGTCGAGCGGATTCGAGGGATGCACACGGACGAGGTGAAGATTGCTCTTGGCGTGGACACGGGTACGGTCGTCATGAGGCCCGACCGCATGGTTCTGGCGGCTGAAGAGGTCTCCGCGTGACGACCATGGCGGGAAGGACGGTTACGCAGGTGATCGACGATATGGCGCTTGCCGCCCGGGATGCAGGGCTTCGGATGGCACGCTCGACTCCGGCCGAGCGGACGGCTGCGCTCCACGGGATTGCCGCGGCGATCGAACGCGCGTCCGAAGAAATCGTCGCCGCGAACCTGGTCGATCTTGGTCATGCCGACGAGAGCGGGATGGCCTACGCGATGCGGAATCGACTGGAGCTCGATGCGTCCGGTGTGGCCGACCTTGCTGCGGCGGTTCGCGAAGTAGCGGAACAGCCTGACCCGCTCGGGGGACTGGAGGACGAAGTTCGGCGTCCCAACGGACTGCGGGTAGCCAGGATGCGGATTCCGCTCGGCGTCATCGCGATGATCTACGAAAGCCGACCGAACGTGACCGCCGACGCGGCTGCGCTGTGCCTCAAGGCCGGGAACGCTGTCATTCTTCGTGGTGGATCCGAGGCGATCCACACGAATCGGGCGATCGCGGATGCAGTAGGCGCCGGGCTCTCCTCCACCAGTCTTCCTCGCGAGGCTGTCCAGCTCGTACCCGTGACGGATCGCGAGGCCATCGACGTACTGCTCACGAAAGAGGACGAGATCGACCTCGTCATTCCGCGGGGTGGCGAGGGATTGATTCGTGCGGTGACGGCGAAAAGTCGTATTCCGGTGCTCCAGCACTACAAGGGCGTCTGCCACGTGTACGTGGACGAGAGCGCACCCCTGGACCGGGCGTCCGACATCGTGCACAACGCGAAGGTCCAACGGCCCGGCGTGTGCAATGCGGCCGAGACACTACTCGTCCACCAGGCGGCTCTGCCCCTGCTCCCGTCGATCGCGCGGCGGCTGGTGGCCGATGGGGTCGAGCTGCGTGGGTGTTCACGAGCCGTTGAAGCGCTCGACGCAGTCGGTGTGCCTGCGTCCCTGGCCACGCAGGGTGACTGGTCAGAGGAATACCTCGATCTGATCCTGTCGATCCGGGTTGTAACCGATCTCGAGGAGGCAATCGACCACATCTCCGAGTTCGGTTCGGGGCATACAGAGTCGATCGTCACCGACGATCCGGCCTCGGCCGACACATTCGTGGCGGCGATTCAGTCATCGACGGTCGTGGTGAATGCCAGTACTCGATTCGCGGATGGAGGAGAACTGGGACTCGGCGCCGAGATCGGAATTTCGACCTCGAAGTTGCACGCGTACGGTCCCATGGGGGCGCGTGAACTGACCACCCGAAAATTCGTGGTAGTCGGGGAGGGTCAGGTCAGGGGTTGATCACGATTTCGTGAATCGTCTCGACGAGCCCGCCAAGTACTTCAAGACGCCTTGCCTCCCGGGCATCTGGTTCCTCACCGGCGGTGGTCCGTCACCCGACGCAGGCAGGGTTTGTCCGGGGACTCAAGAAAAGAGATCGATCTGAGGTCCTCGTTCACGAAGCGGAATCGTGAATGCTGCGACCGACAGCTTCGGTGGTGGTCCCAGTCCGAGCTGTCTCGCCGAGACATCGAACAGTCGACCTACCTGATCGGCCCACGGGCCCGTCCCACGACCTCGTCTCTCGAAGTGAGCATCGTATAGCCGCCCGCCGTGCATCGCCCTGATTCGGTTGAGGACCTTCTCCTTCCGATCGGGTTGATGGCGCCGGAGCCATTCCGTGAAGATGTCTTTCATCCCCCACGGGAGTCTCAGAAGAATGTGGCCCGCGAAGGTCGCGCCCGCAGCAGCCGCCTCCTGCAGGATGGCGGGGAGTTCATGGTCCGTGAGGCCCGGAATGATCGGCGCGACGTTCACTCCGACGGGGATCCCCGAATCCGCCAGAACACGGATCGCGCCGAGACGGCGGGCCGGTGTGGCGGCTCGGGGCTCCATGGAGCTTTGCAAGTCGTTTCGGAGCGTCGTGATCGACAGCACGACCGACACTGCGTTGTGCGTTGCGAGTTCCCGCAACAGATCCAGGTCTCTCGTCGCCAGATAGCTCTTGGTCACGATGGACACCGGATTCCTGAACTCGGCGAGTACCTCGAGGCATCGTCGTGTCACTCGCAGACGTCGCTCCGCCGGCTGATATGGGTCGGTGTTTCCACTCAACCCGATGACGCGAGGACGCCAGCTGGCCGAGGAAAGGGCCTCCCGGAGGAGACGGGGTGCGTCCTGCTTGACCGCGATCCGCGTCTCGAAGTCCAGCCCCGCCGAAAACCCCAGGTATTCGTGGGAGGGCCGCGCGTAGCAGTAGGAACACCCATGACTGCAGCCTCTGTAGGGATTGAGGCCGACGTCGAAGCCCACATCCGGTGACTCGTTGCGGCTCAGGATCGACCGTGTCGTATCGTTGAGCAGCAAGGTCTGCGGCGCGGGGTCGTCTGGATCATGCCAGCACGACCGATCGACATGCAGTTGCTCGAAGCGGTTCCGCGGGTTCCACGGAGTGCCACGACCGCGCAGTGTGGGGAGGGGAGGAGATTTCATGATGGCAGAGAAACCAAACAAAAACCGAAGATTACGATAACGCGACCTCGCGGTCGGTGCGAGCCCTACGGTCCGATGACGAACGAGGCCCCGCCGGCCGAGCCGGCGGGGCCTCGAGTCCCCTGCCAAAGAAGGTCGATCCGCGTGCCGTCAGACCATCTCGATATCGTAGCAGATGCGCCAGTCGACCATGTTCTCGGGGTCACCCGTTCCTTCGTCGGTCGGCTGGTGACGCCCGATCCAGCTCGCAGAGTCGCCGGAAAACTCCCGACGATAGTCCTCGAGGTGATCGTTGGCCGTGAAGTCGTCGAGCTCCTCACCGAACAGTTCCACGACGAGATTGTCGCCGAAACCGCCCTCGTACAGCACCTTGTCGATCTTGTCGACCTTGTTGCGCCGAGGGTGATCGGAGATGGACCAGTAGCCCTGCTCCGGGAACGTCAGCTCATGAGACTCCCCGCTGGTCGTGATCCGCGAACGGAAGCGGAACTCGCCCTCATCGTCCCACATCGCTTCCTTGTTGTCCTTGATCTGGATCCAACGCAGGATGACCCGGATCTGGCCGCTATCCGACATTCTGGCTCCTGTAGCTCTGAAAAGTGTGACGCGCAGTAATAGAGCGTGGGGCATGCGGAGGTCAAGGGTCGGGCGAGAGCTCACAGATCCGAGGACGGCGGCAACTGTTCTGCAGGGGCGAGCCTCGGCGACAGGCCCCGACCGGACCGCCCACGTCCGGCCCTCTGTCGCCAGCGGAACTCGTGCCCACCGTGACGACATCGCCTGCTGGCCGGGCCTCGTGTCGTACACATAGAATCGAAAGGCCGACTTGAATCCCCACCGATCACTGAAGATGAAGCCCAGACTCCGACATTCCCTGCTTACCGCCTCCCTCTTTCTCTTGATTGCGGCCCCCGCCGAAGGGCAGGAGGCCCGGGCACGCTGG
>Ga0181594_10004666_pt1 | contig 12144 bp, 9 predicted proteins | sample 071ome_18_FD_145603 | JGI IMG/M metagenome (GOLD analysis project Ga0181594, IMG submission 145603) | Coastal salt marsh microbial communities from the Groves Creek Marsh, Skidaway Island, Georgia - 071413BT metaG (spades assembly) | ecosystem: Environmental > Aquatic > Marine > Intertidal zone... | reverse complement strand
CCCTGCTGGCCGCGGGCTGCAGCTTCGGCGGCACCGAGACCGTGACCGTCACGGCCCCCACCACGCCGCCCACCGAGACGACGCTGACGACCACGAGGACCACCATTACGACGGCCGCGGCCACCACCGCGAAGCCCGCGGAGAGCCCGGTGGTGAAGGCCAATAAGGAGGTCCAGGAGGATCTCGCCGACCTGGGCTTCTACGACGTCCCGGTCAATGGGGTGTACGGCTCGCGCACCACCGCGGCGGTCAAGCGCTTCCAGGCGCGTGCGGGCCGGCCGGTGGACGGCATCGCCGGTCCCCAGACGATGGGTGCCATCAACCTCGCGCTGGGCAATGACAGCACCGATGCGGTGGACCTGCTGCAGACGACCCTGAAGGGGCTCTGCTACTACGGCGGGAACGTCGATGGGATCTTCGGGTCGGGCACCGAGGCGGCGCTCATCGCCTTCCAGAAGGCGGAGGGCCTGAGCGCCGACGGGCGCTACGGACCCAAGACGGCCGTGGCCCTGGCCAAGGCATGGCCGGGCCGCCCGTCGTCGTGCTCGGGCACCAACCCGAGCGGGGGCGGAAAGCCCACCGGCGACACCCTCACCATCGGCAGTCCGAAGTTCACCCGAACGTTCGACCTGTCGTCGTGCACGGTGATGGGGCGCGGCATCCAGGCCACCGGGTCCGCCGTGGGTGGCTACGAGGTGGGGCTCGACAGCCCGGGCGGCCCGGGCGGCACGCTGGCCATCGACAGCGCCGACGTGGTGCTGGACGGCACCGTGAAGAACATCACCATCTCGGTGAACGGCCAGTTTCGCGCCACCGGCACGTTCGACAGCGGTGGCACGTGGACTGCGGTCGGCACCTGCGCCAACTGAGCCCGGGACCGGGCGGGACGGGTCGGCGCCCGTCCCGCCACGTCGGGATCAGGCCGGCGCCGTGAGTCGGCGGTACTTGATGCGGTGGGGCGTGTCGGCGTCCTCACCCATGCGCTTGCGCCGGTTCTCCTCGTAGTCGGAGTACGAGCCCTCGAACCACACCACGTTGCTGTCGCCCTCGAAGGCCAGGATGTGCGTGGCCTCGCGGTCCAGGAACCAGCGATCGTGGGTGATGATGACCGCGCACCCCGAGAAGGTCTCGAGTGCCGTCTCGAGCGCACGAAGGGTGTCCACGTCGAGGTCATTGGTCGGCTCGTCCAGCAGCAGCAAGTTGCCGCCACCCGAGAGCATCTTGGCCATGTGCACGCGATTGCGCTCGCCGCCGGAGAGCTGGCCCACGGGCTTCTGCTGGTCGGAGCCGCGGAAGTTGAAGGCCGCCGTGTACGCGCGCGCCTGCACCTCGTTGCCCCCGCCCAGGTCGATCACGTCCCGGCCGTTGCTGATCTCGTCGTAGACGGTCTTCTTCGGGTCGAGCTCATCGCGGCTCTGGTCCACGTAGGCCATGCGCACGGTCTCCCCGATGTCCAGGGTGCCGTCGTCGGGCTGCTCCTGGCCGGTGATCATGCGGAATAGGGTGGTCTTGCCGGCGCCGTTCGGGCCGATGATGCCCACGATGCCGCCCGGCGGCAACGAGAAGTCCAGCCCCTCGAACAGCAGCTTGTCGCCGAAGGCCTTGGTGAGCCCCGTCGCCTCCACCACCTTGTCGCCCAGCCTGGGGGCGAGGGGGATGCGGATATCTGCGGCCCCGCCGCGCTTCTGCGCGTCGGCCTCCTCGGCAACCAGCGTCTCGTAGTTGGTGATGCGGGCCTTGCTCTTCGCCTGGCGTCCCTTGGGGTTGGTGCGCACCCACTCCAGTTCGCGGGCGATGGCCTTCTGGCGCTTGCTCGCCTGCTTCTCCTCCTGCGCCAGCCGCTTCTCCTTCTGGTCGAGCCACGAGGAGTAGTTGCCCTGCCAGGGGATTCCCCGCCCGTTGTCGAGCTCCAGGATCCACCCGGCCACGTTGTCGAGGAAGTACCGGTCGTGGGTGACGGCCACCACGGTGCCCGGGTACTCGTCCAGGAACCGCTCCAGCCACGCCACGGACTCGGCGTCGAGGTGGTTGGTGGGCTCGTCCAGCAGCAGCATGTCGGGGGCCGACAGCAGCAGGCGGCACAGCGCCACGCGGCGCTTCTCGCCACCGGATAGGTTGGTGACCTCCGTATCGCCCGGCGGCAGGCGCAGGGCGTCCATGGCCACCTCCACCTGCCGGTCGAGGTCCCAGGAGTTCGTGCGCTCGATGGCGTCCTGCACGCGCTGGTACTCCTCGAGCAGGGCCTCCATCTCATCGGGCTCCATCGGCTCGCCCAGCTTCCCGCTCATCTCGTTGAACCGGTTGAGCAGGTCGCGCCGGTCGGCCACGCCCTCCTCCACGTTGGCGCGGACGTCCTTGGACTCATCCAGCTGCGGCTCCTGCGGCAGGTAGCCCACCTTCACGCCCTTGCCGGGCATGGCGTCGCCGTTGCTGGGGGTGACCTCCCCGGCCATGATCTTCAGCAGCGTGCTCTTGCCCGCGCCATTCAGGCCCAGCACGCCGATCTTGGCGCCGGGCAGGAAGGCGAGGGTGATGTCGTCGAGCACCACCTTGTCCGGCGGGTACGACATCCGGACCTTGTGCATCTGGTAGACAAATTCATTCTCGGCCATGTGCGTGATCCTAGAGGCGCGGCGCGAGTAACGGTGGGAGGGCAACCGGAGCCGGGGATCGCCATTTGCGGCCCCCGCAAATGGCCATACCGTTTCGCGACGCGCCCACCCGCCGTTACGTGCGCCGCGCCTCTAGGCTGTGGGGCATGGACGTGACGGAGAATTCCTTCCAGGCCGACGTGATCGAACGCTCGCACCAGGTGCCGGTGGTCGTGGACTTCTGGGCGGAGTGGTGCGGTCCGTGTCGCCAGTTGGGACCGCTGATCGAGGATGCGGTGGGGCGCCGCGAGCCGGACGTGGCGCTGGCGAAGGTGGACATCGACGCCAACCCGGGCCTGGCCCAGCAGTTCCAGGTGATGAGCATCCCCGCGGTCAAGGCATTCCGGAACGGGCAGGTGGTGGAGGAGTTCGTGGGCCTCGTGGGCCCGGACCAGATGGAGTCGTTCCTCGATCGCCTGGTGCCGAGCAAGGTCGACCTGCTGGTTGCCGAGGGCGACGAGGACAGCCTGCGCGAGGCCATCACGCGCGACGCTGGACGCACGGATGCCCGGGCCACCCTGGGTCACATGCTGATCGACCGCGGCGACCTGGAGGAGGCACGCGAGGTGCTGAAGCCCGCCGAGCACGACCCCATCGCCGCCGGCCTGCTGGCGCGCGTACGGCTGATGGGCAGTGACGTGCCCGACGTGCAGGCGGGCCTGGCCGCGCTGGAGCGCCAGGACTGGCAGCAGGCATTCGCGAGCCTCGTGGATGCGGCAGCCACCACGACCGACTCGGTGCTGAAGGACGACCTGCGGAAGATGCTCATCGGCCAGTTCCGCGAACTCGGCGACAGCCATCCGGTGGTGCCGGAGTACCGCAAGAAGCTGTCGCGGGCGTTTCACTGATGGAGGTCCGCGCATACGACGACGCCGCGCCGTTCACCACCACCGACGGCAGCACCATCCGCTCGCTGCTCGACCTGTCGGTGGCGCCGGTGGCGAATCACAGCCTGGCCGAGGCCACGCTGCCCCCGGGCGGCCGCACCGACCGCCATCACCACAAGGTGTCGGAGGAGATGTACTACCTCGTGGAGGGGCAGGCGCTCATGGAGATCGACGGGGAGGAGCGGGCCGTGCGCGCGGGCGACGCCATCCTCATCCCGGTCGGCGCGTGGCACCAGATCACCAACACCGGCGCGGATGACATGCGCATGATCGTCACCTGCGCCCCGCCGTGGACGGCGGAGGACACCTACTTCGACTGATCCCGCCCTGCCCCGCTACGGCGTGGTGGGTTCCGGGCTGCGGCTTCTGGTGGGTGACTCACCCTGCGCGGGTGCGGCGCCGGGGTGGGGGCGGTCCGACCACGATCGCAGCGCGGGGCGCACCACCAGGAACCACGTGAGCACGCCCGAGATGGCAACGAGGACCAGCGCGAACACTGCGGCCTCCTCGAAGGCCGCGAGTTCCGCCGCCTGCCACACCTTGGTGGCCAGCGTGGAGAAGCCGGGCGGCGCGAGCAGCAGTGTGGCGGGCAGTTCCTTGGCGGTGGACAGCAGCACCAGCCCGGCGCCGGCGGCGAGCCCGGGCAGCATCAGCGGCATCTCGACGCCGGCGAACCGGCGCAGGCGGCTCCTGCCCATGATGCGCGCGGCGTCGTCGAGCCGCTGCGGCACGCCGGCCACCGCGGACTGCGCCGCGCCCAGCGCGAGCGCCCCGTGGTGCACCACGTACGCCAGGACCAGGAGCGGGAGCGTCTGGTAGAGCGCGCCCAGGGGGCCGGGCGTGGACAGCGTGAAGAACACGAAGGCCAGCGCCGTCACCAGGCCGGGCAGCGCGAATCCTCCCACCACGGTGCCCGCCAGCACCTCGCCCAGCCGTCCCGGGCGCCGCACGCTGCGGAAGGCGATCGGCACGACGATGGCGATCGTCACCAGAGCCGCCACCACGCTCACGCCCACCGTGCTGAGCAGCGGCCCCGTGATGAGGCCCGGGTCGGAGATGACCGACGCGCTGTCGGCGGACCCCCGCACGAACCCGCGGATGGCCCAGTAGCCCAGCACGGCGATGGGCGCGACCAGCGCGAAGCCGATCACCAGTGCGAGGAATGCGTATGCGGCGATGGCCGCCCGTCCCAGGGGCAGCATCAGGGGCGAGCCCACCCGTGCCTGATCGCGCAGGCCGACCCGTGATGACCGCCGCTCGAGCGCCACGATGGTCACGGCCAGCAGGCCCAGCACCAGGCTGAGGGCCATCGAGGTGATGGGGTCGAGCAGCCGGTCGGCGTAGATGGCGCGCGTCAGGGTGTCGTAGCGCAGCAGCTGCACTGCCCCGAAGTCGCTGATGACGTAGAGGAACACCAGCAGCGCGCCCGCGGCGATTGCCGCCCGGGCCTGCGGCACCACCACGGTCATGAACACCGATGCCGGGCGTCGCCCCAGAAGCCGCGCCGATTCCTCGAGCGCCGGTGACAGCGTGCGCAGTCGGGCCATGACCGGCAGGAACACATAGGGGTAGGTGAGCAGCGTCAGCACGATGAACGCGCCGCGGAAGCCGTTGAGCTCGGGGAGCCAGGTGATGCCCAGGGAATCCTCCACCAGACCACCCGGTGCGAAGGCGGCAATCAGGGCCACCGCTCCGACGAACGACGGGATGACCAGCGGCAGGCACAGCAGCAGCGCCCATATGCGGCGCCCGCGCACCTCGGTTCGGGCCACCAGCCATGCGGCCCCGGTGCCCAGCGCCGCCGCGGCCGCCGACACCGAGATCCCCAGGCCCAGGCTGCGGAGCAGGGGCCCCACCAGGCGGTCGTCGGATACCGCATCCCACAACCCGCCCAGGTCCTGCGCATTGCGTACGAGCAGGTACGCGAACGGCAGGGCGAAGGGCACGGCGAGGGCCACCGCCAGGGCGGTGGCCCCCCATCCGCGCCCCGTCACCCGATCAGTTCGCGAGGCCGCTCTCCCGGATCTGCTCGGCCACGGCGCGCAGGTCGGTCTGGCCGGTCAGGTCATACGCGGGGTAGTCGCCCTCGGTGAGCGCTGGCGCCCGCCCCGGTGCCGACACGCCGATGGCGGTGGGGTACTCGCCCTCGCCCGCGATGATCAGTTCCTGGCCTGTGTCCGACACCAGGAACTTCACCAGGTCATCCGCCTGCGCCGTATCGGCGCTGGCCTTCGGCACCGAGGCGGTGGCCACCAGGAACAGGCTGCCGGCATCGGTGCCGGGGAACCGGTAGGCCGCGATCGGGGCGTCCGGGTCATCCTCGAGGATCTCCAGCACGTAGTAGTGGTTCACGAGGCCCATGGGGATCTCCCCGCGGGTGACCGCCTCGGCGATCGCGCTGTTCTTGGCGTAGGCCTTGGCGCCGTTCGCCGCGAGGCCCTTTAGCCAGGCGTCGGCCTCCGCCTTGCCCTCGATCTGGTTGAGGGCGGCTACGAAGTCCTGGAACGAGGCGTTCGATGGGGCCACTGCCACCGTGTCACGGTAGGCCTCGCCCGTGAGGTCCATCACCGAGTCCGGCAGGTCGGACTCCTTCACCAGGTCGGTGTTGTAGATGAGCACGCGCTGTCGCCCGGCGATCCCCACCCAGTCCCCGTCGGCGGCCCGCAGCCTGGCCGGCACGCGGTCGAGCACCGCCTGCGGCAGCGGGGAGAGCAGGTCCTTCTGGTCCAGGTAGGACTGCGAGATGGGGCTCTGCGCGATGAACACATCGGCGCGGCCCTTGTCGCCCTCCTCGGCCACGAGCAGCGCCAGGTCGGCGGAGTCGCCATAGCGCACGTCCAGGGTGGTGCCCGACTGCTTCTCGTACGCGTCGAACACCGGCTCCATATATTCCTCCTCGCGGCCGGAGTACACGGTGAGCGCGCCGCCATCGCCCGTGACAGCGGATGAGGCCGCCGTGTCGGATGAACTCCCGCAGGCGGACAGCACGAGTACCGAGGCGATCGTGGCGATGGATGCGCCGATGATGGCGCGGGGACGGCTGGTCACGAAGGTTCTCCTCATGGAGTCGCGGGTGGAGGCCGCGGGACTCTATAAGTCATGAAGATTAGATAAAACCCCTAGGCCGAGAACGCCACGCTGGGCTCGCCCACGTACTCCAGGCCGATGCGGTCGCCCGTGTCGTAGGGCGGACGACCCATCACGCGACATCGCACCGGGCAGCCGCTGCTGCTCGTGACGATGACCGCATCGTGCCCGTAGTACTCGATGCGCTCCACCACTGCGTCCTGCCCGCGGCACGCGGCGATGCATTCGGGGCGGATCACCACCTCCACCGCACCGTGGGCGGGGCGGGCAAGCGGAACGTCACCCACGGGGGTGTGCGCCACATCACCCACGGCCTGGGCCGGCAGCAGGTTGGCGTCGCCCACGAACGTGGCCACTGCGCGGCTGGCGGGTCGCTCGTAGAGGTCTGCCGGTGTGCCCAGCTGGGCGATGCGGCCCTCCAGCATGAGCGCCACCTGGTCGCCGATGAGGAATGCCTCCTCCTGGTCGTGCGTCACGAACACCGCAGTGGCCCCGGCCGCCGCCAGCAGGCGTCGCACCTCGCTGCGCAACTCGGCGCGCAGCGGTGCGTCGAGGGCCGAGAAGGGCTCGTCGAGCAGGATCAGGGAGGGCTCGGCCGCCAGTGCGCGCGCCAGCGACACGCGCTGCTGCTGCCCTCCGGACAGCGTTGCGGGCATGCGGTCCGCGGAGCCGCTCAGGCCGACCAGCGCAAGTGCCCGCTCCACCTTGGGACCTCCGCGTTCGGCGCGGGGGAGCCCGTAGCCCACGTTTCCGCCCACCGTGCGGTTGGGGAACAAGGCCGGCTCCTGGAACACCATGCCGATGCGGCGCTTCTCCGCCGGCACGAAGCAATCCGGCCCGGACACGGTGAAGTCGTCCACGGCGATCATCCCGGCATCGGGGCGATCCAGCCCGGCGATGCAGCGCAGGAGCGTGGTCTTCCCGCACCCGGATGGGCCCAGCAGTGCCAGCACCGTGCCGGCCGGCACGTCCAGGTTGATGCCCCGCAGCACGGGGTTACCGCCCAGCACGCGCTCGATACCGCGGGTGCTCAGCGCCGACCCGCGGGGGTCGCTGCGGCCCGGCACGGCCGGGCACATCTCAATGTGGGGAGGGCGGTTCTCCATCGCGACAACTTACGGTAGCGCCACAGGGGCTGTATCGGCAATGACCATCGCCCAAATCGACGCCCGATCACGCGCTAGCGTGCCCGCACGACACGGGGGTGCGCATGCAAACGGTTTCACGGGACGCGGCAGTGATGGCGGAGGGGCTCGGGCGGCGCTACGGCGACGGCGAGGCCGCGATCGACGCCCTGGCGGATGTTTCCATCGCGTTCCCGCGCGGGCAGTTCGCCGCCGTCATGGGCCCGTCGGGCTCGGGCAAGTCCACGTTGCTCCACTGCCTCGCCGGGCTCGACCGGCCCACCGCGGGCGCGGTGGTGATCGATGGCACGCCCCTCGCCGACCTGTCGGATCGCGACCTCACGGTGCTGCGCCGCTCGGCGATCGGCTTCGTGTTCCAGTCGTTCAACCTGCTGCCCATGCTGACCGCGCGCGAGAACGTGGCGCTGCCCCTGCGCATCGCGGGCACGCGCGACTCCGATGCGCGGGTGGACGCCATGCTGGGCGAGGTGGGCCTGGCCGATCGCGCAGGGCACCGGCCGTCGGAACTCTCGGGCGGCCAGCAGCAGCGCGTGGCCATCGCCCGCGCGCTGGTGGCCGAGCCCACGGTCATATTCGCGGATGAGCCCACGGGCAACCTGGACTCGGCCAGCGGCCTCGAGATCCTGGACCTCCTGCGGCGGGCGGTGGATGAGCGGGGCCGCACCGTGGTGATGGTCACCCACGACCCGCGGGCCGCCACGATCGCCGATCGCGTGGTGCTGCTGTCGGATGGCCGCGTGGTGCTCGATCGCTCGGGCATGGACGCGGACGAGATCTACGACGCCGTGCGCACGCTCGACCCCGCGTGATCCGCCTCGTCCTCGCCGGGCTGCGCCAGCGCAAGCTGCGCGCCGCGCTCACGGCCACCGCCATCCTGCTCGGCGTGGCCATGGTGACCGGCACCCTGGTGCTGACCAGTCAGATCACCCGCGCGTTCGACGAGATCTTCCAGGCCGCCAACTCCGGCGTGGACGTGCGCGTGTCGCCCCGCACGGACTTCGAGGGCGGCCTGTCGAACGTGCCCACCCTGCCGGAGTCGATGGTGGCGCAGGTGCGTGGGGTGGAGGGCGTGCGCGCCGCGGCCCCCGAGCTCGCCGCCCTGGGATCCCCGGTGGTGAACGGCGAGTACGTGCAGTCCACCGGCGCGCCGTCGTTCGTGTTCTCCCTCACGCCCGACCCATTCCGCTCCACCGAGCTCGCCAGCGGTGCGTACCCGGCCCGGAACGGCGAGGTGGCCGTGAACGAGGCCCTCGCGGCGAACGAGGGGCTCGACCTGGGCGACCGCCTGGGCATCGCCACGCGCGACGGCGTGAAGCAGGTGACCCTCACGGGAACCGTCACCTTCGCCAACGTGTCGTCCATCGGCGGCACGACCATCGTCATCGCCACGAAGGACGACGTCCAGCGCTGGTTCGACCTGGAGGGGCGGGTCAACTCCATTGCCGTCGCGGCCCAGCCGGGGGTGACCCCCCAGGCACTGGCGCGGCGCATCGCCGTCGCCCTGCCATCCACCGTGGAGGTGCGCACCGGGCAGCAGGACGCCGCCGACCAGGCGCAGCAGACCACCGAGGCCATCAACACGTTCCTGCGTCCCGCGCTCCTGGCGTTCGGCGTGATCGCCCTGTTCGTGGGCGCGTTCATCATCTTCAACACCTTCTCGATCACCGTGGCGCAGCGGCTGCGTGAGCTGGGCCTGCTGCGCACCATCGGCGCCAGCCGGCGCCAGGTGATGGCATCGGTGGTGGGTGAGGCCCTGGTGATCGGCCTGGTGGCGGGCGTGGTGGGCCTCTTCGCCGGGTACGGGTTCGCGGCCCTGCTGGTGTGGGTGTTCGACACCCTGCTGCCCGGCGGCATCCCGGTGGCAGGAGCGCAGATCTCGCTCGGCATCGTGCTGACGGCCCTGCTGGTGGGCGTGCTGGTGAGCGTGGTGGCGGCCCTCATACCGGCCGTGCGCGCGAGCCGGGTGCCACCCGTGGCGGCGCTGCGCGAGGGCGCGGAGATCCCGCGTGGGCGCCTGTCGCGGTTCACGCCCGTGCTGGCGGGGCTGCTCGCCGTGGGCGGCATCGTGCTGATCGTGGTGGGCCTGCAGAGCGAGGGCGGCGCGACCCGGCGCCTGCTGGTGATGGCGCTCGGTGCGCTTCTGGTGTTCCTGGCCATCGGCGGACTGCTGCGGTACCTGGTACCGGGTCTCTCGCGCGCCATCGGCTGGCCGCTCGAGCGCACGCCCGGCGCATCGGGGTCGCTGGCCCGCCAGAACGCCACGCGCAACCCGTCACGCACGGCGGCGACGGCGGCGGCGCTGATGATCGGCATCGGCCTGGTGTCATTCGTCGCGGTGTTCGCCCAGGGCCTCAAGGCGTCCGTGACCGGCGCGATCGACGACACCCTGCGCGGTGACCTGATCATCTCGGGCAAGAGCTTCCAGCCCATCCCCGCGGCCAGCGCCGCCGCGGTGCGCGCCACGCCGGGCGTAGCGGACGTGGTGGCCGTGCTCACGGACGAGGCGCGCTCGGACGGCGCCGGCCGCACGACCGTGTTCGGCGTGGACCCCGATGCCGCGGCACGCGGGTTGTCGTTCGAGTGGGTGGATGGCTCGGAGGCCGACCTGCGCGGGCTCGGCCCCGGCCAGGTTGTGGTGGAGCAGGACTTCGCCGATTCCGCCGGCGTGGGCGTGGGCGACCCGGTAACGCTGCGGGCGTCATCGGGCGCGAGGGACACCTACCGCGTGGCCGGGGTGTTCCGCGACCGCATCCTGTTCGAGGGCGGGGTGATCGCCTCGCGCACGGGGTTCGGCCGCCTGTTCACGGCGCGCGATCCGATCTTCGTGCTGGCCACGGTGGAGCCGGGTGCCGACCCGGTGGCGGTGAAGGACGCGGTGGCGAAGTCCCTTGCGCCATTCCCCGCGGCCGAGGTGCGCACCAACGCCGAGTACCGCGACGAGATCAGCAGCCGCGTGGATTCCATCCTCTACCTGCTGTACGTGCTGCTGGCGATGAGCGTGGTCATCTCGCTGTTCGGCATCGTCAACACGCTGGTGCTGTCCATCACCGAGCGCACGCGCGAGATCGGCATGCTGCGTGCCATCGGCCTCACGCGCTCGCAGTTGCGGCGGATGGTGCGGTACGAGAGCGTGATCACCTCCGGCATCGGCGGGGTGATCGGCATCATCCTGGGCGTGGTGCTGGCGTGGGTGTTCTCGCTCGGATTGCGCGATGAGGGCATCGTGTTCCGCATCCCCTGGACGCAGCTGGTGATCTTCCTGGTGGTCGCCGTGGTGGCCGGCGTGCTGGCCGCGGTGCTGCCCGCCCGGCGCGCGGCCCGGCTCGACCCCCTCGACGCGCTGCACTATGAGTAGACGCCTCGCGGCCGGCCTCGCGGCGTGCGCCGTGATGCTGGGCGCGGTGGCGATGGCGGGATGCGAGCGGCGCTCCGACGCGGCCGCCCCGGAGGACGGGGCGCCTGCGGCGCAGGTGGTGGTGACGGCCGACCACGGTGCCGCGGTGCTGCGCGATGCCCGCGTCACGCCGGGACAGAGCGTGCTCGACGCCCTGCGTGGCCTCACCCCGGTGGAGACCGCATACGGGGGAGGGTTCGTGCGTGCCATGTTCGGGCGTGGCTCGTCCACCGACCCGCCCCGCGACTGGTTCTTTTTCGTGAACGGCTTCGAGTCACCGGTGGGGGCGGCGTCGGCGACGCTGGCCGATGGCGATGTGGCGTGGTGGGACCACCGCGCATGGCAGGGCATGCAGAGCGTGCGGGCCGTGGTGGGGTCATGGCCCGAGCCATTCGTGCATGGGGCGGGCGGTGCGTCGCCCGTGGTGGCGGCGGATGCGCCGCTTGGCGGTGCACTGCAGGCCGCCGGTGCGCGCGTGGCCGGGGGCGACCGGGCCTTCCGGGTGCGGGTGGGGTCGGATGCCGACCTCTCGCGCCGCGATGCCGCGTGGCGATCCCTGGGCGGCGATCCGGGCGCGCGGGCCCTGCCCGGGGGCATCGCGGACGGCCGCGTGGTGCTGATGCCCGCCGGGGGCGGGGCACCGCAGCCGGTGGACGGCGCGCACGCCGTGGCGGTGCTGGTGCCCGCGGGCGCACGCCCGGCCGATGGCGCCCTGCTGGCCATCGCGGGCCTGGATGCGCCGTCCGCGCGCGCGGCCGCCGCCACCGTGGCCGCGGACCCGTCAGTGCTCGCCAACCGGTATGCGGTCGCATTCGATGGCGACGGCGCGCCCGTGCGCGCGGCGGGGCGGGAGGGCGCATGAGCGCGGCCGACGACGAGCGCTGGATGCGCCGCGCGCTGGATGAGGCCCGGCGCGCCCCTGCCCACGGGGACGTCCCCGTGGGGTGCGTGGTGGTTCGCGATGGGGCGGTGGTCGCCGC
>Ga0181594_10004663_pt1 | contig 12145 bp, 8 predicted proteins | sample 071ome_18_FD_145603 | JGI IMG/M metagenome (GOLD analysis project Ga0181594, IMG submission 145603) | Coastal salt marsh microbial communities from the Groves Creek Marsh, Skidaway Island, Georgia - 071413BT metaG (spades assembly) | ecosystem: Environmental > Aquatic > Marine > Intertidal zone... | reverse complement strand
TCTTCGTCGTCTTGTGGTGGTGATCTCCTGATTTCTTCGAGGCGGCTAATCCTCCTATTCCTCTCGTTCGTTCGCCTCTTTGCAAGCGCGTCGACATCTTTCTTCTTTTGAAAAAAGTGTCGACGCTTTTCCCCATAAAGAGTAAAAAAGTTGTGTCGTGCTATGTTTCATCCGAGAAGAGAGCGACGACGATAACGATGATGCGAGCGGTCCAGTCTTCTCTCTCGTCTCGTTGTTGTTTTCTTCCCCGCCGCGATATCATTCGCGCGAAGAAGCGCGCGAAGGGTAGCAAGAAAAGCTCCACCGAAGCGCGGCGCATCAAAGGCCAAAGTCGTTACCCGTTTGGTAGGGGAAACGCTTCGCGCTGCCAACGTGGTCTTCGGCCCCGCGGGGCGACGATGAAAGATGAAGAGTCTGTTTTCGACGAGAATATAGATGGTGGCGACGAGGAGGAAGGTGATTATTACGAGGGCGCCGCCGCCGTTCCGGTATTCGCGACTGCTGCGGAGTCGTCTCGATTTTCTTCTTCTTCTTCTTCTTCTTCTTCTTCTTCTTCCGAAGTTAAGCTTCCGGACGCCGCGCGGTGGCTCGGATGGACCGTCATCGACGTCATCACGAAAGATGTGGTTGGAAAAGTAGTGCAAATATTAGCCACGAGCGGTGGTGAGATAGAGGTAGAGGTTGAAGGCGAGACGAGTTCAGAGGACGCGCTGAGTTTTCTAGAGGCTTTGAGTGGGATGACGGCGAGCGCGCAGACGGATGGTGATGATGATGACGATGATGATACGGACGCAGCAGACGTTGACGATATCGCGGCGTATACATTGCTCGTGCATAAAGAAAGCGATGTCGACGAGAATGACGACGACGATGATGGCGATGAAGATTACAACGACGATGACGACGACGACGACGAAGATGACGACGATAACAACTGGCAATACATTCCATTCGCGCCTTCGTTATTCCCGAAAATGATTCCAGAGAAGAAAATTTTGTTCATCGACCCTCCGGTTGGATTGTTGAAAGGACGAGGAATGAGAGACACGTTTGATGCCGAGGGGGATAGCTTAGATGACTCCGAGTTGAAAGAGGCTTTGGATCAGTTGAAATTTGATTTGATGCCGTACGCGAGAACTTTAGGGGACAACCACTACGGCATGCCCTCGAAAAGAGCGCTGGAGAAAGAAAATAGAAAAGATTTAATCAAAAGAGTGGAAAAGTTGTTCGGGTACGATTGGATGACTATGGCTGTTTTACTAGATTTCGAGCCGTTTCGGAAACCGTTTTATTATTGGGATAACATTGAAAATTTAGCGGACGAGTTGAGGGCGTTGGTTTACGCGCTATGGTTCGAGCAAGACGACGTGTCGGTGTCTGGTAGCGGCGAAGATAACGACGATCAACGCACGTTTTGGTACAACGACATCTCCGGCGCAATTCTGTTCGAGAAACCAAACGAAGACGACCACGAGCGACACATGGTCATGCCAACGAGAAGAGATTTGATCGACGCGAGAAGGTGGGATTTGCATCACGCGGTGGTATTACACGGCGGATATGGCGCGGTGGCGAAGACATTGAAATGGCCAAGAGCAAGATGGGCGGAAGATCGTCACTTGTTGAACTTCGACATCTTTTCCAAAGAGTTGTTGGATTGCATGGAAAACGAATTAGTCGAAGAGGACGAGGACGAGGACGAAGACGAAACTGTCGCGAGAAAGAGAACGAAAAAGAAAAAAATTGGCGCGAACACTCGTCTTCCCAGCGCTCTGGAGTTACGCAACGTTGGACGGGACGATCTCGCCAGGCACATGGTTGAACACGGCGGCCCAGTGACAGTGGCCAAACGTATGCGCATGAAGCCAGGCAAAGGCGCTTGGATTCGCGCTCGACGCGAAAATGATGTCGACTCGTTCAAAACGTACTTAAAAACGCTAGCAGAAGACGTTCGAACGTTTGCCAAGGAGCAAAGAAAAAAGCAAAAAGATATTTTGTACATGCCAACGGACGAGGAGTTCATCAACGCCGGGCGCCACGATCTGCGGTACCGCGTGAAAGAAATCGGAAGCGCCACAGTGGCGAAGTATGCGAAGTTACAGAATCGAACGGATAAAATGTCTTTCGACGAAGCGAGAGCGTTTTTACACGAAGAAAGTTTACAAGCTAAGTATTTTCGCGACGGGAAACGCGTCGAATTTGTACACTTTGTGAAGGAAGAGACGGGAAAACTCATGCCTTGGAACATGCCAAGAGACCCGATGCGTTTTTATCGCCAACGCGAAGAGTGGGTGTCGTGGGAACATTTCTTGAAGCCGGTCCGGGAAGACGATGGAAGCGAGGAGTAAAAATGTGAAGTAGATTAAAGTCAAGGCGTAGAAACAACAATAGTAGCGATGTATTTCATAGATCAGTAGTAGTAGGTGTGTAAAAATATGAGCTTTATATAGCTGTAGCCTCTTTAGATGTGTAAATTGGTAAAACGTTTTTGATATTCTAATGTGGTCTTTCTTGGTCGTAGCCTTCTTTCTATCTCACTTCACTCACTTTGAGGGCAACAACACGAAGGTGTCGTCCATCGCGAGAGAATCGTCATCGACATATTCGTCGTCGTATTATATCTCAAATTTACAACTCTTGCTTGGCCCCTTTTTCTCTCGATCTCTTCACCGATCTCAATTGCGCCAACTCCGGGGAAATCGCCGCTTGGGCGTCCTCCTTAGCCTTCTTCCCGTCTTCGTATTGCTGTTGCAACCCTTTCAACAAAGCCTCCAAATCCTCGTCGGCTTGCTTCAACTTCGCGTCAGATTCTTCGATCAACTTTTCCAACTCCGCGTCCGACAACGCCATCTTCGCTTCCAAAGACTTCTTTTGTTCAGCATCGCACAAGTCCATGTGCTCCACCCCGCAGGACGGACCCAAAGACTCCTTCGCGAACTTAGACAACTCTTCGTAATCTCTGCCGCCGTTGTACGAGTCTCCCATCGGGTTCGCCGTGAAATACTTCAACGTCGGGTAACCTTGCACGCCGTACTTTTGGCACAAGTTTTGGTGCACCGTGCAGTCGACGTCGCCGATCAACACCGTGGACGAACCGTCGTATTCGTCGCCGAGTTTATCCCAAGCCGGCTTCAAAGCCTTGCAGTGGCCGCACCTTTACGTATATTCGAGAAAAGAACGATATAAATAACAAACGTCAGCGAAAATTGCGAGTGCAATCATCGATCGAAAAAGCCCATATCATATCTTCTCATCCGTCGTTCGCGAAGAAGAAGAACGAGACATCCGCGCGCGCCTTGAAGTGACTTTTGCAGAAAGAAAAGGTGCCGCCGGCTCGCGCGCAAAAAAAGAGAAAAAGAAGGATCTCGATCTCATCCCACGTACCACGGGGCGTAGAATTTCACGAACGCGCCCTGTAAAGTTCACAAACACGCACACACACACAGAGAGAAAAGGGTCAGTCGCACGCTTGGTTCGCTCGCGCGTTCGGGGATAAAAGGCACACGCCCCTCGGGCGCGCCGCGCCGCGCCCACAAAAAAAAATCTCGATCGGATGGGAATAAAAAACAAAATCCATTTTTTTCAACGCGCGCCGCGGCGCTCAAAAATATATCCCGAACGTACCTTGCCGCTTTCAAAAACTTGCGCGTCGAAGTCGCTCTCGGTGAGATCGACCGCGCCGGCGTTCGCGCCGATGGCCAATAAGCCGAGAGTAGTCGCGAGGAGAGTAGATTTGCCCATTATTAAGTGTGTGTGTTTTTTCTTGGGAAATTGATGCGCGTGGCGTGTGTGGTTTTTTCAATAATAATAATGGCAATTAAAAGTGCGAACGAGGGAGGCTTTTCGTGCGTTTTTTTTCTCACACAGCAGACAGAGCATGCGTCGTATTTTAGGGCGGCTCTCTTTTCGTGCGTTTTTTTTCTCACACGGCAGACAGAGTACCATACGTCGGTATGTTAGGCGAAAAGAGACCTCTTCTCCTTTCTTCCTATACTGCGTGATGAATATCTCAAATACAGAGCGCGAGCGTCCGTCGCGTAGTACTACGCGCAGTTTACAAGCAGCGCAGAAGAATATTTATTCTCTGCGATAACAACAACAAAGCGTTTATCTGTGTCAAAATCTTTTTTTCTCTCTCTCTCTCTCTTAAACTCGTCGCGTTATTTATATTCTGCGGAAGCGTTTTGACCTCTTCTTCGTCGTCCGCGCCGCGCGAGTCGTTGTCGGGGTCGCGAGAGTACGCCGCGAGCGGGTGGCGTTACTTCTTCTTCCCTTTCTTTTTGTTACCACCACCACCACCACCACCACCACCCGCGGCGGCGGCGGCGTTCGCGGCGTTTGCGGAAGGTTTCTGCGTCGTTTTCTTCTCTCCTTTTTTCTTTTTCTCCTTCCCTTTCAAACCGTCCATGCTCGCTTTTTGCACGAGCGTAAACTCTGCGGCAAACTTCTCCGCCTTCGCCGAGTACACTCGCGTGCTAATTTTCTTCTTCCCGTCCGTGCAGCGCACCAAACAGCACCGCCGCGCCTTCTCTTCCTCTTTCGTTAATTTCGGCGCGTTTCTCTTCGGTCGGTTCAAGCACAGAGACGATTTCATCGTCGTCCACACCGAGCCTTTCTCGCGGTTGCGCTGGTACATTTTCGTCATCTCCGTCAGGAATTGGTCGTTGTCGAGAAGGACCATTTTATCTTCTCTCGTGTCTATCTACGCGCGCTAAGAAAAATCCTTTTCTCTCTAAATCGTTTTTTATTATGGTGGCCCGTTGCGGTGATGCGCTCTTCTTCTTCTTCTTCTTCTTCTTCTTCTTCTTCTTCTTATTACGAGACCTCTCTCTCTCTCTCTCTTTGGGGAAAAGGAGGGAGAAAAAAGGCAAACTTTTGATGCGAAGAAAGAAAAAATTTCGAAAAAGAAAAAAAGTTTTCGCCATTTTACAGCACAACACGGCGAATAGAAGAGAGAGAGAAAGAGAGATCTCAGAAGATATATATATATACACACACACACAACGCCACGATGCCTTTGTCTTCCGCGTCTTCTGCCGCCGCGGAAGAGCTGAAAAAAGTTCGCGAAGAGCTGGTGAAAATAAAAAGAGATTGGGAGTCCCAATCGAAGCTTTTGTCCGAGAAAAACGAGGAGCTTTCCGTTTCGATGCGAAACGGCGAGGCGTTGGAGAGGGAGTTGAAACGGGTTAAGGTGGAACGGAAGAGAGAGGAAGAGGAGAGAGACGGGTGGAAGAGAGAGGAAGGGAAGATGAAGGTATGAGCCGCGCTTCTTGTTTTTTTTCCGGGGTCGTTTTTGTTGGTGGGGGAAAAATCGATTCGTTTTTGTTTGTTCTTCCTTCCCTTCGTTTCTCTCTTTCTCTCTCTCTCTGTTCTCAGATGTCTTCGATTCACTGACGACCCGCTCGAAAATGATAATCACTCGACAAACGACAGACGGAATTAGCGCAAACGCACGCCTCTCAGCGCGAACTTCTCGACCGTCTCGAGCAGAAAAACTCGGAGATTCGAGAAAAGAATGAACTCGTGCAGTCGTACTTGCGGAAGATCGAGTCGTACGCGAAAGAGAAATCAGAGACGGAACAAACGGGCAGAGATCTGGAGCAAAAAGCGAAAGCGTTGGAAATCGCGAAACAGAGAGCAGAGAAAGAGAAGAGTTTGACCGACGAGCACAACAGTTGGTTACAATCGGAGCTGGAGAAGAAGAGCGAGGAGTTGTTTCGGGCGCGAAGAGAAGACGCAGAAAACGTCGCCGGGTCGAGAAAGAAGATTGAAGATTTGGTTTCTGAAAAAGTGAGACTAGTAAAGACGCTGGCGACTAAATCCGAGGCGTTGGAAACTGTATCGGCAAAGTTTGAGAAGATGTCGAACGACGTGGTGAGCTTGAAGACGGCGGCGGCGAGGGAGAGAGATTCGTACGAAGCCGAGTTGAGAGCGGCGAAAAGGGTGGCGGAATTGTTGGAATCGAAAGAATCAGAAAGGTTGGAGAAGATTGAGAAACTTGAGAAAATCTTAAAGGAAACGACCGAGGCCGGAGAGGAGGCATCGAGAGCGAGGATGAGTGAGAAAGCGGTGTCGCAAAAAAAGATTGAGCAATTGGAGATGGATTTGGACGAGTGTTTGGAGAGAGAAAAACAATTGAAGAAGGAAGTCGCGGAGTACAGGAAGACGAATGAGTGGAAATTGACTGACGACGAGATGTTGAGCGGATTGTCCAAAACGGCGATCGAGCAAAAGTTGACCAAAGATGGGTTGACGCTCGTCAAAGCGTACGAGTTGTATCGCGAACAAGAAAACGCCGCGCAGATGGAACGCGCGAAGCGCGTCGACGCAGAGGCGAAATTGAACGATATTGTCGCCGAATTAACTGCCAAAGCGCCCGAATTGAGAGAGATGGAGAACATGCACGATTTAGCGTTGGAAGAAAACGAACGACTGGAGATTAAACTGGCTGATGCTTTGACGGAGACAGACAGTTTACGTCGAGAGGTGAACGAGATGCGAGAAGAACACCGCTCGAGAGAACGCGAGAGTCACGCGTTGCGTTCGCAAGCGGCAGATTTATCTCGCCAACTCGCGTTGACACTCAACGAAGTGCACGAATTGAAAGGTTCGCCGGCTATTGCTGTGCCAGAACCAAGTCCAGCGAATTCTCAACAATCAGTTTCGGAAATAATCACCTCGAGACTGGTCGATTTCCGAGACATCGCCGAGTTACAACAGAAAAATCAAGAGATGTTATTTGTCATTCGCGAGTTGAGTGAAAAGAACGAGCACGAACAAGTCGACGCTAAAAGAGAGTACGAGGTAAAGTTAGCACAATTGCGCGAAGAGACGGAAAAGCAATTGCTCGAATTAAAGACCAGACGGGACGAACAAGAGAACGTTGTGAAATCCATCGCCAGGCAAAGAGATTTGTACAAGAGTTTATACGCAAGAGCGACTGGTGAGAACGTCGACGACGCCATGGATATTGGAACAAGTCCGTTAGGAAAAGGCCAAATGGTCCTAGCGGCGGCGGCGGGTGCTTCGCCAAATGCAAAGAGTGGGGCGCTCGTCCTTCACGGCGGTAGTGATCAAGAAGAGAATAACATGCAAATTGTTGCGCTCTCGAACGAAAACCAAAATCTACAAAATCAATTGGATGTTGTCGCCGATGAAGTTGAAAGCATCAAGCGCAATGCGAGAAAAGAGATCGAATCCATGGTTGCGAAACTCGAAGAGTTCCGCGAGCGCGCTGCCAACGATCGAGCGACGGCAATCGAAGCCAAGGAGACTGTGGAACGGGAAAAGCACAACGCCGATCGTTGGATGCGAGAATGCGAAGAATCCCGAAAAGCTTTGGACGATATTTCGCGCGAAAAACAAGCGGTGGAGAAGACAATCATCGACAAAGAGCAAGCGTTGAAGAATGCACAAATCGCGCTTGAAGCGGCAGAATCTGCGAAAGCAATTGGCGACATGCGCGTGGCGAAGCTCGAAGCCGAAAAGGTATCCATCGAGACCAGTGAAGCGAGACTTTCTGAGCAACTCGCAATTGTCGAGTCGCGTGCGGCGAGAATAGAAGCGTCCATGGACGCGTCAGTATCTGTTTCCTCGGCAAAATTGTCTGCTTTAGAACGTGAGCGCGATCGTTTAGCAGAAGACACGAAACGTATCCGCGAGGCGCACTCGCGAATGGAAGTAGAATTGCACGAGGAGCGAGAGCGTTGCCGAGAACAATTGAACGTTCACTTGAAGAAAGCAGCCGATGCAGCTCGAGAAGCGGCGGAAGATGCGAAAAAGCGCAGCGAAGCAGTCGCGAAAGTATCCGAAGCAGAAACTAGAGCGAAGGTTGCGGAATCCAAGGCAGAGATGCTCGAGAAATCTCTGAAGAAAACGGAGGACAGGTTGCGCTTGCTCAATGCGCAAGCAATCAATCGTGGTGGAGTAGGAGCAGCAGTAGCAACTGGCAGCGCCAACCTCACGACGACGCAGAAAATGTTATCTCAATCCATGGATGCGACGACACCGACGGACGACGAAGCGGTGAAGAAACGCGAAAAACTTCTAAAGGATGCCGCCGAAAAAGCCACAGAGCTCGCGGAAAGAGCGAAGCGAGAGAAGATTGAAGCCGTGCGAGAAGCTGTCAGTCACAAGCAAATGTTCGATAAAGCCGAAGCAAGAATGAACGAGTTCAAACAAATGTACGAGGCGTTAGAGGCGACTCACAACGAAGTCTCCAAAGCGTTGGCTGAGATGACGAAGAAGGTATCGGAGACGCAAAAGCAAGAGGCTACGACAGACGATGCGTCCAAATCCGCCGTCGCGGAGCTGCAAAAACAAATCGATACCATGAACAGTGTCGCTGCGATGAAAGAAAACGAGTTGAAGCAAGCAAAACAAAGTGTATCGAAACTCAGTGAAGACAGTACCAAGGCAACCGCAGAAAAGACTAAAATTTTAGGGGAATTGAAAGAGGCCCAGAAAAAATTTTCAGAGGCACAAGTCGAATGCGACAAGTTGAAGAAACAACTTACAACTTCGGCTTCGACGGCTCCCGCTACATCACCGGCACAACTTGAATCCGTCAAGGCTGAACTAAAGAAGAAAACTGAAGAGTTCGAGGCGATAAAGAACGCCATCGAAAGCGAAAAAGGTGCGCTCGAAGTTGCAAAGCGTTCAGCGGAAGCGAAAGCGGCGGAGCTTGAGAAGCAAAACGCCAATTTGTTGGACCAGTTGAACAAAGCCTCGGGTGATAACATGGACGTCGATGGGAACGACGCCATGGCTTATTTGCGTCGCGAAAAAGAATCCGCTGAGGCCAAATGCGAGACGCTCGCGGCGGAAAAGGACAAATGGACGCGCGAGTGCGAGAAGGCTTGGAAAGATCTCAAAGAAGCAAACGATGCGCTTTCGAAAGTGAAATCAAACGCAACTTCCGAAGCCGAACACAAAGCATTACTCACGAAGCTCGAAAAGATGAGTCAAGTTGATGCTGAAAACGCCAGTCTCAAAGTTTCCCTGGAGCAAGTGAAGAAGGAGGCAGATGCAAAGGTGGAAAAGTTGACAAAAGAATTGAAAGAAGCGAAAGAGAGAGCAGACTCATCCTCTGCTTCTCAGCAATCGAAAATGGCCGAGCTGACTGCTGCCAAAGCAGACGCAAAACGATGGGAAGAGCGCGCGACAAAATTGGTGGATTCTTCGAATCTCATTGAGAAGAGCGAGTTTGAGAAGCTCAAGAAGGAAAGTGACGAACAAGGCGAGCGCTTGATCAAAGTGAAGAAACAACTCGATTTGGCTCTGAAAAATCTGAAAGCTATGAACCCGGACAAATTACAGTTAGAAGAGTGGAAGAAAAAACGCGGTGAAGAATTGGATCGCGTGAAAAAGTTGGAAAAAGAAAAGGTTGAAGCTGAACAGTCGGCGGAAGAGGCTGAGGACAAATTGGTCGAGCTTGAGTCTGCTAAGGAGGTCTTGGAAAAGTCGAAGGAAGAGTTGGCGGCAAAAGTGAAAGCGTTGGAAGAAGCATTGGCGAAGAAACCAGCCGTTGGAACTGCGGCAGCTCCATCCCCCAAAGCTACTCTTTCTCGAGTCACCGCTCTCGCAGGCACTTCCACTGCCCCTACGGCAATGGACGAAGACAAGAAAGAAGCAGCGGATCAATCCAAGAAGCGCAAAGTTTCTGACATTGCAACGACAACGACGACGACAACAACGACACCAACACCGTCCAAGCCTGCAGCTGTGACGCCCGCAGTTGTTGAGAAAAAGAGCCCGACTAAAGCTACCGCTGACATTGCTAAACCGGCTGTTGAAGAGAAGAAGCCTGTCGTTGAAGAGAAGAAGCCTGTCGTTGAAGAGAAGAAACCGGCGGCTCCGGTGGCAACTGCTGCCAAGGCTGCTACCGCGAGCGCTCCTGCGGTAAAGACAACGGTAGCTCCTGCTCAACCCATAAAATCTGCGTTAAAGCAACCGACGATAAGTGCTCCAACGTCGCAAACGACCACGGAAAAACCGAAGGAGGCTACAGGAAAGCCAAAGGCGGTGACCATCGCGCCTTCCTCTGTCAAAGAGCAACCGGCGGAGAAGAAAGAGGAAAAGCAAGAGGAAAAGCAAGAGGAGAAGAAACCTGCTGCCTCTGCTGATGCGGCCGCTTCTGCGCCTGACAAAACCACCACAACGACGGCGTCTCCGTTTGGTAGCGCGGCGTCGGCTGCAAAGTTGTCACCATTCGGTTCTTCTGTCGCGCCGTTCTCGGCAAAACCAGCTTTTGGTTCTGTCTTGAGTTCATTTGCGACGAAATCGTCGGGAGCATCACCAACTGCGGCTTCAACACCAACCACGGGCGGTATATTCGGTTCGAAACCATCCGCTGGATTCGGTGCCGCGGCGACTTCGACGCCCGCGTTTGGAAGTGGTAGTAAGTCCACCACGGCACCGTTTGGAAAACCATCCGCACCATTTGGCACGCCATCGACGCCCTTTGGCTCTGCCGCAGCCGCTCCTGCCGCTGCTGCTCCGACCGGCACAGCGTCAACTGCGAAAACTCCACTCACATCGACTCCAGCAGCAACCACGACTACCACTGCTGGCACTGCTACTACCGCAGCCGCAAATACTGCCACACCGCGAAACGCAGTGGATGCGCAAAAACGTAAGAAAGAATTGGAAGAAATCATGGCGAAGACGAAAGCAGAGTTACTCGAAAAGCAGAAAGCGGCCATGGAGACCAAGCAACGCATGGCGATGGCGAAACGCAAGACGATGGAAGAACCATCCGCAGCATCTACGCCTTCTGCCGCTGCTGCTGTCGCCACTCCCGAAACGGCGACAAAGAAGTTGAAACCAGACGCACCTCCGTTTACTCCCACGTCTACTGTGCCTAAAGCAACCGAGCAAAAAACTGGCGAGGCTAAGTTGGAGAAGAAAGGATCGGACGAAGTCGCGGCGTCTTTCTTGGTTGACGTTCCACCAGGGAAGAATACGGGAGAGAAAGAGGAGGGCGAAGCAGAAGAAGGCGAGCTCGAACCACCGGCGCCAGCCTCGGAGATGAAGAAGAAACAGCATCAGCAGCAGCAACAACAGCAGCGCACTCCGGGTTCGCAAAAGAAAGGCGGCCGCGGTGGAGGACAAGGCCGGGGTGGAGGGAGAGGTAACAAATTTAACAATAGCGGAAAGAAAGGAGGGCGAGGAAATAAGTAACGAAGTGATCATTATCATCCATTTATATGCAGTTTAGGTACCAATAGTAGGTATAGTAGACGTTATACTTTGTGGTATTAAAAATATTTACACTTGTACAGACCACAAAGCTTATTGTTAAGTTTTGGATTTCTCGCCTTCGCGCGTGCTTTCGCTTCGCTTCGCTCACTCACTCAATTACTCACACATCTCTCTTTCTTTCTCTCTCCCTCCCTCTCTCTCCCTCCCTCTCTCTTTGTACATATAACCGGTATAATAATAATTTTACTATTTCATTTAAAGCACGACTTCTTCTTCTTCGTCCGAGCTCGTCACGACATCTAAGTTCGCTTTTGGAATCGGGTACACGTAGTTTGGCAAACATACCGAATGTCTCACGTGTACCAAGTTCAACATGCCACTCTCTGGACATACGGCAAAGGATGCCACGTTACTTGAATTTTGATTTCCGACGCAAACAAAGCCTCCGTTCGCACTAAAGTGGAAGTTTCTCGGACATTTCCCGCCAGACGGGACCGCGTCCATAAACTCCAACGACCCGTCCTCGGGGTTGATTTTAAAGCATGCGATGGAATCGTGACCACGATTGCCGACGTACAAAAACTTTCCGGACGGGTGCACTCTGATCTCACTCGCATGACTCGCCGCCTTCCACACGCCTCTGTCCGTGAATACTTTTTGTTCTCTCGAGCCTTCAGGTAACGTCGAAATGCACTGAAAGACGTGCAACGCCGCCGATTCGTCGATTTCTTCTTTCGTATCTTTCTCCTCGTCAAATAATGTCTTCTTCGGTTGTTCATTCGCCAACGGCGGTTGTTCTACCCACTCGTCGTTAATATTTACGTTAAATACAGAAACAGTCGAGTCCAACTCGTTCACTAAGTACGCCGTCTTCAAAGTTTGATGAAACACCAAGTGTCTCGGTCCTTTCCCCGGTTGCAATTTCACGCTCGCTTTGCACACG
>Ga0181594_10004658_pt1 | contig 12152 bp, 8 predicted proteins | sample 071ome_18_FD_145603 | JGI IMG/M metagenome (GOLD analysis project Ga0181594, IMG submission 145603) | Coastal salt marsh microbial communities from the Groves Creek Marsh, Skidaway Island, Georgia - 071413BT metaG (spades assembly) | ecosystem: Environmental > Aquatic > Marine > Intertidal zone... | reverse complement strand
GATGTGGCGGGGCGTTTCGACGTAGCGCTCGATGAAAACGCGGTCATCACCAAACGACGACTTGGCCTCGCTCACGGCGCGTTCGAAGCCTTCGCGAACCGAGTCGTCGTCGCGAGCGATACGCATTCCTTTGCCGCCCCCACCGGCGGACGCCTTGATCATCACGGGATACCCGACGTCACGCGCGATCTTCACCGCCGCGTCGGCATCCGGCACTTCGCCGAGGAAACCCGGCACCGTCGACACGCCCGCTTTGTCAGCCAGCTTTTTGGATTCGATCTTATCGCCCATGGCGGCGATGGCATCGGCTTTGGGCCCGATGAAGGTGATGCCCTCCTCGTCCAACGCGTTCACAAAGTCGGCATTTTCCGAAAGAAAACCGTAGCCCGGATGGACCGCATCGGCGCCGGTTTCTTTGATTGCTGCGAGAATGGCATCGACCACCAAGTAACTCTCTGCCGCCGGGGCGGGCCCGATCCGGATTGCCTCATCCGCCAACTGAGTATGAGGCGTGCCGACATCGGCATCGGAATACACCGCGACGGTCGCGATCCCCATCCGTCGAGCCGATCGAATAACCCGGCACGCAATTTCGCCGCGGTTGGCGACTAGTATTTTCTTCAGCATGAAAAACCGTTTCTTTTCAGTATTTTATAGGCTTGCCGTGGGCCTAGGCTGAGTGGAAATCTATAGCGGAATGTTGTCGTGCTTCTTCCAAGGATTCTCGAGTTCTTTCGTCCTGAGCATGTCGAGAGCGCGCGCAATTCTGAGACGCGAGTTATGCGGCATGATGACATCGTCGAGAAACCCGCGGTGAGAGGCAATGAACGGGTTGGCAAAGCGAGTCCGGTATTCCTCGGTCAGCTCGTCGACCCTGTCGGCATCGCCGGCTTGATCGCGGAAGATAATTTCGACTGCGCCCTTGGGCCCCATCACTGCGATTTCGGCCGTCGGCCAAGCATAGTTGATGTCGCCCCGTAGGTGCTTCGACGCCATGACGTCGTAAGCGCCACCGTAAGCCTTGCGGGTGATGCACGTGACCTTGGGTACGGTGGCTTCGCCGTAGGCAAAGAGCAACTTGGCGCCGTGTTTGATAATGCCGCCGTATTCTTGATCCGTCCCGGGAAGAAATCCGGGCACATCGACGAACGTCACGATCGGGATGTTGAAACAGTCGCAGAACCGAACGAAGCGTGCGCCTTTGCGCGACGAGTTGATGTCCAGGCAACCGGCGAGGACCATCGGCTGGTTGGCCACGATCCCCACGGTCTGACCGCCGATGCGGCCGAATCCAACGACGATGTTGCGGGCGAAATCCGGCTGAATTTCAAAGAAGTCCCGTTCGTCGACAACCTTCTCGATGAGTTCTTTGATGTCGTAGGGTTTCGACGGATCGGCCGGCACGAGGGTATCCAGCGACATTTCGACGCGATCGATGGGATCGTCGGTCGCCCGGATCGGCGGATCTTCGCGGTTCGACAACGGCAAGAAATCGTACATCCGCCGCGTCTGAATCAGAGTGTCGATGTCGTTCTCAAGCGCAAGATCGGCCACCGAGGACTTCGTGGTGTGCGTCACCGCGCCACCGAGCTGCTCCTGCGTCACCACTTCATGTGTCACGGTTTTCACCACGTCGGGACCGGTGACGAACATGTAGGACGTGTCCTTGACCATGAGGATGAAATCGGTCATCGCCGGCGCGTAGACGGCGCCGCCGGCACAGGGCCCCATGATCACGGAGATTTGGGGGACCACGCCGGAGGCGAGAATGGTTTTCTGAAAGACGTCGGCGTAGCCACCGAGCGACGCGACGCCTTCTTGGATACGCGCCCCTCCGGAATCATTCAGACCGATGACCGGCGCGCCGACCTTCATCGCCTGGTCCATGATCTTGCAGATCTTCTCGGCATGGGTTTCCGAAAGAGAGCCACCGAATACGGTGAAGTCTTGACTAAACACAAAGACCAAGCGGCCGTTGATCTTGCCGTAGCCGATGACCACGCCGTCCCCCGGTACCTTTTGATCGGCCATGCCGAACTCGGTTTCGCGGTGTTCGACAAACATGTCGAACTCCTCGAACGTGCCCTCATCCAGCAACACCTCAAGGCGTTCGCGCGCTGTAAGCTTGCCCTTTGCGTGCTGCGCTTTGATTCGGCGGTCGCCACCGCCTTGCCGAGCCGCTTCTCGTTTGGCTTCGAGTTGCCGGATAATTTCGTGCATGAAAACCCCAGAACGCTAAGAATGCCCGGCATCATAACCGCCCGACTCAAATCCGGCACCACGTAAGGACAGTCAATTCTGGGATTATTCGGCGCGCACCAGCGAGAGAAATCGCGTCGACGCCTCTAAGTCACCCCTAGCGCGAGCGGCTTCCGCGGCAGCCTCGGGGTCTTCACCCCACTGGCTGGCTTGAAAGTCGTGGTCGATCCGGCTGACGTGCCAGGCGCCCGGCCCATCAAGACGCCCGGCGCTGACGGCTAGGCCGATCACTAGTGAGCTGCTGATGCTGACCACCGTGTGCAGCGCCGTCAGGGCGAACGCATCGTGCGCCGCAACCGCAGTTCTCAGCGCCGCAATACTTTCCCGCGGCTGTTGAATCGGCATGATCCCCGCCGCAACCGCCAATCGAGCGCCAAAGGCTTCTTCGGCCCAATCCAGTAAGGGCTGCCAACCGGCTGCTTGTTTTGCGACAAGCGTTTGTGGTGCTTCGGCCCAGTAGCAGGTCAAATCGGTTTCGGCGTATCGGGCGATCTCCGCAACGACTTGATCGAAATTTTCGCGCACACCGTCGATGGCCGTGTAGGCATGGCGCGTGAGCGGCATCGTTGTTGTATCGATTTCCTCGATCTGCGCGGACCACTCCGCTGCAATAGCTTTTGCGAGCGCCGAGGAGGGCAGCGCTATCGGGTTCTTGGCAGGGGTCAGCATGGCGCGACCGTCGAGTTGAACGGTGAACCCCTCGTCGCGCTGGGCGACGTCGGCTTGGTCGTAAAAGCGCTTCATTCCGGATCGCTGCCGAGGAGACGGCCGATGCCTTTGCCGACGCCGCGGATGACGCCTTCGACCGGACCGGTCGATTGCGCCTCCCCCGACTCGGCTTTCTCGATGGCCACGAGACAAGGATTTTTGTCGGCGGTCACGCCTTCAATCACCGGCACCAACAGCACCAGCGGATTTACAAAGATACCCAGCGTCGTGACCACTTTTTTCGCCGTACCCCCGGCAGTCGGCAACGCCGTCGGCGCATGGAGCGGACCGGTTACGGAAACCGGGACAGCGAGATCAAGAAGGCGTACCTCCTTCGGGCGCGGCGTGAGGGTGAGGTTAAACATTTCGTCGCCGAGGTCGATCGTGCCCTTGCCCGCAATACTCAAGAACTCTGCGTCGAGAAGCATCGCGCGCGAGGTTGCGATGCCTGCGTCAATATCGAAACGAGCTACAAAGCAATTTATGTTCGTTAGGTCACTGGCTTCCTTCGCCCAGGGCGTCAGTTGCCGTAACAGACCCTGGTCGATAAACCTAAATCCCTTTTGACGAACGGACCCCTTTCCGCCGGTCACGCTCACCACGCCCTTTGCGGTCGACGCGACGTCGTGGGGAGACCGGCCATTTCCTTGCAACTCGATATTCAATTCGATCGGCAAACTGACCCGCCGGGCCAAGTCGCTGGACCCGGTAACTTCGCTCGCGAGGCGGCTTGCATCGAATGGCCCGCCCGCGATCGAAGCCGATAGGGACGCCTCTTCCCCTCGCACGTCAACGCGCGCCTGCCCCGTCAGAGGGCGTTCTTCCAAGGTTACCGACAACCGATCAAGAATCAGAAGACCGTCCCGACCCGAAAGCACAATATCGAGATTCTTCCCAGAAACACTACGCCCGGAGAAGGTTTCGACCGCAACGCCGATATCCAGATCAAGACGCCGCAGCGCCGCAAAGTCGATCGGGGTCATCGAAAACACGGGACCTTCCGCAGGCGACGCCGTCGGCGTCGGTGTGATTGTGGGTTCTTGGCCCGGATCAGCGTCATCTACACGGATAAAATCGGCCAGGGCGAAGGTCTGCGACTCGATCCGGCCGACAATGCGGCGAACTGCCCCCGTCATTTCAACAGAAAGCCGTCCGGTAAGATCCGAGCTGCCGATCGAAATATCCAGGTCGGTCACCTCAAAAGACTCTTCGCCCATTTCGACCGCCCCCTGCACCTGCCAAGGCCCATCGGCGTCGAGCGCCAAACCGGCAGCGTAGGCCGCTTCGCGAACGATCAGCCCCTCGGCATCGATAGAAAAGCGCAAATCCCGCGGCCGGTTGCGATCGGGTGCGGTGCCTGCAATCCGGACTCGAGAGGATGCCGTCGCCAGCGAAAGATCGAGCGCCACCGGTTGCATCAATCGCAACTCCGCCACGGGCGCCAGAGTGCCACTGACCTCCAATGCTTCGCCACCAAGCATGCCCTGTGAATCGAGTGTCACCGGTTGCCCCGTACCCGTTGTCGCAACGCGAAACGAGTCCAGCGTGATCGGGTCGTGAACCAACCCATCGTCGGATTTGAAGGCAAGGCGGAAGTCGCGCGCGACGATCTCGCCCTGCAGCGCATCGACAAGTTCGAGAACGGTGCCCCCAACGCTTGAAACGTCCGCATCAAGCGTGAGAGTGCCGACCTCGACACGCTCGGCGAGATCCGACGCCGCAAGCAGCGCCATGGCGTCGACCCCATTAATCTCGCCGGCTGCCGACACGGCGAGGCCCCCTGGCGTTTGCTGGGCGCTTCCGGAGGCAACAATACCTTTGCCGTTGAGGTTCGCCGTTAACCGTTCTACGCGCAGCGCATCGGAATCGGTTCTTAGGGTCACAGAAACATTTGCGAATTGAACAGTCGAGGTCGCTACGGTAGCGGCGGTGATGTTGACCTCTGAGTCGATCGCCAAGAACGGCGCAATCTCTAGAGGTGTGTCATTCGGAACAACACCCGCACCTGTGTCGGTGGGCATCGGTTCGCGCTCAGTGCCTTCGCTCAACACCGTTAAATCGATGAACTCTGCGCGAAAATCCGCAACGGCCACGAGTCGGTCCGCCGCAAAGGACAGTGACGCATCGCCCTGCAAGTCGCTTTCGCCGATACGAACAGTAGCGTCGCGTAACTCAACCGTCTCTTCGGCGAAGGAAATAACGCCTTTGATATCATAAGGGCCAACCGAGGGAAGGTTTGCCCCCGTGACATTCGATAGATCGGAAAGCCGCGCCCCATTGATTGCAGCACGCAAGCTTAAGCCGTCGACCATCGCGGCCCGCATATCAGTTTGCACCTCAGCCGTCGCGCCGGCCCCGGTAACAGTAAAACGAAACGTGTAGGGCGCACCGGGTTGGTAGGCAGCGAGCGGATCGAGGCGACCATCGACTCTTACTGTTTCACCGCGAACGCCGCCTTCGGCCGTGATGTCGATTGGTTGGTCCCGGCCGGCAAACCGCGCCGTCGCCGCCCCCAGAACGAGCGTGGCAGCGTCGTCAAACACGACGGAGAGATCCAACAGCTGGACCGACGCCGTGATGTTGTCGACGAAGTTTCGGATAGTTGTGCCCTGGGTGTTGAGTTCGAGACTTGCACCGGCGCGTTGGTTGGAGGACCCGGGAATATTGAACGTTTCCAATACCTTAGAAACCTCCAACCCGCTTACCTGTGCGCTAAGGGAGAGGACCGCTTGGTCTGTCCTGGCATCAAGTTGCCCGGAGGCCGTGAGCCCGCCTGAGTCCGTGGTTGCGCTCAACCGATCGATCGACGCAAGACCGCCGTTGCTACTAATCTCGAGGGCGACGTCATTGAGTTGCAATCCAAACGCCGCCGCGCGCGTCGCTTCAATCGAAAAATCAGCGTCGAAAAGTTGCAGCGCCTCGAACGGCAGCGGCGCATCCGTCAGGATCGGACCCTCGGACGATGCGGCACTATCCATTGCCGCTGGCGACCCCTCACCCGATAGGTGCGAGAGATTGAGGACCGGTGACTGGAGTTGAACAGACAAGCGCGGTCGCGCGCCGGTTGAGTCGAACAATGCCTGCCCTGTCAGCTGGGTTGGCCCCACGGAAATAGCGATGTCTCGAAGCGCGAGTGCATCGACCGGTCCTTTGAGGCGCGTGGCAATCGCAAAGGGCTCCTCGATCGACACTGTTGCACCTGCGACGCCCGCCAATGCCGCCAGGGACGCACCTTGCGCCGATAGCGTCAGATCGAGTGCCGGCGCCTCGCCAAGATTTTGGATGGCGCCCCGGACCTGGAGAGTGCTGTCGGCGGCCTCAACCGTTAGGTCGACGGGGAAAGGCTCAGCAGCGGTCAAGGCGAGGAGGCTACCGGTGCGGGCCCGCGCCGTAACCCGTTCGCCGTGCCGAATCATCGTCAAGTCGACCTGAGTTTCCGCATCGCCGGTCGGTCGAATCGTGAGCCCAGAAAATTCGAGCACCTGATCACCCGAATCGTCCCTGCGCACGACGGTAATATCGCCAATGCGAATGAAGTCGGGTAGCGATACCTCGGCTGACTCATCCGGCTCGTCGGCGCTTTCCGGCGACGCGAACGCCAGTGAGGCGGTTTGGTCGGCCCCTTCCTCGACCAGCACGCGGACACCACTGGCTTGGATTTGCCGCACGTCAACGGCACCCGTTAGTAGAGGCAACCACGCGACTTGGGCCGATACGACATCAATCGTCACGACATCCGGTTCTGAGCCGCCAATCACATTGGATAGATGAACACCGGTCGCCGTCGCGCGCGGGCGCGGGAAGAGCGAGAGCTCGATATCGCCGTCAATGGTGAGTTGCCGGCCCGTCGCATCAAATGCCGCTTCGGCAAGGGTGGGCTTCAAACTGTTCAGGTCGAAGAACAACGACACCAATCCGGCGCCAATAACGCCGAGGACGAACAGCGTGAGAACGCCATAAAGGAACAGCCGGAGGCGCTTCATAACCTAACAGAACCTATCCAAAATCTTTCTAGTCAGAGCCGAAAAATCGGGTGCGATTTCCTGGGCACCGGCGCTTAGGAGGCTCTGAGGCTCATGATACCCCCATGCGACACCAATGGGAGTCACGCCTGCGTTCACGGCCATTTCAATATCAAATCGGGTATCCCCGATGACGACGGCGTTATCGGGGTCCACGCCCGCCTCGGCAAGGCTCGCTAGGACCATCGAGGGGTTGGGTTTGCCTGGGTGGCGGTCGCCGGTTTGCAAGTTGACGAAAAATTGGCGCAGGTCGTGCCGCTCTAGCGTCGCAAAAAGGCCTTTGCTGCTTTTGGCCGTCGCGACCGACATCAGAATGCCCGCACGATCGATCGTTTCGAGGCAGTCGCGGGCGCCGGGGAACATCGGTTCCGGCGGATCCCTGCGGCTTAGGCGATGAAAGCGGTAGCCATCTTCCAGGGCGACACGAACGTCCGGCGGGGCACCCGGGGCGAGCACCACGATCTGCTCGGCAACCGAAAGACCGATCATCCCACGCAACGTGGCCTCAGACGGCGCAGCCAAGCCGTGGTCGCGAAACGCGGCCACCATTGCCTCATGGATTGCGACGAGGCTATCGACCAGCGTGCCGTCACAATCGAATATCGCGAGACGGAGATCCGGCCGGGTCATGGGGACCGCCATTCCGCCGGCGGCACAGGGGGTTCCGCCCACCCCAACGAGCGCCAGCTTTGCGCCATATGCGGCGGAAGGGGCGCCGTCACCGACAAGTGTCCGCCTTTGGGATGGGGAATCACCAATTGACGCGCATGAAGGTGCAGACCACCACCGAACGACTCGGTCTTCTTAATGGTCGATTGCCCGTAACGTCGGTCGCCGATGATCGGAAAACCCGCCTCGGCCGTTTGGACCCGAAGCTGATGGGTGCGGCCGGTCAGCGGCGTCAGAGCAAGCCATGTCACGCCAGGGTCGCCGCGCGCGAGGCATCGATAAAGCGTTACTGCGGATTTTCCAGATGAATCAGATGCCATCTGTTCGCGCCCACCCCTTGTCGCAACCTTGCTGAGGGTCGAGTCGAACCGACCTTCGTCTGCGTCCGGTCCGCCATTCACCAACGCCCAATAGGTCTTCTCGGTCGTCCGATCTGCGAACGCTGCGGTTGCGGCTGTCGCCGCGGCCCGGGTTCGAGCGAGGACGAGAACGCCGCTGGTATCTTTATCTAGCCGGTGCACGAGGCGGGGGCGTTCGGGCGCATCGAACTGCAATGCGTCGAGCATGCCGTCGAGATGTCGCGCGATGCCGCTGCCGCCTTGTACGGCTAGGCCCGCAGGCTTGTCGATTACGATGAGGGCGTCGTCGCGATACAAGACCCGTTCGCGCAACGCGGCGGCATCGGCCGGTGAAACCGGCGCATTCGCCGCTGCATCGACCGATTCGGGCTTTGGAAGCGGCGGCACCCGGACAACCATGCCGGCGACAAGCCGGAGATTGGCACGAACGCGACCGCCATCTACCCGAATCTCGCCCTTGCGCAGGAGCTTTTCGAGGCGGCCGTGCGTTACATGGGGAAACTTCGACCGGAACCAACGGTCGAGGCGCAATCCCTCTTCGTCAGTCGAAACCGTGACTTTTTGAACGCTCACGTCAAGATTTGTCGGAATAGCCACAGCCCGAAGAACAACGCAGCAATCGAAAGCCCCACCGACATCAGGACATAGAGTGCCGCAGGCAATAATGCCCCGCGCTCGCCCAAAACCGCGACATCGAGCGAAAACGTGCTGAACGTCGTGAAGGCGCCCAGCACGCCCACGGTCATGAAGGCCCGGAGTTCGGGTCCAACGTTCCAGCGAACCGCCATCAGTTCCACCAGGGCGCCCATCGCAAAGGAACCGACAACGTTGACGGTCAGCGTGCCCCAGGGAAAACCGCTGCCGAGCAGACGGAGCATCTGGGCACCGACCATATGTCGGGCCACCGCACCGACCGCGCCACCAATCGCAATTGCCGCAATAATCTTCACAGACCTACCGTACGCCGAAAATCCATCCCTCGGTCTGCCGCACCGTAGCGTCCATGGCGGATGGCCGCCAGAGCGCGGCCATGTCCGCCCAAGCCCTTAACGCTGCGGCAGTGACCAGCGCATCCGTCACATTGTCGTCCAGCAGCCCTGGTGTCGTCGCAGATCGAGTGCCATAGCCGGCCAGCACTTGGTTGAGGGATTGGGTTGACCGCACTTTGGCCACGCCCTGCCCGCCAGCCGCCAAAAAAACCCGCGGAAACACCTCGACAATCGTGGATCGGCCCGCCTGGAACGGGTCGAAAGGCCACACACAAACTTTTGGCGCTTCGCGCCGTAGCGCCGCCAGAAATCGCATGCCCGCCAATGATCCCAGGCCCACCTGCTTGGGCCCGATCAAATGGAAAACGGTTTCAGGCCAGCCGAGACCTTGGGTAACGCAGGCCCGCTCGACCACCTTGTGGCGGCGGGAAAATCGGGCACCTATTGCACGTGGCGTTTGGAAGTGCGCCGCAAAAGGTTGGGTATCGACGAAGGCACCGGCATAGAAATCGTCGCCGTCGGCGGAAACCCGGTCAACCTCCATCCAGAGGTCCCTAGCAGTGGGCAGTGACCGACGACTACCGGGGAAAAAGGCGCCCCTATCAACGAACGGCACGGTAAAGGAGAAATCAAACCCTGCTAGGACACGGCCCTGATGCTCAGCGTCGAGCATCCAATCCAAGACCCCTCGACGGCTCCAGGCGCCACCCGGCGCCGGGACGATGCGCGGCGCGCCGTCTCCTGGTTCGCACATCGCAACTTGAATGGTGCGATGGCGGGATCCCTTGGCCCCAGACCAATCGACACCAACAAAAGCGTCAAACGTCATCCGATGCGTCGCCGGCCTTCTCCCGCAACGCGCGCCAATAGGCGAGGCGCTTGGTCACCTCCCGCTCAAAACCATATTCGGTCGGCGCGTAGTAAGTCGCGCGAGGCATATCGTCGGGAAAGTAGTTCTGGCCTGAGAACGCCTCGGTCGTGTCGTGATCGTAGGCGTAATCCTTGCCGTACCCGAGATCCTTCATCATGCGGGTCGGGGCGTTCAGAATATGTTTCGGGGGCGCAAGGGAGCCTGTTTCGCGCGCCGCTTTGGTCGCCTGACTGAGCGCTTTGTAGGCCGCGTTCGATTTCGGTGCGGTCGCAAGATAGACGACGGCTTGCGCGATCGCCAGCTCTCCCTCGGGCGATCCCAGAAAGTCGTAAGTATCTTTCGCCGCCAAAGCTTGGTGGATCGCGTCGGGGTCGGCCAAACCGATATCCTCGACCGCAAATCGCACGAGGCGACGCACGATGTAGAGCGGAGACTCGCCCCCAACCAGCATACGCGCCAGCCAGTAAAGCGATGCATCGGCGTCCGAGCCGCGCAGGCTTTTGTGCAGGGCGCTGATCAGATTGAAGTGTTCGTCACGTGACTTGTCGTAGATCGGGGCGCGTTTCTGAACCGCTTTGACGAGGGCCTCGGTGTCGAGCGGATCTCCGCCGACTGCGAACAGATCTTCGGCGAGGTTCAGAAGGTAGCGCCCGTCCCCATCCGACATACCCCGCAAAGCTTCGCGCGCATCAGGAGTAAGCGGCAGTGCACTACCCTCGATCGCTTCAGCGCGGCGCAGCAACTCCTCTAGGTCCGCATCCTCCAACCGATTGAGAACAAGCACCTGGCACCGCGATAGGAGGGCGGCGTTGAGCTCAAACGATGGGTTCTCCGTAGTGGCACCGACCAACACGATGGTGCCGTCCTCGACCACCGGCAGGAACCCATCTTGTTGGGCTCGATTGAAGCGATGAATTTCATCGACGAAAAGAAGCGTGCCGCGACCCATTTGACGCCGTTCGCGCGCAGCGTCAATCGCCTTACGCAGATCGGCGACTCCGGAAAAAACCGCAGAAAGCTGGATAAAATCCAGACCGACCTGATCCGCCAACAGCCGTGCAATCGTCGTTTTCCCGGTACCCGGCGGGCCCCAGAGGACAAGCGACGGTAGGCGGCCGGCTTCGAGCATCCGACGTAGCGGTCCATCGGCGCCGAGGATGTGAGCCTGGCCCAACACGTCCGCAAGTGTATTGGGACGCAAGCGATCCGCCAGGGGATGCGGTATTCCGTCCGACAGGCCAGCCGAATCAAAGAGCGTGGTCATATCCGCGCCGCGATCGTCAGTTTTTTGTCGCCACGGCGCAGGGTAATGCGCCACTGCTGGGAAGCATTCAGGAGACGAACCAGATCTTCGACACGCTCGACCGGCGATCCGTTGACATCCAGCACGATATCGCCGGGGCGCACGCGCGATTGTTGAGCCGGGCTGAATCGGGCAATGGCAAGGATGATGACGCCGCGGTTGAAGGCGAAGGCGTCGAACCCGAGCTCTCCAGCCAGGGCGGGGGACAAATTGGCGATCCGCGCGCCGGTTAGCGGGTTGCGGCCGCCAATGTCGGTAACGTTGCGTGGCGGGATTTCGGGCGCCACCTGGAGCTCGATGGGAAGCTGGAGGGTTTCTCCCGACCGAGAGACATCCAAGATCGCCGTCTCACCGACCGGCCGAATGGCAATGCGGTAGAGGAGGCTTTGCGGATCGTCGACGGGCCGTCCGTCAATCCCTGTGATGATGTCACCGGTTTTCAACCCCGCGCGATCTGCCGGACCGTCGGGATGAATGTCGGTCACGACAACGCCCCCCGGCCGCTCAAGATCGAGGGACTCGGCAAGCTCGGCGGTCACCAACTGCCCGGCCGCACCGAGCCAAGGCCGCTGGATCTCAACGCCGCTGACCGCCGCGTTGACGACCGAGCCGACCATATTCGAGGGAATGGCGAAACCGATCCCGATCGAGCCACCAGAGCGCGAAAAAATCGCCGTATTGATGCCGGCAAGACGGCCATCCATGGTGACGAGCGCGCCACCGGAGTTGCCGGGATTGATCGCGGCGTCGGTTTGAATGAAGAACTGAAAGTCAGATACACCGACCTTGGTCCGCGCTAGGGCAGAAACAATGCCGCTAGTCACCGTCTGACCGACCCCAAACGGGTTGCCGAGGGCGAGGACCAAATCGCCCACCTCGAGATCATCGGAGTTCATCAGATCGAGGGCTGGCAGCACCTCGTCGCCCACGTCGATTTTCAAGATCGCCAAGTCGGTGCGTTCATCGGCGAGA
>Ga0181594_10004656_pt1 | contig 12153 bp, 10 predicted proteins | sample 071ome_18_FD_145603 | JGI IMG/M metagenome (GOLD analysis project Ga0181594, IMG submission 145603) | Coastal salt marsh microbial communities from the Groves Creek Marsh, Skidaway Island, Georgia - 071413BT metaG (spades assembly) | ecosystem: Environmental > Aquatic > Marine > Intertidal zone... | reverse complement strand
GCACGGGCGATGCCGCTTACGGTTTCACCCGAGGAATCCGAAACAAGGTGCAAATTGTATAATGCGTCGGCCACGGTGACCTGCTGTGAAAGACACTGGTAGCGGGGATAACCCGGCATGGCGGCAGCATGGCAGGAGTCTCACGCACATTCTTAGCAGTCTGTCCCACCTTTTGCCAACGTCGGAAAACAGAACCGGCGTTAGCCGGTAAAACGGGGATGACGCAATTTATCCCCGCGACTCTTATGATTGAAACAAGGCAAACGCCTGACGGTTTGCTCCCAAAAAGTCGCAGACCGGGATCGAGGCACTGAAGTTATACAGAGATTGTGCAGATTTCCGCGTTTTGCCCAGAACATGGGTATGACCACTGGGATGGTTTTTGATCCCCGGAACCCACAGCACCAACAACTAATACTACTTTATTTAGATTCTTATAGTTATAGGAAGCGTCGTGTGGACAAGTTACGGCGACCCGCCGTCATACAAATATGAATTGACACCTGGCCAGCGTCTACGTTAACGATTTCGCAGTCTTCGGGACGTATCGTCCCACATCCCGCCACCGGTTTCCCGAACCACTTGTCCATCAGCTATCGCCGGATCTGTTCAGACCGCTGCTTTGTTGGATCGCTTCTTCTAGACCGCTGTTCAGCTGGTCCATTTCATTCAGTTACCGTCCGGAGTTTTTTTCTCCATGCATCTTAAAGACCTGAAACAGAAAACACCGCCCGAACTCCTTTCCTTCGCCGAGGAACTGGGCATCGAAAACGCGTCCAACCTGCGTAAGCAGGACATGCTGTTCTCGATCCTGAAAACGCTGGCCGACGACGAGCAGGCCATTGTCGGTGACGGCGTGCTGGAAATTCTCCAGGACGGCTTTGGTTTTCTCCGGTCACCTGAATCCAATTACCTTGCCGGTCCGGATGACATTTATGTCTCGCCCAGCCAGGTGCGGCGCTTCGGCTTGCGCACCGGCGATACCGTCGAAGGGGAAATTCGCGCGCCCAAGGACGGCGAGCGGTATTTTGCTCTGCTCAAGGTTAACACCATCAATTTCGAAGAGCCCGAAGCGGTGCGCCACCGCATCAACTTCGACAACCTGACGCCGCTCTACCCCGATGAAAAGCTCAATATGGAGGTCGATGACCCCAAAGGAAAAGAACTCACCGGCCGCGTTATCGAGATTGTCTCACCGCTCGGCAAGGGCCAGCGTGCGCTGCTGACCGCGCCGCCGCGCGCCGGCAAGACGGTGATGCTGCAGAACGTCGCGCATGCCATTGCCGCCAATCATCCGGAAATTTATCTGATCGTTCTGCTCATCGACGAGCGACCGGAGGAAGTCACCGATATGGACCGCACCGTCAACGGTGAGGTTGTCAGCTCGACCTTCGATGAACCGGCCCAGCGCCACGTTCAGGTCGCCGAGATGGTGATCGAAAAGGCCAAGCGTCTGGTTGAGCACAAGCGCGATGTTGTCATCCTGCTCGATTCCATCACCCGTCTGGCACGCGCCTACAACACGGTGGTGCCGTCGTCCGGCAAGGTGCTGACTGGCGGTGTCGATGCCAACGCGCTGCAGCGTCCGAAGCGCTTCTTTGGCGCGGCGCGTAATATCGAAGAAGGCGGGTCGCTGACCATTATTGCCACTGCGCTGATCGACACCGGCAGCCGCATGGACGAAGTCATTTTCGAAGAGTTCAAAGGCACCGGTAACTCGGAAATTGTCATGGAGCGCAAACTCGCCGACAAGCGCATCTTCCCGGCCATCGACATCACCAAATCGGGCACCCGCAAGGAAGAATTGCTGGTCGATCAGAAAACCCTGTCGAAGATGTGGGTGCTGCGCCGCATTCTCGATCCCATGGGCACCCAGGACGGCATGGAATTCCTGCTCGACAAGCTGCGGGAGTCGAAGAACAACAACGACTTCTTCGATCGCATGAATCAGTAAGGCGGACCAAGTCCGCGCCGGGAAAAGATCAGCAGACCTGACCTAAAACCCCGCTGACAGCGGCACCGTTTTTCGGCATATTGCTGAGGTCGCCTTGGGGGAGGCGTCCTAAGGGAGAGACATATGCCGCGCTTTGCCGCTGTTTTTGCCGTTCTGTGTTTCATGGCCGCCGGCCCAGTGCTGGCCGATCAGACCGCCGCGGAGCCTGTCTTCGGTGAATCGCTGATGACCCGCGACGAGGTCGTGGCGTTCAAGGCCAAGCTGGCGTCCTGCGCGACCGCTCAAGAACGCGAGCAGGTCGAGGCAGAGCACAAAGACCACATGATACAGCGCGCGCGCTGGAAAGGTCTGGTGCTCGACCGCGGTGACAAGTCCGTCACCATGGCCGGCAACTAGCGCTCCCCCCTACCGGAACATTTCCTAGACCAGCAACACCGTTGACCCGGATGTTTGGCGGGTCTCGAGATCGTTGTGGGCATGCGCGACCTGCTCGAGCGCATAACTCTGGCCGACATCGATCTCCACCGCACCGCTGCTGACCATTTCGAATAGGTCCTTGGTCGCCAGTTCCAGTTCCGGACGTGTGCCGGTGTAATCGAACAGCGTCGGGCGGGTCACGAACAGCGACCCTTTGGGCCCGAGCATCCCGACCTCGATCGCTGGGGGTGGCCCGGATGCGTTGCCGAAGGACACCATCAGCCCGCGTTTGCGCAGACAATCCAGGGAGCCCATGAAGGTGTCCTTACCGACGCCGTCATAGACGACCGAAACACCTTTGCCGTCGGTGATTTCCTTCACCTTGCCGACAAAATCCTCCTGACGGTACTGAATGGTATGGGTGCAGCCGTTGGCTTTGGCGAGCTCCGCTTTTTCTTCCGAACCGACCGTGCCGATGACGGTGGCGCCAATAGCACGCGCCCACTGGCAGAAAATCAGTCCGACCCCGCCGGCGGCGGCATGGAACAGAACCGTCTCGCCTTCCTTCAGCTGGTAGAGACTGCGCAGCAGGTACCATACGGTCAGACCGCGCAGCATCATGCCGGCGACCTGTTCGTCCTTGAGTGCGCCCGGCACTTTGACCAGGGTGTTGACGGGCATAATCCGCTCGGACGCATAAGCGCCGATCGGGCCGTTGCCGTAGCAGACTCGGTCGCCTTCCTCAAAGCCTTTGACGCCTTCGCCGACCATTTCGATCTCGCCGACCGCTTCCATCCCCGGCGTAAAGGGCAGACCGGGCACCGGATAGAGGCCGGAGCGGTGATAGGTGTCGATGAAGTTCACGCCAATCGCGGTTTGGCGCAGCCGCACCTCGCCGGGCCCCGGTTTGCCGATCTGCACATCGGTCGGCATCATGGCGTTGGGTCCGCCGGGTTCGTGTACGAGAATCACGCGTGCCATATCTGTAGATCCCTGCTGATTATTGTTTTGAAGCTGTGTTTTCGTGGTCCAGTAACAAACGTTTTGTACCCAAACCGCCCTCGCCCGAATACCCCCCGAGACCATTTGCCGCCACCACCCGGTGGCAGGGAATGAGGATCGGAATGGGGTTGGCGCCGCAGGCCATGCCGACCGCGCGGGCCGCCGAGTTCAGGTCCGCCGCAATGGCGCCGTAGCTTTTCACCGCGCCGAAGGGGATGGCCAGCATGGCGTTCCACACCCGTTTTTGAAAAGCGGTGCCGTGGGCGTCGAGGGGCAAATCGAAGGTCGTCCGCTTGCCGTCGAAATAGTCGTGCAGTTGATCGCAGGCGCGGCGCAACAGCGGTGTCTTGGTTTGCTCCATGCCCCAGCCCCAATCGAGAGAAACGATGACGCCATCCTCTTCCGAGACGGTGAGATCGCCGATCGGGCTATGGAGAGATAGCTGCGGCATCAGGACGCCAACTGTGTGCGAAGATCGTCCGGCGCCGTCACCGGGGCCTGACACACCGGACCGCGGCATATGTATGCGGTCGGCTGACCGTCGAGTTGCGTTTTGCCGCGGGCCGGATGCGTTTCCGGCAGCGCGGACGGATCGGCGACGACAGACAACATCAGCGTCGGTTTAGACATGTCGAGCGCGGCGCGCATGAGCACGGCCGAGCCGCCGCCGCGCGGACCAATGATGACGACCTGCAACCCGTCCGCATAGAGTTCGAAACCGTTTAAGAGACAACACGTATGCGGAAAGCTGCGCAAGGCATCGCCCGCGAACCGTTCGAGAATTTTCTCGGCGCGCGCCTGCCAGCGGTCATCTCCGGTGAGATAATACAGCCGCGCCAGCACGCCGAGCATGACGCCGTTGCCGGACGGCGTTGCGCTGTCGGTCACTGAGGCCGTGCGCACGATGAGGTGCTCCGCATCGCTGGCGGTAAAGAAGTATCCGCCGCGACCGGCGTCGGAGAACAGCGCCTCGACATGATCGCTCCAGGTCATCGCGTGATTTAAATAAGCGTCGTCGCCGGTGACGGTGAATAACTCTAATGCTGCGCGGCTCATCGCTGCGTAGTCATCCAACAGATCGACCTGTTGCAGTTTGCCGGCGCAGAGCGAATGACCGAGGCGGGTGCGCCCGCTGTCGTCCTGCCACTGCATGGTCGCGACGATGGCGGCAAACGCTGTGCGCGCGAGATCGATCCATTCGTCGCGGCCGAACACCAGTCCCGCATGCGCCAGCGCCTGGATCATCAGCCCGTTCCAGTCGGCGAGGACTTTGTCGTCACGGCCCGGACGTATACGCGGGGCACGCACCTCGAACAGTGTGGTGCGCATCTTCGCCAAGGCTTCGTCCTGCTCTGGCGTCAACGGCACGTCGGCGGTGTCGATGCGGTTGAGAATAATCTTGTGTTCCCAGTTGCCCTCGGCGGAGACGTCGTAAATGTCCTTGAACAGCTGTACGTCGCTGTCCGCGAAATCTTTTAGCGCGGTGTCGATCTCTGCTTCGCCCCACACATAAAACTTGCCTTCCTCGCCTTCTGAGTCGGCGTCGAGCGTTGCGGCGAAGGCGCCGTTCTCACCGATCATTTCCCGCATCAGCCAATCGATCGTTTCTTCGATCCGCGTTGCATACAGCGCGGAGTTCGTTTCCTGCCACACGGTCGTGAGCACATCGATGAGCTGCGCGTTGTCGTAGAGCATTTTCTCGAAGTGGGGCGCGAGCCATTTCGGATCGGTGGAGTAGCGCGCAAAGCCTCCGCCGAGGTGATCATAAATGCCGCCCTGGCAGATGCGGTCCAGCGTTACCCGCACGGCCGTTGCGAACTTGGTATCGCCGCTGCGCAAATAGCCGCGCCACAGAAACTCAAACACGTCTGTCATCGGGAACTTGGGCGCACCCCCGAGCCCGCCGTCGACGTAATCGAAGTGATCGGCAAGGTGCGCCGCGCACTCGTCTAGCGTTGCCAGGGTTAACGGGTCTTTGAGCTCGCCGCCTTCACTCATGTCCAACGCTGCGGTGAGTTTATCGGCATGGCCGTCGACCATGTCGCGGTCGTTTTTGTAGACCTCGGCCAGCCGCGTCAGCACGACAGGAAATCCGGGGCGGCCGTAGCGGTCTTCGGGCGGAAAATAGGTGCCCCCGAAAAACGGTTTGCCGTCGGGCTTCAGAAACATCGTCAGCGGCCAGCCGCCGTGCTCACCGGTTGCCGCCAACGCTTTCTGGTAAATCGCATCCACGTCCGGACGTTCTTCGCGGTCGACCTTGATGTTGATGAAGTCGCGGTTCATCTGATCGGCGATGGCATCGTTCTCGAAACTTTCGTGTGCCATGACGTGGCACCAGTGGCAGGCGGCATAGCCGACCGACAGCAGGATTGGTTTGTCCTGCTCCCGCGCCGCGGCGAAGGCGTCATCGCCCCACGGCCACCAATGCACCGGATTGTCGCGATGCTGCAACAGGTAGGGGCTGGTCTCGTCGCCAAGGCGGTTTCGTTCGGAAGACACGGCGGGCTTTCAATGTGAACAACGGCTTTCTAGAGTGGGCCTCACTGTAAGGGGCCTTTGCACGAATTCAACTGCGCCCCTCTGTCGCCCTAGGATAAGGATCCGGCCGCCATGAAAGTCACCATCAATGTCGAGTGCACGCCCGAGGAAGCCCGCGCCTTCATGGGCTTGCCCGATGTCGCGCCGCTGCAGGAGGAAATGCTCGACCGGATGCGCGCACAGATGGACTCCGCCGCCCAGGCCATGGACCCGGAACAAGTGATGAAAGCCGTCTTCCCCTTCGGCACCGGGTCCGAAGGTTTCGCCGACATGCAAAAAGCGTTCTGGTCGGCGCTGACCAGCGGCATGGCGCAGACCACGGACATGTCGTCCAAGGGGCCTTCCTCCTCCGGTGGCGGTAAAAAGAAAAAGTAACCGGCACCACACTCTCATGTCCGCCGACACCATCTTCGCTCCGGCGACCGCGTCAGGCCGCGCCGGCGTCGCCGTCATCCGCATCTCCGGACCCAAGACCGGCAAGGCGCTGACCCGGCTCGGCATCGCTCCGCCGGAGCCGCGCATGCTCACGCGGGCGAAGATCCACGACCCGTCGACCCGCGAGGTGCTGGATGATGCTTTGGTGGTCTGGTTTCCCCATCCGCGCAGTTTCACCGGCGAGGATGTCGCCGAACTGCACGTTCACGGCGGCCCGGCGGTGCTCGACGGCATCCTGGCGGCGCTCAACACGGTCGGCGGATTGCGTCCGGCTGAACCGGGCGAGTTCACCCGCCGTGCCTTCGAGGCCGGCAAGCTCGACCTCACCCAGGCCGAAGCCCTGGCCGATCTGGTCGATGCCGAAACCCGCGCCCAGGCCAAACAGGCGCTCCGGCAAATGGGCGGCGCACTCAAAACGCTCTACACCGATTGGCGTGAGCGGCTGATCAAATCCCTTGCCCATCTGGAAGCGGTGATCGACTTCCCGGACGAAGACCTGCCGGAGGAGACCACCCAAAGATTATGGGGTGAAGTCGAAACGCTGGAACAGGACATCGCCCGCCACCTCGCTGACCAGGGCCGCGGCGAACGCCTGCGTGACGGCGTGCGGGTCGCCATCGTCGGCCCGCCCAATGCCGGCAAATCGAGCCTGCTCAATCTGCTGGCCAAGCGTGACGCCGCCATTGTTTCGGAAACCGCCGGCACCACCCGGGATGTCATCGAGGTCCATCTCGATCTCGCCGGCTACCCGGTGCTGGTCGCCGACACCGCCGGGTTGCGCACCACCGACGACGCTGTCGAAGGCGAAGGCGTCAAACGGGCGACCCAGCGGGCCAAGGACGCCGACCTCATCGTCGCTCTGTTCGATGGCGCGACTTACCCCGAACGCGATCCGGTGACGCTCGACCTGATTGCTGCGCCCAGCGACGCTGATGTCTTAGTGGCCGTCAACAAAGCAGACCTGTTGGACCAGGCCCGCGAGCAGGAGCTCGACGTCGCCGATGCCTGGAAGTCGACCCACTTCATTTCCGTGCGCGACGGCTTCGGCATCGATCTCATGCTTGCCAAGCTGACGGAAAAAGTTGCGGCCTTGTGCGACACGGGCTTCGCCGCACCGTTGACCCGCGCCCGCCATCGCCGTGCGCTCGAAGACTGCACGGCCGCACTTGCCCGCGCCCGCGCCGCCGGTCTGCCCGAGCTTGCCGCCGAGGATCTGCGCCTCGCCGCCCGCGCCCTTGGGCGCGTCACCGGCCATGTCGATGTCGAGGATTTGCTGGACGTCGTGTTCAGCGATTTCTGTATCGGCAAATAGGCCCCCCGGGGCGGCAGGGTTGCCCCCTTACCGCCACGCTGGTACATCCCCGGACCTTTTTGTTCGGCCCGGCCCTCTGTCATCCGGGACGTCCGGGAAAATGATATGACCCGCGCGACCTTCCTTCTGGCCCTGCCCGTGTTGTTGGCCTCGACGACGTCGATGATGGCGACGGACCTCTATCTGCCCGCCATTCCGATGCTGCCGTCGGTGCTGGGCGGCGATGCGGCCGGAGCCCAATACACCTTGGCCGCGTTCTTCGCCTCCTTCGCCGTCGGCCAGTTGATCTTCGGCGCATTGGCGGACTTGTACGACCGGCGCACCATATTGATCTGCGCGTTGGTCGCGTTCTGTGCGGCCTCGATCGCTTGTGCCCTCGCCGCCGACATGGACACCCTGATTGGGTTACGCGCGGTTCAGGGGCTCGCGGCCAGTGCGGGGACGGCGTTGGCCCCGGCGATCCTGCGGGAAGCGGGCGACGATGGCGTGGTGGTGCGGCTGATCTCAGCCGTCTCGTCGATCCAGGCGGTGTTGCCGGCGGTCGCGCCCGTGCTCGGCGCGTGGCTGGTGGTTGCGTTCGGCTGGGCGAGCACATTCTGGGTCATGGCCGGAGCGGCAGTATGTACCTTGCTGGCGTTTCAGGCTCTGGCGAAACCGTCGCCGCCACCGCATGACCCGGACCGTCCCGGTGCGGTGCGGCGCTACGTCAACTTGCTCAAGATGCGCCGCTTTATGGGCTATCAGTTGAGTGCCGGGTTCGCCTTCGGCGGACTGATCGTGTTCATCATGGCTGCACCGTACCTGCTGGTGACCTATCTGGGCGAGCCGACGTCGGGGTTCGTCGTCATGCAGCTGGTGCTGATCGTCACGTTCGTGGTGAGCGCCAACTTGGCCGGGCGGCTGACCGACCGCTACAGCATCGACGGCGTGATCGTCGCCGGAACGTTGTTGCAGAATGTCAGCGCTGCCGGGTTTCTGGTGCTTGTGCTGGCCCGTCCCGAGTGGCTCGGATCGGTAAGCTTCACCCTCGCGATGCTGCCGCTGGTCATCGGCATCGGCATGCGCAACGGACCGGGCTTCGCCCGCGCCCTGTTCTTCGCCGGCCCCCATACCGGTTCGGCCGGCGGGCTGATGATGTTCTCCGGCATGAGTCTGGCGTCGCTCGGCACCCAGATCGTCGCGCCCTATTTGGTCAACGGCCCGCTTAGCGTCGCCTTAGCTGTGGTCCTGATGAGCGTCGTCTCGGCGCTGATCCTGCCGCTGGCCATACGCCCAGTGGCGGCGGAGGAAGAGAGCCCGGACGCTGAAGACCCTGTCCCGGATCAACCCGCACCGGTGACGGTGGAGGAATAATCCTATATAGAAGGCCCGCTTTTTAAGGAGCCTTTTCGCGGATGAGCGACACGCGCACCAATTACGACGTCATCGTCGTGGGCGGCGGCCATGCCGGTACGGAAGCGGCTGCGGCTGCGGCCCGCACCGGTGCGCGCACGCTGCTGCTCACCCATAAGGTCGAAACCATCGGCCAGATGTCGTGCAACCCGGCCATCGGCGGTCTGGCCAAGGGCCATCTGGTGCGCGAGATCGATGCGCTGGACGGCATCATGGGCAAGGCCATCGACGCCGGCGGCATCCAGTTCCGCATGCTCAACCAGTCCAAGGGCCCTGCCGTGCGCGGCCCGCGCGCCCAGGCCGACCGCAAACTTTATCGTCAAGCGGTGCAGGCGCTGCTGGCTGAACAAGCCAACTTGGATATCCGCGCCGGGGCTGCCGAAGACCTTGAGATCAAAGACGGGCGGGTGTGCGCCGTCATCACCGGCGAGGGCGAACGCATCGCCTGCGGGGCCGTGGTGCTGACCACCGGCACCTTCCTCAGTGGCATCATCCACCGCGGCGAGGACCGCATCCCGGCCGGGCGGATCGGCGAAGCGGCCGCCTATGGACTATCTAAGACATTGAAATCATTAGAGTTTTCACTCGGACGCCTGAAGACCGGCACGCCGCCCCGGCTCGACGGCCGGACCATCGCCTGGGCGGACCTCGACGAACAGAAGGGCGACGATCCGCCGCTGCCGTTCTCCTTCCTGACGGAGCGCATCTCCACGCCGCAGATTTCCTGCCACATCACCAAGACGACGCCGGCAACCCATGCCCTGATCCTTGCCAACAAGGACCGGGCGCCGATGTACAACGGCCAAATCGAGAGTGTCGGTCCGCGCTATTGCCCGTCGATCGAAGACAAGGTCGTGCGCTTCGCGGAGCGCGACAGCCATCAGATTTTCCTCGAGCCCGAGGGGCTGGACGACGACACGGTCTATCCCAACGGCATCTCCACCAGCCTGCCGGAAGACGTTCAGCTGGCCATGCTCAAGACCATCCCAGGTCTGGAAAAGACCGCGATGGTCCAGGCCGGCTATGCCATCGAATACGATTTCGTCGATCCGCGCGAGCTACGCCCGACCCTGGAAACCCGCAAGGTCGGCGGGCTGTATTTCGCCGGACAGATCAACGGCACCACCGGCTATGAAGAGGCCGGGGCCCAGGGCCTGCTGGCCGGGGTCAATGCCGCGCGCGCCTGCGCCGGGTCAGGCCCCCTGACCGTTGACCGGGCCGAGGGTTATCTCGGGGTGATGGTCGATGATCTGACCACCCGGGGCACCATCGAGCCCTACCGCATGTTCACCTCCCGCGCCGAGTACCGGCTGCGCCTGCGCGCCGACAACGCTGACCTGCGCCTGACCCAGAAGGGCATCGAGGCGGGGTGCGTCGGCTCCGCCCGGGAGACGGCCTTTGCCGAAAAGCGGTCGGCGCTCGAGACCGCGCGGAACCATCTTCAGGGGCTGGTGGCGACGCCGACGGCCCTGGCCCTGCGCGGTTATAAGGTTAACCAGGACGGCGTGCGCCGCTCGGCGTTCGATCTGTTGTCCTATCCGGATATCAACTGGTGGCAGCTTCAGGACCTGTGGCCGGAGCTCGAGGCCGTGCGCCCGGATGTGCGCGAACAGCTGGAGATTGAGGGCCGCTACGCTGGCTATATGGAGCGCCAGGAGGCGGATATCCGCGCCTTCCGTAAAGACGAAGCCCTCTGCCTGCCGGAAAGTCTAGACTACGGAGCGGTCGGCGGCCTTTCAAATGAAGTCCGCCAGAAACTGAGCGACGCCCGCCCGGCCACACTGGGCGCGGCGGCCCGGATTCCGGGAATTACGCCCGCAGCCCTGACGGCGCTGTTGCGGCATGTTCAGAAGCCGCGCGTGTCACCTGCCGCAGCCCTGGCCGGTTAGCGGCGAATGTTTCACGTGAAACACGTCAGGGACATTGATGCCTGACGCCAGCGCGCTGGCCGCTGTCTATATCGCCTTTATTGCTGGCCTGGTCAGTCCGGGTCCAGACCTCATACTGATCTCGGCCCTGGCTTTGCGCGGGGATCGCGGCCGCGCCGTCCAGGCAGCCCTCGGCATCGCCTGCGGCGTCGGGGCCTGGGCCGCTGCCGGGGCGCTCGGCGTGTCCGCCCTCATCGGCGCCGCCGGCCCGACCTGGACCGGGCTCAAATACGTCGCTGGGATCATCCTCATCTATATGGGCGCGCGGGTGCTGTCGGCTGCGATCCGCATGCCAGACCGGGCCGATCCGCCCCACGTCTCTGCCGATCTGCGGATGCCGGCATTTATGGTTGGGCTGCTGACCAATCTCGGCAATCCCAAGGCGGCGGTGGTGATTGTCGGCCTGACCGCGGTGCTGAGTGACACCGGTGCCGTATTCACGGATATCCTGTTCCTGGTGTCGGGCATGCCGGCGCTGACGGCGCTGTGGTTTATCGCTCTGGCGACCGTTCTGACTGCGCCCGCAGTGCAGGATCGGCTGCGGACCTGGCGGCGCGGCATCGACGGCGTCTGCGGCCTCGCACTGGCCGTAGCGGGGGCGCTGTTATTGCGCGATGCCGGGACGCCCGCGGATTTCGGCCTTTAAAAATGTTTCACGTGAAACATCCGGAAGATTTCACCGCCGCCGACTTTCAGGCCGCCACCAATGTTTCACGTGAAACATTGGAGCGTCTGGAGATCTATGCCGCGCTCCTCAGAGACTGGAGCGGCCGGATGAACCTGGTGGCGCGCTCGACTTTGGATGTCCTGTGGCACCGCCACATGCTCGATTCCGCCCAGCTCTATCCTCTGCTCCCAGGGGGCTGCCGAACCCTGGTGGACCTCGGCTCGGGTGCCGGATTTCCAGGCATGGTGCTGGCGATCATGAGCGGTTCCGCCGGTCCAATGGACGTCCATCTCATCGACTCGACGGGCAAAAAAGCGAATTTTTTGCGTGAAGTCGCGTCCGAGACGGGGACGCCCTTAAAAATTCACAATGACCGGATAGAAAAGATCAGACCGGTCCAGGCCGACGCCGTGACCGCCAGGGCCTTGGCGCCATTGGATAAATTGCTCGGCTACGCCCGCCCGTTTCTCGCGCCGGAGACAGTGTGCCTCTTTCTAAAGGGACAACA
>Ga0181594_10004655_pt1:0-7500 | contig 12154 bp, 15 predicted proteins | sample 071ome_18_FD_145603 | JGI IMG/M metagenome (GOLD analysis project Ga0181594, IMG submission 145603) | Coastal salt marsh microbial communities from the Groves Creek Marsh, Skidaway Island, Georgia - 071413BT metaG (spades assembly) | ecosystem: Environmental > Aquatic > Marine >... | reverse complement strand
TTTGTTTCACCATGAGCGACCAATCGGCGATAGACATTTTCGAGGCACACGGAGGGATCCTGCGAATGACGCAGGCGCTCGCCCTGGGTATCAATCGGCGAACACTGTATCGCCTCCGCGACGAGGGCCAGCTCGAGCGCGTGACACGGGGGGTCTTCCGTCTCTCATCGCTCCCCCCGCTGAGCAATCCAGATCTGGTCACCGTCGTGCTGCGGGTCCCGAAGGCTGTTGTCTGCCTCGTCTCCGCGCTGGCCCACCACGGCGTGACGACCCAGATTCCCCATGAGGTCCAGATCGCCCTTCCGCGAGGGACCAAGAAGCCCAAGCTGGACTATCCGCCAATAAAGGTTCACCAATTCACCGGTGCGGCGCTCACTGACGGAATCGATGTCGTCGACATCGACGGAATCCCGGTCCGAATCTACAACCTCCCAAAGAGCGTCGCGGACTGTTTTCGATTCAGGAGCACGCTGGGGACCGATGTGGCCGTAGAAGCTCTGCAAGAGGCCGTTCGCAGCAAAGGGGTCCCCCCGGCTCAGCTGCTGAAGTACGCGCGCGTATGCAACGTGGAGACCGTGATGCTCCCGTACCTTGAGGCCGTGTGATGCCGAACAAGATGACGAACATCCCGGCATCCGTTCGAGCGCGCTTGCTCAATCGAGCCCGAAGCGAAAATCGCCGATTCAATGAGCTGCTTCAGTATTACGCCATGGAGCGCTTCCTCTACCGCCTCTCGAAGTCGAGGCACGCGGACAGCTTCGTCCTCAAGGGCGGGTTGATGCTGCAGATGTGGGGTGGATCTCTGACGCGGGCGACGAAGGACATTGACCTGCACCGAGCGGCGACAGCCTCCGTCGACGAACTCGAAGCCGTTGTCCAAGACTGCATCGCGGCGTCGGTCGAGGATGACGGCCTTCTGTTCGATGCTCAGACGATCAGCGGCGAGCAGATAAGGCTAGGTGCTCAGTATGACGGCGTCAGGATTCGTTTCGGTGGACACCTCGGCAATGCTCGGGTCAGCGTCCAGGTGGATGTCGGGTTTGCCGACGTCAGCACGCCGGGCGCCCAACCCATTACTTATCCAACACTGCTCGACTTCAGCACGCCTGAGCTGTTGGGCTACACGCCGGAGACCACTATCGCCGAGAAGTTCGAAGCGATGGTCACATTGGACATGGCGAACACCCGGATGAAGGACTTCCTCGACATATGGCTGCTCGCCAAGGGCAGACCTTTCGAGGGCAGCGTCCTGGCGCAGGCAATCGGGGCCACCTTCAGTCGTCGCAAGACCGACCTCCCGAAGGAGACCCCCATCGCGCTCACGTCAGCGTTCTCAGATGCCCGAGACAAGAGTATTCAATGGACGTCCTATGCAAAGAAGGCGCGGGTTCGAGGGGATGTGCCTTCACTCGGACAAGCGACAGCGCTGATCAGCGACTTCCTAGTGCCGGTCGTTGAAGCCTTGGTCAACGACGAGACATTCGAAGCTGAGTGGTTGCCTGGCGGTCCGTGGGAGAAATCAGTCTCCGACTAGGCGCGACATCGTAGTGACAGCCCTGAGCGTAGCCACGACGGCTACCTCGATCTGAAACCGTTTTCATGAAGTTCTGTCGAGACGGCGGCCCCGAACCGCCGGCTCCGTGTTTGGGACCCCATTTTGAAGCCGCGCGAGTGACGCTACCGAAAAGCCAAGCGTGTACCTTCACTTACACAAGAGAACGCGTTTCGAGTCCGCCGAATTTCTCTTGAGACCGTGTTCGCAAGACCGCTCATCCGGCGAGCCATTTGAAACCCCCAGGCGAAAGCCTGGGGGTTTCTCTTTAACAGCCTCCTTCAGCGCAGCCTCTCACCACAGAACCTCCGTAAGCCCCGTTTCTACAAGGAATTCCGTGGATCGCTCCGTGATCATCGAGGCGCCGTCCGCACAGGCCAGAGAACATCCGAGGCCGGCTTCGAGGGCGAAGAGCGCTCTCCCAGTGATCTTAGGGTCACGCTCTCGGGAGAGAACCGAGAGCGCAGTTAACAGCTTTCGGCTCGGGGATGGGTTGAGGGGGTGCTGAAGTTAACAGCCGCCGTCTTCCCCGATGGCACCGAAGTCCTCGGTGATAAGCGTGATAGGCGCCGTGCCACCCGCGAGTTCATCTCCCAGATCCACAGCATCAAGCGTCTGGTGCTGCCCTCCGGCAAGGTCGCCTTCGACGCCGAGCGCACCAGCCGCGGCCACGCTGACCGCTTTTGGGCCATGGCGTTGGTCTGTCAGAAGGAGCGCGGGCAGAGCCGCAACGGCACGGCGATTGCGGTCAGGGTGATTGGGTAGGCCGGCCGGGATAGAAAGGTTTACACCCAGCGCCAAGTGGGGTGGATTCTATCCACCATGAACACGGACGAAACCATATAGGCATTCAGGAGGAACGGCGGACTGCTACGAACGATGCAGGCGCTCGACCTCGGGATCCACCCGCGAATGCTCTATCGCCTAAGAGATGAGGGCATCCTTGATTGCATCTCAAGAGGCGTCTTTCGACTGTCCGAGCTCCCGCCGCTCACCAATCCAGATCTGGTCACCGTCGCGCTGAGGATTCCAAAGGCCGCGGGCGCTCTCTGCTCCGGGGGCGCCAGAGTACCTCCGGTCGTCCTCACCCTCGGCTCGGTGCTCTCTGAGTGCCCTTGGGCCTCAGAGACGCCTCCAGACACCGAAAAGGCGGTTCACACCAGAGAGCCGATGGTTAGCCCGGTGAGAGTGGGACACTCCCGGGGCCGCCTACATCTGCCGCACCTGCGCCGATGCCCACTCTAGAAACCGGCGGGCCGCAGCGGACTGGAATTCGTGGTTCGGCCACACCGCCCAGAGCGTCATCTCGTCGCCCTCCCATTCCGGGAGCAGGCGCACGAGGTCGCCGCTCGCCAATCGCGGCCTCGCGAGCCATTCTGGCGCGAGAATGGGTCCGACGTGGTGGCGAGCGAGAGTCTCGAGGAATCCCCCGGTGGTCGCCGTGATGATGTAGTCCGGTCGTACGGTCGCTCGCTGCTCTCCGCGGTGGAGCACCCACTCCCGCCGACCGTGCTCTCCGAAGATCAAGGCCCGCGCGCGTTGGAGATCGTCCGGCGTCCGGGGGGCGCCGTGGCGCTGCACCCATTCGGGACTGGCCATGACGTAGCGAGCGAAGGTCGCTAACGGTCGACCGCGAAGCTCGGCCGTGTCGGGCCCTCCGAAGCGCAGCGAGACGTCGAGCCGCGAGGACACCAGGTCGACGTAGGCGTCGCTGAGCTCGAACTCCAACCGAAGTTCCGGGTGTTCTTCGAGCCATGCGGGGATCCGCGGCGCGAGCCAGGTGTCTGCGAAGAGCGTTCCACAGCCGACACGCAAGGTGCCGGTGAGCGCTGCTGCCTCAACTCGAGCCGTCGCGCGTGCCGACTCCACCGCCGCCAGTGCTGTGCGAGCAGCCTCGTAGTAGCGCAGGCCCGCCTCCGTAGGCCTCACCTCGCGGGTGGTTCTCACCAACAAGGCGGTCTCGAGGTGGGCCTCCAGGTCGCTGATGCGGCGGCTGACGCTGGGCTGCCCAACACCCAGGACGCGAGCAGCCGCTGAGAAGCTCTGCTGCTCGACGACCGCGAGAAAGGTCTGCATCGCCATGAGTTCGTTGTTCATTTATGCCTTTTTCGCATTGTGCTTATTCAAATTTCGGCTGTTCCATTCCCAATTCGGATGAATATAGTAGCTTCCGACGCACAAGCGCAAGTCAACTATGGAGAAAGCTTATGAACAACGCTGCTGATACGAAGAGCCTCCCGTCAGGTACGAAGACAAACAAGTGGGTCTTCCACATCTCCACGGGGCTACTCACCCTGATGTACCTAGGTGGATCGACTCGCTACTTCGTGGAGTACCAGGCCATGTCCGACATCTTCGTCGGCCTGGGTTTTCCCCGGTGGCTGCATCCGGTACTGGGGGTCACCAAGATCTTTGCCGTGGTGGGCCTTCTCGCCATCAACCTGAATTGGACGGTGGTGCCGCGATGGCTGAAGGAGTGGACCTTCGCAGGTATCTTCTTCAACGCCTCGCTGGCCCTCCTGGCGCACCAGATGGTCCAGGAGCCCCTCGTCCTCTCGGTGCCGGCAGTGATGGTGACCGCTCTGGTCGTGATCTCAAGGGTGTTTTACGCAAGGGTCTGCACCGACGAAGGAGCATCTCGATGAGACCGAACCACCCTCGCGGGCTGACGCCGCTTCTGGTGATCTCCGCGTGGATGACCTACCGCATCCTGGGATTCGTCTTTGCCGGAAAGGTTGAGGCTCTCGGCGGCAACATGATGGCTTCCGCCTGGATCATTCCTCTCGGCCAGGATGCGCTCGTTGGCATCACAGCACCTGCCATTGTGTACTTGATGGCAACACGGCCTGGCGTCTTGACGTATGCGCTCTCACTGGCTTGGCTCTGGTGGGGCAATGTTGACTTTGTCATCGGCCTCATCATCGAAACACACTACCCGCCGGCGGTCGGTCCTTTTGGACCCCACGTCCCGGATTCGATGTTGAGCATCTGGCTCTACGGGAATCTGGCCGCAGGGATCTACGCGTTCTACCTGCTGCTCACACCGAGGATTCGCGCCTATTTCGTGGCCGCAGATTCCGCGGCGGCTCGGCGCATCGCGGACACACCTTTGCGGGGTGGTTGGGTTCTCGTCATTGTCGGTGCCGGGTTGATGGGCCTCTTCTTTCCCCTGGTGGCCGCAGGTATGGACATGATGTTCGAAGCGTTGGGCTTTCAACCCCGATGAGTGGGCCGGATCGAGCAAACTCGCCACCCATCAGGTGCCCACGCGGACCGATGTCGGGCGGCCTTCAATGGCTGACGTTGACCGTCCGTCTACTGCTAGCGACGTACACCCGAACATGAAGAAGTCATCGATCGCTCGCACCCGTGTGGCCGTCGTTGGCGCGTCTCTCGGGGGCCTCAGCGCAGCCAACGTCCTGCGGCAGTTGGGCGCGCAGGTCGAGGTCTTCGAGGTCTACCCTCACGGCTTCCATGACCGAGGTGGCGCGCTCGGCTATGTCGATGTCCCTCTACTGCGTCGGATTCGAGGGACGGCTACCGGCCTGCATCGCCCGATACGCGGTCATGGCCACTTCTACGGAGACCTGTGGGCTTATCTCTACGAGGGCCTTCCGCAAACCAGCGTGCATTTCGACACGGATGTGACCGAGGTGTTCGCCGCTGGCGGGGAGACTCCGTGGCTCCGGGTCGGCGGAGCAAACAGGGAGTTCGATCTCGTCATCGGCGCTGACGGGGGCAAATCGACAGTTCGCCGAAGTGTGACCGACCAACAACCGTCCTATGCAGGCTACACCGTATGGCGTGGCCTCGTGCCGCGTCAGGGTATCGCCGGCCCGCCGTCCGGCCGGCGAACTGTGGGCGGGGTCACCTACGAGACGCTTGGCTTCCCGTGCGCTGGCCCCCAGGGCTCCGGAACGCTCTGGAACTGCGGGATCTATATGGCGACCCCGGAAACCGAGGTCGCCAGACCCATGCGGAACCGACAGGTCGCGGCTGAGAGGCCGCGGCAGGTGCCTGGTTGGCTTGTGCCGTTGGCCTTTGCGCTCTTCGGACCGAGAAACGGCGGCTTCTGGGATGCCTGTGTCAAGTTCGGCAAGGTGTCATCGCACCCCGTCTGGGAGCTTGCCGCGGATCCGATCGTCAGAGGGAGAACCGCTCTCCTCGGCGACGCGGCGCACATGGCCAGCCCACGCACTGGCGCAGGGGCATACACCGCGATGGTAGACGCAGTCGTTCTTGGTGCCGCACTTGAGCGGGCGACCACGCTAAATGAGGCACTGCAACTCTACAACGATGACACCGTCGTCCGTGGGCAGCAGCTCTTCCAGAGGAGTCGCGCCGCAGCCAAGGCATTTGCGCCGGCAGGGTGTCGGATACCATCACCTCCGCAACTCCTCCAAGATCTGACTCGTCAGACAAGGCTAGGCTTTTCCGCCGATTGACGGTGGGCCCGTCCTTCGGCGTCCCGGGTCGATGAACGGTACTCACGGTCGGCTCATCGCGGCAGCTCGTCGCCGTCCCGTCGAAGAGGTCGCGTGGCGAGCCGACGTCTGGGAGGCTGCGCTAACGGGTGCCGACCGTTGGTAGGTCGGGGCTCACAGCTTCTCGGCCAGCCCCGCCTCCAACATCGCCCGCACGAGCAACCTCGCCTTCTCGTCGTCGGTGTCGCCCTCGACCTGCATGTCGATCTCGTTCATCCGTCGGGCCTGGTCAACGGCCCAGTCGATGTACTCCGAGAGCGTGCGGGTCTCCTGCCCGAAGGCTACTCCTAACGAGGTCCCAGCCGAACATTTAGCTGGTTGCGCTACTGAAGCACTTGCGCCGGGCGAGTCATGTGCTGTTGCTGATGATTGCGAGTCCAGACGATGCGAAACAGGAGGAAGCTTCCCGGCGGGAATTTGCACGCTCGCGTGTGATAGCGACGCAGACTGCCCGGATGATTTCGCGTGTATCTCTCGAGGCAGTGGCATCTGCCTCCGGGGATGTACCACAACGCAGGAATGTCAGGACCTGCGAGGCAGCGACTGGCAATGCCGGGAAGAATCTCTCGAATAAGGCGACGGAAACGAACTGGTCTGCATAGGTGATTGAGCGCAAACCCGAGCGTCGATGCACCGGAAAGGGTCACCAATCGACGTTTGCGAAGGCCGAGAACAACATCCACAGGTCACCGTGAATGCATACCGGCAGTCTTCCTCAGAGCCAGCGCACGTCGCCCGTGAGGACTTGGATGATCAGGACGCCTTTCGCAGCGAAAGAAGCACGTCAAAGGGAACGTGGAGCCGAAAATCTCCTCTGCCATTGCCTAGAAGTTCGCTCCTTAGCGAAGCATATACATTCACTTAGGTAAGAGAACACGTTTCGAGTCCGTCGAGATTCTCTTGAGAACGTGTTCGCATAACCACTCATCTGGGGAGCTTCATAGGGCCCAGGCTAGTCAGCCTGGGCCTTTCTCTTAACAGGACCCTCGTCGGCATCGCCGACGGGGGTCTTGTCGTATGTGCCGTCGTGGTGCGGGTTTGCGGCGGGTCGCTTGTCGCCCCGGGTGCTCTCTGCTCCGGCGGCGCCAGAGTACCTCTGCTCGTCGTCGCACCCAGAACGGTGCTCTCTGAGTGCTCTGGGGCCTCAGAGACGCCTCCAGACGCCGAAAAGCTGGTTCACACCAGAGAGCCGATGGTTAGCCCGGTGAGAGTGGGACAGCCGGAGGCCACAAAATGCCTCCTTGACGCGGACATCCTTTGTGCCCAATATACCCCTACCCGGGTATGGGTACTATGCGCTACCGAGGAAACACCCCATGATGAGCCCTGACACGAAAGAGAAGGTCGAAGCACGCCTCAATCGCGTGGCCGGACAAGTGTCCGGGGTCCAGCGCATGGTCGCCGCGGATCGCTACTGTGTAGACGTACTGATGCAGATCTCGGCCGCTCGAGCGGCACTCGCCA
>Ga0181594_10004651_pt1 | contig 12160 bp, 11 predicted proteins | sample 071ome_18_FD_145603 | JGI IMG/M metagenome (GOLD analysis project Ga0181594, IMG submission 145603) | Coastal salt marsh microbial communities from the Groves Creek Marsh, Skidaway Island, Georgia - 071413BT metaG (spades assembly) | ecosystem: Environmental > Aquatic > Marine > Intertidal zone... | reverse complement strand
GGAAGCGGGTATCGACTACAACGTGGGCAAGTTCCCCTTCTCGGCGGTGTCGCGCGCCAAAGTCAGTGGTGCCACGGATGGGTTCATCAAGGTTCTCGCCGATGCCACGACCGATGCCGTGCTGGGTGTCCATATCATCGGGCCCGAGGCCGGCACCCTGATCCACGAAGCGGTCCTGTGCATGGAATTCGGCGGCGCTGCCGAAGATATCGCCGCCACCGTGCACGCCCATCCCACGCTGTCCGAAGGCGTGAAAGAAGCCGCGCTCGCGGTCGCCGGGCACGCCATACACATGTAGGCCCCCGCCGACGGGTTTGCCCCGTGGGGCGCGTGGAAAAGATATGAAACCGCTCTGCGCGCTCGCCCTTCTGTTGCTGGTGGTGCCGCTACCGGCCGGCGCAGCGGACTCTGACCTTTACAAAACGGCACCCGGCCCTTTTCATGTGAACGAGGCGAAGGCGCGTTGGCACGACGCGACACGCGATCGCGACATCCCGGTCAAGATCTATGCGCCACGCGATGCCGTTGGCCCGCGCCCCCTCGTCGTCGTTTCGCACGGACTTGGCGGAACGCGCGAGGGCTTGGCCTATCTCGGTCGGCACTGGGCGAGCTACGGCTACGTTACGGTCCATCCGCAACACGTCGGTAGCGATCAAGCCGTCTGGCAGGGCAAGCCGGCGGCCGCGGCGCGCCGCGCCTTGCAACGTGCCGCAGCCGATCCACAAACGGCAATTGCGCGCCCCTTGGATGTTCGGTTCGTGATCGACCACATGGTCGCGGCGCCGATCACGGTTCGGTCGGTCGACGTGTCGATCGATCCCGGTCGGATCGCCGTTGCCGGGCATTCGTTCGGCGCCTTTACGGCGCTTGCCGCTGCCGGGATCACCTTCAACCCGCTCGGCGCGGCATCCGCAAACTACGGTGACGACCGGCTGGTCGCGTCGATTGCCCTCAGTGCTACGGCCTTTCGCAAGCAGCGACCGGAGGCGTTCGACGCCATCGCCATCCCCACGCTGCACATGACCGGCACCCACGATTTCGGTGCCGTCGTCGACACCCGTCCGGAAGAACGGCGCAACGCCTACGACCGTATTCGCAACGCGGCAAAATACCTCGTTGTATTGGATGGTGGCGATCACATGGTTTTCGGTGGCGTGCGGCGTGGCGCAGCAAAGGCGACCGACGAAAGGCACTGGGCGCTCGTCAGGTCGATCACCACGTCGTTTCTTGATTCGGTCGTCAACAAAGACGCCGCGGCCACGGCCTGGTTGGCCAATGTGTTACCGAACATTTCGGATGGAATTGCGCTCAGCGACAGGGCCGCGCCGACCGCCGACTGATTCAGCCCGCCTTGGCACGCGGGTGCGCCTGCCGATACACGCGTTGTAATTGGTCGGTGTCGACCTCGGTGTAGCGCTGGGTCGTCGACAACGAGGCGTGGCCCAACAATTCCTGAATGCTGCGCAAATCACCGCCACTCGACAGCAAATACGTGGCAAAGCTATGTCGTAGCGCATGCGGCGTCGCGGTATCCGGCAATCCCAGGGCGATCCGCACCTGGCGCATTTGGCGTTGCACCACGCCTGCATTCAACCGCTTGCCCCGTACGCCGACGAACAGCGGTCCGTCGGCCGGCATCGCAAAAGGACACAGCGCAAGATAGGCATCCACCGCCTCGGCGACCACCGGCAGCACCGGTACCACGCGTTCCTTGTTGCCTTTGCCGACAATCCGCATGGCCTCGCGCAACGGCGCATCGCCGCGTTGCAGTCCCAATGCTTCGGAGATGCGTAGGCCGCAGCCGTACAACAACGTCAGCAGGGCGGTATCGCGTGCCGCGACCCACGGCGCGACATCCAGGGTCTCCACGGTGGAGATACTGGCAAGTGCCGCCTCGGTGCTCAGCGGCTTGGGCACCGCGTGGGGAATTTTCGGTCGCTTGACGCTGTGGACGGCCTGGTTGATCGCCAGGTCGTTCTTTTCCAGATAGCGAAAAAAGCTGCGCAGGGCCGACAAAGTGCGGCCAAGAGATGAACCTGACACCCCTTCGCCGCGTCGCTTGGAGAGGTAGCTGCGAAAGTCGATCACCGCCAACGTTTCGGCATCGGCAAGGCTGAGCGGCGCGCCGAGATGTTCTCGGGCGAACGCAAAGAACGATTCGAGGTCTCGCCGATAGGCCGCAATCGTATGCGTGGAGTATTGGCGTTCGTTGGCGAGTGATCCGAGAAAATCTTCTGCCGCCGCAGCGGCATCGGCGGCGGCGGACAAGCCCGCCGGCGTGGCGTCACGCGGCATTGAGTCCCGCGCGCAACGATCCGGTGATCGCGCGCGCCATAAAGCCCAGAAGTTCGGTGCCCTGTCCGGGATGAAAGCGATCCGGTTCGTAGCTTCCCAACGCCAACAGCCCGTTCGGTCCGTCCTTGCCGACATCGAGATGCACCAGCGCATCCGAACGCACCTTTGCGGCGTCCTCGCCGTACAAGCGCTCGTCGCCGCTGATATCGTGGCGCAATAGAATCTGCCGATCGCCGACGATTTCCGCGATCGTACCGGGCGGTAGCGAAACGATGTTCCGCGACCGGCTGCTGCTCGGATCTTCGAAGCACAAGGTCGAGGTCGAAACGTCGAGGATCGAGCGATAATCCTCCGCCACGATGCGCCCGATATCCTCCAGCGTGCGTGCTTCGATCACCGCCAACACCGCGGCGTGAATCCGCTCTTGGCTCGACAGGTTGACCCGGCTTGCCGATAGCAACTCGCTCTGGCGCGAACGTAACGTGCGCAATTCGGTCTGCAATCGCCCAATCATGAATGCCTGCATATCCAACACGCCGTCGGCTTCTTTCTGCGACGGCGGCGCCAACACCTCGATCAACTCGGGGTGCTCGTTCAGGAAAGTCGGGTGTGCGGTAAGGAACGCGACGACGTCGGCCTCATCAAGCGGCTTAGGCTTCCGGGTCGGTGTTTCTGAGCGCGCCAAGGAACCTCCTAGATGTTCTGGCCGGTCGCCTGCCAGTCGGCAAGAAAGGCGGCGAGCCCTTTATCGGTCAGCGGGTGCTGCGCCAGTTTGCGCAAGACGTCCGGCGGTACCGTACACACATCGGCGCCGATCAAGGCCGACTGCAGGACGTGGGTCGGGTGGCGGATCGAGGCGACCAGTATCTTGGTCTCCAGCGTCGGGAAGTTGTCGTAAATGGTGCGGATGTCCTGGATCAACTGCATGCCGTCCTGGCCGATATCGTCCAAGCGTCCGACAAAGGGCGAAATGAATGTGGCCCCGGCCTTGGCGGCGAGTACCGCCTGGCTTGCGGAAAAGCACAACGTCACGTTGACCATCGCGCCCTCGGCGCGCAGTGCGCGGCAGGCCTTCAGCCCATCCCACGTCAGCGGCACTTTGACGGCAATATTGTCGGCCATCGCCGCCAACTTGCGCCCCTGCGTTACCATCGTTTCGTGATCGGTAGCGGTTACCTCGGCGCTCACCGGGCCGTCGACCGCCGCGCAGATGTCCTTTAGGACATCAAAAAAATCGCGACCGCTTTTCGCCACAAGCGAGGGATTGGTGGTGACGCCGTCGAGCAAACCCGTGGCCGCCAAATCGCGAATGTCGTCGATGTCGGCGGTATCTACAAAAAACTGCATTGAACCCTTTGGTATCGTGCCGGCCGCGCGTCAGTGCCGTGTTGGCGTCGTAAGGCGCGCCTGCCAAAGTGTATCGCATGCATGAATCGGGCACCAGTTCCGGCACGGGCCGGCGTCGCGTCAAGGTCCTCGTCCCGCTGCCGCTCGGCGCGCCCTACGACTATCTCCTGCCGCCGGGGCTGGATGCCCCGCCCGGCGCCGTTGTCCGCGTGCCGCTCGGCAACCGCGAGGTCACCGGTGTTGTGTGGGATCGCGCCGATGCGTCCGAACCCGCGCTCGATCCGGCCAAGCTGAAAGCCGTCGCCGCCGTCCTTCCGGTCCGCCCGCTCACCACAACCTTGCGTCGGCTGATCGATTGGGTGGCCGACTACACCGTGTCGGCGCCGGGCAGCGTGCTCCGTATGGCGATCTCGGTGCCGGAGGCATTCAGCGATCCGCCGACGGAAACGGTCTATGTGGTCGGCGCGACCCCGCCTGATCGCCTCACGCCGGCCCGCCGCCGGGTCTTGGAGGTGGTGCAAGACAATGTCCCCCGACGAGCCGCCGAGCTTGCCGAACAGGCCGCCGTCAGTCCCGGCGTGGTTAAAGGCCTGGCCGATCTGGGCGCCCTCGTCGGGCGCAACGTACCGTCCGAACGCCCGTTCGCGGTGCCCCAGCCCGATCATGGTCGTCAGAGGCTTTCGCCGGAACAGGCCGAAGCTGCGGCGGATCTCGTCGCGCGGGTGAGCGCCGACAAATTCTCGCCGGTGCTGCTCGAAGGCGTGACCGGGTCCGGCAAGACCGCGGTCTATTTCGATGCCGTTGCCGAAGCCTTGCGCCGGAAACGGCCCGTCCTCGTCCTGGTGCCGGAAATCGCGCTCACCGCGCAGTGGTTGGAGCGCTTCCAGGATCGCTTCGGCGTCGCACCGGCGCAGTGGCATTCGGACCTATCGCGTACCGAACGCCGCCGCGTGTGGCGGGGCGTGTCCGAGGGCTGCGTGCCGGTTCTGGTGGGCGCGCGTTCCGCGTTGTTCCTCCCGTTCGACGATCTCGGCCTGATCATTGTCGACGAAGAACACGATTCGTCGTTCAAGCAAGAGGACGGTGTCGCCTACAACGCGCGCGACATGGCCGTCGTGCGCGGGCAACTCGAACGATGCCCGGTCGTTCTGGTATCGGCGACGCCTTCGCTCGAAACCGTGGTCAACGTCACCGCCAAAAAATTCGATCATGTCACGTTGCCCAACCGGCATGGCGGGGCGCAGCTTCCCGACTTGTCGATCATCGATATGCGCGCCGAAGGCTTGCCGGCCGACCAATGGATTTCGGACGAACTTGCCCATGAAGTTCTCGGCACCATCGCTGCGGGCGAGCAGGCGCTCCTCTTCCTCAATCGCCGGGGTTACGCCCCCCTTACGCTGTGCCGTGCCTGCGGGCACCGCTTCCAGTGCCCCAACTGCCAAGCCTGGCTGGTCGAACACCGGCATAGCGGTCGCTTGCGCTGCCATCATTGCGACTACGCCATGCCCGTCCCGGCGGCCTGCCCGTCCTGCGAGGCGACCGGCAAATTTGCGGCCTGTGGGCCGGGCGTCGAGCGCCTCGCCGAAGAGGTGGCCGAGCGCATGCCCGACGCGCGCGTCGCCGTCCTTGCCAGCGACACCCTCACCGGGCCTGCCCGGGCCGCCGCGCTGCTTGCCGCCATCGAAAATCACGAGATCGATCTGCTTATCGGTACCCAGGTCATCGCCAAGGGCTTTCACTTTCCTCTTCTGACGCTCGTTGGCGTGATCGATGCCGACCTCGGGCTGGCCGGCGGCGATCTCCGCGCGGCCGAACGCACTTACCAACTCTTGTCGCAAGTCGCCGGGCGCGCGGGGCGCGAAAGCCGCCCGGGCCGCGTGTTTCTCCAGTCCCATCTGCCGGAGCATCCGGTCCTGGCCGCGCTCGCCTCGGGCGATCGTCAGGACTTCATCGACCGCGAGCTTGCGGCCCGTCGCGATCACGGCATGCCGCCCTTCGGTCGCCTAGTCGCCCTCATTGTGTCGAGCGGCTCGGAAGACGCGGCCCGGCAAACCGCCGCTGCCCTGCGCCGCGCCGCGCCGCGCTATCGGCAGGTCCAGGTTTTGGGGCCCGCGCCGGCGCCGCTTGCGCTTTTGCGCGGCCGATTCCGCTTCAGATTGCTGCTCAAGGCAGAGAAAAACGTCTCGGTTCAGCCGATTATCCGCGACTGGCTTGCCAAAGTGCGGGTGCCAGGGGCGGTCAGGGTGGCGGTTGATGTCGACCCCTACGCATTTCTTTGAGATGGCGTGCAAATTCTAGGTTTTCTGCGCCTTTCGGGACCCCGGCGGCTGTTGCACCCGCGAAATCTGTATGGTAGGTATCGCGCCCGAAAACAGCGGTTTGGCGCTCTTGTCGTGCCGTTATTTTTTCGAAGAAAAACAATAGGTTAACCGCCGCCGACCGCGCTGGAGGGGCATCCCAAATTGGCAGCTGACAGCATGAACGTTTCCGGGATCGCCGGACGCTACGCGACCGCCCTGTTCGAACTCGCGCAGGATCAGAACGCGTTGGACCAGACGGCCGAGGATTTGGCGTCGCTGGGGCGCATGATTGCCGATAGTGCCGATCTCGAGCGGCTCGTCCGCAGCCCCGTGATTAGCCGTGCCGCCCAAGCCAAGGCGCTCGAAGCGGTCATGGACCAGGCCGAGATGGGTGCGCTTACCCGTAAATTCGCCGGCCTTGTGGCGCAAAACCGCCGCCTTTTCGCGCTCGCCGACATGGCGCGCGCCTTCGCGCAGCTCATGGCGCATCACCGTGGCGAGGTTGCCGGGGAAATCACCTCGGCCCATCCGCTCAGCGATGCCCAGCTCGACAAGCTGCGTGCCCAGCTCAAAGCTGCCGTGGGCAGCGACGTTCAGATCGACGCCAAGGTCGATCCCTCACTCCTCGGGGGCCTCGTCGTCAAGGTCGGCTCCCGCATGATCGATAGCTCACTCCGTACGAAACTCCAGAACCTCAAGTTCGCAATGAAAGGTGCCGGCTGATGGATATCCGCGCCGCAGAAATCTCTTCGATTCTCAAACAACAGATCGAGAACTTTGGCAGTGAAGCCGAAGTCTCGGAGGTTGGTCAGGTTCTTTCCGTGGGCGATGGTATCGCCCGCGTTTACGGCCTCGACAACGTCCAGGCCGGTGAAATGGTCGAGTTCCCCGACGGGACGCGCGGGATGGCGCTGAACCTCGAGACCGACAACGTCGGTGTCGTGATCTTCGGCGACGACCGCAGCATCAAAGAGGGCGACACGGTCAAGCGGACCGGCACCATCGTGGACGTGCCGGTCGGCAAAGGCCTGCTCGGTCGTGTGGTCGATCCCTTGGGCAACCCGATCGACGGTAAAGGCGAGATCGAAGCGACCGAACGTCGCGAGGTCGAGGTCAAGGCGCCGGGCATCATCCCGCGCAAGTCGGTGCACGAGCCGATGCAGACCGGCCTGAAAGCGCTCGATTCGCTGGTCCCGATTGGCCGCGGCCAGCGCGAACTGATCATTGGCGACCGCCAGACCGGCAAAACCGCCGTGGCGCTCGACACGATCCTCAACCAAAAAGACAACTACGCCTCGGGTGACGAGAACAAGCGTCTTTACTGCATCTACGTCGTCATCGGCCAAAAGCGCTCCACGGTGGCGCAGGTCGTAAAAACGCTCGAAGACGCCGGCGCCATGGAATACACCATCGTCGTGTCGGCCACCGCGTCCGATCCCGCGCCGCTCCAGTTCCTGGCGCCCTATGCGGGCTGCACCATGGGCGAATACTTCCGCGACAACGGCATGCACGGCCTGGTCATTTATGACGATCTGACCAAACAGGCGACCGCCTATCGTCAGATGTCGTTGCTGCTACGTCGTCCGCCGGGACGTGAAGCCTATCCGGGTGACGTGTTCTATCTCCATTCGCGCCTTCTCGAACGCGCGGCGAAGATGAACGATTCCGAGGGCGGCGGTTCGCTGACCGCGCTGCCCGTCATCGAAACCCAGGCCAGTGACGTCTCGGCCTATATTCCGACCAACGTGATTTCGATCACCGACGGTCAGATCTTCCTCGAAACCGACTTGTTCTATCAGGGCATTCGGCCCGCCATTAACGTCGGCATCTCGGTCAGCCGCGTCGGCTCCGCCGCGCAGGTCAAGGCCATGAAAAAGGTCGCCGGCGGTATCAAACTCGACCTCGCGCAGTACCGCGAAATGGCGGCGTTCGCGCAGTTCGGCTCGGATCTCGACGCTTCGACGCAGCGCCTCCTGGCGCGTGGCGAGCGTCTTACCGAACTGCTGAAGCAGGGCCAGTACCAGCCGATGCCGGTCGAAGAACAAGTCGTCTCGATTTTCGCCGGTGTGAACGGCTATCTCGACAAAGTCGACGTCAACAAGATCGGCGCTTTCGAAGAGCAGTTGCTCACCGAAATCCGGTCCAAGCACGGCGACATCCTGACCACCATTCGCGATTCGGGCGATCTGTCGGACGACACCCAAGAAAAGCTCAAGGGCGTGCTCGACGGCTTCGCCAAAACCTTCGCGTAGGTCGACCCGGAAATGGCCAGCCTCAAAGACCTTCGGACGCGGATCGGGACCGTCAAATCGACGCAGAAGATCACGCGCGCCATGCAGATGGTGGCGGCCTCCAAGCTGCGCCGGGCGCAAGATGCCGTTGAAGCGGCGCGTCCCTATGCGCAGCGGATGGAGCGGATGCTCGCCTCGCTTGGCTCCAGTATGGTCGAGCAAGAAGGTGCCCCGCGCCTGTTGGTCGGCACCGGCAAAGACGAAACCCACCTTCTCGTCGTGGCGACCGGGGAACGCGGCCTGTGCGGCGCGTTCAACTCCTCGATCGCGCGCGCAGCGCGGGCCGACGTCAAGAAACTCCAGGCCGAAGGCAAGAAGGTCAAGATTCTGTGCGTCGGTCGCAAAGGCCGCGATGTGCTGCGCCGCGAATACAACGATCTTATTATCGACACCATTGAACTGGCCGGTATTCGCCGCTTGGCGTTCACCGATGCGCAGCCGATCGCGGTCGATATCCTCGATTTGTTCGAAGCGGGCGAGTTCGATGTCTGCACGCTTTACTTCAATACCTTCAAGTCGGTTATTTCGCAGGTCCTGACGCGCCGTCAGCTCATTCCGGCCTCTTTGCCGGAGGCCGACGACGAGAGCGGACCCGACCTTGGCGATGCGATCTACGACTACGAGCCGGACGAAGAGGAAATCTTGGTCGAGCTTCTGCCGCGCAATCTCAGTGTCCAGGTCTACCAGGCGCTACTTGAGAACGCAGCATCCGAACAGGGCGCGCGGATGTCGGCGATGGACAACGCCACCCGAAATGCGGGCGACATGATCGACAAACTGACGCTGAACTACAACCGGACGCGTCAGGCACAAATCACCAGCGAACTCATCGAAATCATCTCGGGCGCCGAGGCGCTCTAGGACGCGAGAAACGGAGAATACTGATGGCCACAAATATCGTTGGCAAAGTCACCCAGGTCCTGGGCGCCGTCGTGGACGTTAAATTCGATGGCCATCTTCCGGCGATCTTGAACGCGTTGGAGACGGAAAACCAAGGCAACCGCTTGATCCTGGAGGTCGCGCAGCATCTTGGTGAGAATACCGTCCGCACTCTTGCGATGGACACCACCGAAGGCATGGTCCGTGGCCAAGAGGTTAAGGATACTGGCAGCGCAATCACCGTGCCGGTCGGTCCGGAAACGCTTGGTCGTATGCTCAACGTGACCGGCGATCCGATCGACGAACGCGGTCCGGTCAACACCAAACAGCGCGCGCCCATTCACGCGCAGGCGCCCGCTTTCGTTGATCAGTCGACTGAATCCGAAATCCTGATGACCGGTATTAAGGTCATCGACTTGCTCGCCCCTTACGCCAAGGGCGGTAAGGTCGGCCTGTTCGGTGGCGCCGGTGTCGGCAAGACCGTGCTGATTCAGGAACTGATCAACAACGTCGCCAAAGGCCACGGCGGTTATTCGGTCTTCGCCGGCGTGGGCGAGCGGACCCGCGAAGGTAACGATCTCTATCACGAGATGATCGACTCCGGGATTATCGACCTCGAAGGCGACAACTCGAAAGTGGCGTTGGTCTACGGCCAGATGAACGAACCGCCGGGCGCCCGCGCCCGTGTCGGCCTGTCCGGCCTCACGCTCGCCGAATACTTCCGCGATCAAGAGGGCCAAGACGTGCTCTTGTTCGTCGACAACATCTTCCGCTTCACCCAGGCCGGTTCCGAAATGTCCGCGCTGCTGGGCCGCATTCCTTCGGCGGTGGGCTATCAGCCGACGCTGGGCACCGACATGGGCGCCTTGCAGGAGCGCATTACCTCCACCAACAAAGGCTCGATCACGTCGATCCAGGCGATTTACGTCCCGGCCGATGACTTGACCGACCCCGCGCCGGCCACGTCGTTCGCTCACTTGGACGCCACCACCACGCTGTCGCGTCAGATCGCGGAACTCGGCATCTATCCTGCGGTGGATCCGCTCGATTCGACCTCGCGCATGTTGGATGCCCGCATCCTGGGTGAGGAACACTATTCGGTCGCGCGTGAAGTGCAGCGCATCCTGCAAACCTACAAGTCGCTGCAGGACATCATCGCCATTCTCGGCATGGACGAGCTTTCCGAAGAAGACAAACTCACGGTCGCCCGGGCGCGCAAAATCCAGCGCTTCCTGTCGCAGCCCTTCCATGTTGCGGAAATCTTCACCGGCTCGCCCGGCGTGCTCGTGCCGCTCGAAGAGACCATTCGCGGCTTTAAGGAAATCTGCGAAGGCCGGCACGACGATCTGCCCGAACAGTCCTTCATGCTGGTCGGCACGATCGACGACGCGGTCGAAAAAGGAAAGCGTCTCGCGCAAGAGGCGGCATAGGCACCCTTCATGGCCGATAAGATCGCATTCGAACTGGTCTCACCCGACCGTCTCTTGGTTTCCGAGGATGTCGACATGGTCGTCGTCCCCGGCGGCGAGGGCGATTTCGGGGTGCTCGTCGGCCATCAGCCGATGATCTCGACCGTCCGTCCGGGCATTCTCGAAGTACAGAATGCCGGTGCCGAAGACCGCCGGATTTTCGTCAACGGCGGGTTCGCCGAGATTACGGGCGACCGCTGCGCGGTCATGACCGAAGAAGCCGTGCCGGTCGAGGAACTGGATCGCGCGGACCTAGAGCAGCGCATTAAAGACGCCGAAGAAGACATTCAAGAAGCACGAACTGATCTTGAACGTCACCTCATCGACCTCAAGCTATCGACGCTTCGGGAGATGTTGCAGGTCGTCTAATCGACTGCTGACCGCGGCGAAAAGTGCCGCTAAAATCGATGACCACTGTTGCCAGGCAGGGAGCCAAGGGCATCGGCATGAAGTGGACGCTTGAAGACATCGATTGGGACCGGTTCGACCCGTCAAAGGTTGACCCGATGGTGCTGTCCGTGGTGCGCGCCGCCAGCATGGTCGAGTACCGCAGCGCCGATTACGTCACCTATCTGTGCAACATCTTCGCCGACGACGAGGCCTTCCAAGAGGCCGCGCGGAAGTGGGGCGAAGAGGAAAACCAGCACGGTCGCGCCCTCGGCCAATGGGCCAAAATGGCCGACCCGTCGTTCGACTTCGACGGCGCCTTCGCCGACTTCCGCGCCAATTACGAACTCGCGCTCGACACCGAAGAGTCCATCCGCGGCACCCGGGCCGCGGAGTTGCTGGCCCGTTGCATGGTCGAAATCGGCACCAGTTCGTTCTACAGCTCGATTCATGACGCCGTCGAAGAACCGGTTCTCAAACAGATCTGCACGCTGATCGCGCGCGATGAATTCAGCCACTACGGGCTGTTCCGCCGCCACATGGAACGTTATCTCGCCGACGAGAAGCTCAGCATTTGGACGCGGATTCGCATCATGATCGGCCGGACGCTCGAAACCGGCGACGATGAATTGGCCTATGCCTACCATGCCGCCAACCGTCTGCCCGGTCCTTACGACCGCCGGGCCGCCAGCGATGCCTACGCCACCCGCGCCCTTTCGCTCTACCGGCCGGTGCATATCAGAAAAGGCGTGACCATGGCGTTCAAAGCCCTCGGCCTCAGCCGCGAAGGTTGGTGGCACGACGCCATCGCCAAAACGATCTACCGCATCATGCGGTGGCGCTCCCGCAAGGTCACTCAGATCGCGGCCTAGGGCGGCAACTGGTCGTCGGCGCATGGCACCCCCGACGGCACTCCTATTCGATCTCGACGATACGCTCATTCGTGCCTACGCTAACCGCGAAGCCGCTTGGCGCGACCACCTCATGGCGTACGCCGCCGTGCTTCCTTCACATGATGTGCTCCAGATCGCCGACACCATCTCGTCGTGTGCGGCCCGTTTCTGGTGGCATCCCGACGTCTATGACTGTGGTGGTGGGCACGATCTCGGCGCGGCCCGCCGCACCATCGTTGGTGAGGCGTTTGCCGAATGCGCCATCGATGCCCCCGCGCTTGCCGTCGAGATCGCCGATG
>Ga0181594_10004643_pt1 | contig 12166 bp, 7 predicted proteins | sample 071ome_18_FD_145603 | JGI IMG/M metagenome (GOLD analysis project Ga0181594, IMG submission 145603) | Coastal salt marsh microbial communities from the Groves Creek Marsh, Skidaway Island, Georgia - 071413BT metaG (spades assembly) | ecosystem: Environmental > Aquatic > Marine > Intertidal zone... | reverse complement strand
TTGAGGTGACTGGCGCTGGGCAAGCGACAAACCTCCCCCCTATGATCGACGTCATCAGCGACCAGGCTCTGGTGGTCGGCGCCCCTTGGCGTTTTCAAGTACAGGCGAGCGACCCAAACGGTGACCCACTTATGTACTCGATCTCAGGTCGCCCGCTCCCAGAAGGCCTAATGTTTGACATGCTCACCGGTGAGGCGAGCTGGACACCGACCACAGCGGGGACCTTTGAGCTGATCGTCACGGTGTCGGACGGGATGAGCTCCAGCGAGCAGCCCATGCGGTTGATCGTCACCTCAGGTGAGAGCCCCGGCGCCCCACCACAGTTTATCGAGCAACCCCCGGTCGAGGTTACCTTAGGGCAAGCGGTGACCTTTCAGCTTCAAGCTCAATATGCGGGCACGAGCCCCCTCACCTTCTCACTTGAGCAGTCCCCTGACTCGAGCGCCTCCTTTGATCCGAACACGCGCACCTTCACCTGGACCCCAAGCATGGTGCAGGCCTACAGCGCTGTCTTTATGGTGACGGATGGTCAATATCGAGACCATATGCAGGTCGACATCCTCGTCAACGCACCACCGACTCCTGAGGTTCAGTGCCCGTCAGACCCAGACCCCGCCGGTCAAACCGTGACCCTCACACCTGGGAGCCCCCTCAGTAACAGGGTGCTGTGTATGGAGCGAGAGTCAGACCGGTACACGTTCACGGTAGATGAGCTCAGCCTCGCTACGCTGTCGATCAACTTTGACGTGAGCAGAGACCTTGACCTCTATTTATATAAATCAAACGGCACATACGTTGGGGGCTCAAATCAGCTCAACACCGCGAGCGAGGTCCTCACCCCAACCCTTCAGCCCGGGAGCTATGATGTCGTTGTTGAGCTCTATGAGGGTCAAGCGGCGACCTACTCAATTGAGCTGAGCCTCACCCCTGAGGACGTCACCAACCCGACCCCGATTAACTGTGATGATGACCGCCTTGAGCCAAATGACAGCATAAGTTATGCCTCACTTGTCTCACGTAACCTCTGGGCCGAGCTCAGCTCTTGCGAGGACGAAGACTGGTTCTACTCGACGGTCGACGAAGGCTACCCGCTTGTCATCTATATCTCCTCAAATGACGCAAACGCCTCCGTGAGCGCACAGTCAAGCGCGGGTGAGATGGCCCCTGTTTACACCACTTCACTCCCCTCCACGGTAGACGGTTGCTATGTCTCTACTTCACCGCGTGAGCACTGTATCCGCGCTGAGATCTATCTGTCGGGGACGAACGCATATTACTTTAAGCCAAGCGTACAAGCGGGCTTAGGCTACGACCTTCGAGTTCGCTTTGGTGATGAGGTCAGCGCCCCCTGTGACTCAAGCCTAATGGATGAGTGTAACCCTGGCTTTTATTGTATCAGCGAGTTCAACGGCGAGCTGTTCTTCAGCGGAGGCTCCTGTACACGCTCATGTACACAAGGCTCAGACTGTCAGGGGAGCAACCGCGCCTGTATCGCTGACAACTCAAGCCCCTCAGACGCGGGTGTTTGCTTTCAGACCTGCCAGAGCGACGCTGACTGTCGTGACAACTTTGAGTGCTTGATGGACACCACCGTCGAGGGTCCAGCGCGTCAGGTCTGCAGGTGACAAGCCTCAAGCCTTAGGCTCACCTGGCTCCCTACGGACCTTCACCCCAATGAGGCGCTCTCGTGGCGTGACCCTCTTGGAGTGTGCTGATGGTGTGTGCCACCCCCCCAGGAGCATCTTACGGAGCCAGAGGGCCAGCCCGATCAAGAGCGTGAGCGCTACCCCTAGCGCCATCGGGACCCCCTCTTGGGCGAGGCTACTGAGCCCCTCTAGGCGCCCATGAGTGAGCGTAGCGCGCCAGCGAGCCTCTAAGGGCCCCAAGCCTTGCCCAAGGTGGTGGTGGAGCGCCCCCTCGAGTGGCTCACCCACGCTGAGGCTCTGGAGCGTTGACCTCAAGCGCTCCTCCCCATGCTCATCCGCGAGGCTTGTCACGAAGTGAGCGGACTGCGCGTACGCGAGCTGAGCTTGAGACGGCGAGGCGGGGAAGCGTCGGTTGAGGGTGGAGATCGGGATCAGCTCACCCGTGAGGCGCGCCTGAGTGAGCGTCTTCATCCGCTCAAAGCTCACCCGCTCGCTCGCCCACACCGCGAGCCCCTCATTCAACCACAGCGGGAGCGCGCGAAGCTCAGCGAGCGCGATGTGCGCCAGCTCATGCTCAAGGGTGCGCTTGAGGCCCTCATGGTGATCACGGTGTAGGTAAATCACCCGCGCCTGAGGATAGGCGAGCCCGTTCGCCCACTCGGGGGGCGCCCAGCCTTGCTCAGCGCGAGCGAGCTGTCTCATCGACTCTGGGTCATCACACAAGGTGACCTTGAGTGGCTCATCCAAAGGGAGCCCAAAGCGCCTCTCGACATGAGAGATGCTCTCAGCGAGCATAGACTTGAGCGTCGAGAGGTCAGCTTGAGCGTCGCGCGTCGCGCGAAGCGTGACCTTCAGACGCGGGTCGCTCCCTTTTGACCTAGTCGCGGGCCCTTGGCTCGAGCTCAGCGCGACCTGTGTAGCGCTCAACACCTCAGGGCGCGCGGTGACCTTCGACTCACGCCACCCCACCCAGCACAGCGCGATCATGAACAAGGACGCCACCCCGCGAGTGAGCCAGCGGAGCGTTGCGCGACGCGCGTCACCGAGACGCGCTCGGTTGGGCTGAGTTGTGTGAGCGTGTCGCATGTAGCCTGCCCTGTCGCGCTGTGGTGGTATATACACCTTAAGCACAGGAGAGAGCGTGGCAAGCCACAGGGGTCACGCCGTGGAGCGCCCCGCTCCACGCGCAGGACGCGCTCGCTTAGGCGAGGACCTCACCTGCGGCGAAGAAACGCTGAAGCTCTGCCTCAGCAGCCTCGACTGAGTCAGAGGCGTGGACGATGTTGTGCATCTTGTCCGTGCCGAGGTCACCGCGGATGGTGCCCGCAGGGGCGGCGCTTGAGTCGGTGGGGCCCACGAGGTCACGGACACGCGCGATCGCGTCCTCACCGCGGAGCGCCATCGCGATCACGGGCGCAGACTGCATGAAGCCCTCAACCTCAGGGTAGAAGGGCTTGTCCGCGATGTGCGCGTAGTGCTCACGGAGGGTGTCAGAGCTGAGGTTCTGCATCTTACAGCCGATGATCTGGAGGTTCGCGCCCTCGAAGCGCTTAATCGTCTCACCGACGAGGTTCTTGGTGACGCAGTCAGGCTTTAAGAGGATGAGTGTGGTCTGGTTGCTCATAGTGATCTCCTTGAGAGTGTCAGCGGTATGAGCGCGAGAGTCAGAGGCGCTCATCGGCGCCTGTGTAGCCAACTTGCTCTCAATGAGCAAGACCTTTTACGATCAAGTCACGGGGTGAATCATAAGGGAGAGCGCTCAGGGCGGGCGTGTCGCTTGAGGAGCTACGCCTTCCTGTGTATGCTCCCGCACTCCATTCCCAATTAGCCTATGAAGCTCAATCACTTATCCTAGACCATGAAGAGTGACCTATGACCTCTCTGTACTCCGCTAAGCGCGCCGTTGCGCTCCTCTGTGTCACGCTGGGCTTGTTAGGATGTGACGGTGAGAACCGAGCCCCGAGCTTACTCCCGATCGCGGAGCTGACCTGGTCGACGAACAGCTCGCGCTCTGTGGAGTTGATCGGGACCGACCCAGACGGCGACGCCTTGACCTTTTCTTTTGAGCTGAGCCCACCCCCACCGACTCAGACCGAGGGGCTGACGGGGGCGCCCTCTATCGTGAGCTTAAGCGCCCAACGCTCCTTGTTCCAATGGAGCCCTGGGGTCGGAGATGTCGGCCAGTACTCGCTCACGATCAAGGCGCGGGACCCTGAGGGGGCGAGCGCTGAGGAGAGCGTCACCTTAAACGTCATCAGCGCAGGGATCGCGGGGGGCGTAAGTGGCGCTCAGCTCACCTTTATGGAGCCCGCTGGCTCGGGGGTCAGCGTTGAGCGTAGCCCAACTGGCGCCAACTGCCTCAGTGATCTGCTCATCCAGGTGAGGGCGGAGGCGATCCCGGACGATGAGGTGATGATTGAGCTCAAGGAGCCCTCACCTGCAGGCGCCACGCTCAGCCCAAGCGGGACGCCCGGTAAAGAAAAACGGCTCTCTTGGTGCCCTAGCGCGTCTCAGCTCGACGCCCAAGAGCGCTTCACCTTCTCGTTATACGCCTACCAAGTGGGCGCAGAGGAGGCAGGGGTGAGCAAGCGCTTCTTGGTCCGGTTCAGCAGAGCGAACCGTGATGACTGCCCTGGTGAGCCTCCAGTCATTGAGCATCAGGTGAACGCAGAGGTGTCAGGGCTCGCTGACTACCCAATTGATGTCCACATCTTAGACGACTTCGGGGTGAAGTCTCCCCCGCTCCTCGCCTATCTCATCAGCCCAAGACAGGACCCACGCGTCGCCCCCGCAGAGGGTTGGACGCTCACAGAGTTTGAGAGCCAAGCCCCCCCCGCGGGCTCGCCTGACGTGGGGAGCTACTGGCGAGCGACGATCCCCAACCTGAACCTCATCGAAGGCCAGAGCGCCCCCATCTATTATCGGATCATCGCGACAGACAATGACGACGCGTCAGGGTCGGCCTGTGATCAGACCACAGAGAGCCCCGTGTACCTGATGACCGTGATCGGTGGAGGGCTCGGGGGCGCACAAGGGCTCTGTAGCCCATGCACACACAGCGGTCAGTGTGGTGGGGAAGAGGACCTCTGCCTCAATTATATCGAAGGACAGTTCTGTGGCCTCGCCTGTTCGGTCGAGCAGGATCAATGCCCTGAGGGGAGCAGCTGTTATGAGCTGGTCACCGCGGACGGAGAGCAGGTCTCACAGTGCGTCCCTAACACGGGGGCCTGTGTATCTCAATGTAGCCCTGACAGCTATGATCAGGGTGACAGCGGTGACGTGATCCCTCAGCTCGCGCCAGGGAGATACCCTGACCTCGCGATCTGCCGTGAAGAGGTCGACTACTATTGGGTGACGATCCCGCCAGGCTCTGGGTTGAGCGTAGAGGTGCTGTTCGCTGACCCTCTGCTCGACCTCGACCTCTCCATAGCGCTTGAGTTTGATGGTGAGGGCGCGCCGATCTTTGATTATGAGAGCGCGCAAGCCACGGGGACCTCAGAGCGAGTTGAGCTCCCCTGCGCGGGCGGGCTGACAGAGGCGCTCGTCGCGGTCTATCCCTATGGCGTCGCTGAGGGTCCGTACACGCTCGATATACGCACGCCGAGCGGGGGCTGCGCCCAGCTCTGCCTCGATGATGAGTATGAGTCCGCGACCCCTACCCTGATCCCCGCAGACATCATCACCGGGCTCAAGCTCTGCCCACAAGACACAGACCTGTATGAGTTCGAGGTCCTCCAAGAGCAGGTGATCAGCGTCTTGGTCAACTTCATCGCCTCTCAAGGCCCGCTAGACGTCCGCCTCTATGACCCAAGTGGCGGCCTCCTCGCTGAGCGCGCTGAGGGGCGTGATGGGGCGGTCATTGAGCGTCGAGCACAGCAGACGGGTCGGTACACGCTTGAGGTAGCTGGCGCCACCCCGCTCGTAAGCAACGAGTACTCAATCGACGTCTTATTGTTTGAGGCGCCAGCCTGCTCCGCGACCCGCGACTGTGACGACCAGAGCTACTGTGAGCCCGCGCTCGGTTGCCTTGAAGACATATGCGACAGCTCTTGGAGCTGTGGGGGGCTACACTCCTGTGTCACCTCCCCGACCTCCTCAAGCCCCACCGGTCGCTGTCGAGCGCAGTGCTACAGTGACGCTGAGTGTCGCTCAGGTGAGGCGTGTAAGCCGATGCCTAGCTATGAGAGCCTCTGTATCCCAGAGGGTCAGGGTGGGGTTGGAGACCCTTGTGTTGACCATGACTCCTGCGTGGGCACCCTCGTCTGCGTCCCCTCTGTCTATGGGGTGGGGGTCTGTGTAGACGTCGCGTGTGACGCCTCGCTCCCCTGCCCTGAGCAGGACCGGTGCGTCTCTGTGGAGGCTGGGTCGGTGTGCGCGCCGAGCTGTGAGCGCTCCTCCTGCCCTGGGGAGCTTCGCTGTGAGCAGAGGCCTGAAGGCGCGCTCTGTGTCCCCTAGCGTGAGGCGCCCATTCACTGAGCGCTGATGAACAGGGTGAGGGGTTGGCGTTGAGCGCCCTGTTCCTGTATTGTCTTGTCTGAAACAGACCTCTTTACACGATCAGGAGCATCACGATGCGCTACCTTAAAAGAGCCACCCAAGCCCTCCTCACCTGCGTCTTCATGGCAGGCCTGACCCCTCAGCACGCGCACGCAGATCTCTTCGGCGTGTGGGTGAAGCCTAAGGTTGACTATATCAATGGGTCAGGCGACGTTTTTAAGCGCTTTGAGGGGAGCCCCGCCTTTGGTTTGGAGGCCGGGGTAGAGCTCCTCTCGATCTCGCTGTGGGGTGACTATGAAAAAGTGGGCGCGGAGCAGTACTGGGCGAGCGCGAACCTCGGCTATGACCTTGACCTCGACCTCAAGGTGATCGACGGCCTGACCTTGAGGGCGGGCGCCTACGTGGGGGTCATCTGGTTTGGCTTCCCGCCCTCAGAGGCAGGCATGCAGACCAATGTGGAGTCTACGGTGAAAGACCTCGGGCTCACCGAAACACAAGCGAGGGAATTTCTGGAGACCTATAACACCTTCCAGTCGGCGGAGGAGAGCACCGCGAACATGGCGTACGGCGCCAACGCGAGGGCCCGACTCAGCCTCGAGTATGAGGTGGTCCCCTTCATCTCGCTCGGGCTAGAGGGCCTGATGGGCTGGCACGTCGTCCTCTCGGGTGAGGAGGCGGCGGCTGGCTTTAAGTCACAGGCGATCGAGTCCTTCGTGAGCGACAACGAGGACAAGCTCCCAGACGGCGTCGAAGGTCAGCTCAAAGAGGAGCTCGGCGCTGAGGACATCGACCCATCGAACCTCAAGGGGGTGCACTACACCATGGGCGCCTTCGTGAGCGTCAGGTTCTAAGCGAGGCGGGAGGGGGAGATGCGAGAGGGTCCACCCTTACTGAGCTCTGACAGCTTCAACGCCCTCGCGCGTGAGGCGACCCCACTCTTAAGCCTCGCCCAGCGTGAGGGCAGGAGCTTGACACGTCAACAGCGAGGGCTCGTTGAGCGGATCTTTGAGCAGCTCAACGAGCGCTTATATCGCTTCGCCCGTAAGCGCTGTGGGTCCGCGGTAGAGGCGAGCGACGTCACGCAGGAGGCCTTGATGGTGATCTTGAGGAGGCTCCCTGAGCTCGGTGAAGAGGTGAAGCTCCTGCCGTGGTGCCTTGGGGTCGTGCGTGTCTTATGCCTGAAGCGAAGCGCCCGTGAGGCTCGCTCCAAAGACCGCTCACTTGACGCGCATTTGGAGGAGCGTGGTCACCCAGACGCCTTGATCAACAGCGAAGACAACCCTGCGGAGCTCGCCTCAAGAGAGAGCGACAGAGAGGAGCTCGCTCGGGGCATCCAGAGCCTTGAGCCACTCTATCGAGAGGTCTTACTCCTTCGGGACATAGAGGGGCTCAGCGCCACAGAGACCGCGCTCGTCGTCGACGCGAGCGTCTCTGCTGTCAAGAGCCGACTCCACAGAGCGCGAGCCGACCTCCGCGTAGCGCTGAGCGCTCAAACCCCTCCCCCACCGATCCCAGACGACTGCCCTGATATCCGCAGGGTGTTCTCTGAGCACCTAGAGGGGGACCTGAAGCCCTCGCTCTGCGCGGAGATGGAGTCTCATGTCCGAGGTTGCCTCATCTGCGCCCGTGAGTGTGACGAGCTGAAAGCGACCATGAGCATCTGTAGCTCTACCCCCTCTAAGCTCCCCGCTGAGCTCGCGCTCCAGCTTAAGGCGAGGATTAAAGCGTGGCTTGAGCGTAACCCTACGCCCTCATCGTCCATCTAAATGAAGACCACATCCTCTCAGGGGCCCTTATGAGATCAACGCTCAGACTCCAGATGTCACCTAGCCACAGCCTGCTCCAACCACGGGCCTGCACGCTGATGATGACCCTCTTCACCCTAGGCCTCTACGCCTGCGATGATGAGCCGACCCCTACGCCTCTTGAGCCCGCCTATGGCGCGCTGGGGGTCCCAGGCGAGCCCATCCCTGACGCGACAGACGCTCAGCTCGAGTCCTTCAAGCGAGGTGAGGCGATCGCCCTCAGGCGCTGGCGTCCAGAGCAAGGCTTAGGCCCTCTGATGAACGTCACCTTCTGTGGCGCGTGCCATGAGAAGCCCGTCTTTGGCGGGAGCGCGGGTCACTATCGAGACTTCTACATCTATGGGGAGTCTTTTGGTGAGGGGGGCTTCTCCCCGCTCGGCCCAAGGAGTGGGGTCTTGACGACCTTTGTGGTTGACGCCGAGGCGCTGACCGCTGAGGCGAGCGGGGAGCCAGTGGCGCCACGTGACGTCAGTGACCCTCAGCCTCAGGTCAGCAAGCGTGAGACTGAGCCAGAGGCGTCGGTGAGCGCCTTGCGTAACCCGATCCCCTTCTTCGGGATTGGCCTCCTCGCTCAGATCTCAGAGGAGGCGATCCTCGCCAACGCAGACCCCGATGATCAAGATGGCGACGGGATCAGCGGGCGCCCCAACTATGATCAAGGGTATGTGGGTCGCTTTGGGGTTAAGGCCCAGACGGTGAGCATCGAGAACTTCATCCGTGGACCCCTGTTTAATCACCTCGGGATCACCACAAACCCGCTCCCTCCTGAGCTCCAAGCCACGCTCCCGATCCCCTCTGTCGCGATGGAGCGAGGGAGCGAAGAGCCGGGCTCACATGAGCTTGACGCGCTCGGCGCTCCGCTCCGTATTGGAGACGTGAGCCTAGACAGCCACTCGCTCGCTCAAGCCGCCGCGCCCTCCTCACCGCTCACTGACACCGACGCCGCCCCTGACCCCGAGATGAGCGCGACGGAGCTCTTTGACCTCGTGAGCTGGGCGATGCTCCTCGCGGCCCCCGCCCCGAGCCCCTTAGACAGCGAGGCGGAGCTTGGGCAGGGGACCTTTGAGGCGATCGGCTGCGCGACCTGTCACGTCCCAAGCCTCCCTAGCCCAAAGGGGCTCGTGCCTGCGTACAGCGACCTCTTGTTACATGACATGGGCGATGAGCTCGCGGATGGCCTCGTGATGGGCCTCGCGAGTGGCGCTGAGTTCCGGACCGCTCCTCTTTGGGGGGTGATGGCGACAGGCCCCTATCTCCATGACGGTCGAGCGGACACGCTTGAGGACGCGATCCTCGCCCACGGGGGTGAGGCGAGCGCGAGTCGCGCGGAGTATGAGGCGCTCAGCTCAAGCGATCAGGTGGCGCTCATCTCATTTCTGAAGACCTTGGGGGGTCGTGAGGTCTTCACAGAGGGGCTCTTACCTCCGAACGTCGAGGCGCCGAGCTATGGTGAGCTCGGCGGTCCGAGCAGAGCGCTCAGCGAGGATGAGCGCGCCCTGTGGCTCAGAGGGCGCGCCCTGTATGACCGTGATGTAGGCTTCAAGGACGGGCTCGGGCCTCTCCTCAACGGTGACAGCTGCCGAGGCTGTCACTTTGAGCCCATCTTCGGAGGGGGGGGACCGATCGGGGTCAGCGCCGTACGCTATGGCTACCTGAGCGCGTCAGGTGAGCTCACCCAGCCCGAGGGCCCAAACCTCCTCCGACGCTTCGCGACCTCCAATGAGTGGCCTCCTCACAGCGGTGGAGAGGGGATCTTTGAGGTGCGACAAGCGCTCCCTACCTTTGGGTTAATGGAGCTCTATCAGATCCCAGAGGAGGCGATCCTCGCGCGGGCAGACCCTGAGGATGAGGACGGTGACGGGATCCGCGGTGTCGCGCGTCGGTTGAGCGATGGCTCGCTCGGTCGCTTTGGCTGGCGTGGACAGCTCCCTAGCCCACGCGAGTTCGTCGCGGACGCCCTCGGGATGGAGCTTGGCCTCACCCTCTCTACAGAGCTAGGGCTCATGGCTGCGGTCACGCGTGACGATGATGAGCACCCAGACCCTGAGTTCGACACCGAGCGCTATGAAGAGCTCACGTTCTATGTCGAGCACATCGCCCCTCCACCGATGGGGCAGTACGCAGGGGATGACCCGATCGCGCCCGTCGGCGACACCGAGGCGTGGCTGATGACCCCCGGCGCGGAGCACTTCGAGGCGATCGGGTGCGCGCGCTGTCACCCGACTGACCTCTACGACGGCGTCCTCTCAAGGCCTGCGTTTACAGACCTCCTCCTCCATGATGTACAAGGTGATGATTTTCAGGGGGTTACAGAATCAGAGCTCAGCTCAAGGCTCTTTAGGGCTCCCCCCATGTGGGCGCTTGCGGGGACGTCACCTTATTGGCATGATGGGCGAGCCCCAACCATTGAAGCGGCGATCTACGCACACCACGGAGAGGCGACAGACAGCCTCCAAGCGTATCGAGCCTTATCTGACGAGTCACGTAGCGAGCTGCTTTCTTTCCTCCGAGGGCTATGAGGACCACCCATGCTCAGCGCGCTCTTAGACACCCTTGGGAAGGCGACGCGCCGGATCTTTGGCGCTGAGGGCTCAGACGAGCGCGAGCACGCCCCTCCCCAAGCTGAACGAGAGGAGCCCCCTAAGCCTGTCCGTAACCTCGCCTTTGATCAGCTTGAGGCAGACCTCGAGCGAGATGAGCGAGCGCTCTCAACCCCTCAAGGGCGTGCGAGGAGGGCGCGCGAGCGTGCTGAGACGGTTGACCCCAGCCTTATACGCCCCACGTCTAAAGCAGTCCAACCTAGCCCAGACCAACCTAGCCCGGTCACAGAGGGAGGCTCACTAGGCTATGAGGCCTCCTTTAACCTGAGCGACCGAGCGCCAAGCGCGACCGCGCTCTTTGAGGAGGCCCGTAGGGCGAGCGAGGCCCCTCCTCCAACCCCAAAGACACCCCTGAGCTTCATGTCTGGCGCAAAGGCGCGACAGCAAGACGCGCGCACGATCACCCCTCAGCGCTCTCTGAGCTTGATTATGGATGAGCCCAACCGGGTAGAGGAGCGCGGACCAACCCGCTCGGCCCAGCCCTCACCGCCGTCATCAGGGCCTGCACAGGCGGTCCAGAGCAGGCCCTCTGCGACGAGGGTGAAGAGCTCCTCTCGCGTCCTGCGACCAGAGTCCCCCCCTGAGTCGGTTAACGCTGAGCCGAGCCCACCTCCACGGCGTCGCCGTGAGCGCTCAGACGCAGGGGCTAAGGCCTCTCCCTCAACCCCACAGCCTAAGCGCTCCCGCGCCAATAAGGCGGGCGACAGCTACTCAATCGGTGATCGACCTGAACGCGCGCAAAGAAAGGTCAACCCTCGCCTCGCACACACCGCCCAAGCGCAAGTGCAGGGCTTTGAGGCCTCAGGTGCCTTTGGCCTCAAGAACATGAGCGCGTCCCAAGCCCGTCTGTCTCCTGAGGAGCGCCTCGCTCCTGCGCTTAAGGAGCGTCCAGAGAAAGTCGAGTCGAGCGCCTATGCACGCTATTGGGGTCATTACAGCGCGACAACCCCTAGCGTGAATTTTAGCTCAATCCTTGACTATGACCTGAAGGCAGGGTGGCGTAAGGCGTGGACACAGCAGACGAGTGACGCGCCTGGGAGTGGCCTGCTCGAGGGGGAGGGGAGCCAGAGGGGCGCGCAACCTAATGAGAGTATGCTTGATCTCTTAGGTGGCAGGACAGGCTACTTTGGTGACCTAATGGACCGTCAATGGGCGAGCAAGCTTCACCCAAAGCGAGACGCTGCTGAGTTCGCGTATCAGGAGTCATCTAAGTTCAAGTAGGGAGACACCATGCTCAAACCAGACATCTCCGAGACACGGCCACCAGCGCTCAACACGCTGGCGATTTTAGCTTTGGTCTTGTTGAGCGCAGGGGCGGGCTCCGCCAACCCTACAGCTGAGGTCTCATGTCCAAAGTGGACCCCCCCGATCTCCTTCGGTGGAGCTGCATCCGCGGACGTGAGCCTAGAGATGGCAGAGCGCTGGCTTGCCTACCGTGAGCGCGTCGAGGAGCTTCGCTTACTCGAGGCGCTTGAGCCCTCCTCAACCCAAGCTCGCTTTCGAGTCGAGCGAGACTGGATACAGCGAGGCTGTGTCACCACCCCCCAGCTCATTGACCTTGGGCGGGCGCTGTTCATGCGACGGTGGACACGGGCTGAGGGCTATGGGGGCCCTCATG
>Ga0181594_10004640_pt1 | contig 12169 bp, 12 predicted proteins | sample 071ome_18_FD_145603 | JGI IMG/M metagenome (GOLD analysis project Ga0181594, IMG submission 145603) | Coastal salt marsh microbial communities from the Groves Creek Marsh, Skidaway Island, Georgia - 071413BT metaG (spades assembly) | ecosystem: Environmental > Aquatic > Marine > Intertidal zone... | reverse complement strand
CATCGCGTCGAGCACGTGATCGTGCTGGTAGCGCACCCAGGCCGCGGTGACCTGCAGCGGCACGTGGCGGTTGCCGAGGTGGTAGCAGGCGCGGGCCAGCAGCAGGCGATCGTCGGTGTGCGCGGTCGAGACGCGCTCGACCGCGGCGCGCACCTCGATCACCGTGCCGTCGGGTCCGGCGAGCCGGTCGCCGGAATAGAGCACCAGCCCGCGTTCGAGCTGCAGCGCCGCCTCGCGCCCGCTGTCGAGGCGCACCCGCAGGCGGCTGCGGATGCGCGACGCGTAGGGCAGGGTCAGGGTGTCGCTGGCCGGTGCGGTGTTGGCGAGTCGTTCGGTCAGGGTCAGCATGGTGGGCCTCCTTCAGAACAGGAAGTAGCGCTGGGCGAGGGGCAGTTCGCTCGCCGGTTCGCAGGTCAGCAGCTCGCCGTCGGCCCGCACCTGGTAGGTCTGCGGATCGACCTCGATCGACGGCTGCAGGGTGTTGTGCACCATGTCGGCCTTGGTCACGGTGCGGTTGCCCGAGGTGACCGCGATGCCCTTGGCCAGCCCGAGCGCCTCGGCGATGCCGGCGTCGGCGGCGGCTTGCGACAGGAAGGTCAGCCCGGTCGCCGCGCGCGCGCCCGCGAACGCGGCGAACATCGGCCGGTAGTGGACCGGCTGCGGCGTCGGGATCGACGCGTTGGGGTCGCCCATCGGCGCCGTCGCGATCATGCCGCCCTTGAGCACCAGGCTCGGCTTGGTGGCGAAGAAGGCCGGTTTCCACAGCACCAGGTCGGCGAGCTTGCCGACCTCGACCGAGCCGACCTCGTGGGCGATGCCGTGGCTGAGCGCCGGGTTGATGGTGTACTTGGCGACGTAGCGCTTGACGCGGCCGTTGTCGTGCGTCGCCGGGTCGCCGGCGAGGCTGCCGCGTTGCACCTTCATCTTGTGCGCGGTCTGCCAGGTGCGCGTGACCACCTCGCCGACGCGGCCCATCGCCTGCGAGTCGGAAGCGATCATCGCGAATGCGCCGAGGTCGTGCAGGATGTCCTCGGCGGCGATGGTCTCGCGGCGGATGCGCGACTCGGCGAACGCGACGTCCTCGGGGATGTTGGGGTCGAGGTGGTGGCACACCATCAGCATGTCGAGGTGCTCGGCGACGGTGTTGACGGTGTAGGGGCGCGTCGGGTTGGTGCTCGACGGCAGCACGTTGGCCAGACCGCAGGCGCGGATGATGTCCGGCGCATGGCCGCCGCCCGCACCCTCGGTGTGGTAGGTGTGGATGGTGCGCCCCTTGAGCGCGGCGAGCGTGGTCTCGACGAAGCCCGACTCGTTGAGGGTGTCGGTGTGGATCGCCACCTGCACGTCCATGCGCTCGGCCACGTCGAGGCAGCAGTCGATCGCCGCCGGCGTGGTGCCCCAGTCCTCGTGCAGCTTGAGCCCCATCGCGCCGGCCGCGATCTGCTCCTCGAGCGCGGCGGGCAGGCTGGCGTTGCCCTTGCCGAGGAAGCCGAGGTTCATGGGGAAGGCGTCGGCGGCCTGCAGCATGCGGTGGATGTTCCACGGCCCCGGCGTGCAGGTCGTCGCGTTGGTGCCGGTGGCCGGCCCGGTGCCGCCGCCAAGCATGGTCGTGATGCCGGAGCAGAGCGCCTCGTCGATCTGCTGCGGGCAGATGAAGTGGATGTGCGCGTCGATGCCGCCGGCGGTGACGATCTGCCCCTCGCCGGCGATCGCCTCGGTGCCGGGGCCGACGACGATGTCGACGCCGGGCTGCACGTCGGGGTTGCCGGCCTTGCCGATGCCGCTGATGCGCCCGTCCTTGATGCCGATGTCGGCCTTGACGATGCCCCAGTGGTCGACGATCAGCGCGTTGGTGATCACCACGTCGACCACTTCGGCGGTCGGCGCCTGCGACTGGCCCATGCCGTCGCGGATCACCTTGCCACCGCCGAACTTGACCTCGTCGCCGTAGACCGTGCGGTCGGCCTCGACCTCGATCCAGAGTTCGGTGTCGGCCAGGCGCACGCGGTCGCCGGTGGTCGGGCCGTACATCTCGGCATAGGCGGTGCGGCTGATGCGGCTCACGAGCTCTCCTCCAGTGCGCCCTGCACCGCGGCGGTGAAGCCGAACACGCGGCGCGCGCCGGCGTAGCCGACCAACGTCACGCTGCGGCTCTGCCCCGGCTCGAAGCGCACCGCGGTGCCGGCCGGGATGTCGAGGCGGTAGCCGTAGGCCGTCTTGCGGTCGAAGTCGAGCGCACCGTTGGTCTCGAAGAAGTGGTAGTGGGAGCCGACCTGGATCGGCCGGTCGCCGGTGTTGGTGACCTCGACGCTCACGGTCGGGCGGCCGACGTTGAGCTCGATCTCGCCGTCGGCGGCGATCACCTCGCCGGGGATCAACTCGCCCAGATCGGCCCCGGCCGGTAGCACGTGAGTGTGTTCGGGCGAGATCAATTCGTCTTTCTTGGTCATATCGGCAGCCCGCTCAGACGATGGGTTCGTGGACGGTGACCAGCTTGGTGCCGTCGGGGAAGGTGGCCTCGACCTGCACCTCGTCGACCATCGCGGCCACGCCGTCCATGACCTCGTCGGCGCTCAGCAGTGTGCGGCCGTAGTCCATCAGCTCGGTGACGCTGCGCCCGTCGCGCGCGCCCTCGAGGATCGCCGCGCTGATGTAGGCGATCGCCTCGGGGTGGTTGAGCTTCAGGCCGCGCGCCTTGCGCCGCTCGGCGAGCAGCGCGGCGGTGAACAGCAGCAGCTTGTCCTTTTCGCGTGGGGTCAGGTCCATGCTCGGTCTCTCGAGTGTGGTGTCATGTCAGGTGGCCCAGATGCGCGGCACCGCCGGTGCGGTGCCGTCGAGCGCGGCGCGGCTGGTCTGCCAGCAGGTCTGCAGTAGCGAGCGGATGCGCTCGCTCGAGTCGCCGAGCAGGCGCACGACCAGCAGGCCGTCGACCAGCGTCGCGCCGGCAGGGGTGGGCTGCGCCGCGAGCAGGGCGTGCAGCGCATCGCGCAGGGTTGGTGTCGCCGGCGTGGCCCAGAAGGTCGCGACCACCGGGAAGCCGCGCAGCCCGGCGGGGCCACCGGTCGTGGTGGCGTCGACGACGAGCCGTTCGCGCAGCAGTGGCCGGCCGTCGCGGTCGATGGCGAGGCGCGCGTCCCAGCGGCCGGTGTCGAACGGTGCGTCGCTGCCGGGGCGGCCGAGGCACAGGATCTCCCAGCCGCAGTGCCGTGCGTCGGCCGCAAGGTGCACGCGGGTGGCGCTGGTGACGTCGGCACCGGCGAAGACGATGGTCTCCTGTGGCAGCCAGTCGAGGTCCGCGCCTTCGGCGACCTCGAGTGTGATCGCCTGGTGCGCACGCGGTCCGGCGCTGCGGTAGAACTTGGCCGCACCGGGCGAGGTGGCGAGCGTGCTTGCGCCGGTCTCGGCCGCGACTTGGATCTCGAGTTGATCGCCACCGACCACGCCACCCGGCGGGTGGAGCAGGTAGGCGTGGCAGCGACCGTCGGTGGCCTGGAAGGTGCGCTGCACCGCGAGTGGACCCTGGTGCTCTCGCGCCACCAGCCGTGTCGCCGCGCCGCGGGGCGCGAAGCGCAACGCCAGGCGCGCATGCCAGCCGGCTGAGGTCACGAGGTCGAGCGCGGCAGCGGCCACGGTCAGAGCCTGTGAAAGCATCGCCCGCCGTCACGAGACGGCCCCTGGGCGATCTTGGCAAGGCGCGGGGGTGCACAAAATCGAGCGCGTAGCCGCGTTACGTAAGCGATTTTGGGGGTCCCCGCAACGCCGCCAAGGGCGTCCAGGGGGTGTCGCAGCAGGTGGTGTGATGCTTTCACAGGCTCTCAGACCGTCAGGTATTCGCGCACCAGCGCATCGTCGAGTTGGCCCATCACGTCGTCGGCGACGACGCTGCCGCGGTCCATGATCGCGAAACGGTCGGCGACACGGCGCGCGAACGGCAGCTTCTGCTCGACCACCAGCACGGTCAGACCGTGCTCGGCGTTGAGCTTGCGCAGCAGGTCGCCGATCTCGTGGACGATGTTGGGCTGGATGCCCTCGGTCGGCTCGTCGAGGATCAGCAGCTGCGGGTCGAGCACCAGCGCGCGGGCGATGGCCAGCTGCTGCTGCTGGCCGCCCGAGAGGTCGCCGCCGCGGCGGCCGAGCATCGACTTCAGCACCGGGAACAGCTCGAACAGGAACTCCGGGACCTTGCGCACCTTGTCACGCCGTGCGGGCAGGCCGACCTGCAGGTTCTCGGCGACGCTCAGCAGCGGGAAGATCTGCCGGCCCTGCGGCACGTAGCCGATGCCGAGCCTGGCGCGCTTCTCGGCGCCCTGGCGGCGCAGGTCGCCGCCGGCGTAACTGATCTGGCCCGAGCGTGGCGCGTGCAGGCCCATCACGCAGTCGAGCAGGGTGGTCTTGCCGACGCCGTTGCGCCCCATCAGGCAGGTGATCTCGCCCTTCGGCACCGTGAGATCGAGGTCGCGCAGCGTGTGGCTCTCGCCGTAGTAGTGATTCAGGCCGGCGACGTCGAGCATGGCTTCGTTCGCGGGGGTCTCACTCACCGAGGTACACCTCCACGACACGCGGGTCGTTCTGCACCTCGTCCATGCTGCCCTCGGCGAGCACCGCACCCTGGTGCAGCACCGTGACCTTGCTGGCGATCGAGCGCACGAAGTCCATGTCGTGCTCGACCACCACCACCGAGCGCTCGCCGGCGAGGTGCTTGAGCAGCTCCGCGGTGTGCTCCATCTCCTCGCCGGTCATGCCGGCGACCGGCTCGTCGACCAGCAGCAGCAGCGGGTTTTGCATCAGCAGCATGCCGATCTCCAGCCACTGTTTCTGGCCGTGCGACAGCGCCCCGGCCGGGCGCGCGCGGTGCTCGCCGAGGCGGATGATGCCGAGCACCTCGTCGATGCGGTCGTGTTGCTCCCCACTCAGCTTCGCGGTCAGCAGCCGCCAGGCGCGGCGCTCGCCGGCCATCGCCAGCTCGAGGTTCTCGAACACCGTGTGCTGCTCGAACACCGTGGGTTTCTGGAACTTGCGGCCGATGCCGGCCTGCGCAATCTCCGGCTCGGAGAGCCGCAGCAGGTCGACGGTGCGGCCAAAGAATGCGCTGCCGGAGTCGGGGCGCGTCTTGCCGGTCACGATGTCCATCAGCGTGGTCTTGCCGGCGCCGTTCGGGCCGATGATGCAGCGCAGCTCGCCGCGGTCGATGTAGAGGCTCAGGTCGTCGATCGCCCGGAAGCCGTCGAAGCTGACGGTCAGGTTCTCGAGGTAGAGGATCACGCCGTGCGAGGTGTCGGGTTCGCGCGCCGCCCGCGGCAGCATGAAGTCGTAGACCTGGCCGACGACCGGGTAGGGGGAGTCGTCGACGGGTGCGGTCGTGGAACGATCCGTCTGCCCGGCCGGGGTTTTCGTTGTCGGCGGCAGCTTCAGCTCGACGCGTGATTCAGGCTTGGTCGTGGTCGCGACGGCGTGGTCCAGGGGTTTCATGCCCGCGCCTCCTGGCGCCGCCGGCGCAGGCCTGCGAGGCCCTTGGGCAGCAGCACCGTGACGGCGATGAACAGCCCACCGAGCGCGAACAGCCAGATCTCCGGCAGGATGGCGGTGAACTGGGTCTTGGCGTAGTTGACCAGTGCCGCGCCGGTGGCGGCGCCCCACAGCGTGGCACGTCCACCGACCGCGACCCAGACCACGATCTCGATCGAGTTCAGCGGTGAGAACTCGCCCGGGTTGATGATGCCGACCTGCGGCACGTAGAGCGCGCCGGCCACGCCGGCAAGCATCGCCGAGAAGGTGAAGATCAGCAGCTTGACGCGGTCAACGCGGTAGCCGAGGAAGCGCGTGCGGTCCTCGGCGTCACGCACCGCGACGGCGACGCGGCCGAGGCGCGAGGTGACGATGGCACGGCAGGCGAGATAGCCGAGCGCGAGCGCCAGTGCCGAGGCGACGAAGAGTCCGGCGCGGGTCGCGTCGTCCTGCAGGCTGAAGCCGAGCAGGTCCTTGAAGTCGGTCAGGCCGTTGTTGCCGCCGAAGCCCATCTCGTTGCGGAAGAACGCCAGCATCAGCGCGTAGGTGAGTGCCTGGGTCATGATCGACAGGTAGACGCCGGTCACCCGTGAGCGGAACGCCAGCCAGCCGAACACGAACGCCAGCAGCCCCGGCACCGCGAGCACCATCAGCATCGCGAACCAGAACTGGTCGAAGCCCTGCCAGTACCACGGCAGCTCCTGCCAGTTGAGGAACACCATGAAATCGGGCAGTTCGGGGTGGCCGTAGACACCGCGCTCGCCGATCTGGCGCATCAGGTACATGCCCATCGCGTAGCCGCCGAGCGTGAAGAACGCGCCGTGGCCGAGGCTCAGGATGCCGAGGTAGCCCCATACCAGGTCGACGGCGACCGCGAGCAGCGCGTAGCAGAGGTACTTGCCGAGCAGGGTGACCGTGTAGGTCGAGATGTGCAGCGCGTGGCCTTCGGGCACCGCGAGGTTGAGCAGCGGCACGACCACCACCGCGACGGCGAGCAGCGCGAGCAGCACCTGGCCGCCTCGGTCGTTGCCGAGCAGGCGTCTGGCGAGCATCGCTCAGGCCTCCACGGCGCGGCCCTTCTGCGGGAAGAGTCCGCGCGGGCGCTTCTGGATGAACAGGATGATCGCGACCAGGATCAGGATCTTGGCCAGCACCGCACCGGCCCACGGCTCCATGATCTTGTTGGCGACGCCGAGGGTCATGCCGCTGACCAGCATGCCCCACAGGTTGCCGACCCCGCCGAACACCACGACCATGAACGAGTCGATGATGTAGTTCTGGCCGAGGTTGGGACCGACGTTGGTCAGCTGGCTCAGCGCGACGCCGGCGATGCCGGCTACGCCGGAGCCGAGGCCGAAGGTCAGTGCGTCGACGCGCGCCGAGCGCACACCCATGGCGCGGGCCATGGCGCGGTTCTGGGTCACCGCGCGCATCTGCAGTCCCAGCCGCGTACGGCGCAGCACCAGCAGCAGCGTGGCGAACACCAGCAGGCAGAAGAGGATGATCCAGGCGCGGTTGAGGGTCAGCGAGAGCACGCTGTTGATCTCGATCGACCCGCTCATCCACGACGGTGTCTCGACGCTGCGGTTGAGTGGTGAGAAGACCGTGCGCACCAGCTGCTGCAGCACCAGGCTGACGCCGAAGGTGGCGAGCAGCGTCTCCAGTGGGCGCCCGTAGAGGAAGCGGATCACGCCGCGCTCGATGGCGATGCCGAACAGCCCGGAGACCACGAACGCGGCCGGGATGGCGACGAACAGCGAGTAGTCGATGTGGTTCGGCATCAGCAGCTGGACGACGTAGGTGGTGTAGGCGCCGAGCATGATCAGCTCGCCGTGGGCCATGTTGATCACGCCCATGACGCCGAAGGTGATCGCCAGGCCGATCGCCGCGAGCACCAGCACCGAGCCGAGGCTGAGGCCGAAGAACAGCGTTTCGATCCCGGCGTAGAAACCCGCACGTTTCTCGGCCTGGAGCAGCGCGCGCGCGGCCTTGTCGCGCACCAGCGTGTCGACGTCGTTTTCGGCGACCCGCGCGAGCTGGGCGCGGGCGGTCGGGTCGAGCTCGCCGGCCAGGGCATCGGCCGCCGCGCGGCGCATGTCGACCTGGTCGGATTCGAGTTCGTAGAGGGCGAGCGCGATGCCGAGCGCGTCGCGAACGTCGCCGTCGGTCTCGCCGTCGAGGCGTCCGCGCAGGGTCGTGGCGGTGGTGTCGTCAACGGTGCCGAACAGCTCACGCACCGCGTTCTCGCGCACCGCCGGATCGGGGTTGCCGAGCTGCAGCCCGGCGAGCGCGGCACGCAATTGGCCGCGCAGCTTGTTGTTGATGCCGACCTTCTTGACCGCGCGGCGTCCGGCGACACCGGCGTCGGTGCCGGTCAGCGGATCGCGCAGCGCGTAGCCCTCGTCGCTGCGCGTGGCGATGACCAGGGTCTTGTCGGACTTGTGTACGTAGAGGTCGCCCTCGAGCAGGGCCTTGAGCAGTGGCGTGGCCTCGGCGCGACCACTCTCTGCCAGTGTGGTCACGGCCTGCGCCTTGTCGCGGAACGTGCCCTTGGCGAGCATGCCGAGCGCATCGTCGAACTCGTCTGCATGCAGCGGCAGGGCCAGCAGCAGGAGCATCAGCAAGGCGAGCCAGCGGGTGGAGGAGCGGGGCTGAGGCGGGCGGTCCATGCGTGGGTCTCGGTGGCTCGCGGGTTGGGATCGCGGCGGCCGGCGCATGGCCGGCCGCCGCGTGTTTCAGGTCAGTAGTTCTGTCCGGAGCACTTGCCGGTCTTGATGTTGAAGTTGCCGCAGTTCACCGGGGTCTCCCAGTGGGCGAGGATGTCCTTCGAGCCCGGCAGGTAGTCGGACCAGGCGTCACCGATGACGGTGTCCGGGGTCTGCCAGACGGTCGAGAACTGGCCGTCGTCCTGGATCTCGCCGATCAGCACCGGCTTCGACAGGTGGTGGTTCGGGTGCATCACCGCGATGCCACCGGTCAGGTTCGGATAGGTCATCCCGATCATCGCCTTCTCGACCGCGTCGGTGTCGGTGGTACCGGCCTTCTCGACCGCCTTCACCCACATGTTGAAGCCGATGTAGTGCGCCTCCATCGGGTCGTTGGTGACGCGCTTGGTGTCACCGATGAAGGCGTGCCACTTCTCGATGAAGGCGTCGTTCTCGGCCGCGTCGACGCTCATGAAGTAGTTCCACGCAGCGAGGTGGCCGACCAGCGGCTTGGTGTCGATGCCGGAGAGCTCCTCCTCGCCGACCGAGAAAGCGACCACCGGGATGTCGTCGGCGTCGATACCCTGGTTGCCGAGCTCCTTGTAGAACGGCACGTTGGCGTCACCGTTGATGGTCGAGACCACCGCGGTCTTCTTGCCGGCCGAGCCGAACTTCTTGATCTCGGCAACGATGCTCTGCCAGTCGGAGTGACCGAACGGCGTGTAGTTGATCATGATGTCCGCGTCGGCCACGCCGCTGTCCTTGAGGTAGGCCTCGAGGATCTTGTTGGTGGTGCGCGGGTAGACGTAGTCGGTCCCGGCCAGCACCCAGCGCTCGACGCCGAGATCGTTCATCAGGTAGTCGACGGCCGGCATCGCCTGCTGGTTGGGCGCGGCACCGGTGTAGAAGACGTTCTTCGACGACTCCTCACCCTCGTACTGCACCGGGTAGAAGAGCAGGCTGTTGAGCTCCTCGAACACCGGCAGCACCGATTTGCGCGATACCGAGGTCCAGCAGCCGAAGGTCGCGGAGACCTTCTCCTTCTCGATCAGTTCGCGTGCCTTCTCGGCGAACAACGGCCAGTTCGAGGCCGGGTCGACGACCACCGGCTCGAGCTGTTTGCCGAGCAGGCCACCCTTCTTGTTCTGCTCGTCGATGAGCATCAGCATGGTGTCCTTCAGCGTGGTCTCGCTGATGGCCATGGTCCCGGAGAGGGAGTGGAGGATGCCGACCTTGATGGTCTCGGCGGCGCTGGCGGCGGTGCCAAGGGTCAGGGCCACGGCGGCGGTGATGCCACGGAGCCACTGTTTGCGGTGTGCAGGTTTGGACATTGAGGTCTCCTGTCGTTGAACTGCGACGGTCTGTTCCCCGGCGGGTGGGTGCCGGGAATCCTTGGCCGGGAGCGCCTATCGGACGACGTTCCCGGGCCTGTCTGCTGCAACGCAAAAGACGGGCCAATTTAGAAAGACCCACGAAGTCAGTCGGTTATGTTTTGCGGTAGGGAAGCGTGCACGCGGGAGGGCGAAAGGATGCTCCGTTACGGTGCGTGTGTGCACTGCAACAAGGCAGGGGCGGGGTGCTCAGGGCAGGTTCTGTTGGGTTGGTCGTGCCGGGTGATCGCCTGCGAGATGACTCTCACACAGTGGATCGGCCGGTGATCGATAGCCATGACCTCGAGTTTGGCGCCGACGTCAGGCAGCCAGACGGGCACAATCGGAGGCGTAGTACAGGCTTATTGAAGCGAGTTGTTGTCGTCAGTGACCTGTTTCTGTATCGAGGCAAGGTATTCGTCCAGCTCTTCGAGACTGGCGAAAACGTGCATGTTGCTGACCGCGGTGATGACTTCGAACACCTTGCGCACTTGCGGTTGCAGATGAACCATTAGCAGTTGCCCATCTCGGCCTGTCAGCTCTTTCTTGAGCTTGAATATCACGCGTAATCCTGCGCTGCTGATGAATTTAAGCTCCTGCATTTCAAGAATGACCGTGCGGATTTCCATGTCGATGGATGCGTCGATTGCGAGCTGCAGATCCGGCGCGGTATTGGAATCGAGCGCGCCGGAAAGAGAAATGCGTTTGGAATGTTGCTTGCTCGGAGTGATCTCTAATTCGAGTGCCATGGTGTTTCTCCTCGGTGACAGGGCGATGGCCGTCATCGCTTCTCGGCGTGCTTTACGAGTCGCACGGTGTTGAGAGCGTTCTCATAGCTGTAGTGCTGCTCATCGGTCATGGACTGGATCAGGGTCAGGCCCATGCCGCCCTGGCTCAGGTCGGCGCCAGGTTTGATAACGGCCAGCTTTGCAAAAGGGTTGTAGGGTGGGGCCGAATCGGAGATCACGAGACTGACCGTGCTCCCGTCGGTCTGCAACTCCATGCGTACCGTGCCATCTGGATTGCCTCCGTATCCATGCATCACGATGTTGGTAAAAATCTCTTCTGCGGCGGTTTTCAGATCGTCGACCGACTCGTCGCTGACGATGCCTGCGAACATCGGATGACTCAGGGATTTCTCGAGAAATTCATAGATCCTGTCGCATTCATCATAGCGAGTCTTGAGGGAGATGGAGATGCTCATCCTGGCGTCAGCCACCAGCCCTGAGCACCAGCAAGGTGATGTCGTCAGACTGTTCGGCAGCCCCTACAAAGTCAGCCACATCCGCAAGAATCGACTCTCCGAGGTCTGTCGCCGTGGCATTCGAGTTTTTTCGTATGCACTCGAAAAGTCGCCGCTCACCATACTGTGCACTTGATTGATCCATCGCTTCGCTGATGCCGTCGGTGAACATCACCAGGCGTGCGTTCTCGTCGATTTGCCATTCTGTGAAACCGAATTCGAGGCCTTCCATCAGGCCCAGCGCGGCAGCAGCGGGCAGTTCCAGTTCGGCATGGTCTTGTTGATTCGCCATGAGCGGATTCATATGCCCGGCATTCGCGATCGCCAGTCGTTTTTCGCCAGGAATGAAATAACCGCACAGTGCCGTGACGAACATGCATTCTTCGTTGCCATCACACAGGTGTGCGTTCATGGTGGTGAAGATCTCGCCTGGATTCAGGCGACTATTCAGCGCGCTGTTGTAGAGCGCGATGGTTCTCGCCATGAAAAGCGCGGCGGGTACACCCTTGTCGGAGACATCACCGATCAGGAAGTGAATCCGGTCGTCGTCCGGCTGAAATGAATAGAGGTCGCCACCAACCGAGCGTGCGGGATGAAGGTAGGCATACAGCTGATAGTCGGTCTTCTCCAGACTGAGGCGTCCCTTGCCGGGGACCATGGACATCTGGATGCCCTTGGCGAACTCGATTTCGCTCTCGAGCTTCTGCTGTTGCCTCTTGATGCGATGGTTGGCCTCCTTGAGGCGCTCTTCGCTTCGGTCACTGATGCGCACCAGGCGGTCGCTGGTTTTCAGCAGTTTTCGGTAGTGCTCGAGCAGTTCTGAATAGGCGTTTGGACACAGTCCGCTGACGGAGCTTGCACCGAGTAGCGATTCCGCATCGGTCAGGACTTCACGCTCTTTCCTGAAGGCATCGAATGGGCTCATCACGGGTTGCATTCTGCATGAACCATGGCATGCCCCAGCGCACGCATGTTCACTCCGACGTCGCGTTCAGGTACTCGCCTATGTCGACCGCATCGAGTTGTTCGGGCTTCAGATAGCGCTCGGCATAGGAACGGTAGACCCCACTGTTCAGGAACAGGTCGAACAGTTCGCCGTCGATGTGTTCATCCTTGCGCATGAAGTTCATGATGCGAATCGCCTCGCTGAGCGTCTTGGGCGTCTTGTACGGACGATCCGAAGCGGTCAGGGCCTCGAAGATGTCGGCGACGGCGAGGATGCGTGCCTGTATGGACATCTGCGCCTTGTTGAGCCGGCGTGGGTAGCCGGAGCCATTCATCGTCTCGTGATGGCCGCCGGCGAATTCGGGTATCCGGGCCATGTGCTTGGGGAAGGGGAGTTGCTC
>Ga0181594_10004638_pt1 | contig 12170 bp, 8 predicted proteins | sample 071ome_18_FD_145603 | JGI IMG/M metagenome (GOLD analysis project Ga0181594, IMG submission 145603) | Coastal salt marsh microbial communities from the Groves Creek Marsh, Skidaway Island, Georgia - 071413BT metaG (spades assembly) | ecosystem: Environmental > Aquatic > Marine > Intertidal zone... | reverse complement strand
CATGTGCTCGCAGTGGAGCGGTATCTACCGCTTCGGTCATCATTTTTCCTCAGGTTGTAACTGGAATCGCGCGTCAGTCCGCCGATGGAAAGCGCGTGGACTTCAAGCTGTCTTTTATGCGCGCTAAGTGAGGCAATATGCTCTCCCCCCGACGCAAGGTCATGCCGGTCGCCAAAACGTCCAACACCGCGAGCTGCACGATCCGCGACGTCATGGGCAGATACTCTTCCGTATTTTCTGCCACGCTGAGCTCGATGCTGAGGTGACTTGCCTCCGCCAGCGGAGATCCTGCTGCCGTCATTGACACCACAGTAGCCTCCGTCGTGCGGGCCAGTTCTGCTGTCTCTACCAAGATCTCAGTGCGTCCCGTATGAGAGATAAAGAAAAATACGTCGCCAACGCCGCCGCCAGCCGCGAGCATGCGATGCACCAACGGGTCCGTGCAGGTCGTCACCGGCACTTTGAAGCGAAAAAATTTATGCTCGGCGTCCTGGGCCACCGCTGCAGACGTGCCCAAACCCAGAAAATAGATGTGTCTCGCCTGCGCGAGATAGTCGACGGCTCGCTCAATCGCCTCGAGTGGCAACTGGTCCCGGGCGAGAATCAAAGCAGTAATGGTGTTATCGAAAAGCTTCCTAGGATAGGTCTCTATGCCATCGCCCATTTCAACGGCCCGGCTGATGTAGCGCACCCCAGAAACGAGTGATCGCGCCAGTTTTAGCTTGAAATCCGGGAAGCCCGTTGCACCAAATCGCTTGCAAAAGCGGTTTACGCTGGGCTCACTGACATTAGCTGCTGCAGCGAGCACCGCGATGCTTGAACGAGTCGCCGCCTCCGGGTCTTCCAGAATCGCGTTGGCGACCTTGGTTTCAGATTTGTTCAAATCGGGCAAAGCCGCATTGACCTCTGAGAGGAGATTCGGTTCCTGATTCATAACTTAAGACGACTTAACCGCCCCTTCTCGATGGCCTAAATGAGGAGTTCCTAGTCACGATGCGATCTGAGCCAGCTCATCCTGACGTCTCCGAAGTTTATCGCGTCGTTATGTAATAAAACACAAATAAAGTCCGTCTTATCGTATTTTCGTGGTGATTTACGTAATAAAACAACAATATTGGCTCCAGGAAGGGCGGGTCCGACAGGGTCGGAGCGATGCCCACCGTCGCGGACCTCACTCATAGGGGAGCTGACAAAATGATCAACGTAGCAATCAACGGATACGGACGGATTGGTCGCAACATATTGCGGGCTTTGTACGAGCGCCCCAATCTTCAAGAGAAAATGCGGGTTATAGCGATCAACGATCTGGGCTCTGCCCAGATGAACGCGCACCTCACGCAGTTTGACACCACTCATGGCAGATTCAACTTGCCCGTTTCTGTCGACGAGCAGGATTTGATCATCGGTTCAGATCGTATACGCATGCTGTCTGAGCGAGACCCAACACAGCTCCCGTGGGCAGCACTCTCGGTGGACATCGTGTTTGAGTGCACCGGGCTCTTCACAGATCGAGAGTCAGCTCGACAACACCTCACCGCTGGCGCCAAACGCGTTCTCGTATCCGCGCCAGGAAAAAGTCTGGATGCGACGGTGGTGTATGGCATTAATCATGACACACTGACGGATGCGGATGTTCTGGTCTCGAATGCGTCCTGCACCACCAACTGCCTCGCCCCCATCGCAAAACCGCTACATGATTGTGTCGGTATCGAGCAAGGATTGATGACAACCATCCATGCTTACACCAACGACCAGAATCTCTCAGATGTCGCGCACAGTGATCCCTACCGAGCCCGCGCAGCAGCACACAGTATGATCCCCACAAAAACGGGAGCCGCTGCGGCGATCGGTCTGGTTATGCCCGAGCTACAAGGGCGACTCGATGGACTGGCGGTGCGCGTTCCCACACTGAACGTATCTCTAGTGGACCTGACTTTCACAGCATCACGCAGCACATCGGTTGAGGAGATCAACGCCGTTATGCTCAGGGCCTGTGAGACAGATAGCAGCGGCGTATTGGGTTACAACACCCAGCCATTGGTCTCCATTGACTTCAATCACAACAGCTTTTCGAGCAACTTTGACGCCAATCACACCCGAGTGCAGGGCAAGCTGGTAAAAGTATTGGCCTGGTATGACAACGAGTGGGGGTTTTCAAATCGCATGCTCGATACCGGCATTGCCATCGCCTCGACCTTTGCGAAACAGAATTTGGGAGTCGCTGCCTAGGCAGACCCATTCCAGTGAGTACTTTGGGGGCACTGCCCCCTTTTTTTCGCCTGCGAGCCGGACAATCAGAAAGGGGGGCAGCAGCTCGTTAGGGCGCCCACCAGCAATCGAATCCCGACGGACCCCAAAACGCTGAAATGGGATGGCGCATCTCATCGCCGCTTTCTATTGCTCCCTCAAGTACGACTTTCTTATTGTGACCCACTATATGAATCACCCCATGAGCGGTCATCTGCAGCCGCCGTTTGGACATGGATACTCTCTGGTGCGGTGCTGTGCGGGGCCGAGTTATCAGAGCACCTGCATCCGTCGTTAAACCATCCTTTAGCTCAGATGCGCAAGGGAAAAGCGAAGCCGTATGCGCATCTTCACCCATGCCGAGTAGCACCAGGTCAAATCGCGGCACAGAACGCAGCAAAGTGGATAAACCCGCTATGTTGGCAAGTTCATCGTCTGGCGTGGGCAGTAAAGACAAGAATTGAGCTTGCTCTGCCTTGCCGGAAAGCAGCGTTTCACGCACCAAACGCTCATTGCTATCTTTGTCATCAGCCGGCACCCAACGCTCGTCCGCCAGCATCACTACAACCCGACGCCAGTCGAGATCAGCATCCGCCAGAAGTGAAAATAGATGTGCGGGAGTGCTGCCGCCCGATACGACCAGGTGTGCGGTGCCCTGCGCGCTGATGCCTTGCTTCAGGACCGATATCACGTGCTCGGCCAGCGCTTGATCTAGCCTCGCTCGATCGTCGAAGGCATACCACTCAGACATTCCAGCTCCGGCCATCCCGGTCAATCAACAACTCGGATTTGCTCGGGCCCCAACTGCCCGCCTGATAGGTATTCACTTTTACACCACACTCTTCGCAGGCGGCGATCAGTTGATCACACCAGCGCCAGCTCTCCTCGATTTCTTCGCGGCCCACAAACAAAGACGGATCGCCGTTAATTGCATCAAGGAATAGACGCTCGTATGCATCTGGGATTCGATCGATCTCGCCGTCCTCCCGGAAATCAAAATTCAGCGTATGAGTCTGCAATGACAGTTTGTCGCGCAGACTGTGGCGCTTTGAGACCATGGTCATTTCGATGCCCTCATTGGGCTGGAGGCGAATAATCAATCGATTCGGCTCGGCGGACTCGCCCTCTCCAAAAATGTGGTGAGGTAATGCCTTGTATTGGATGATGATCTCGGTGACCTTGTCTGGCATGCGTTTGCCGGTCCGGAGATAAAAAGGCACACCGGACCATCGCCAGTTGTCGACATGCGCTTTGATCGCTACGAAAGTTTCGGTGTCGCTACCCTGAGTGTCGCATCCGTCCTCGTCGAAATATCCGGGTACCGACTGACCATCTATGACACCCTGGGTGTACTGCCCGCGAACCACGTGATCCTTGACGCCCGAGACGTCAATCGGCCGCAGCGCTTTCACAATTTTGACCTTCTCATCGCGAATACTCTCGGCCTCGAGAGAATTGGGGGGCTCCATCGCCACGAGACACAAGAGCTGCATGAGATGGTTCTGCACCATATCGCGCAACTGCCCCACTCCGTCGTAGTAAGCCCAGCGCCCCTCAATACCCACCTTTTCAGCAACCGTGATCTGAACGTGATCAATACAGCTCTGGTCCCACTGCGAGTTAATAAATCGATTCGCAAATCGCAGCACTAACAGGTTTTGAACCGTCTCTTTGCCAAGGTAGTGGTCAATACGATAGATATCCGCCTCGTCAAAGAATCTCGCGAGGGTCTCGTTAACCTCGCGGGAAGTATTGAGGCTCTCTCCTATCGGCTTCTCAAGCACAATGCGACTCGGACCAGAGAGGCAACTGCCTGCGTTCAATTGCTCGCAGATCGGAGCGAATAAAGAGGGCGGAGTGGCGAGGTAGAAAAGACTGGTGCGGGATTCACTGAGTGACTCCTGCAATCCCTTAAATGCATCAGGTTTGGAGAAGTCAGCTGACAGATAGGTCAGTCGCCTGATGAACTGCTGCCATGCCGTGTCACTGATCTCAAGGCGCTTGGTTTGGAACATCCTCTCCCGCAGCTCGTCATGGAAACCGCCATCAGTCTGCTCTTGGCGAGCGACTGCGACGATGCGGAGGTCATCCGGCAACAAACCCGCCGCATCAAGCTGAAACAAGGCGGGGAAGAGTTTTCTGGCTGATAAATCACCTGTCGCGCCAAAAATAATCAGGTCTACGCCGCTCACAACAACTCCCCCCGGGTAATTTGAGTCACACTCGCTACACTATCTGCTGCTATCTGGCGGAGCGCTTCCCATCGCTGCTCGAGGAGCAGTTGCTGAGGCGTCAGCCAAGAGCCCCCAACGGCAGCCACATTTTTAAGCTGCAGGTAACTCGCAACGTTACCCAGCGTTATCCCTCCGGTGGGCATGAAACTGTTCTCGGGAAAAGGCCCTGACAGGGCGCGCAATGTGGGTACCCCGCCCGCGGCCTCCGCCGGGAAAAACTTGAGCGTGTGATAGCCGTAGTCCATCGCCATCAACACCTCCGACCCGGTCACCGCGCCCGGTAAAAATGGCAGGTCAAACCTCGACGCGGCCTGAAAAAGGCTGTCTGTCGCGCCCGGCGAGACAATAAAATCGGCGCCAGATTCGGCCGCCTTGTCATAGGCATCGTCAGAGCAAACAGTCCCAGCGCCAATCACCGCATCGGGGAAAGCCGATTTCATTTCGGTAATCGCGTCACAGCCTACCGGCGTACGTAGCGTGACCTCGATTGCAGCAATCCCGCCACCGAGCAAGGCCTCAGCCACAGGCACAGCATGATCCAGTCGATCAATCACCACCACCGGGATAAGAGGACAGGTGAGTTCGGAGAGAAAACGCCTAGCGTCCATCGTCATGCTCTTCCTGACAGATCAGCGCCGCGCCCAACAGACCAGGGTCTGGATGGGTCACTACATAGGTGGCAATGTCGCCGTTAAAATCGGCGAACCGACCTTTGGCAAGAAAGCGTGCGCGGAAGTCACTTTTCCTCAACAAATCGATATAACGTGGCGCAATGCCTCCGGCCAAATAAACACCGCCGCGGGCGCCTAGTGTCAACGCAAGATTCCCTGCTGCTGAACCCAGTACAGAAAAAAAAGTATTCATCGTTTCCGCAGCGAGGTTGTCGTTGCCCTGTTGAGCGGCACCGCCGACTGCTTCCGGGCTATGGTGCATAGCAGTCTGATCTCGGATATCGGCCAACGACCGGTAAATGTTCATGATGCCGGCGCCGCACAACAAACGTTCGATGGAGACGCGACCAAACTGTGCGCGCAGACGGCTGAGGATTTTCGCTTCAATATCAGTGATTGGCGCAAAATCAACGTGGCCGCCCTCGCCGGGTAACACGATGGGACTGCCATCGCGCTCGAACACAAGACTCGCGACGCCCGTACCCGTGCCTGGCCCAATGGCCACCATTGGTCTATTGGCAATTGCTTCGCCGCCACCAATTGCTTCGAGATGCTCAGATGTGAGCGCAGGTAACGATCGAGCCACAGCAGCGAAATCGTTCACGATACTAATTCGCTCACAGCCCAAGCGCGCAGCCACACTGCCTGCAGTGAAACGCCACGCATTATTGGTAAAGCTGATTTCACGCTGCTCGGGGATCGCCGCCACCGCCAGACAGACTCTCTCAAGAACGGTGTTCTGACTTTTCAACTCCTGCCTGTCATCCTCCAACTGGTTCAGGACTTCATCAAATGACGGGAAGTCCTCGACGGCGTAATTTGCGATCGGCTGCGGGTTGGAACAGTTTGAATCAGCGTAAGCAAATCGTGCATTGGTGCCACCGATATCTGCTACGAGATAAAGCGATTGCTGCGTTGCAGAGGATTCAGCTGGCACAGTGCTCAAAAGCGGCTCGAGTGACGTCCGCCTCCGTTGTGTGGTCAACCGTAGCCGCCGCAAATAGCGTGCAACCACCCGATTCGGCATCGGTCACAACCTCGCGACTGAAGCCGAACAGGCCGCGGCCGACCGTGGTATCAACTTCGGGGGGCTCGGCCTGCGGCCTGCTCGCCAAGGTGCCCTCATCAAGCGCGACCGACAGCTCTCCCGAGGTGGCGTTGAGCGTGATCATATCGCCGGTCTCAATGCGTCCGATGGGGCCGCCTTTTACGGCCTCGGGCGTAACATGAATCGCCGCTGGCACCTTGCCCGAGGCGCCACTCAAGCGGCCATCGGTCACCAGCGCCACAGCGTGCCCACGATCCTGCAAGACGCCCAACGTAGGCATCAACTGATGAAGCTCTGGCATACCATTGGCACTGGGCCCTTGAAACCGTGCCACAACGACACAGTCCCGATCGAGCTCACCCCGTTCAAACAGCCCTTTCAGTTCATGCTGGTCGGAGATCACCACGGCTGGCGCGGTGATGCTATGACGCTCCGGCGCCACTGCGGAGGTCTTGATCAAACTTCGGCCCAGGTTGCCGTCCAGTAAACGGATGCCACCCTCAGGCGCAAAGGCACTGTCAGCAGGGCGGATGACGTCGGTATCTAGACTCTTTCGAGGGGCTCCCCGCCACTGCAAGCCGTCCTGCTCGAGGAAAGGTTCAATGCAGGCCGTCTCGAGGGTCCCACCGAAGCACACACTCGCGTCGCCGTGCATCAGCCCCGCCTCAATCAACTGACCAAACAGGAGCCCAGTGCCGCCGGCCGCCTGAAAATGGTTGATATCGGCACTGCCATTGGGATAAATCTTTGCCAAGAGCGGCGTGACCTTAGACAGCGCGTCGAAATCCGACCATGTGAGGATCAAACCTGCCGCGCGCGCCATCGCTACCAGATGAATACAGAGATTGGTGGAACCGCCGGATGCCAGCAGCGCAACAATCGCGTTAACAAAGCTGCGCTCATCAATTACGTCAGCGAGCGGCAGCGGCTGACGCGACGTTCGCGCTATTTTGGCAACGTGCTCTGCCGCCGCTAAAGTCAAGGCATCACGCAGAGGCGTGTCCGGATTGACAAACGAACTCCCCGGCATTTGAAGACCCATTGCTTCGAGAACCATTTGGTTCGAGTTGGCGGTGCCATAAAAAGTACAGGTGCCCTGGCTGTGGTAAGAGGCCATTTCCGCTTCCAACAACGCCGCGCGATCCACTTTTCCTTCGGCGAAGAGCTGTCGCACACGCACCTTCTCTTTATTTGAGAGACCCGATGTCATCGGTCCTGCGGGCACAAACAGAGTAGGCAGGTGTCCAAACTGCAAAGCGGCCATCAACAATCCGGGCACGATCTTGTCGCAGATCCCCAGCATTAATACCGCGTCAAACATTTGATGAGACAAAGCGACTGCCGTGGCCTGCGCGATCACATCGCGACTGAACAGGCTGAGTTCCATTCCGGATTGGCCCTGGGTGACGCCGTCACACATCGCAGGCACGCCACCTGCCACCTGCGCAGTGCACCCTAGCGCGGTCAAGGCCTCTTTGATCTGCCTCGGGTAGTCGGCGTAGGGCGCATGGGCAGACAACATATCGTTGTAAGCAGTGACGATGCCCACATTGGCGCTATCCATCATTTTGATGGTGGCTTTGTCGTCACTGGCACAAGACGCCACGCCGTGGGCCAGATTGCCGCAACTCAGCTGGCTTCGATGCACAGGCTGGGAAATCATCTTGTCGATGTCACGCCGGTACTCGTCCCGCAGTGCTCTGCTGCGGGCGGCGATCGCTTCTGTGATGCGAGTGACTTCGGGATTCATGGTGTAAGTGTGGGTCGCAATATGTAATAAAGCAACATTATTGATCGGTATATAACGTTTTTGGCTCTATTTTTGTAATTAAATTACTGTTTAACCGGTTACCACCAGACGGTGTAAAAGAAAATCAGAATGAGGGTCACGACCACGGCACTGATATTGAACCCTTGGGTGGTACTGAAGCTGACCCCAGCTGGGTCGACAAAGCCCTCCTGAGGTCGAGGGCGCAGCAAAGACCACAATACGCCGGCGGCGACGCACAAGATAAACACCAGCCCTACGCGATCCATAAATGGTAGATCCGGCCAATAGAGTTTTAGTAGCAATGACAGCACCGCGGAGCCCACCGCTGACAGCAACGCTGCAGTGGCCGTTGTGCGCGACCAGAAGAGACCCAACATGAAGATCGCGACGATACCCGGCGTAAAGAAACCGGTAAATTCCTGAATGTATTGAAACGCCTGCTCAAAATTGCCCAGCAACGGCTTGGCGGCAATCATGGCAATACCCATTGCAACTATGGCCACAAGCCGGCCAACAGTGACAGATTTCGCCCCACCGTCACTATCGATCCCCAATGACGGGGCCACGTCTACCGTGAAGATCGTCGAGATACTGTTACACATTGACGCTAGCGACGAGACGATCGCCGCCAGTAGGGCTGCAAACACCAATCCTTTGATGCCAATTGGCAACAAATTCATCGCCGAGGGATACGCTTTGTCGGGCGCAGATAGATCGGGGCTCAACACAAACATGGCAATACCCGGCAACACAACAATCACGGGCATAAGGAGCTTGAGGAAAGCGGCAAACGCAATCCCTTTCTGGGCCTCGTCAACGCTCTTGGCGGCGAGAGCTCTCTGAATGATGTATTGATTGAATCCCCAATAAGAGATGTTCATCACCCACATGCCCCCGAGCAAGACCGATAAACCAGGCAGGCTCATGTAATGAGGGTGGCCCTCGTTGAGAATCATGTGAAACTTATCCGGGGCCTGATCGGTCAACGCACCAAATCCCGCCACAACACCCGCACCATCGCCAATCTGATCGAGCAGGATCCAGGAAATCATCAGCCCACCCATCACTAACAAGATCACCTGAATAATGTCGGTGAGTGCTACCGCACGTAGACCGCCGTATAGCGAATACGCCACGGCAAAAACGCCGAGCGCGATAAGCCCAAAGGTCAGGTCGACCCCTGCCACCGTATTGATGGCCAATGCCCCAAGCCACAGAATGGAGGTGAGATTCACAAAGGTGTAGACACCCAGCCAAAATAAAGCCATCACCGTTCTGACGCGGCTGTCGTACCGCTGTTCCAGAAACTGCGGCATGGTGTAGATGCCAGTCTTGAGGAAAATAGGCAGGAGAAACTTACCCACCAAGAGCAGGGTAAACGCTGCCATCCACTCGTAAGAGGCAATAGCCAAACCGATCGCATAACCCGACCCAGACATGCCGATAATCTGCTCGGCAGAGATATTCGCTGCAATGAGCGACGCGCCAATGGCCCACCACGGCAGCGCCTTACCCGCTAGAAAATAATCCTGCGCGTTTTTCTCTTGCCCGGACGGCTCTCTGGACACCCATTGTGCGAGGACAAAAAGACCGACGGCGTAGACGGCGACGATCATTACATCGACTGTCGATAACATGACTTCACTCCGGTAAGGCCTCGATGGCCATTCTTATCGTTTATGCACCGCTTTGGCTTAAATTCCCCAGGACGGGAGGGACATCAGCTATCCGCAAGTAGTTCGCTACAACTCATGACTTCACCGCTGGTCGGTCTCTCTGCAAGCGCCACATCAGAGATCTCGAGTGAGAGTTCCCCGGTTGTGGCCAGTAGAAAAGGTGTATCCACCTTCGACGAATCCACTCCCAGCTGCGCAAAACACTTCATGGGAAAGCTTAAGCGTTGCCAGTCATTGCCATCAGTCCCTTTCAGAAATTGCGTGATATCCATCTCGCCCGAGCAAGGATAGCCGCAGTCCATTCGCAACTTGACCGGCTGCGTCGGGCTTTTTAACAGCCGCACATCAAAGGACAGCGCGCCGTCCGCCATCTCCAAGGCGCGCATATTCACTGGGTCTTCAAATTGGTAATAGAATTGGCTGAGATGTTGACCGTTGCCAGTAAACTCAATCCGACGAGCGTCCTCCTGTACTCTGCGATCCACCACAGTCAGACTGAGCTCCCCGCGGCCAGAGGTTGCACCTGCGGCGCCAACTTCAACCGTCCAGTCAAAATCATCGCCTAGATAAACACCCCAAGGATCCGGAATGCCCCGATCAAACACCCAGGTTTCCAACGTTTTGATCTGGCCAACCGGCTCTTCAGGCAAGGCTGTCCACGCCACTTTTCGACCCGTGGTCAGGCCAAACCCTGCGGGGAACGCGTGGTCGGCGACAGCAAGCTCGTGATCCTCCGGGTTCAAGTCCTGAGCAGGCCATGGCATGGGAAGCACGCCCTCAAACTCATACGCGACGCTGCCATCCTTTGCGGCCATCAACACGTCTGACACGGCCGCACCCTCTGAACCGGGTAACCACCCGATGACGAAGGCCTCAGAGGCGTTCATCTCCGCGTTAATCCAAAGCGGACGCCCTGTCAGAAATACCGTCACAACAGGAATGCCCCGCTCCCGGATCGCCTCGATCAACTCCAGATCTCTGGATCTACCCTGCTGCCACGCAAGCGTATCGATATCTCCCTGCCCCTCAGCATAGGGGGGTTCAGACATGACCATAATGACAGCATCCGGCAATGGGCCAGTGCCCTCTGGGTCGTATAGCGATACCTGTCCGCCCGCCGCTTCAGCGTGGCCCATCAAGCCATCCAGAATGGACGTGGCGCCGGGGAAATCCGAATTAACATTGCCGGTGCCCTGCCAACTGATCGTCCATCCACCGGACTGCAAACCAATATCGTCGGCGCCCGCACCGGCCACCGCGTAGCGGCCGGAAGGGTCCAATGGCAACAAGCCTATTTCATCTTTCATGAGCACCAAGGATCGACGCACCGCCTCGCGGGCGAGTTGCCGATGCGGCACTGATCCTATTGTTTGCGCATACTCTCTGCCCCATTCCGACGGCACACCTCGCTCCATCAGGCCGGACTCAAATTTCACTCTCAGGATACGACGCACCGCCTCATCAATCCGAGACTCGGAAATAGCGCCCGACTCAACTTGCCGCAACATGTTCTGGAGCAAGGACAGCCAATCCTTTGGCACCATCACCATATCGATACCCGCATTGATGGCCTGTGCACAGTCATCGGGCTGGCACCCTTTCACCTGGCCAATGCCGTTCCAGTCGCTAACGACAAACCCCTTAAAACCCAACTCCTCTCGCAAGACATCTGTCAGCAGTTGACTGTTACCGTGGATTTTGTCGCCGTTCCAGCTGTTAAATGAGGCCATCACGGTCATCACGCCTGCCTCAATGGCGGAGTAATAGCCCTGTCCATGAATCGACAAAAGAGCCTGCTTACTCATCCGGGTATCACCCTGATCGATACCACTGTGAGTGCCACCGTCGCCTATAAAATGCTTCGCTGTGGCGACAATACCCGTGCGCTGCATGGCCTCAACCACGCCACCTGCAAATTCCTTGACCAAAATAGGATCAGAACCGTAGGACTCGTAGGTACGTCCCCACCGAGGATCCAGAGCAACCGCCAATGTGGGAGCGAAGATCCAGTCGATACCTGTGGCACGCACCTCCTTGGCAGTCGCTTCAGCGATCGCAGCGGTCAGCTCCGGATCACCAACTGCGCCCAGCGCGATGTTGTGAGGAAAAATGGTGGCGCCAATGACATTGTTATGGCCATGGACGGCATCGGTACCCCATATGACAGGGATGCCCGCGTTGCCTTGTGAAGTATCGATTGAGGCGCTGTAGTAGGTGTCTGCGAGGTCCAGCCAATCCTGCACTGATGAATATTTGTTTTGATCGGGAAAAGAACCGCCGCCGTTCAACACACTACCCAAACCATATTGACGCATATCATCAGGCGTGACGTGCTTAATCTCTCCCTGAATCATCTGGGCGACTTTTTGCTCAAGGGTCAACGTGGCCATCAGTGCTTCAACCCGAGAATCCACGCTATCCTGAGAATGCGCTTTCCCCAAGGCCCAAAAAGCCAACATCACGGCTATGGTTGCCCCGGCAGCCCGCAGATTTCCTGATTTCAAACTCATTACAGCACCAGCA
>Ga0181594_10004635_pt1 | contig 12172 bp, 10 predicted proteins | sample 071ome_18_FD_145603 | JGI IMG/M metagenome (GOLD analysis project Ga0181594, IMG submission 145603) | Coastal salt marsh microbial communities from the Groves Creek Marsh, Skidaway Island, Georgia - 071413BT metaG (spades assembly) | ecosystem: Environmental > Aquatic > Marine > Intertidal zone... | reverse complement strand
CAGGGCGACCTGCACGTCGAGGGCGCGCAGGGTCAGGAAATCGGCATCGCCGCCCGCGGTGGAGAGCCGTACGTAGGCTGCCGAGACGCGCGGCGTCGGCAGGACCGAGAGCGACAGATCGCCGTTCATCGCCAACGTACGCCCGGTGGCCCGTTCGATCGGTTCGGCGATCTCTTTTTTGTATTTGTTCCAGTCGATGAAACTGGGCGCGATCAGCGCCACCGCGACGAGGAGGACGATCAAACCCGCAAGGATCAAGAGAACGCGCTTCACTAATCGAACTCCAAAAAAAAAAGACCGAGGGGCGGCCCCCCGCTGTCGGTAGGACGTCATCGCGGGAAGCGTATAGTGCCCGATCCCGCATGTAATTCCGACCCAATCGCCGTGCGACCGAGACACGGCGAGATGTGGTGGCTAGAATGCCCGGCGTCTAGGCTGCTTTATTTTTTGATAGCGGGGATTCTTGATGAAAGCCTCTGATTTATTCGTTCAATGCCTCGAAAACGAGGGCGTGACCCACATTTTTGGGGTGCCCGGCGAGGAAAACGCCGACGTCATGATCTCGCTGTTGGATAGCAAGATCGAGTTCGTTCTTTGCCGCCACGAACAGGCCGCCGCGTTTATGGCCGACACCTACGGCCGGCTGACCGGCAAAGCCGGGGTATGCCTCGGCACGCTCGGGCCCGGCGCGACCAACCTGGTGACCGGCGTGGCCGACGCCAATATGGATCGCGCGCCGCTCATCGCCATCATCGGGCAGGCATCGACCCGGCGGCTGCATAAAGAGAGCCACCAGAACATGGATTCGATCGCCATGTTCGCGCCAATTACCAAATGGGCGCAGTCGATCACCAGCCCGCACAATATTCCGGAAGTGGTGCGCAAGGCCTTCAAGATTGCCGAGTCGGAAAAACCCGGCGCGTGCGTCATCGAGCTGCCCGAGAACCTGGCCGAGGAAGATACCAACCAGATGCCGATGGATCGGCACAAGACCCGCCGGGCCGCCGCCGATCACAAAGCGATCAAACAAGCCATCGATTTGATCGTCGACGCCAAGAACCCGCTGATCCTGGCGGGCAACGGCGCGGTGCGGAAGCGCGCGTCCAAACAACTCCAGCGTCTGGCCCACAAGACCGGCATCGGGGTGGTCAACACCTTCATGGGCAAAGGCGCGGTGCCGCGCACCGACCCGCATTGCTTGTTCACACTAGGTCTCCAGGGCCGCGATCACATTAACGCGGCCCTCGACGAAGCCGACGTGATCATCGCCGTGGGCTACGACCTCGTGGAGTACTCGCCGGAACATTGGAACAAGACCGGCGGCAAGACGATCATCCATGTCGACTTTTTCCCGGCGGAGGTGGATCAATCTTATCCGGTGACGGTCGACATCGTCTCCGACGTGGCCGACGCGCTGTGGCAAATGAACGAGATGATCAACCAGCGCTTCGAGAGCAAGTTGCCGCTGTTCGACATCAACGCACGCGGCCCGCTGCGGCAAACGATCCTGGACGACTTCGCGATGGAGAAGGACGACACCTCCTTCCCGATGAAGCCGCAAAAGATATTGTGGGACGTGCGCGAGTTTCTCGGACCGGACGACATTCTGCTGTCGGATGTCGGCGCCCATAAGATGTGGATCTCGCGCTATTACCAGTGCGACGAAGCCAACACCTGTTTGATCTCGAACGGGTTTTGCACGATGGGCTTCGCCTTCCCCGGTTCGATCGGCGCCAAGATGGCCTTTCCCGATCGCAAGGTGCTGTCGATCAACGGCGATGCCGGGTTCATGATGAACGCGCAGGACATCGAAACGGCGGCCCGGATGAAGGCCAACATCGTGGCCATGATATGGCTGGATGGCGAGTACGGGCTGATCAAGTGGAAGCAGCAGAACTCGTTCGACGGCAAGCACTCGGATCTGGCGTTCAACAATCCGGACTTCGAGCTGTTCGCCAAGTCGTTTGGGGTGTGGGGCAAGACGTTGACCGCGGCGGATCAGTTGAAACCGGCGTTGGAAGAGGCCTTTGCGCAGCCGGGGCCCGCATTGATCGCGGTGCCGGTCGACTATGCGGAGAACCGCAAGATGACCAAACGTCTGGGCGAACTCGCCTTTACGATCTAGCGATCTGGGGCCCGGGCGGACCGGGAGCGCGCCATGAAGATTGTGGTGATCGGCGCCGGCGTGGTCGGCGTCGCCACGGCCTACTACCTTGCGCAAGACGGCCATACCGTGACGGTGGTGGACCGCGCGGCGGCGCCGGCATTGGGCTGCTCCTACGCCAATGCAGGCTTGGTGAACGGGTTGACGGCGTCGCCATGGTCGGCGCCAGGCATCCCCGCGACGGTGTTGCGCGACTTTTGGCGCCACGACGCGGCCTACCGCGTGCGCTTGCGCCCCGATGCGGCGGTGGCGGCGTGGCTCGTGCGCTTTTTCGGCAATTGCACCGCGACACGCACCGCCGAGATCAAGACCCACCTGCGCCGCTTGTCGGGCTATAGCCTGGCGCTGTTGCAAGAGATGCGCGCAGCGCACGACCTTCGTTACGACGCGCGCACCGACGGGTTCATCTATCTCTATCGGACCGTCAAGAGTTTCGAGATCGCCAAGACGGCGGCGATGGGCGTGGACGACCCCGCGGTGCGGCCCAAACCGCTGGCGGGCGCGGCCCTGATCGAAACCGAACCGGCGCTCGCCGATGCCCGCGTGTCGTTCGCCGGCGGCTTGCACTACGACCGCGACGAAACCGGCGATGCCCGACTGTTTACGCAAGGGGTCGCGCGCGCCGCCACCGCGGCCGGGGTCGAGTTTCAGTTCGGGACGACGGTGACGGGGATACGGGTTTCAGGGAACCGTGTGCGGGGCGTGGGTCTTGCCGTGGACGGCGCAACCGATGAACGGTCAGCCGATGCGGTGGTCCTGGCGGCGGGGGTCGAAAGCGTCGATCTCGCGGCGCCGTTTGGGCTGCGCCTACCGATCGTCCCGGTGAAGGGCTATTCCATCACGCTGGAAATGACGGACCGGGCCGCCCTTCCCCGCCACGCCGTGCAGGACGCCTTTCGTAAGGTGACGTTGACGCCGCTCGGCGGCCGGCTGCGGATCGCCGGCAAGGCCGACCTCGCCGGGCGCGACCGCACGATCGACCGGCGGCGGGCCGATACGGTGTTGGCGGCGCTGCCCGATCTGCTGCCCGGCGCAACGTGGCGCGGCGACCCCGACTACTGGTCGGGCCTGCGTCCGATGACCGCCGACAGTTTGCCCCTTCTCGGGGCGACACACGTGGACGGGCTGTGGCTCAACACCGGCCACGGCAGTTTCGGGTTCACGCTGTCGTGCGGTTCGGGGCGCGTGGTGGCGGACCTGATCGGCGGCAAGACGCCAGCGATCGATCTGACGGGGCTGGGTTTGCGGACCTAGAGCCGCAGGATCTTGCCGGGGTTCATGATGCCTTTGGGGTCCAGCGCGTGTTTGAGGGTGCGCATGACCGACAACGCGTCGCCATGTTCGGCGACCAGGAAGTCGACCTTGCCGTAACCGACGCCGTGTTCGCCGGTGCAGGTGCCCTCCATGGCCAAGGCGCGGGCGACGAGGCTGTCGTTGAGGCGGCTGGCCTCGGCGACTTCTTTGGGATCGTCGGGCATCAACACGAACGACACATGAAAATTGCCGTCACCGACGTGGCCGACGATCGGGGCCGGGAGGAACGAGGCGTCGAGCTCGGCCTTGGTCTCGACGATGCATTCGGCCAACCTGGAGATCGGCACGCAGACATCGGTCGCCCAAAACTTACTGCCTGGTCGTAACGCCGCGGCGGCATAGGCCGCGTTGTGGCGGGCGTGCCATAACTTGGCGCGGTCTTCTTCGTTGGTGGCCCAGCTGAACCCGCCGCCGCCATTGTCGCTGGCGATTTCTTGGACCATCTCGGCTTGTTCTTTGACGCCCGCTTTGGTGCCGTGGAATTCCAGCCAGAGCGTCGGTTTGACGGGATGGTCCATGTCGAAGTGCCGGTTGGTCGCCTCGATCTGCACTTCGTCGGCGAATTCGATGCGCGCCACCGGAATGCCGAGTTGGATGGTTTGAATGACGGCATCGACCGCACCTTGCACGGTGTCGAAGTGGCAACTGGCGGCCGAGATCGCCTCGGGGATGCCGTAGAGGCGGACGCTGACCTCGGTGATGACACCGAGCGTACCTTCGGAGCCGACAAAAAGACGGGTGAGGTCGTACCCGGCGGAAGACTTGCGGGCGCGGCGCGCGGTTTTGACGATGCGGCCGTCGGGCATGACCACGGTAAGGCCGAGGACGTTCTCGCGCATCGTGCCGTAGCGCACCGCGTTGGTGCCCGACGCACGCGTCGCGGTCATTCCGCCCAAGGAGGCGTCGGCGCCTGGATCGATGGGGAAGAACAAGCCGGTGTCGCGCAAATGGGCGTTGAGCTGTTTGCGGGTGACGCCGGCCTGCACCGTGCAATCCAGATCTTCGGCGTTGACCTGCAAGACCTCGTTCATCTGCATCATGTCGATCGACACGCCGCCTTGGATGGCGACGACATGGCCTTCGAGCGAGGTGCCGGCGCCGAACGGCACAATTGGCACGTCGTGCGCGGCGCAGATCTTGACGACCTCGGCGACCTCTTCGGTCGAACGCACGAAGGCGACGCCGTCGGGGTCGCGATTGGGATGGTAGGATTCGTCCTTGCCGTGATGGGCGCGGACCGACGCGGAGGTCGAGAAGCGGTCGCCGAGCAGTGCGGTCAGGGCCTCGAAGGCCGGGGCGAAATCTTCCGGCCGGGTGGTCCGATCGGGCGCATCGTGCATGGCGTACCTCTTTTGGAGAGAGGCCGAGTGTAGCGGTGCGGATCGATCTTCCGCAACGGCGGTTCACAGGGTGGGTGGCGGTGACTATGATCGCCGCGCATGGAGTTCGAAGCCCCCATCCTGGTCGCCGACGGCGGCAGGGTCCGCAAGGAATGGATCGACTACAACGGCCACATGAACGTGGCCTTTTACGTCTTGGCCTTCGATTTGGCGCTGGACGTGGTCTACGAGCGCATGGGTCTGGGCGAGCCCTACCGCGAACGCACCAACCACACGACGTTTTCGCTCGAGGGCCACACCCATTGGCTGCGCGAGATGCGCTTGGACGAGCCGATGCGCTTCACGACCCGGTTATTGGACTGGGACGCCAAACGGCTGCACTTCTATATGGAGATGTATCGCGGTCAGGAAGACTATCTGGCTTCGACCTATGAGATGGTCACCATGCACATCAATTTGGCCGAGCGCCGCTCCGCCCCCTTTCCGCAAGACCTGCAAGACGTTTTCGCCGCGGTGCACGCGTCGCAGAAAGACTTGCCGCCACCGCAATACGCCGGGACGACCATCGGGATCCGCCGCAAATGACGGCTGCCCGCCTGGTTCGCCTCGGCCTGCTGGTCATCGGGTTCGGCATCGCGTTTGGAATGGCGCCGCCGCTTGTGTCGACGGCGCATGCCAGCTGCGTGGACCCGGCGCGGCCAGGGGTGGTGTGGCGGCGCTGCGACTTTAGCGGCCGCAACCTAGTGGGCATCGACGTTAGTGGCGGCGCGCTGGCCGGGGCGCGGTTCATGCGCGGCAACCTGGCCGATGCGACCTTTAGCGGGGCGACTCTGGATCGGGCGAAATTCGTCACCGCAAACCTACAGCGCGCGGATTTCAGCGGGGCCCGCGCGGTGGGCACCGACTTCACCAAGGCCGATCTGACCGATGCCTCGTTCGAGGGGGCAGATATCCGCCGGGCGCGGTTCTTCGACGCCATCCTTCGCGGCGCGAATTTTAGCGGTGCGCGCCTGCAAGGGGCCGATCTGTTGAACGCCGACTTTTCCGGCGCGACATGGACCGACGGCGAGACCGTTTGCGCACCGGAGTCGATCGGGCAATGCAAGTAACGCCCAACGCCCAACCGGTGGACGCCTGAGCCCATGACCTCGCGCGAGATCGCCGCACTGGTCCGCGCCCGGTGGCAGAAATTCAGGCATAACGACCAAGTCAAACTGTCGATCCTGGCGCTGATTATCGGGGTCGGCGTCGGGTATGGCGCGCTGGGCTTTCGCTTGGGAATCGAGGCGATCCAGAGCCAGACCTTCGGCTTTGCGCTCCATGACGGATTTCATCTGGTGGCGCAGTTGCCCTGGTGGTTGGTGGTGGCGGTGCCCACGCTAGGCGGGCTGGCGATCGGCTTGTTCGTCTTCTACCTGATGCCCGAGCGCCGCGCGCACGGCGTGGCCGACGTCATCGAAGCCGGCGCGCGGCACGGGGGGCGCATCGATGCCGCCACCACGATCAAGGCGGCGGCGCTGTCGCTGGGCTCGCTCGGCGTCGGCGCGTCGGTCGGTCGCGAGGGGCCGGTGATCCATCTCGGCGCGGGACTTGCCTCATGGGCGGCGCAAAAGCTGCACCTGAACCCGTCATTGGCGCTGACCTTGCTGGGCTGCGGATTGGCCTCGGCGATCGGCGCCTCGTTCAACGCCCCCATCGCGGGCGTTTTCTTCGCGCTGGAGGTGGTGATCGGGCATTACGCGCTGCACACCTTTGCGCCGATCGTGATCTCGGCGGTCGCCGGGACGGTGATTTCGCGGATTCACCTAGGCGCGTTTCCGGCCTTTGTCGTGCCGACCTACGACATCGCGTCGTTCTTCGAGTTTCCGGCGTTCATCTTGCTGGGCTTGGTCTGTGCGGTGGCGGCCATCTTGTTCATCCGTTCGATGTTTCTGGCAGAGGATGTCATCAACAAGATCGGCTGGCCGATTTGGATCCGGCCGATGATCGGCGGCGCCACGATCGGCGCGACGGCGATTTTCCTGCCGCATATTTTGGGTGTCGGCTACGCCGCGACGAACGCTGCGCTGCAAGCCACGCTGCCGCTGTGGCTGATGTTGGCACTGATCGTGGCGAAGACCGCGACCACGGCGGTCTCGCTGGGCAGCCGGTTCGGCGGCGGGGTGTTTTCGCCCTCGTTGTTCGTGGGCGCGATGGTCGGCGGCTCGTTCGGAATCATCGCCGGCAGTATTTTCCCCGACCTAGCCGCCTCGCCCGGGTTCTACGCCATGGTCGGGATGGGCGCGGTGGCGGCACCGGTGATCGGCGCCCCGGTCTCGACCATCCTGATCGTCTTCGAATTGACCGGCGAGTTTTCCGTGGTGATCGCCGCGATGGTGGCGATCACGCTGTCCACGACTATTTCGCATGCCGTGGTCGGTCGATCGTTGTTCCACGGCATTCTGAAACGCCGCGGCATCTTGATTCGCGCGGGCCGTTTCGAACAGTTGTTGACCGCGACCCATGTCGGCGACCTGATGACGGATCAATACGAGATCGTCGAGGAAACCGCCCGCGCCAGCGAGATTCGCCATACCATGGAAAACGCGCGGTACGGCGATTTCTTCGTGGTCGACGCGGATGCGCGGTTGGTCGGCTCGCTCTCCTTTTCCTCGCTCCGAGGGGTGTCGCTCGACGCGGAACTCGATCAGTTGATCAATGCGCGGGACATCGCCCGGCTCAACCCGCCGATGCTGTGCGCCGGAGACGATCTGGAGGGTGCGCTGAAGTTGATGGAGCACCACCACGAGGACAGTCTGCCGGTGGTCACCGACCGCGAAAGCCGTACGGTCGTGGGTATCCTGCACCACAAGACCGCGCTGATGGCCTACAACCAAGCCCTGTTGCGGGCGCGCGCCGAAGAACACAACGAAGAGTCCCACCGGCCTTAGCGAGGTCTCTGGGAGGGCCAGAACGGCTGTGGTATGAATGGCCGGACCGATGTCCGATCCCTTCGACCTTGACGATATTCCCTTCGACGACCCGGCGCCCGCGCCACAGCCGGGGGGAATTGCCGCGCGCGCCATGGCCGCCGCGGCCCCGGCAGAACCGCCCTATCTCAAGACCTTGAACGAGAGCCAAACCGAGGCCGTGGTGACGACCGACGGTCCGGTACTGGTACTGGCCGGTGCCGGGACCGGCAAGACCCGGGTTTTGGTGACGCGGATCGCCCATATCTTGAACTTGGGGTTGGCGAAGCCGTGGGAAATTCTGTCGGTGACCTTTACCAATCGCGCGGCGCGCGAAATGAGCGAGCGCGTCGGCGGCCTGGTCGGCGGTGCGGTGGACGGGATTTGGCTTGGGACGTTCCATTCCATCGGCGTGCGCATCCTGCGCCAGCATGCCGAATTGGTCGGGCTCAAGAACAACTTCACGATCATCGACCGCGACGACCAATTGCGCGTTCTCAAGCAACTGTTGCAAGCCGAGAACATCGACGAGAAGCGGTGGCCGGCGCGGGTGCTGGGCGGGATCATCGATCGGTGGAAAGATCGCGGCTTGACCTGGCAACAGGTGCAGCACGAGGACGCCGGCGAGTTCGCGATGGGCAAGACGACGGCGCTCTACCGCGAGTATCAACAGCGCCTCCTGACCCAGAACGCCGCCGACTTCGGCGATTTGCTGTTGCACTGCCTAACCTTGTTCACCGAGCACAAGGATATCCTCGACATCTATCACCAGCGGTTCCGCTACATCCTGGTGGACGAATACCAAGACACCAACGTGGCGCAGTACCTATGGCTGCGGCTGTTGGCGCAAGGCCAAAAGAACATCTGTTGCGTAGGCGACGACGATCAATCGATCTACGGGTGGCGCGGCGCCGAGGTGGGCAACATCTTGCGCTACGAAGAAGACTTTCCCGGTGCGAAGGTGATTCGACTGGAGCGCAACTATCGCTCGACGCCGCACATCCTGGCGGCAGCGTCGGCGCTGATCGCGCATAACGAGGGACGCCTGGGCAAAACGCTGTGGACCGATGCCACCGAGGGCGAAAAGGTCAGGGTGCGCGGGTTTTGGGACGGCGAAGAAGAAGCGCGGTCGATCGCCGAGGACGTCGAGGACTTGCAGCGCCACGGCCATAAGTTGGACGAGATCGCGATTTTGGTGCGCGCGGGGTATCAGACACGCGAGTTCGAAGATCGTTTTCTGACCATCGGTGTGCCCTATCGGGTGATCGGCGGGCCACGGTTCTACGAACGGCGCGAGATCCGCGACGCCATCGCTTATTTGCGGGTGATCAGCCAGCCCGAGGACGGGATTGCCTTCGAGCGCATCGTCAACGTGCCCAAGCGCGGGCTCGGCGAGGTGACCATACAGGCGATGCATAAGGTGGCGCGTGCCGGCCAACTGGCCTTGCTCCAAGCGGCGCAATCGTTGATCGGTACCGACGACCTGCGGGCCCAGGCGCGCACCTCGCTGGGCAACCTGTTGGAAAGCTTCGCGCGCTGGCGGGCCATGAGGGACCAACTGCCGTTACCCGAACTGGTCGAGACGGTGCTGGACGAGTCCGGGTATACCGAAATGTGGCAGCGCGACAAGTCGATCGACGCGCCGGGCCGGCTGGATAACCTGCGCGAACTGGTGCATTCGGTCGAGGAGTACGAATCGCTGACCGATTTTCTCGATCACGTCAGCCTGGTGATGGATCACGACAACGCACCCGACGAAGACATGGTCAATATCATGACCCTCCATGCCGCAAAGGGATTGGAATTCGATACGGTCTTTCTGCCGGGCTGGGAAGAAGGTTTGTTTCCCAACCAACGCTCGCTCGACGAAGGCGGCACCTCGGCGCTGGAAGAGGAACGACGCCTGGCTCATGTCGGGATGACGCGGGCCCGTAAGATGCTGCGTATTTCCTTTGCCCAGAGCCGACGTACCTTTGCCGAATGGCAAAGCGCCATCCCCTCGCGTTTCATCGACGAACTGCCGGTGGATAACGTCGAGGTCGCGGCCGAGGCGTCGGTTTGGGGACAGGCCTATGGCCAGGACGACGACGAAACCCACGGAGAACCGGTTGAAAAGCCATGGGACAGCCCCGGCCGGCGCCGCATGCGTCGCCGCAGCAATCGCGGCGTCACGCGCGACGGGCAATTGATCGAGGCGCGCGCCGAGTTGGTCGATTTCGACGAACGACCCTCGGCCTCGTTCTCGGAGGGCGACCGTATCTTCCATCAAAAGTTCGGCTATGGCCGGATCGAATCGATCGACGGCAATCGGCTGGAAATCGAGTTCGACAAGGCGGGTACCAAGAAGGTAATCGACTCCTTCGTGCGACCCGCATGATCTCCTGTCCGTTTTAGCCTGATGTCCACCTGGGAAACGTCGGTGCCGACCGAGGCGGCACGCTGCGCCGCCGTAGAGGCGGTGCTGGAGGAGATCTTCGGCGACATGCTGCTCGCGCTGAGCCGGTTCGAAGACGGCAAGGCCTGGCGGCTAACCGCCCTTACCGCCAGCGAGCCCGACGACGACCTGCTGGACCGCCTGCGCCTGACGCTGCAAAGCGACGAAACGGTGGTCGGGCCGGCCAAGGTGCCGGAGATCGATTGGGTCGAAAAATTGCAACGCGATATGCCGCCGATCACGGCCGGGCGGTTTTGGGTGCGCGGCAGTCACGTCGAGACGACCGCCCCGCCGGCCACCATCCCGATCCTCGTCGATGCCGCGCTGGCGTTCGGCACGGGCCATCACGAATCGACCGAAGGATGTCTATTGATGTTGGACCGTCTGGGCCGGCACCTGCGCCCCCGCCGCACATTGGATATCGGGACCGGGACCGGCATTCTTGCGGTCGCTGCGGCGAAGGTGTGGCGCAAACCGGTGCTCGCGACCGATATCGACGCCGACGCCGTGCGGGTGGCTCGGCACGTGGTAGAGGCCAATCAAGTATCGACTTGGGTGCGCTGCGCCCGGGCGCGCGGGACCGAGGGCCGGGCCACCGCGGCCGCCGGACCGTTCGATCTCATCATCGCCAATATTCTGGCGAGACCCCTGGCCGCCCTTGCGCCGGATGTCGCGCGACACGCGGCACCGGGGGCGTGGATCATACTGTCGGGCATTTTGACCACGCAGGCAGCGCAGGTTGCGGCGGCCTATCGCGCCGCCGGCCTTTACCGGACCGACGCCATCATCTTGGGCGACTGGATCACCCTCGCCTTTCGCCGCACGACGCGCCCTTAGTGGCGCGAGCAGGCCGCCATGCCGGGAAAGCCGTCGTCGCTCGGCGCCGCCGTGAAGATGCTCCGACGTACGCCGATGTCATCCAACGTGTGTGCGTCGATTGCGGAGAACGCGAGAAAGCGACGGAAACGCCGTCGGCTGCCCCGCAACAGGCGTAACGGTGCGCCCGGCAAACGCGCAACATCTGCCAGCCAATTTTTTTGGTTAGCGGCAGCGGCTTGATCGCGTGTCATGGTGGTTGTTCCCTTGATGAATCGTTCGACTGCTCTTGGACTCAATGTTGGGACGTTCGTGACGGGTTCAATGCGTGGCGCAACCCATCGCACAGATGTGAGCGATCGGTTTCGAGTCAAAACCGCCGACCCAAGGGCCGGCGGTTTCATCACGTTCCGGTTGACGCAGGGTTATGCGACGTTACGGGGGCGGTTTTCGTTGGCCGGCACCCCGACGTTGCCGACAAAGCGGTCAAGCCCGACATCAACCAGGGTGTGCCGGTCGAGCGTGTTGATCGCTTGCAGCGCCTCGCGGCGGGCCTGGGCGGCCCGAACGGCGGCGACTGCGGCAGCGATCCGCCGGCCGGCGGCCTGGATCAGGGAAACAAGGTATTGGGTACGCAGCGCCCGCGCCGTTGCGACGATTTGCTCGGCGGTCTCCCCACTGGGGTTGCGTTGGGCGGTACTGATGGTCACTTTCGTTACTCCAAACTAAACAGGTTGATTGTTGACAAGCTATGTTGCGATGCGGGAGCGGAATTTCAATCCTTTTGCAGGTATTTAGAAGCGCTGATGTTGCAATGCAGCGATGCAGAAAGCGCATGGCCAACGATCCGCACGTAGGCATAATGGCGCGATGAGCGATCTTCATGCGGCGCGGTTGGCGGCTTTGCGCGCCGAGTTGACCCGACAAAAACTGGACGGCTTCCTGGTGCCCCTGCAGGACGAGCACCAGGGAGAGTGGATTCCCCCCCATGCCCAACGCTTGGCTTGGCTGACGGGGTTCACCGGCTCGGCCGGCGTCGCGATCGTGCTTTCCGACCAGGCGGCGATATTCGTCGACGGGCGTTACACCTTGCAGGTCCGCCAGCAGGTCGATGTCGCGGCCTTCGTCCCGTACCATTTGATGGACGATCCGCCCA
>Ga0181594_10004630_pt1 | contig 12179 bp, 9 predicted proteins | sample 071ome_18_FD_145603 | JGI IMG/M metagenome (GOLD analysis project Ga0181594, IMG submission 145603) | Coastal salt marsh microbial communities from the Groves Creek Marsh, Skidaway Island, Georgia - 071413BT metaG (spades assembly) | ecosystem: Environmental > Aquatic > Marine > Intertidal zone... | reverse complement strand
TCACGCTGTCGCTGGGACCTTTGCGCAGATAGTACGGAGTATAGACAGCGCGTTTCAGTGGCCATTCGGGTTCGTTTATCCATTCGTCGGTACCGCGGACGAACAATTGCACATTGGGAGTTTCGTCCGGGTACTGGTTGTCATCATCCTTCAGGTAATGATCGTAAAACGGCTTCAACCATTGCTGATGTACTTCGATCTTGTCGAACAGATCGTGCGCCTCGAAGGCATCCTTTGCGCCAGTCAGGATCAGCTTTTTGGGACCGCGGACCTCTTCGTACCCGAGAATGTTGCCGCGTTCGTGTAGACCCATCTTGCCCTGGTGGCCTATCGACAGGACCGGTATGGCGATGTCGTTCAACCGTTCATACGCCGAGCGTTCCTTCCACCACTCGTCATAGGTAGGGCGCATGGTGAGTTCCCAGCCAAGGTCGGTCTTCATCTTCTGGCCGGACTGTCCGTTGGCGGCGCGGTGAAAATTGTTCGGCCGAACCAGATTGCCGTACCACCAGTTGAGGAAGTCACCGTAGATACCGCCGTGATACGCGACGCCGCGATATATATCGATCGAGCCATCGTATGGCGCGATGCACTTCAGTGCGTCCGGGGCTTCGATCGCCATCATCCATTGCGCCCAGGCGTAATAGGATTGCCCCATGCCGCCTACGTTTCCGTCGGACCAGTCCTGGGTGGCAATCCACGATATGATTTCGTGATAGTCCTTTTGCTCCTCCGGACCCAGGAACTGGTAGTCGCCCTCCGATTGCCCGGACCCGCGCACGTCCATGTGCACGTAGGCGTAACCGTGGCTGACGTACCATTCCACCGGACCGACCTCGCGCCACAGGAACAGTTTCGAATGCGGAATATCGTCGGTATCGTATTGATAGGGTGACGCCGCAAAGAGCGCCGGATAGCGGCCTTCTTCTTCCGGCCGGTATATTCGGCAGGCGATCTCGATATCATCGCGCATCTGTACGCGCACATCCTCCACCTTCATGGTCAGTGGCCCGTAACGGTCGTCGCGATTGGGATCGATCAAGGACATGGGCAATCTTCCTCCGCTGCGGCCGGCAGATTCCGGCTTGTTTGCCGGCAACTCTAACCTGTTCTTCAATCCCCTGTCACCGTGCGCGGCGTCCAGGCCCCGTATCGCGGTTTTTGGGGTTTATCGGGAGACCGGTAGCCGTTAGCATGACGGGCGTTTACGGAGCCGCGCCATGATACCGCAATCGGTCAACGACGAGATCACACGCACCGGGAAAGACACCCCGGCCGGGGCTTTGTTGCGCCGCTACTGGCAGCCGGCGGCATTGAGCGAGGAACTCGGCAGCAATCGTCCGGTAGTTCCGGTTACCTTGCTCGGTGAGCGGCTGGTGCTGTTCCGTGACGGGGAGGGCCGGCTCGGGCTGATTGGCCGTCATTGTCCCCATCGCGGCGCCGACATGTGTTACGGGCGGCTCGAGGATGGCGGCCTGCGCTGCCCGTTTCATGGTTGGCTGTTCGATGCTGCCGGCAAGTGCCTGGAAATGCCGGGCGAGCCGGAAGACAGCCGCATGTTCGAACGGATCCGGACCGCGTCCTATCCGGTTGTTGAGAAGAACGGCGTGATCTTTGCCTATCTTGGACCCGGTGAACCGCCGCCGTTTCCCGCCTTTGACTGTTTTGCCGCGCCGGAAACGCATGTGTTCGCATTCAAGGGGCTATGGGAGTGCAACTGGCTTCAAGCACTTGAGGTCGGCATCGATCCGGTCCATGCGTCCTTCTTGCACAGGTTCCTGGCGGACGAAGATCCGAAGGAGTCCTACGGCAAGCAGTTCCGTGACGAAGCAGGATCGTCCGGCATTCCAATGACACAGCTTCTGCGCGAATACCCGCGGCCGCAACTGAGCGTTGAGAAGACCGAATTTGGGCTGCGAATTTTTGCTTTGCGGCATCTTGGTGATGGCAAGACCCATGTGCGGATCACCAATCAGGTTTTCCCGCAGGCCGTCGCCATTCCCATTTCCAATGAAATGACAATCACGCAATGGCATGTGCCGATCGATGACACGTCCTGTTATTGGTATTCCATGTTCACCAGTTTCACCGGTCCGGTCGACAAGGATTTGATGCGCGCGCAACGGATGAAGGAACACACGCTCCCCGAATACCGTCCGATCAAGAACCGCCGGAACAACTATGGCTATGACCCGCAGGAACAGGACCGTTTGACCTATACCGGCATGGGAATGGACATCAACGTCCACGATCAATGGGCGGTGGAGTCGCTCGGTGCGATACAGGATCGCACGCAGGAACACCTGGCCACGTCCGATATCGCGATTTCAGCGTATCGCCGTATGCTCCGCGATGCTATTGCGAGGGTTCAAGGTTCGGGCGGTGGTGAAACGCCATTGCCCTTGTGGACCGATGAAGCGGGTGCGCAGGCAATTACTGGACCGGTCGCCGTTGACGCCATCGCGCCAACCGACAACTGGGAAGGCGCCTGGCAGGAAACGGACGCGGCGCGGCGCCAGGCTTGCCCGTGGTTGTAATAATGCTGACCTGCATTGGTCGCGAATAAAGCAGATGTCATGGCGCGAAAATCCTCTGCCAATACCAGGGCAACGAAACCATTTGCCGAGCGGCACGGTCTTTTGAGTGCGAGTATCAGAAAGCAGTGGCGGGAGGTCTTCGCCCGGATCAAGGCGGAAAAACTCGAAACCATACGCATCTCGTTTGCCGACCAGCACGGCATCCTGCGCGGCAAGACCATCATGGCCCGTGATCTGCAGGCCGCGGTTAACAGCGGCGTCACGATGGTTTCCACCCTGTTGCTCAAGGATACTTCGCATCGGACGGTATTCCCCGTGTGGCAGGAAGATGCCGGACTCGGCGCTGGCGTGCTGACCGGTGCGGGCGATTTTGTCATTATCCCCGATCCCGCGACATTCCGCATTCTGCCCTGGTCGCCGCACAGCGGCTGGCTGTTGGCGGATATCTACCTGACCGATGGTGAGCCCATACCGTTTTCGTCGCGCTACATGCTTCAGCGCGCGCTCGACCGGCTTGCTGGTCATGGCGCGACATTTGTCGCGGGGCTGGAGGTGGAGTTTCATGTTTACAAGGTCGATGATCCGGGCCTCGCTCACGAAGACGGTGGCATGCCGCACGCACCGCCGCGCACCAGCCTTGTATCGCCAGGATATCAATACCTGACCGAAGATCACTTCGATCAGCTGGAGCCGGTCATGGACATGATCCGCCGTGCATGTGAAGCGCTGGATCTGCCCATTCGGTCAATGGAAGTGGAGTTCGGCGCCAGCCAATGCGAGATGACATTTCATCCTGCCGCTGGCGTTGCTCATGCCGACAACATGATGCTCTTTCGCAGCGCCGTGAAACAATTGTGCCGCAGGGCAGGGTTTCACGCGAGCTTTATGTCGCGCCCGCGCCTGCCCAATGCCATGGGCAGCGGCTGGCACCTGCATCAATCGCTGGTCGACAGGAAGAGCGGTGCAAATTTGTTTATGCCCGACGACGACCGTCAATTGTTGTCGCAAACGGGAGGTAGCTGGGTCGCGGGAATACTTGAACATGCGGCCGAGTGCTGTTTGCTAACAACGCCGACATTGAATGGGTACAAGCGATACCAGCCGTTCCAGCTCGCTCCCGATCGCATTCAATGGGGTAAGGACAACAAGGGCGCCATGATCCGATCGCTTGCTGCGCCCGGCGATGCGGCGAGCCGAATTGAAAACCGGGTCGGGGACCCGGCTGCAAATCCGTACTTCTACCTTGCGTCGCAAGTGGTATCGGGCCTCGATGGTCTGGAGCGCGCTTTGCAGCCGCCTTCGCCGGCGCTCGCGCCCTATAGTTCGTCGGCGCCGCCCCTGCCAAAGTCGCTTGGCGATGCGCTGGACGCATTCCGGAATAGCGATTTTCTCCGTCAGTTTCTAGGCGCAGGTTTCGTCGACTACCTGGCCTTCATCAAGCAGGCGGAGTGGAACCGGTACCTCTCTGACGTTTCAGAATGGGAGCACAGGGAATATTTCAGGTTGTATTAGAATCCGATCGCCGGGCCGGTTTGCTTGCGTTGAAACGCGCAGCCTTGACATCCCGGGCGGCGACGCAACGTTGCCAATTTGCGCCGGCGAACAACCTTCCGAAGAACAACCAGGGGAATAAATGCGTTTGGCATCAGCGATGCATCAACAACAGCGACACTGAGGGAGAATGTGCATGTCAAAAAAAGTTGGATTAATCGGATTGGGTGCAATAGGCCATCCGCTGGCCGTCAACCTGATAGACAAGGGGTTTGAAGTCCATGGATACCGTCGTTCGTCGATGGATTCGTTTGTCGCTATTGGCGGAAAGCCGGGCGCATCGCCGAAGGCGCTTGGCGAAGCCTGCGATATCATCCTGACCTGTCTGCCTCACGAACATGACGTTGAAAATGTCCTGTTCGGTGAAGATGGGGTACTGGCTTCGAACCGCAAGGGATTGCCTATCGTCGATTTGTCGACATTGCCAGTGCCGAACAAGGAAGCCAATCTGGAGAAGGTTCAGGCTGCGGGTTGTGACCTGCTCGATTCGCCGATTTCCGGTGTGCCGAACATGGTTGCCGATCGGGCCGGTATTATCTTCGCATCCGGCAACAAGGAAGTGTTCGATACGCACAAGGACGTGTTCGATGGCATGAGCGACAAGGCGTTTTATCTCGGCGCTTACGGCACCGGGACGAAGATGAAATTCGTCGCCAATACGCTTGTGTCCATACATATTCTTGCCGCTGCCGAGGCGCTGGCGCTGGGTGTCAAGGCCGGGCTCGATCGTGACCTGATGGTCAAGGTGCTTTCACCAAGTGCCGGCTCGTCGCTGCAGTTCCAGGTTCGTGCACCATTGATGATGGAGCGCAAATACGATCCCGTACTCGCTCCTACTTCGCTGATGAGCAAGGACATTCCGCAGTTTCTGAAATTTGCCGAGGACCTCGGGTGTCCGACACCGCTATTGCATGTCGCCGGCGACTATTACACCCGCGCGCTGGATACCGAATGGGCCGAAAAAGATGTGGCGTCGATCATTGAATTGGTCGCCGACGACAACAAGATGAAATTGTGAACATCGAAAGCTTCCGTACAACCGCCGTATTAAAAGCCGCCGCAGATTTTGCGGCGGCTTTGTCATGCTGAATGGTTCAGCATATCAGTATTTTGCAACCACTGACTTGGAGCTGCCAAACAGATCTTCGATCGAATGATTGAACTTCAGGCTGGCAATGAAAGCCTGTCCGCACCAGCTCGACTGCGTCCGCCCCGCAGGACCCTGGGCGACAAGCGTCTGGCAGTTCGTCCTGCTGAGACTGGTGTCGTGATAGCGCAGGTCCAGCGTGACGGCCTTGTAAGTGTAGGAAATGCCGGCATTCCAATACGTGTAATCCGGCAGGTTAACAGCGCCGTTAGCGATGCTCGTCGTGCCCAGGGCATAACGGCCGAGTTCGGCGGAAATGTTGAAGTTGTGCGGCAAATCCAGCGATGCGGTCGCCGAATAGTAGGTGCCATCGTTACCGAGATTCAGCCAGTTTGGCGCATAAAACACGTTGGCGCCGATCGTCAGCCTGTCGAACAGCTTGTAGGAGATCTTGCCGTAATATTCCCAGAACTCGGACTGGATGCCCGGCAGTTCGCCCGGGTAGCCGTAGTAGGTTACGCCGAAATCAAAACCAAGATTGCCAAAGCTGGGGCGGATACCGGCCGACCCGTCGAGTTCCATTGAGGCCTGCGACGGAAGTTTCAGGCTCGAACCGAACACGCTGGCATACAGCTGGAAGTTCGGATTGATCGTGTATGTCAGCTCGGCGCTGGCCTGAACTGCCGGACGGCGTGCCGATTGGGAGATACCGCGGAAATTGTAGTCCGAGGTGAATACCGCGCCGAACGATAATCCCCACTTCGAAATCGCTGGCGGCGGCGGTGCAGGTTCGGCGCCTGTAGGCATGTCCGCGGCATATGCGGCACCGCACAATAAAATCGCCGACGCGATGCCGGAAAGCGCCGTTATGACCGGTCGCATGCTCATGCGCGACACTTCTTTCATCTCTCTCTCCTCTTGCGATACTTGGATCGCCACCTGATTGATATCGAATGATTAGGGGCTGATCGTGCTGGCGGGCAAGGTTAAATATTCGTCAATTGCTGCCTTCTTGTGCAATCTCGTTTGTTTCTTCTGGAAACAGGTGGTTTGTCATATTTTTGCAACACATTGCGAAAAAACTGCGCAATTGCCCAATTTATGCCCAAGTCAGATAAATTGTTCTACGTTTGTGGGGATCAATATACGCAGGAAATTTGAGAACAGGATTCTGCCGCCTTATCGAGCGTCGCGAACAGCATGCGGGCAGCCACCATTTCGATATTGCCAAATTATTGAGCAGGCGACCGCTCCGGATGCCGCCGGTGCGCCTGTTTGGGCTGCAAGCTGCGGGTAATCCTTCTGCCCGGCAAGTTTGGCATGAACCTTGTTTGTAAAGTTGTGCGCTGCAACCGCCGGACCTTCCGGCCGCCTGCAAACGCGTTCAACACCGCGAGGCCGACAGGCCGGGGGACAAGTAATGAAGCTGATCACGACAATTATAAAGCCGTTCAAGCTCGATGCCGTGCGCGAGGCGCTTACAGCCGCTGGCGTGCAGGGCATGACGGTGACCGAGGTGAAGGGTTACGGCCGCCAGCAGGGCCACACCGAGATCTACCGCGGCGCGGAATACAAGGTGAATTTCCTTCCGAAAGTGAAAATCGAAATCGCAGTACCATCACAGCAGGCCGACACTGTCATCGAGAGCATCAAGAACTCGGCCCAGACCGGGCAGATCGGCGACGGCAAGATATTCGTTTCGTCCGTTGAGCAAGCGATCCGGATCCGCACCGGAGAGGCAGGCGACGATGCGCTTTAGCCAGCCACATGAATCCCCTTCTAACCAGCAATCGCCTCTCCAAAGGAGCTTCTCCACCATGGACAAACTGATCAGTACACTAATGCTCGCCTTGACGGCAGCGGGGTTGGCCGGCGCGCCTGCGCTCGCACAGACCGCGGCGGCCCCTGCCGTATCGATGGATGTCCAGAACATCTTCAACACCATGCTGTTCCTGATCGGCGGCTTTCTGGTGATGTGGATGGCCGCGGGCTTTGCCATGCTGGAAGCTGGCATGGTGCGATCTAAGAATGTTTCCATGCAATGCCTGAAGAATATCGCGCTGTATTCGACCGCCGGCATCATGTTCTGGGTAATCGGCTACAACCTGATGTACATGAACGTCGGAGGCGGCTTTTTCGGGACACCGACGCCGGTTTCCTTCCCGGAAGCGGGCAAGGGCGTGGTGGACAAGGCGGCCAACTACGCCGCCGCATCCGACTGGTTCTTCCAGATGGTGTTCTGCGCCACGACCGCGTCCATCGTATCCGGCACGGTCGCGGAGCGCATCAAGATCTGGCCGTTCCTGATCTTTGTCGTCGTTCTCACGGGTGTGCTTTACCCGATCACCGGCTCCTGGAAATGGGGCAAGGGCTGGCTCGAAGTCAGGGGATTTGCTGATTTCGCAGGCTCTACGCTTGTTCACTCGGTCGGCGGCTGGGCCGCGTTGACCGGAGCCATCATCATCGGTGCGCGGAAAGGCCGGTATCAGTCAAACGGCGGCGTGGTTCCGTTCCCGGGCTCGTCCATCCCGCTTGCCACGCTGGGTACGTTCATCCTCTGGCTGGGCTGGTTCGGATTTAACGGCGGCTCGCAACTTGCGCTCGGCACGGTGGCCAACGCAGCCGATGTGGCGCGGATCTTCGTCAACACCAACATCGCTGCCGCCTCCGGTGTGATCGTCGTGCTGGTGCTGACACAAATCATCTACAAGAAGGTCGATGTGACCATAGCGCTGAACGGTGCGTTGGCCGGCCTCGTCTCCATCACCGCCGAACCGCTGACCCCGTCGCTATGGGTCGCGGCCTTCGTTGGCGGTATTGGCGGCGTCATCGTGGTGTTTGGCGTTCCCATGCTCGACAAGCTGAAGATCGATGATGTGGTCGGCGCCATCCCGGTTCACCTTGTTGCCGGCATCTGGGGCACGTTCATCGTACCGTTGTCGAACAAAGGCGCTTCCTACGGCGTTCAACTGCTCGGCATCGTTTCGATCGGCGCCTTCACCATCGTCACAACGGCGGTGCTCTGGTATGCCCTCAAGTTCACCATAGGCGTACGCCCGACCGAGGAAGAGGAAATGGCCGGGATGGACCATACCGAGGTCGGTATCGAGGCCTATCCCGAATTCGGCAGCGGCGCTCCACGCGTGATCTGACCGTCACAACCTGCATCCTCCCGCAGACAGACCCCCCGGGGATTTTCCCCGGGGGTTTTGCGTTTCAGCGTCCGCTGCATTTGCGCAAAAACATATGGCCAATCGCGATACTATCGCTATTCTACCGTACCAACAGGACGCAGGAACGTCCCGCCATATCCGGGAGGCATATTGTCATGAGCGAGCAGGAAGGACCCCGTTTCGGTATCGACCCTTATCTCGACTGGATCGAGGCGGAGGGGCTCATCGTCCACGAGGATTACGGCATCTACCTCACCGATGTGGAGACGCAGATGTGGCCGCGCTTCGGCGTGCCGGGGGCAGCTGTCCATTGCAAGGGCAGGGGCGATTTTGCCTCCATGTTCCTGTTCGACATACCCGCAGGTGGCGCGACAGAGCCGATGCAGCACCTGTTCGAAAAGGTCGTCTACGTGCTGGAAGGCAGCGGTTCGACCCAGCTCGAATTCGAGGACGGCACGAAACGCAGTTTCGAATGGGGCGTTGGCTCCATGTTCGCCATTCCGCTCAACGCCCAGTACCGGCATTTCAACGGCAGCGGGGTCAACAAGGCGCGCATCGTCGGCACTACCAACATGCCGCTCATCATGAACACGTTCTTCAACGATGAGTTTATCTTCAACACCAGGTTCGCGTTCAAGGAGCGCCTCGGCAAGGAGGAATATTTCGACGGCGCCGGCGATCTGCACAAGGTCAGTGCCGGCAAGAACATGTGGGAGACGAACTTCGTTCCCAACCTCAACGATCTGGAATTGCTGCCGTGGAACGAGCGTGGCCAGGGCTCCAGCAACATCATGTTTGTTCTGGGCAATGGCCTGATGCACGCGCATATGTCGGAAGTTGCCGTTGGCACCTACAAGAAGGCGCACCGCCACATGGCCGGCACCCATGTCATGGTTGTTTCCGGCCAGGGCTATTCGCTGATGTGGTTCGACGAGCAGCAGGATTATCTGCGCATCGACTGGAAGCACGGGCTCGCCTTTCCGCCGGCGGAAAAGCAGATGCACCAGCATTTCAACACCGGCGCAAAGCCGGCGCGCTATTTCGCCACCGGCGTCGGCTCACTGAAATATCCGCTGTTCACCGCCAAGCGCCGGACATCAGGAACGTTGAAGGACGGCAAGGCCGCGGCGGTATCATTGAGCACCAAGCTCGGCGGCGACCAGATCGAATATGCCGACCAGGACCCCTACATCCATTCGCTATACAAGAAAGAACTGACGGCGTCCGGTGTAGAGCTGGTGCTGGAGGACAGCGAAATACCCGTGCAAAAGGATGCAGCGGAGTAGGGGAGGGTACGGCTCACTTCACTTCGTTCCAAGAACGATCCGGCTTCTGTTGCGTGTCACCAGGACGCGCCATTTCTTGAACAGTCCCGGCTTGAAGCCCTTCAGATCGGAGACTGTGTTGCAGGTGTTGCCGTCAATGTTCTGCAGGACGTCGAGCTTTTTGAATCCCAGCTTGGCTGCTGCCGAACCCGCCTTGACCTGCAGGACCACGACGCCTGCAATCGAGCTATCGAGGCCGAGCTCCTCGGCAAGCGCCGGCGACAGGCTGGCAACTTGCGCGCCGCGCAGGGGATGGAGCGGCGACAGCCAGGTGTCTTCCCGGAGCGGTGTTGCAGGCGGCGCGACCAGTTTCACCTCGACGGTGAATGGCACGCCCATGCGCAACCCGGTGAGTTTGATCGTTGAACCAATCGGCCGGGTTGCCACGCGATAGCGCAAGGCCTGTATTTCTCTCACCGCCAGTCCGTCGACTGTCAGGATGACGTCGCCGATCAATATACCTGCCTTGTCGGCGGGGCTGCCCCCAAGCGTGCTCGTCACGATGACGCCGTCGCGTTTTGGCATGCCAAACAGCATCGCGATGCGCGCCGGTACCCGCTCGCCGGAAAGACCGATCCAGGGCCAAACCTGTTTTCTTCCTGCGAGTGCGTGATCGACATAGACCCGCACGAGATTGGCGGGAATAGCGAACCCTACGCCGACCGAGCCGCCGCTGCGCGAATAGATGGATGTATTGACGCCCAGAAGCTTGCCGCTGGTGTCGATCAATGCGCCGCCGGAATTGCCCGGGTTCACCGCGGCGTCGGTCTGGATGAAATAGCGAAAATCGGTGATGCCGATATTCGTGCGTGCCAGACCGGAAACGATGCCCATGGTGACGGTCTGCCCGATGCCGAAGGGATTGCCGATCGCCAGGGTCAAATCGCCCACTTTGGCGCGATCGGAATCGGCCAGGGTGAGCTGTGGCAGGTCTTCGGCCAGGTCGATAACGCGCAGCACAGCGAGGTCAGTCCGCTTGTCTGATTGAAGAACGACGGCCGGCCGGGAGCGTCCGTCATGCAGCACGACAACAATGCCTTGCGCGGCTTCGATGACATGATGGTTGGTGACCACAATTCCGGACTTGTCGATTATGACGCCGGAGCCCAGCGAATTTTCAATACGTTGTTTGCCGTATCCAAACAGCAGGGTGTCGCGAAACAGCCGCCACAATGGTGATTGGGCGGGTAATCCTGCGGGCGCACGGGAGCGGATTAGTTTGCGTGCGAATATGTTCACAACCGATGGCGCGGTTTTTTCGACCAATCCTGCGAACGATTGTTTGATCTGTGAGCGCGATTGCGGCGCTTCAATTGGAGCCGGTTTTGCTGCTGAATGCTCTTCGAGGCTTGCCGGTGTGGCGAAAAACAGGGCAATTGCGGTGAAAGGCCAGAGGAGTCCCTGCCGGAGGCATGTGTGTTGCCCGCGCGCGGATTTCCAGCCAACCGCTGTCGCAGCCGCAAATTGACCAGTACTTCTGTGCTGCGCCATGGAACCGCTCCTCGTTTTGGAACAGGCAGCTATCGAATGCCACTACTGAAAATATTGCGGTACCAATATCAGGGCGATGACCGCCCAGAACAAAACCACCGAGTATACAGTGGCCATTTTGAAGTGGACCGTAAGGCGCCGGCTTGGCGGAAAATCGTTCTCCTTGAAATTGCTGTTTATGCCAGCCCAGGACTGTACAGGATCTGTGTTGGCAATATGCTCGCACGTCTCCACGAAAGAGCGTTCGGTGTTTCCGCGCGGACGCTGCCGCAAATAGCTGCGGTAGAAGTCATAGCCAAGCAGGAGTTCGAGAAAAATAATGCGCGGATACAGGGCGACCACGCTGCGGTCCATACCCAGCACCATGCGATAGGAAAACCACACCACCAGCGTTGCAACAATGGCCGAGGCGATCATGACGGGTGCACTACCGATTGTCAGGCTGGTGGTAAGCAGCAGCCAGAAAGATAGATGTGCCAGTATCTGTCCGAAAGCGTACCAGAAATTATAGAGGCGGATATATTCGCGCCGTTGCTGTTGGATTACCACATATTCAGATGCGCCCTCCGACCCCGGCACACAATCCGGGGCCTGTTCGGGCTGGCCGGCATCGGAGGCCTTGTCGTCCGTCTCCGTCATCGCACAGGCTCCTTTAGTTTCAGGTCTCCTCGCCAGGGTGAATGGGAGCGCCGGTCATTTCTCGATGCGTGTACAATCCTTGCGTGTTTAGTAAAACAATAATACCTGACAGGGCAGCATTGCAAAGCACATCAGGTAACGAAGCTGTCACATTGGCGTAGCGACCTTCGCTACTCCCCCCGTACCGGATTGCTCAAACAGCAAATCTGGTCGACTTCGACTTCGCAGACATCGCCGTCCTTCATCCATAGCGGCGGTTCGCGAAACGCGCCGACGCCAGCGGGGGTGCCCAGCACCAGCACGTCGCCGGGCTCCAGCGTCATGACTTCCGAAGCGACTGCGATGATCTCTTCCACCGAGAACAGCATGTCGTTGG
>Ga0181594_10004627_pt1 | contig 12181 bp, 9 predicted proteins | sample 071ome_18_FD_145603 | JGI IMG/M metagenome (GOLD analysis project Ga0181594, IMG submission 145603) | Coastal salt marsh microbial communities from the Groves Creek Marsh, Skidaway Island, Georgia - 071413BT metaG (spades assembly) | ecosystem: Environmental > Aquatic > Marine > Intertidal zone... | reverse complement strand
GTGCTACCCGACGCTGAGCTTCGAGCATTGGGTTACCAGATCGTGATTCACCCCGTATATCTGCTCGGCGCCGCGGTATCGGGCATGCGCGCTGCCATGCAGACGCTTCAGAGCGATGGCACCGAGATGCCATCGGCGGCGACGCTCGACGACTTGAACACGCTGGTCGATTTCCCTGCCGTTTGGGCACTCGATGAGCGCGCCTAGAGACCGCGACTTCTGACCTAGACCTTTTTCGAAAGCCAATCGGTGATCAAATCGGCCACCTCACCGCGCGCAGTTGAGGGCTCGGTCAGGTAGTGATCCCCAGTCACCATGATGAGTTGCTTATCCGAGGAAGCCAGTGCGTCGTGAATCAGCTGGGCATCACTCGGAAATACACCCGTATCAGCATCACTCTGCACCACCAGCGCAGGCTCTGTGATGCGCTCGAGATGCGGAATGCCTCGGCAGTAAGAGTCCTTCAGGCTCCACATCGACAGCCAAGTTCGAAGGGTATTGGTGAGGCCAATACCCCTGGGTGAGAAATTAGCTGACTTCGGGTCTCCCGCATAACACCACCTGGGCTTTCGTGCGTTGGGGTCGATGCTTGGATCCATCAACCTAAGGTCAGCCCAAGTTCGATAAAGGTTAAACGCTCGGTCACTGATACCATGGGCCTTCAAACGCTCAAGCTCCTCAAAACACCACTCGGTGATCCGATGATTACGCGCGACTTGAGCGGCTCGATAGGTCTCAATAAAGCGATCTGAATAGGGCGGGCCGTTGGCCACGTCATACATATTCAGTGCGGGGTCAATGCTCGCTGGGTCCGCCTCATCGGTGATTGAAGGGTCAAACCAGTCAGTGAGAACCTCTGGACGCCCCCCATGGGCACATAAGGAAATATACAAATCACCGGGTTGGATGGCATCCAACGCGTCAGGCAGCCGCAAGCCTGGCGTTGCCTGCATGGTCACTCCTTTCGCTTGGGATTGGTAAGCCGCCATCAGCGAGCCACCACCCGAGTTACCCAGCAACACGACCGTCTCGACGCCCGCCTCTTCGCGCAACCAGCGAACGCCCGCACCCATGTCAACGAGCGCATGTTCGAGCAAAAAAAAGTGTTCCAGCCCTCTGAACCGGGTGTTCCAACCCAAAAAGCCAATGCCACGCGCCGCCATAAATTCACCTAGATAGTGCTCGCTAAAGTCGACGTTATAGTGCGTCGCGATCAGAGCGATTTTCGGTGCTGGACCTTCAGGCGCGAAATAAAGCCCCTGGCACGGATAAAAGCCCGCGCCATTTCGCGCGCCCGTGGGCGATTCAAGCGACACGAACCTTTTGGTGATTGCGTTCATGGCTGCCCCTCGGCGAGCGCAGCAAAAGGGGGCAAGTACCAAATAGGCGACGACCAAGCGCGCTCCTGAACCTTCACATCAGCGCCTTCAAATTCATCACAGCGATCAGCGGCCTGACATTGGAAGGCTGACCATCGGGGCGTTGGCACTTCGCGCACGCGCGCATACCAGAACGCTGTCTGGCCCTCGCTGAAATTAGGGTCCTGCCAAGCGATGCACTCAGCATCTGATTCCCCTTCAAATACCGAGACCACTGTTTCCTCGAAGATGCCCCGGTTAATCGTGCCTTTGATCACTTCGATCTGCTGAATCGGCGCGCGATCTTTCGAGGCCGTGATCCGAAAGAAGGGTTGACCTGTCTTGATCTCACTGCCCATAGGAAACTCGGCCATAGAATTCTGGGCAGGTGCTTGACGCTCACACGTCAGCGGCTTGTCTGAGGCTTCAAAATTTAAATCGATTCTGGGCCCGCTGGTGGCATAAACCTCTCTTCGCTTCATGGCGGCAAAGAGATCCTCTCGGGTATTTTGTTGAGCGCGAATCGCCATCAGGCCGCCTGGATTCCAATCTAGCCTCGACATCGCCGCATCGAGGCTCCCTAGACCAAACACAGGACCGTGCCAATCGCGCTCCTCAACGAACCCTGGCGTCGCCGCGTGATTGTCGGTTGATCCGATGAACCCCAGTTGCAGCGGGTTCCTCTCCTGATCCCCCGAACGAAGGTAACCCCGAAGCCCGCGAAGCAGCAGCCCCCGACCATAGGCCGCACGCATGTGCTCCCACTCAGCACTATTAAAGTCAGCGGGCATCACCGGACGTGTTTGCTTGTTGAGCCGAATCTCGAAGTCGCAATCCGACTCGTCGGTCGCGCCCAAAGGTGACAAACACTCGCTGTTACCCTTTTCCTGATGGATTTCAATTAGGCGCTCAAATTGGCTTCGAAGCGCTAAGTCGCGATCCGTTTCGAGCTCAACGTCGAACGTCGTACCGTCACCCATATTCGTATTGTGAGGAATGGTAATCACATCGCAGCCGTCGACGGGCCGGCAATGCGCATCGAGCAGACGAAAGAGTTGCTGCAACTCTGGATAGCGAATGTAATCGAACGCCTCATCAGGCACCCGATCGGATGCGAAGATCACGTTTCGGTGGGTATGCCGAAAACTTTTGGTACTGGACCACTCGTAGGCCACAAAACTTGTGAAATCACACGGCTCATTGGCCTCGTGAGCCTGGGCTTGAACTCTGTGCCACTGCGTCACATAAGCGTCAAAGCATCCTGCCTCATTGCCTTCGCAGGGAGCGAGCACCTTAGGCGCAGCCTCCGTGATTGAGGGCACAACATATTGACGAAAAAGATTGATGCCTTCATTGGGTGAAGAGTTAGTTCTCAAATTCTGGCAATCAGGATGGTCTGACATACCTGGGTCGGTACATAAGTACATGAAATCAAACCACTCGGCGTGGTCTGTCACGGCGACGAAATCAAGCGGACGGCGGAGCTTGGCGACACTGCCGTCGGCCATGGTTAAAGGCTTACCCTTTGCGAACGCGTAAGCCTCCCGGGGCGAATTGAGAGTGCCAAAACTGTAGGCGTCAAGCGAGTACGCAGTATGCACGTGCATATCGCCCCAAAAAACTTGGGTACCACGCTCGGCGCGATTCTCACACACGGTGGCCAAAATCGAGGTAGGCAATAAGATGAGCACCACCAGAAGCCATCGTTGAAATATGTGCATCGATCCCCCTAATCCAAACCTTTCCTTAGCTTCAAGCGCAGGCTCAGCTCGACGACTGGCAACTTCCCACTCTCAGCCAGATCCCGCATGGTTCTGCCGCCATCATCCCGTCGATTCCTCAGCGGGCCTCATCGCCCAGCGCCCAAACCGGAGGCCGCCGATCAGCCCAGGGCATCTCAACCTCGCAGCGCGCAGCAATGTTGATCAAAAGATCCTCACGGCCCATGCCCGCCACAAACTGGGTTCCCGCAGGCAGCCCGTCTGGCGTCCAATGGAGTGGAACCGAGATCGCAGGATGACCGGTCACGTTGAAGGGCAGCGTGAACCGCCCGATTTGACCGTAGATACGGCCCACCCGCCAAGGCGCTTCTGGGTCGGGCTCAACCTCCTCAATCCGCTTGGGTGGACACCCTGCGGTCGGCGTTACCAGAATGTCGAATTGATTCATCCAATCCGTCGCGGTAGCGGACCAAATTTGTTGGATGTCCTGCGCTCTGAACAACTCAGCCGCGGTCAGGGCTGACCCTCGCTCAGCTGCCGCCCAATTGTAGGGGTCGACTTCATCCTGCGTGAGCGGTCGACCTAAGGTGTTGCCTAACATGTTGATGCGATGACGAATCCCCGCCATCCAGAGTTGACCATTCACACGGCCATCACCGCCAAACAGCACATCACCGGACACAACCTCTACGGCATGACCCCAGGATTCAAGCAGCTTCGCGCCAAGTTCGGCCGCTTTGACGCACTCACTATCGACCTCAAATTCGCCGCCATCAATAAGCAACCCCACGCGAAGCCCGCGAGGCACTTCAGCCCCGACTTCTTCGAGGTACGGACGCTTAGGTGCTGGCAGATGATAGAGGTCGGCGGGCGTATGGCCATGAGTGGCATCGAGCACAGCGGCGGTATCCCGCACCGTTCGGCTCACCACCAATTCCGAGGTGAGACGGCTGTTCGACGTAGGCATGGGCTGTCTGCCTCGAGTCGTCTTGAGTCCAATCAGGCCGTTCCAACCCGCGGGCAAACGCGTTGAACCACCGCCATCATTCGCATGAGCAACCGGAATCATGCCGGACGCCACGGCCGATGCCGCGCCGCCAGACGACCCAGAGGGTGAATAATCTGGATTCCAAGGGTTCCGCGCTGGACCGTAAGCCAGTGATTGGGTGACGGGCACCGTACCGAGCTCGGGTAGATTGGTTTTGCCCAGCGTGATCAGCCCGGCGTCTCGAAAACGAGCGCCGAGCACCGTATCAACCTCAGAGATATGCCCCGCCGCTTTCAACGCTCGATTACTGAAATGATTAGGCGTTCCAGCCTGCGTGGCGCCAATATCTTTGAGGAGAAATGGCACGCCTCTCAGAGGCCCGTCAGGGAGTTCGCCACTCGCCTCCGCCCGCGCCTCGTCGTAACGCTTCATGATCACCGCATTCAGCTGCGGGTTCACTCGCTCGATGCGCTCAATCGTGGCGTCAACCAACTCAAGAGGTGATAGATCGCCTCGGCGAACGGCTTCAGCCTGCGCCACCGCATCTAATTGATCCAGATTCGTCATATAGGGCCCCTTTCGCCGGCGTGCGTCATTCACTGAATAAACCACAATTGCCGGGAGGCGGCTAGCAACGCCTCTCTCACCGGTTGACCAACTCGAATTTTGCGCCTGGAAGACTCGCCCGGCCGGCGACCGTAGTTCACTCACACACGAAAAGCGGAAAACACCCACCAATAAGATCTAATAGGAAGTGCTACCTATGGCTCTAGGTTCTCGCACTCATGAAAAATCGGCACTTATATCCACTAAAGCGCCGGTCATTGAGAGCACCGGGCGAGCAAGATCAATAAAGGAAGACAGAACCGAAACCAACCTCAGTCGAACTGCTGTTTGCCGCTGGCAAACAATAAAAAGAAGACCAGACCAAACAACGTGACACCCGCGGTAAGCTGAAAAACGAGCGCCCAAGACCCTGTTGCCTCAAGGATCAACCCGCTCACATAGACTCCAACAATACCGGGAATGGTTCCTGCGGTATTGGTAATTCCCATTAAGGTTCCGGCATGACGAGGGCCAATGTCCATATGGTTCACAAGGAACCCACCCGTGCATGCGGCTGAAAAGACCTTACCCAAACAAAGGATACCGATCGCCGCCCAGGCGGATTCGACCTGCGCAACCAGCAAGAGACACGTCGCAAGACCCCCAAAAGCAATCGTTTGCATGAGCTTGCGCACAAAGGTGGTATCCATGCCTGACTGAATCATACGGTCGGCAATGGTGCCGGCAATGTTCAGACATAAAAAAGACGTCACATGCGGCAGCATGGCCACCATGCCGATGGCCGCAAAAGAAATACCCAGACCTTCGTTAACGTATTTCGGTAACCAAGAAAGAATCACATAGAGCGTCCAGTTGTTGCAGAAGTGCGCCACGATCAAAGCCCACATCGCCCGGTTCTTTAGGAACATGGCGATCGGGGGCGCATCCACCACCTGACCGCTGGCCGACGCATTCTCACTGATGTATTGCAATTCCTCTGGCCGAATACTCGGGTGGTTTTCTGGAAGATCCGTGACCCATTTATTCCACGCGAGCCACCAGACCACACCCACAATGCCGAACAGATAAAACGCCCACTCCCAACCCAAGTGCAACACGATCAGCGGCGTCGTAAGCAAAGCGAACACCGTGCCCACCGGAATCGCGCTGTTGGTAAAAGCGACCGCTCTTGATCGGTCCTGCGCGGGGATCCAACGGCTAAACAAACTGTAGATCGATGGAAATGTCACGGCTTCACCCAGCCCCATGCCCACTCTGGCAAGAATCAAAATAGACAGCCCAAAGAGCGCCGCAACGGGCGTCACGATCGTAAAGACGGACCAAATCAAGACCCCCAACCCTAAGACCAGCTTTCCACCTAACCGGTCTGCGAGCCAACCTCCACCCAACTGCATAAGCAGATAGCCTGCAAAGAAGGACGACAGCACCAGCCCTTGTGTGCTCGCACTCCAGCCAAATTCTTCAGCCATGGGGATGATGGCCACCGAAATATTGACCCGATCGATATAGCACACGAATACCGCGGCAAAGCTCATGGCCACTAACGTATATCTTGATTGCCAGAAGCCTTTTTGTGAGGCGGACGTTGCTGTGCTCATGTGGTTTCCTTTTTTCTTGAACGCGCTTGCGCGTCCGCTTAGTTTTGGTAAGCCCTCTTGGCAAGGTTCGATCGGCCGCTCGCGCCCTACTGACATCGCGCGCCAACCCAGTGCTCCTAGCGTGATACGCCACTTAGCGTCGACCTCATGTGGCGAGGCACGATCATTCACACCCTGCGCAATCCCCCTGGAGCGAACCGAAATGTGACAACGATGCGGGCAAAGAGTCTCATCGAGCCCCACCGCAGCACAACCCTCATCTCTCACATCTTTCGCAAAAGCGTGCTCACATTGGGCAAATCACTCAAAGTCATAAGGGGTCATCGAGGACAAAGCGGTCACTAGACACCACTTCGCGCTTGAAGGAGTATTGAACGCTCTCACCAATTTTCAAGGGCAACGTCATGGCAGATTTCGACGTCATCATTCGGGGCGGCACTATCGTCGACGGAACAGGAAGCGAACCTTTTAAAGGCGACATCGGCGTCAAAGAGGGCGTCATTGCCGCGCTCGGAGAGGTAAGCGGATCAGCGAATCAGGAAATCGATGCGGATGGCCGAATCGTAACGCCTGGATTTATTGATATTCATACCCATTTGGATGCGCAGGTAGGCTGGGATCCAGACATGACGCCCATCAGCTGGCATGGGGTGACCACGGCCCTAATCGGCAACTGCGGCATGACGTTCGCGCCCTGTAAACCTGAGCACCGTGAGTTACTCGCGGGCATGATGGAAACCGTTGAAGACATTCCGAAAGACGCCATCTTGGGCGGCCTGTCATGGGATTGGGAGAATTACGGCGAGTACCTCAACGCCATTGAAAAGCTTGGCACCGCGGTGAATGTGGCCGGTCTCATTGGTCACGCGGCCGTACGTTACTACGTGATGGGCGAGCCATCATTTGATGCAGAGGCCAACGATTCTGAACGTAAGCAAATGAAGACCATCGTCGATGACGCGTTGAAGGCAGGCGCGTTCGGGTTTTCCACCAATCGATTTGACCAACATGTGGCGCCCGACGGTCGACCCATCCCTGGGACCTTCTGCCCGCCTGAGGAACTCGAAGAGATTGCCTCGGTCGTGGGCAGCCATGGTGGGCTCATGCAAGCGGTTGGTGCTAATTTTGACGTATTGGGCAAACTGGCTGCTAACAGCCGCGTACTCTTCAGTTACGGCACCGGCTCGCACGAAGGCGCGGGTGCTGCATCTGCAGAAGCGCTCGACAAGCTCGCCGAAGGTCGCGACGTCACCGCCATCAGTCACGTTCGTGGCTCTGGCTTTATTTTCGGCCTCAGCGCGACGCTACCCATGCGCCGCGGCACCTGGGGGCAATTGAGTGAAATGACGCTTGAGGAACGGGTTGCCGCCATTCGTGATGATGACTTTGCTGCTCAATTGGTCGAAGTCGCCAAGGCTCCTCCCGGGGTGAAAATTCCCATGGATCAAGCCTTCTTCATGGGTCATGGAGAGGTGCCTGACTACACGGTAGACCAGAGCCTTGCTCAAATGGCCGACGCCGCCGGTGAACATTGGTCGGAAACCTTCATTCGCCTGAACCGAGAAACCAACGGCCGAGCCTTGTTCACGCACCGCATGTTCTCTCCTAGCTTTAAAGAGCAATCTGCGCTCTTCAAGAGTAAACACATTTACCCTGGACTCGGCGATGCCGGGGCGCATGTGTCGCTCATCATGGATGCGGGTTGGTCCAGCTTCATGCTGTCTTATTGGCACCGCGAGACGGGCCGGTTCACGCTGCCTGAGGTCATCCACAAAATGACCGCTGGGCCTGCGCGAGTGGTTGGATTGAAAGATCGCGGCATTCTTGCCGAAGGCATGCGTGCCGACATCAACGTCATCGACCTCGATGAAGTCAGCGAACTGCAACCCGAGATGGTGAACGACTTCCCCGGCGGTGCACCGCGGTTCATTCAGCGCGCTAAAGGCTACGACGCGGTGCTGGTCAATGGCGTAATTAGCCTGAGGAATGATGAGCCGACCGGTCAACGCGCGGGCCGTGTACTTCGATTCGAGGGCGCCGCTTAAGCGTTTGCCCGGCGAGGGGATCCTCGAAAAACAAGCAGCACCCGAAATCAGAGTGCGCGCGCAGCCAACAAAACGAGGTTAATGTTTTCAGCTTAAGTACTGGTGTGCCGCTTTGTGGTGCGGCGGGCAAAACGTTGATCTTGGCTTTAAGGCGCTCAGAAAAATCGTGCGCTTCATTTAGACCGTTCAGAGCGACATAGACACATGACCTTTAAACCAACCGAACGCAGCGTTGCCATCAAAGAAGCCGTGATGGACTTCATGGAGAAGCATATCTATCCGGTGAACAAGCATTACCTCGAGGTGGCTCACAGCGACCAACGCAACGACCCCAGCGCCCTCGCCTTCGTGGATGAGCTGCGGGCCAAGGCGAAAGCGCTCGGCTTGTGGAATTTGTTTTTCCCTCACTTGCGAGAAGATGAGCCGGGCACAGGCCTCACTAATCTAGAGTTCGCACCAATCTTCGAGGAAATGGCGAAGCTGCCTTGGGCGCCCGAAGTGTTTAATTGCAACGCCCCCGTCACGGGTAACATGGAACTGCTTGGCGCGGCGGCGAATGAAGCGCAACGAAAGCAATGGTTATTGCCGCTGCTTGAAGGCGAATGCCAGTCGTGTTTTGCCGCAACGGAGCCAGAGGTCGCCTCCTCAGACGCAACTAACTACCAGACCACGATTGTTCGCGATGGCGATGATTACGTCATCAATGGCCGAAAATGGTTTATCTCCTGGTCCATGCATCCCAAATGCCGATTCATGATTTTGATGGGCAAAACCAATCCAGAAAACCCCAACCGCCACCAGCAACATGGAGTCATCATCATCCCAATGGACACGCCAGGCGTGCACATTCTTCAAGACACCACGGTGATGAACGCTTATCACACCGGCGGTCACCCTGAGATCCTGCTCGACAATGTTCGGGTGCCGGCTGAGAACTTACTCGGGGAGCCGGGTGAAGGCTTCGCCATCATGCAAAAGCGCATGGGGCCTGGCCGCATTCACTATGGCATGCGCTGTGTGGGCATGGCTGAAGTTGCACTGGGTCTCATGATGTCGCGCGCAAAAGAACGGGTTGCCTTCGGTAAACACCTCTTTGAACACGGCAGTGTGGCCAACGACATTGGTCGTTCGAGAATCGAAATCGACCAAGCACGACTGCTCACCTTACACACAGCGCAAGCGCTCGACGAGAAAGGGGTCAAAGGCGCGCGAAAGGAAATTGGCATGTTGAAGATCGTAGGCACCGAGCTGCTTCAGAACGTGTCGGAACGCGCGCTAAGGGTTCACGGCGCCATGGGCGTTTCAAGACAAACCCCTTTGGCTTCACTTTTTGGCCTTGGCATGCATCTCAGCATCGCCGATGGCCCAAGCGAAGTGCATCTGCCAGGCATCGCCAAAGTAGAACTGGCCAACCACGATCCTGCGGACTTCATGCGTTACTACGACATTCCAGAACGTTAACTTTCGGGGTTTGATGCGTGTGAAGCACCGTACTTTGTTAACTCAAAATCACTTGTGTCAGTGCCTGTCATTAGGCGCCTGTAACTAGCGAATTCGTAGCTAGTTTGTGACTATCACACTTCCTCTTTTGGGTGCTCTGGCAAGAAAGGACTCGGGAGTCGATTAGGTGCCGATCAGATACCCGCCTTTCATCACCTCAGGTTTCAGTAAATCGATAACCGATGCCTCGGATCGTTTGCACTCGCTCAGCGTAAGCCCCAATTTTCTTGCGAACTGAACGAATATGAACATCAATATTTCTGTCTACTACGATCGTCCGATCACCCACCACGCTTTTGAGTAGCTGCTCACGAGAAAACGCCTTTCCAGGGTTAGAAGCAAGCTGATAGAACAGTCTGAACTCTGAAGCCGTGAGATAAATCAGCTCGCCGGCCAAAGTGACTTGATGCTTATCAAGATCGACCATGAGGTCACCTATTACGATGCGTTTCTGCTGTTCGTGTTTGCCTAACTTTTGTGCACGCCGAAGCACCGCTTTGACTCTGGCCATTAATTCTTTTGGCCTAAAAGGCTTCGCAACATAATCATCTGCGCCCAAGCCAAGCCCAATGACTACATCACTCTCTTCTTCTTTTGCAGAAACAATGACGATCGGTGTCGAGCTCACCTCTGGATCAGCTCTCACTTGCTGACAGACTGTGAGTCCATCTAACTCAGGTATCATGAGATCCAAAATAACCAGATCTGGCCGTTTGATCTTAATCGCAGATAAGGCCTGAGTGCCTGTCTCGCAGCCTATCGCCTCATAACCCTCCCGCCTTAGGTTATACAGAACAACCTCGCGAATGTCGGCTTCATCCTCTACAACTAGAATCAATGGAACGGTCATCGCCTATCAATCCTTGAGAAGACCATTCGCTTTACTGCTTGCATTCGCGGATGCGTTTTTTTGCGGGTATGCGGTTTCAATTCTATGGTCAATTGAGTGCACATTCGCTAAGCGACCCGTTGAGGGTAGTTAATGATGTATCTCTTAAAAAACTGCGCATCACCAAAGTGGTCTTCTATCTCAGTCCGAGATTTGGGATTGAGATCTGCGGCTTCCCTATCAGTTAGCAATTTAGCGATCAGGATTGATTGAAAATCATCCGAGCGGTGAGTTTGGAAGTTTTCATTTAAGAGAATAATGAATAGGGTAGCGGCTAAAAAAACCGCAACTCTTTTAGAGAAGAAAACCACAAGCGACCCGTCTTTTTTCACGTGCTGTGATTGTAGAAATCCAGCTTTCCTAGACAAGCCAACCAGGCTTCTTTGCGATTTGATTTACAAAAAATTAATAAGAACCACAGGTGAATTAAAAGAAATTAATAGTTTCTTTACATTTTGCCGACGCACGTCTTCACTCATGCCTTGCAAACTAGGATGAGAGGCGACGGAGATGACCCTTACCTCAGCTCGCTCGTCAGCAATCAGCCTCGACTTCCCGAGCGAGAGGATAAACTAGCCCCTTGGAGAATAGCGTTACTCGACGTTTGCCAGATTGCGTGAATCGACAAGCTCGCCGTTCAACTTAAGTTTTTGCTCTTTTGCGAATGCAAGCACAGGCACACCGTTGCATTCGAGCTTGCTGAGTTGTCTCCGCGAGATACCAACAATTCTCGCTTTTTGGTTTAGTTCCTCTGGCGAAACCATTGCAACTTCACAAAGGGTCGTTGCAATGTCTTCCACCCGATTTGACGATTGCGTCAAGCGGGCGTCGCTGGCTGCGAAGGATAAAGATGCCACGCTGCTGAATGCCATCACTGCGGCTAAGGTGCCTAAAAAGTTATATGACTGTTTCAAAAATCACCCCCTCTAATTTCCAGTTAAAGAGCGTTGGTGCATCAAGCTTTTTTACTGCATGCGCACTCAACACCGCTTTGTTGCCGGAAATCATCCGAGGGAGACCGGATCGTTGTCAATAAAATGTAAAGATCTTTAAAGTAAATTAATGTTTTGGTCAGTTTTTGACCAGAATACATAGAGGGTTAAACACACTCGCCTACGATCGCCAGCCGAAACCCACCCCCACGAGAAAATTCAACAGCCTCAGACTCTCACCCATCTCCCGGGTTATAAAAGGCATCACAAGCATAGCGAGCCAGCCCGCACCGCAATTGACGGCTCATCTCTTGGTCAACGTGCTAATCGATTCTGAGAGCGCCCTTGGAGTTTCTCGAGCCGCCGGATGGCCACGCTTAAAATTGGTATTCAAGATTAACTGAAAAGCTTGTACCCATTCGTTGTCTAAAGACCGTGACATCATCGGCCTTTAGTTGCGTTTCCTCACCCAACAGATTTTGGATCTTTAGTTTCGCGGTCATCGCTTCGGTGGGGTACCAGGCGTAGGTGAAGTCGAGCGAGTGAAAGGGTTGTTCATACTCGTCTGGGTCACCATTTCGAC
>Ga0181594_10004626_pt1 | contig 12181 bp, 8 predicted proteins | sample 071ome_18_FD_145603 | JGI IMG/M metagenome (GOLD analysis project Ga0181594, IMG submission 145603) | Coastal salt marsh microbial communities from the Groves Creek Marsh, Skidaway Island, Georgia - 071413BT metaG (spades assembly) | ecosystem: Environmental > Aquatic > Marine > Intertidal zone... | reverse complement strand
CACGTTGCCCTGCACGACATCGCCCCGGATCGGGTTCGGTCGGTCGAGCACGAGGAAGGGAATCCCGTTCTCGCCGGCAGCCTCCATGGCCAGGGCCATGGTCGACACGTACGTGTAATAGCGGGCTCCGACGTCCTGCATGTCGAAGATCAGGACGTCGACGTTCTCCAGCATGTCCGGCGTCGGCTTTCGCGTCTCCCCGTAGAGCGAGTAGATGGGAAGCCCCGTCTGCTCGTCGATGCCACTCTCGATCGCGGCACCGGCACGCTCCTCTCCTCGGATCCCGTGCTCTGGTGAGTACAACGCGATCAGTTCGACATCGGGATGATCGGCCAGAATGTCGATGTCCGACCGACGATTCCGGTCGATCCCCGTGTGATTCGTCACGAGGCCGACCCGCTTCCCGGAGACGAGGTGCAGGCTGTCCTGAATCAGCACCTCGACACCGGGGCGGACTACGGAATCAGGGACGCCGGTCGCGCTCGTGTCCGGCGCCTCGTTTTCTGACTGACACCCCAGTGTCGAAAAGGCCAGAAACACCGCGAACACACGCGATTGTCGGTGTATGACTTTGCGGATACTTTCCGCGACTCGGGGCTCGTGACGCACTCGGCGTCGATCGTTAGTTCGTGACATGCGGCAAGCTTCGGCGACACATTGGACCGCGTCAACGCGCGCAGTTTTGAAAAGGGTCGGATCACAGGCATGGCGAACGGTAAACATCTGATTTCGCGGTGCGATCGTCCTGGGGGTGTCCGTTTCGGTGCGGCCCTGTCCGCGCTGGCTCTGGCCCTCCTGCTGACGGGGTGCTCCGTCTCCTCCGGGGGCGTGGCTCCGGGTCCCGATGCTCCTACACCGGATCCCGACCCCGACCCGGTCGCGGCGGAGCCCGCTCCATCGCTCGAGGTGATCTTCGACAGCCTCGCGCAGGCTGAGAAGCATGTCCCGGTGCGCGATACGCGCTCGTGGGCCGAGCGCACGCTCGATGGGCTGACGCTCGAGGAGAAGGCCGGCCAGATCCTGATGCCGTGGGTCCTCGGTGACTTCGCGCCGGAGGGCTCGGAGAGTCACGAGCGCGTGTTTTCGTTCATCGAAGAGCAGAAGATCGGCGGCCTGATCATGTCGGTCGGGACGCCGTTCGAGGTCGCGGCGAAGCTCAACGATCTCCAGGCGCACGCCGACCTGCCTCTGCTGGTGGCCGCCGATCTCGAGACGGGGGCCGGCTTCCGTATGCGTGGCGCGATCCACATGCCGGGTACGGTCGACCTCGGCGGTGCCACCAACTTCCCGAGCCTCATGGCCGTCGGGGCGACGGGACGTGAGGACCTCGCGTACGAGATGGGTCGGATCACCGCTGTCGAGGCCCGCGCTGTCGGAGTGCACGTGCCCTTCGCGCCGGTCCTCGACGTCAACAACAATCCGGACAACCCGATCATCAATGTCCGGTCGTTCGGTGAGGATCCGGAGAAAGTCGCTGAGATGGGGATCGCCTTCATCCGCGGGGTCCAGGAGAACGGTGCAATCGCGACCGGGAAGCACTTCCCCGGCCATGGCGACACGAATGTCGACTCGCACGTGGGCCTGCCGGTCATCACGCACGATCGTGCGCGGATGGACTCGGTGGAGCTGCGACCCTTCCAGCGGGCCATCGACTCCGGCATGGGCGCGATCATGACGGCCCACATCTCGGTCCCGTCCCTGAACGGGGGCGTACGCGAACCCTCGACGCTCTCCCCCGAGGTACTCACGAACGTGCTCCGGGAAGAGATGGGGTTCGAGGGTATCGTCTTCACGGATGCGATGGACATGAGTGCGATCGCGCGTCAGCACCGCTCCGGCGAAGCCGCGGTGCGTGCGCTCGAGGCGGGGGCTGACGTGATTCTGATGCCCGCCTCCGTGAGCGGTGCGATCGAGGGGATCGTGACGGCGGTCAGGGAAGGTCGGTTGACCGAGGAGCGTCTCGATCGATCGGTGATGCACGTTCTGGCGACGAAGGAGGGCCTCGGGCTACACGAGAACCGGTACGTAGCCATGGAGGAGATTCCCCGAACCGTCGGCATCCCGGATCACACCGAGGTGGCAGGTCAGATCGCGGAGGAGGCCATCACCCTTCTGAAGAACGAGAACGATCTGCTGCCGCTCGCCGGCACGAGATCCGCCCGGGTCATGTCGGTGTCGTATCGAAGGGGCTCGGACGTGCTCGCAGGCCGGTATTTCAATCGGTCTCTTCGTCAGACGTATCCGCGTCTTCGGGCTGTCGAGGTGGATGGTGACAGTGACGAAGACGAATACCAGGAGCTCCGGCGCCGGGCACGGGAGCAGGCGCTCGTCATCGTCAGCACGTACGTCACGTCCGTGAACGTGTCGGGCTCGTTCACCCTGCCGGAAGAACTCGTCGGGTTCGTACGGTTTCTGGATGAGATCGGCGTCCCCCATACCGTCGTGTCGTTCGGTAATCCCTATCTCATCACGGACTTCCCCGACGTGCAGTCGTACCTGCTCGCCTGGAGCGGGTCGGAAGCGAGCCAGCGAGCTGCGGCGGCCGCGATGCTCGGACAGGCTCGGATTCACGGGCGAATGCCGACACGAATTCCGCCGCTTTACGAGATCGGTGACGGGCTGATGATCCCTCGGCGCGGTTCGGCTGCCGGTGCGCGCTGAGCGGCGCGCGGCGCTCGGCGTCGCGCTCTTGGCAGCGGCCTGCTCGTCTGCCGCGCCGAACCCGGCCCCACCGGTCGCCCGCGCCGAAGCGCTGAACGGAGGTGTGCCGGCCGCGCCGGTGATCTCGGACGCGCTCGACGCGGAGTCACGGGCCTGGGTCGACGCCACCCTGGCAGGCTTCACTCTCCGCGAGCTGATCGGACAGGTGATCATCGAGTGGATCCCGGGAGGCTACGTCACCGCGACGAGCCCTGATTTCGAGCCGTTGCGGGCGTGGGTCGAGGACGACCGGATCGGGGGCGTCTCTCCCTCGATCGGGACCCCGCATGCGTACGTGGCCAAGCTCAACGAGCTGCAGTCACGGGCGGACGTGCCACTCCTCGTGACGGCCGACTTCGAGAACGGTGGCCCCGGAATGAGGATCAACGGGTCGTTCGCGCTCCCGTCGATGCTGCCGCAGGGTGGAGGCACGGATTTCCCGCCGACGATGGCGTTCGGAGCCATTGGGGAGGAGCGCTTCGCGTACGAGTACGGGCGGATCACGGCGCGTGAAGCCCGGGCGAGTGGGGTGCACTTTCTGTTCTCCCCGGTGCTCGATGTGAACTCGAACCCGGACAATCCCGTCATCGCGACCCGGTCGTTCGGGGGTGATCCCGATCTCGTCGCCCGCATGGGTGCGGCGTTCATCCGCGGCGCGCGGGACGGCGGGGTCTTCACCACCGGCAAGCATTTCCCAGGGCACGGCGACACCTCGACGGACTCACACATCGGGATTCCTGTGGTCGAGGCGGATCGTCCCCGCCTGGACGAGCTCGAGCTGGCCCCCTTCCAGGCCGCGGTCGACGAGGGCGTCGATGCGATCATGACGGCCCACCTGCAGTTGCCCGAGATTCTCGGCCCGGGGGCGCCGCCCGCAACGCTCGCGCCGGAGGTCATGACCGACATCCTCAGGAACGACCTCGGCTTCGACGGGATCGTCTTCACGGATGCGATGACGATGCGGGGGATCACCGACATGTACGGCCTCGGGGAGGCATCGATCCGGGCCCTGGAAGCGGGATCCGACGTGGTCCTTTCGCCCAAGGCCGTTACCGACGTGATCGACGCGATCGTGGAGGCGGTCGAGAGCGGTCGGATGAGTCGTGAGCGCCTGGAGCAGTCCGCCCGCCGGATCCTCACGCTTAAGGCGCGCCTGGGCCTGCACCGGGATCGGTTCGTCTCACTGGACGAGGTCCATCGAGTCGTGGGCATCGGCGCGCACAACGCCTTCGCCGACACGGCGGCGACGCGTTCGATCACCCTCGTCCGGGACGAGGATCGACTCCTCCCGATGGACGGGCTGTCGATGGCCCCCACGTTGCACATCCGGTACGCCGGCTCGACCCGCCTGTGGGCAAACCGCGCCTTCGCGACGGAGCTGCAGGACCGTGTGGTCGACCTCGCGGAAGTCCGGCTGGACGAGCGGAGCGACTCGTCCGCCTACGCAGCCGCCTTCGAGGCGATCGAGGATGCCGATCGCGTGATCGTCACGACGTACGTCCCGGCTTCCGCCGGGTCGACCGAGGAGGCGCTTCCCGAACCCTTCCGTGAGCTCGTCGCCTCGGTGGTCGAGACGAAGCCGACGGTCATGGTGTCGTTCGGCAATCCCTACCTGCTCTCGGCGGTTCCGGGCGTGGGGAGCTACATGCTCGCCTGGGGTGACCGAGATCGCTCGCAGCGTGCTGCGGTCGCGGCTCTGTTCGGCGAGGAAGCGATCAGCGGTCGCCTGCCGATCCCGCTCCCGCCGTTCCACGATCTCGGAGAGGGTCTGGACCGACCGAAGGTGGCGGACCGACTCGCAACGCTCGAGATCGAGGACCCGGTCGTCGCGGCCGGAATCATCGCCGCCCGTGGGGGCGGCCCACGGGGTAGCAACCAGACCGTCGCCGAGCCGGAGTCCGTCGGTATGTCGTCGGAGCGGCTCGCCGCGGTCGATTCGATCATCGTCGCAGGGATCGCGGATTCGGCGTTTTCCGGCGCGGCACTGGCCATCGGCCGTCACGGCAGGCTCGTGTCCCTGAAGGGCTTCGGCGAACTCCAGTACGGGACGCGCCGACCGGTGACGCCAACGTCGATTTTCGATCTGGCGTCCGTCTCGAAGGTCGTCGGGACGACCACCGCAGCGATGATGCTCGTCGGAGACGGCGCGCTCGACCTGGACACGCCGGTCGTCGAGTACTTGCCGTGGTGGGCGGCCGGAGATGAGCGGAAAAGCTCGGTCACCGTGCGTCATCTGCTTACGCACCGGACGGGGCTGATTCCTTTCCGGACGTGGTACTTCGAGTTCGAGGGCATGGAGGCGTACAAGGAGGCCGCCGCGAACGAAGGACTCGAGGCGGACCCGGGGAGCCGCACCGCGTACTCGGACATCGGCATCATGACCCTCGCGTGGGTCATCGAGGAGATCTCCGGCCTGACGCTCGATGCGTTTCTGCAGGAGCGCCTCTGGGACCCGATGGGCATGCTCGAGACGCGGTACAACCCCGAATCGACCCTCCGGCCACGGATCGCGGCGACGGAGATCGACACCATCTACCGAAACGAGATGGTGTGGGGCACGGTGCACGACGAGAATGCGGACGCCATGGGCGGCGTCGCCGGGCATGCCGGCCTCTTCTCGACGGCCGTCGACCTCTCGGTGTTCGCCCGGATGATGCTCAACGACGGCGTCGCGCCGGCGTGCACGGCCGATGGCGAGCCGGGAGAGCCGTGCCCCGTACGTCGCAGCGAGCAGCAACGCATGGTGGAGTCGGCCGTGCTGGACGAATTCACGACCCGGTTCGACGAGACCTCGTCCCGTGCACTCGGATGGGATACGCCGTCGGAGCGCTCCTCCGGTGGTGACTACATCACGAACGAAGCGTTCGGCCACACCGGGTACACCGGGACATCGATCTGGATGGACCCGGAACTCGACCTCTGGGTGATCCTGCTGACGAATCGTGTGCACCCCACGCGTGAGAATCAGAAACACGTGCCGCTCCGGCGTGCGGTGGCGGACGCGGCGGTGCTCTCGATCACGGATCGTGCGGTCGAGCCGCGGGTGAACCGGTGACGGGCTTCACGACGCTCGACCTCGTCGTCCTGGTCGTGTACCTGGCCGGTGTGACTGCGTGGGGTGCGTGGCTGGGGCGCGGCCAGGAGGGTGGCACGGACTACTTCCTCGGCAGCCGCTCGCTGCCGTGGGTCGCCGTCATGCTCTCGGTGGTCGCGACGGAGACGAGCACGCTCACCTTCCTCAGTGTGCCGGGCGTCTCGTACGCGGGTGCTCTGGTCTTCCTGCAGCTGACGCTCGGATACCTCGCCGGTCGGATCATCGTCTCGACCTTCTTTCTGCCGGCCTACTACGAAGGGTCCTTGACCACTGCGTACGCGCTCCTCGAGCAGCGCTTCGGGCTCGGTGCACGGCGCTTCACGTCCGCGATCTTCATGGTCACGCGACTGCTGGCGGACTCCGTGCGCCTCTTCGCGACCGCGATTCCGCTCGCGTTGATCACCGGGTGGCCGTATCCCGTGTCGATCGCCGTGATCGGCGTGCTCACCGTCGTGTATACGTACTTCGGCGGCATCAAGGCCGTCGTCTGGGTCGATGCGGTCCAGATGGGCCTCTACCTCTTCGGCGCAGTGGTCACGATCGTGGCGATCCAGTGGCTCCTTCCGGACGGATGGGCCGGCGTGGTCTCCGTCGCGGGCGCGGAGGGCAAGCTTCAGGTCCTCGACTTCTCCACGGATCTCACGGTTCCGTACACGGTGTGGGCAGGTGTCTTCGGTGGCGCGATCTTCACGACGGCCTCTCACGGTACCGACCAGCTCATCGTGCAGCGTCTCCTGACGTGCTCGGACCAGCGCTCCGCTCAGAAGGCGCTCATCGGGTCGGGCGTGGTCGTGATCCTTCAGTTCCTGCTCTTCCTCATGGTCGGGCTGGGGCTGTGGGCCTTCTACGAAGGGCGAGCCTTCGATTCGACGGACGAGATCTTCGCCACGTTCATCGTTCAGCAGCTGCCCCCAGGACTGACGGGTCTCCTGATTGCGGGGGTTTTCGCGGCGGCTATGTCTTCGCTCTCCTCGTCGATCAACTCGCTCGCGTCCGCCACCGCGTACGACTACTGGGCGCCCATGGTGGGGGCGCGGGACGATGAAGCGCGCACCCTGCGGGCCGGGAAGGTCTTCACCCTTGTGTGGGCTGCGCTGCTCGTAGGTGGAGCGATCCTCTTTATCCCGCTGTCCCAGGGAACGTCGGCGGTCGAGGTCGCGCTTGGCGTCGCGTCGCTGGTGTACGGGGGACTGCTCGGCGCCTTCGCGCTCGGCGTCTTCACCAAGCGCCCGGGCCAGCTGGCCGCGGTCATCGGTGTAGCCGTCGGGATCGGTACGGTCACGCTCATGCGGGACCTCATGGCGTGGCCGTGGTACGTGCTCGTCGGATCGTCTGTCACCTTCGTGGTCGGCTCCCTGGTCGGGCTGGTTCAGACTCAGCCAGACCCGTGAGCCTCTTCGCAGGAGTCGACGGAGGCGGGACGCGCATGCGTGCCGTGATCGTCGATGCGGACGGCAGGGAACTCGCGCGTGGTGAGGCTCCCGGCGCGGTGGTGACGGTGGCCGCCCCCGAGGCGGCGGCCGACGCCGTAACCCGGGCCATTGGTGATGCGATGGAAGCCGCGGCGCTCGAACGGCTTACTCGGGACGCATCGCTCGACGACATCAGTCTGCCTCTGGATGGCCTGTGGGCCGGACTCGCCGGTGCCGGAAGCCCGGATGCGGCCCGGGCGGTCATGGAAGCCCTGAGCCCGAGACATCTGGCGAATCGACTCACCGTCGGAACCGATGTGCGCGCGGCGTACGAGGATGCCTTTCCGGAGCGCGACGGCGTGCTTCTGATCGCCGGCACGGGGTCGATCGCCTGGGGCTCCGACGAGGCCGGTGAGCCGATTCAGGTCGGTGGCTGGGGGCAGCTCGTCGGGGACGAGGGGAGCGGATACTGGATCGGGTTGCATGGTCTCCGGCAGGTCATGACCGGGCATGATGGGCGATCGGAATCGGGGTCCGCAGCGGGTGCGTTGCTGCGTGCATGTGGCCTGAGCGAGGCCGGTGAGGTCGTCGCATGGGTACAGACGGCGGCGAAGCGTGACGTGGCCGCCCTCGCGCCTCTGGTCATTCAGGCGGCGGATACCGGGGATGCCGCCGCCGCACGGATCGTGGGCGAGGCGGTCGCCGGGCTGACGGACCTCGTTCGAGGTGTCGCCTCCCGCGGTGGAACCGGTGCTCGGGGAGGAGGGGTCGTGCTCTGGGGCGGACTCCTCGCCGATGGGGGCCCCCTCGCGTCGAGGGTGTCGTCCGCTCTGGAATCGGCAGGTTTTAAGGTCGTCGAGCGGCCGGTCGACCCGCCGATGGGGGCAGCCCGTCTCGCCCTGCGCAACTGATCCGCCGAAACGGCAGTCGTGCAGGGGCGAGCGGCCCTTTTGACAGGGTTAGAGGTGGTCTAACCTGTTGGGACCGTGCGTTTTGGCAGAACTGTGCGCGCTCCGAATGGCACGTCGATTGCACCGTGGGAGAGTGTTCGATGTACACCCCGAACCTTTCATCTCCCTACGGAGGTCATGATGGCCATCACCAAGTACACGGTCCGTCGCCCCACCTTTGCCCCGTGGGCTGATCTGGATTTCATGCCGACCCGATTCTCACGGCTCTTCGACGACCCGATCTTCGGACCGACCGCCGCAGGACGCTGGAATCCCGCAGTGAGCGTGTCCGAGACCAATGACGAGCTCCTGCTGACGGCGGAGCTACCCGGTCTGAACGAAGAGGATCTGTCGATCGAGTACGAGAACAACATCCTCACGATCGCCGGCGAGAAGGTGGAAGAGCGAAAAGAAGACGACGAAGACCGGAATTATCACGTCTACGAGCGTTACTTCGGCTCGTTCAAGCGCTCCTTCACTCTGCCACGCACAGTCGACGCGAGTGGCATCGTGGCGACCTTCGACAAGGGCATCCTGACGGTGAAACTCCCGAAAGTGGCCGAGGCGAAGGGACGCAAGATCTCGATCACCCGGTAGCCGGCGCGACGGCTGGTCGTATCGAGCGGGTCCGGGCTTCGGTCCGGGCCCGCTTCGTCGTTCTCAGTCCCGCAGAACCGTTCGGAGTTCGTCCAGGAGGGTTCGGCTGTTTGCGCCTCGTACCTTGCCGGGCGCGATCTCGAGGTCCGATCCGTCAGGACGGGTCAGCACGCCACCCGCCTCGCGGACCAGAATCATGCCAGCCGCGAAATCCCATGGCATGAGGATCTCCTCCCAGAACGCATCGAGTGAGCCCTGCGCCAGATAGCAGAGATCGAGGGCCGCGGATCCCGCCCGTCGGACACCCGACGCCGAGCGCAGGACGCGGTCGAGCTGACCCAGGTACTCGGGCATGAGCTCCAGCATCTTGAAGGGAAAGCCGGTGCCGACCATGGCCTCGATCAGAGGCCGTTCGGTCGAGACGTGGATCCTTCGCCCGCTCTTGTACGTCCCATCGCCTTCGGATGCCCACCAGCGTTCACCGGTCGACCCGGACACCACGGCGCCGGCGACGGGTCGGCCATCCACCGCGACCGCGACGCTCGAGCAGTAGTGCGGGTGCTCGTGCAGAAAGTTGGCCGTGCCGTCGAGCGGATCCACGATCCAGATGGGACGCCCGTCCCACCGAGCGAGCTGGTCTTCGATCGGCTCTTCGCTCTCCTCGGCGAGGATCGCGTGGTCCGGGTGGTTCGCCCGGATGACCGAGAGGGCCGCCTCCTGTGCGTCGACGTCCGTCTGCGACACGTAGTCGGCACGGGCCTTAATGGTCGCGCCGGCGAGAACGATCCGGCCGGCATCGCGTCGGTGAATGTGTGCGGCGGCCTCGGCGGCCTCTCGGGCGGTTCTAAGGAGGGGATCCACGGCTCGGTGCGTCTCGGGATGCCTGGGCAGCGACGGGCGGGGAAGGGGGCGGTTATGCATGACGGCGAGGTGCCGCCCCGATCAGGGCACCGCTAAGTTAGCCCTCCGATTTCACTTCGCGACCACGGACCTTCCGATGACCAGCCCGGACTCCAGCGGAACGAAAAAGCGCATCTTCAGCGGCATGCAGCCGTCCGGTGAAGCGCATCTCGGCAATTACCTCGGCGCGTTGCGTCGGTGGGTCGGTATGCAGGACGACTACGACTGCATCTGGTGCATCGTAGACCAGCATGCGATCACGGCGGGTGGAGACCCTTCGGAGACACCGGGCAACGTCCTCGATCTGGCGATCTCGTTCCTGGCCGTCGGGCTGGACCCGGAGAAGGCGATCATCTTCGTTCAGTCGGACGTGCCGGAGCACACCGAGTTGGCGTGGCTCTTCAACGCGGTCACGCCGGTCGGCGACCTCGAGCGGATGACGCAGTTCAAGGACAAGTCGCAGCGCTTCGACTCGATTCCGGCCGGGATTCTCAACTATCCCATCCTTCAGGCCGCGGACATCCTGCTGTACAAGGCGGATGCGGTGCCGGTCGGTGAAGATCAGAAGCAGCATCTCGAGATGACGCGCGACGTCGCGCGGAAGTTCAACGCGGCGTACGGCGAGACCTTTCCTGAGACGGAGCCGCTGATCGCGAAAGACGTCGGGCGGATCATGGGCCTCGATGGAGAGGCCAAGATGAGCAAGTCGCTCGATAACACGATCCCGGTGTTGGCGGAGCCGGAGGACGTGTGGGCCAAGGTTCGCACGGCCGTCACGGATCCTCAGCGGGTGCGTCGGGATGATCCGGGTCGCCCGGAGGTCTGCAACGTCTTCACGCTGCACAACTTCTTCAGCGACGACGCCACACGAGCCGACATCGACGCCCAATGTCGTGCGGGCACGATCGGATGCGTCGACTGCAAGCGACGCCTTTCCGACAACATCGCCGACGCGTTCGGTCCGTTCCGTGAGCGAGCAGCCGAGTTGCACGCCCATCCCGAGCGAGTGCGTGAGGTTCTCGACGACGGTGCGGCGCGAGCGAGTGCGATCGCTCGTGAGACGATGGCGGAGGTGCGCGACCGCATGGGACTCGACTGGCGTAGCGCCATCGGTTGATCCCGGCCACGGTGGCCCGGAGCCGGGATGAGTGTGTCAGCCGCGCGAGATGATCGCGTCGGCCGGCGCGGTCCCCTATCTTCGCTCGATCCGGATCGGTTGAAGAGAGGATCTCATGCAGGAACTGTTCAAGGCGGCCGTGGAACGCGGCGCGAGTGATATCCACATCAAGGCCGGCGATTTCATGCGGGCCAGGATTCACGGAGAGCTCCAGCCGCTGACGCAGCAGAAGCTGACGGTCGATCAGGTGAAGGGGATCGCGCTCCAGCTGATCCCGCATCAGGAAGACCGTGATCAGTTCGAAAAGCTGTACGACTACGACTGCTCATGGGGGATCCCGGGCGTCGGCCGGTTCCGTGTGAATATCCTGAAGCAGCGCGGATCGCCGATGATCGTGATGCGGTCGATTCCGATCGAGATTCCCTCCGTCGAGGACCTCGGGCTGCCCCCGATCATCAACCGGATCGCGGGCTTCGAGCGTGGCATGATTCTCGTCACCGGCGTGACGGGCTCCGGTAAGAGCTCGACGATGGCGGCGATGATCAATTGGATGAATCGCAACAAGCGGCTCCACATCGTCACGCTCGAGAACCCAATCGAGTTTCTCCACCGCGACAACCAGTGCTCGATCACGCAGCGTGATATCGGGACGGACACGGACTCGTTCGAGACAGGGCTGCGCAGCGTTCTGCGCCAGGACCCTGACGTGATTCTGATCGGTGAGATGCGAGACAAGACGACGATCGAGACGGCGCTCAAAGCTGCGGAAACCGGTCACCTCGTCATCTCGACGCTTCATACCAAGAATGCCGTCCAGACGATTTCCCGCATCATCGCGGTCTTCGAACCGAGTGAGCAGGAAATGATCCGCGTACGGCTCTCCGAGTCGCTTCAGGCCGTCGTATCGCAGCGGCTCGTCACCAAGCGCGAGGGCGGACGTGTGGCGGCCATGGAGGTCCTGCTGATGACCGCCACCATCCGGGACTGCGTCCGCGATCCAGAGCGGATGGAGGAGATCCCCGATCTGATCGAGGAGGGGCGCAGCCACTACGGCTCGCAGACCTTCGACCAGCACCTCATGGAGCTCGTGAAGTCGAGTCAGGTCGAGTTCGAGGTGGCAAAGGCCGCGGCCAACAACCCGTCCGACTTCGATCTGAAGATGAACATGTTTGGCTCCGCGACGGGTGGCGCGACGGCCGGCGGCGGTCCTCACGGCACGCAGGGGCTCGCAGACGAAATGACCAACATCATGGGAGGATGAAACAGGTGAGTTGTAAATCTTTGTAATACATAGATTTACAGATTCACTGAAGACATCTGTGGGATGATTGTGGGAGAAAAACGGGAATTTGGACACGAAATCGTCTCCAAACTCCCGTTTTTCTTGTGTGTGAGTTGACCTCGTAGAAGG
>Ga0181594_10004621_pt1 | contig 12187 bp, 8 predicted proteins | sample 071ome_18_FD_145603 | JGI IMG/M metagenome (GOLD analysis project Ga0181594, IMG submission 145603) | Coastal salt marsh microbial communities from the Groves Creek Marsh, Skidaway Island, Georgia - 071413BT metaG (spades assembly) | ecosystem: Environmental > Aquatic > Marine > Intertidal zone... | reverse complement strand
GAACGCAGCCCTCGCGACGTCCGAAGGTCGCCAACGAGAGTTCTTGCTGTCGGTCTCTCACGAGCTGCGAACGCCACTCACGGCGATCAGGGGTTACGCGGAAGCCCTCAACGACGACATCCTCGACTCCGAGCAACTGACGAGTGTCGGTGCGACCATCGGTCACGAGGCGAGTCGCTTGGATCGACTCGTCCACGACCTTCTCGACCTCGCGCGATTGGGTGCCGCTGACTTTCATGTCAACGCAGCCGACGTCGATGTGCGGGAGATCCTCACCGAGGCGGCAGAAGTATGGCGAACTCGATGTGATCGCGATGGCGTCACGTTGACGCTCGCGGAATCAGCGGGGCCCGTCCACGTGCACGTTGATGCGATGCGCCTTCGGCAAATCATTGACAACCTGATGGAGAACGCGTTGCGGGTTTCTCCCCAGGGGTCGCAGATTCATCTCGCGATCCATACGGACGCTGCGATCGCCGACGGCTCGTTTGCCGTCATCGAGGTTCGGGACAGCGGCCCCGGTTTAAGCGAGGACGACCTGGCTGTCGCCTTCGAGCCGGGTGCTTTGCACGAGCGGTATCGCGGTGTGCGGCCCGTCGGCACCGGACTGGGCCTGGCGCTTGTCGATCGACTCGCCTCACGCATGGGGGGCGCCGCTGCAGTGACCAGCAGTCCCGGGGTGGGTTCGTCCTTCTGGATCAGAATCCCCTTGGCGTAGGGCGCGACGGCCCCTCTGGGCTCGAATGACGGCGTACGATCAACGGATGGAGACGCTTGACGACCAGGCTCGTATCGCGGTCGACGAGCGGCCACGGCGCCGGCGGATGCTGCCGGTGTTCATCACTGGAATTGCCGCTCTTGCAGCAGGCGTCTACCTGCGCGCTGTGGACCCAAACGTTCCCGGGCACTACCCCGGGTGCCCGAGCCAAATCTTCTTGGGTTTGGACTGTCCCGGGTGCGGGGGCATGCGTGGCACCTACGACCTGCTCTACGGCGACCTCTCGGGGATGGCTGATCACAACATTCTGTTGATCGTTTTTTGGCCGGTCGTGATCGTCGCCTTCGCCGTCTGGGCCTACCGATCGTGGACCGGTCGACGCCCGGTCGTCGATATTGCAACGCAAGCACGGCGATCTCGACTCATGGTCTGGCTGCTGATCGGCGTGCTGATCTTTGGTGTGGTGCGCAACTTCGTTCCCTACCTGGGATCTGGGGTGGGTTAGAGCCCCGATTGCAAGCGCAGACACCGGGCGTACTGTGGGGCCATGAATGTCCTCAACGACATCCTTGACGGAGTCCGCGAAGACGTAGCGCAGCGGATGCAACGCGTTCCCCTCGAGCTCGTCAAGGAACGCGCGAGTACGACCAGTACACCGAGAGATCCGCGCCCGATGTTCACCGATGAGGACGTATGCGTCATCGCCGAAGTCAAGCGAGAAAGTCCGAGTCGAGGACCGCTGGCAGAGATCGCCGATCCGGCCGCCCTGGCTCGCGACTACGAAGCCGGTGGAGCGCACTGCATCAGTGTCTTGACTGAGGAACGTCGCTTCGGGGGGAGTCTGGACGACCTCGCGTCGGTGCGTTCCGCTGTCGACGTGCCGGTGTTGCGCAAAGACTTCGTCATCGGGAGTTATCAACTTTGGGAAGCACGGGCCTACGGCGCGGACCTCGTCCTGCTGATTGTGGCCGCGCTCGAACAGGACGCTCTCGTGTCACTTGTCGAGCGCTCCCGAAGCCTGGGGTTGACTCCACTAGTTGAGGTTCACGACGAGAAGGAGATCGCCCGTGCCCTAGACGCGGGGGCAGACATCATCGGCGTAAATGCCCGAGACCTGACCACGCTGGAAGTTGACAGGGGCGTCTTCGCGCGAGTGGCGCACCTGATCCCGGATACCTGCATCAAGATCGCAGAATCGGGTGTTCGGGAGCCCCATGATTTGATCGCTTACGCAGAGGCGGGAGCGGACGGCGTCCTGGTCGGCGAAAGCCTGGTCACCGGCAAGGATCCTCGCCTCGCGGTCCACGATCTCGTCACGGCAGGAGCGCACCCCGCCCTGCGTCACGGCAGGAGAATGACATCGTGACTGCCCCTGCCGACACCGTTGATGCTCGCTCGACAGCACCGGGTCATTTCGGCCCCTACGGGGGTCGTTTCGTTCCAGAAGCGTTGATGGCTGCCCTCGATCAACTGGAAGAAGCCTTCGACGCTGCATGCACCGATCCGGACTTCGCCCGGGAGCTCGCGGACCTGGAGAAGGACTACACCGGACGGCCCTCTCCGTTGACTCGAGCGGCGCGCTTTGAACACGAGTGCGGTGGGGCCCGCATCTACTTCAAACGAGAAGACCTCAACCACACGGGATCTCACAAGATCAACAACGTTCTCGGACAGGCGCTGTTGGCTGCCCGCATGGGCAAGACGCGCATCATCGCCGAGACAGGTGCCGGGCAACACGGAGTTGCGTCGGCGACCGCCGCGGCACTTATGGGATTGGAATGTGTCGTCTACATGGGGAAGGAAGACACCCAGCGGCAGGCGCTGAACGTTGCGCGTATGCAATTGCTCGGGGCCACCGTCGTCCCGGTCGAAACGGGAAGCCAGACTCTCAAAGACGCCATCAACGAGGCGATGCGTGACTGGGTCACCAACGTGGCGACAACGCATTACCTGCTGGGAACGGTGACGGGACCTTCACCGTTCCCGCGCATCGTCCGGCACTTCCACAGCGTCATCGGACGTGAAACGCGGGAGCAAATTCTCGAGATTGAGGGCCGGTTGCCGGATGCAGCAGTGGCGTGTGTCGGCGGTGGGTCCAACGCCATGGGGTTGTTCTCGGCGTTCCTCGATGATCCCGAGGTGCGCTTGGTCGGCTACGAAGCTGGCGGGGAAGGCGTGGAATCCGGTCGTCATGCAGCGCGATTCGCCATGGGTGCGCCGGGCGTTTTGCACGGTGCGCGCACGTACGTCATGCAAGATGAGTGGGGCCAAACCATCCCGTCACATTCGATAAGTGCCGGACTGGACTACCCCGGCGTGGGCCCTGAGCACGCGTGGCTGCATGACTCGGGTCGGGCCACTTACGAGCCGGTGACGGATGCCGAAGCGATGGAAGCGTTCTCGATCGTGAGTCGCACCGAAGGGATACTGCCGGCGATCGAAACGGCGCATGCTCTCGCGGGGGCTATGCGTCTGGGTCGAGAGCTCGGTCCGGACGCGGTGATCGTGATCAATCTATCCGGGCGAGGGGACAAGGACGTGGAAACTGCTGCTCGCTGGTTTGGAATCGACACGACGTGAATCCGCGGACCGCGGCCGTATTCGACGCCGCCCGGGCACAGCAACGATCAGCACTCATCGGCTACCTCCCGGCGGGGTTCCCCACGGTCGATGACAGTGTCGAGATCTTTCAAACCATGCTCGACTCCGGTGTCGACCTGCTGGAGGTCGGTCTCCCGTACTCCGACCCACTCATGGACGGCCCCGCGATCCAGGAATCAGTGGAAATCGCGCTCGAGCGTGGGGTGACGACTGATGACGTCCTGAGCGTTGTCGACCGGCTGACGCCGGCGGAGGGTCAAGCGGTGTATGTCATGAGCTACTGGAATCCCATCGAGCGATTCGGAGTGCAGAAGTTCGCCGACGGACTTGCTGCAGCCGGCGGCAGCGGCGTCATCACACCGGACCTGACGCCCGAAGAAGCCGACGCATGGATCGAGGTGACCGAGGCCGCGGGAATCGATCGCACCTTTCTCGTGGCGCCGTCATCGACCGATGCGCGAATCGACATCGTCTCTGGAGCGACGACCGGTTTCGTCTACGCGGCATCCACGATGGGAGTAACCGGGACTCGCGACACGGTGAGTGACGCAGCCCCGCAACTCGTGGGCCGGGTTCGCGAGCGCACAGGCCAGCCGATCGGTGTCGGCTTGGGTGTCTCCTCTGCCGATCAGGCAGCGTCGATCGCCGGGTACGCGGATGGAGTAATCGTGGGTTCGGCATTCATCCGGCGAGTCCTCGATGCCGAATCAAGCGCCGAGGCCACGGCCGAGGTGGGTCGATTCGCTGCGGAGCTCCGCGAGGGGGTTCGGCGATCAACCCACCTGTCCGAGCCCGACGCATGAGCGCGTCGCAGAGGCAAACTATTCTGGAGATCAGTGCCCGACGAGGCGCCATGTGGTCACGAACGGAGATGTAATGGCAGCGGGAAGTAGAGAACGGCGCGACCGGGCGGCCGCCGCGCGGGCGGAGGCTCAGGCGGGGGAGAAGCGCCGGGAGAAGACCGTGCGCATCATCGGGGCCGTTGCCGTCCTTGCCGTTGTCGCGGGAATCATCGGAGTCGCCGTCGTCGCGCGCAATGCAGACGACAACGCGAACGCGATCGATGTGATTGAAGCGGACCCGAGCGCTCCGGTTCCCGACGGTGTGCTTGGAGCCGATAGCGAATGGGCGTACGGGGTTCCCTACGGAACCGCTGGGGACGACGCCCCCGTTCTCGAACTGTGGGAAGACTTCCAATGTCCTGCATGCGGCTCACTCGAAGAAGCGAACGGCGAGGGCATCGCCGAAGCAGCCGAGACCGGCATCGCGCGGGTTATTTGGCGTCCCACCGCGTTCCTGGACCGCAACCTTGGAAACGATGCCTCCAATCGCGCAATCGGCGCGTGGGGTTGTGCGATCGACGAGGGATTCACGCGGGAGTACCACGACGCCGTCTACGCCAATCAACCCGAGGAAGAGGGAGACGGTTGGTCGAACTCCGAACTCGTCTCGATAGCCGAAGACATCGGCATGAGTGGAGCCTCCCTCGAGAGTTTCTCCGCGTGCGTCGACGACGAGACCTACCGGGTCTGGGCCGCGAACTCGACCCAGGAGTTCTACGACCAAGGAGTAGCAGGGACCCCCTTCGGCAAGATCGACGGAGTGGAAATCCCCACACAGTCGTTGGCGGATCAAGCGTCGTTGCTCGCCGCGCTGACCGAGGCCGCCGGCAACTAGCGCCGGTGACGCAACGATGAGCGGGAGTGCGGTAGCGACGATCACCACGCAGGTCGTGGCGTCGATTCCCAGTCCCGACCAGGGCACGTGGTACTTGGGTCCGATACCGCTACGCGCCTACGCGCTGGCGATCATCGCCGGCATCGTCGTTGCCATTTGGCTCGGTAATCGCCGCTACGTCGCTCGCGGCGGAGAGCCAGGCCTGATCACCGACATCGCTCTGTGGGCGGTGCCGTTTGGCATCATCGGCGGCCGTCTCTATCACGTTGCCAGTGACTGGCAGATCTACTTCGGCACCGACGGCCGGGGATTAGCTGCGGCTTTTCGCATCTGGGATGGAGGCTTGGGAATCTGGGGCGCCGTTGCTCTCGGTGCGTTGGGTGCGTGGATCGGTGCGCGACGGCGACACGTCGCTCTCCCTCCGATCGCAGACGCGATTGCTCCCGGCATCGCGCTGGCCCAGGCAATCGGTCGATGGGGCAACTGGTTCAACCAGGAACTGTTCGGGCAACCCACGACGTTGCCCTGGGGGCTGGAGATCGCGCCGGAAAATCGGCCGGTGGGCTACGAGACCTTCGAAACTTTCCACCCCACGTTTTTGTATGAGTCGCTGTGGCTGGTTGGGGTTGCTCTGATCGTCATCTGGGCAGATCGCCGGTTCACGATGGGCCACGGGCGCGTCTTCGCCCTGTACGTGCTGCTATACACGATCGGTCGGGCCTGGATCGAAACCTTGAGAATCGACCCGGTCAACACCGTGGCCGGGCTGCGGTTGAATGTGTGGACGTCGGTCATCGTGGGGATCGGCGCCGCCGTGTATCTGGTGCTGTCGGCGAGATCCCGCCCGGGACGGGAGGACCTCAGCGCGGCGTCGAGTGATGCGACCGACGCGGACGACCGGAACGATGAGAACGATGAGAACGACGAGAACGACGAGAACCACGGTGAAGCCGGCGATTCCGATGCTTCCGATGACTCTGACGATCGGGCTCCCGTGAGTGAAATGTCACAAATGCCGGAAAAATCGGAAAAGTCGGACACTGCGGAGCCTGGTCCAGACGACACCGCGACGACAACCCCGTAGACTCCGTTGTGCGGGCCAACGTCGTCCCGAACCGCCACTCCACCACCTCCGCAGCCGGTCGCTTCTGCCGTGATGCGGGCGGTTTCATCAACCGACGACGAAGGAATGCCTGTGTCTCTCCTCGACGGATACGCCACCACTCCGGCCCGGCAAGGCTTGTATGACCCGCAATTCGAGCGTGACGCCTGCGGTGTCGCATTGGTGGCGACCCTGAGCGGTGTCCCTTCCAACGACGTCGTGAAGCAGGCACTGACGGCACTGGAGAATCTGGAACACCGGGGAGCGTCGGGAAGCGAGCCCGACAGCGGCGACGGAGCGGGAATCTTGATCCAGGTGCCCGATGCCCTGTTGCGTCGGGTGAGCGGAATCGAACTACCCGAGCCCGGTGCTTACGCCACGGGTATCGGATTCCTTCCCACGGACGGTCCTACGCGCGACTTGCTGATGGCGCAGATCGACGAGATCGCCCGTGACGAAGAGATCGAGATCCTCGGTTGGCGCCATGTGCCGACCGATCCATCCCTGGTCGGAGTGACGGCTCGAGAGTGCATGCCGGACTTCTGGCAGATCTTCGCTGTGGATGCCCGCAATGCCACCTTCGGACTCGACCTTGACCGGCGCGTGTACGCGTTGCGCAAGCGGATGGAGAACGAGTTGGGCGTTTACTTCGCGTCGCTGTCTTCTCGCACCATGGTCTACAAGGGCATGTTGACCACGGACCAACTCACACCCTTCTACCCGGACTTGAGCGACGTCGATATCGCGTCGACCTTGGCCCTCGTGCACTCACGTTTTTCCACGAACACGTTTCCGTCATGGCCGCTCGCGCACCCGTACCGGTTGATCGCTCACAACGGCGAGATCAACACCGTGGCAGGAAATCGGAACTGGATGACCACCCGCGAAGCCATGCTCACTAGCGATGTTCTCTCTGGCGACCTCACTCGCCTGTCGCCGATCTGCACCCCGGGCGCGAGCGACTCGGCCAGCTTCGACGAGGTCCTGGAGCTGCTCCACCTCGGCGGCCGCTCGCTCCCACAGGCCGTATTGATGATGATTCCCGAAGCCTGGGAGAACAACCCCGACATGGATCCACGTCGACGCGCGTTCTACGAGTTCTACGCGACGCTCATGGAGCCGTGGGACGGCCCCGCCAACGTCTGCTTCACTGACGGAACACAGATCGGTGCCGTCCTTGACCGCAACGGCCTTCGACCGGGTCGATTCTGGGTCACCGACGAGGGCTTGGTGGTGTTGGCGTCCGAAGCTGGCGTGCTGGATATCGACCCTCAAACGGTCGCGCGCAAGGGACGACTTCAACCAGGACGCATGTTCCTCGTTGACACCGCTGCGGGCCGCATCATCGAAGACGACGAGATCAAGGCCGAACTCGCGGCGGAATTGCCGTACGACGAGTGGCTGGACACCGGCATCATCTACCTGGAGGAACTGCCCGAACGAGAGCACATCGTGCACACCCACGAATCTGTTGCGCGTCGGCAGCAAACCTTCGGGTATAGCCAGGAAGAACTCCGGGTGATCATGGAGCCGATGGCGCGCGCCGGCGCGGAACCGATCGGCTCGATGGGTACCGACACTCCGATCGCGGCGCTGTCGAATCGGCCGCGTCTGTTGTTCGACTACTTCAGCCAACTCTTCGCGCAGGTGACCAACCCCCCGTTGGACGCTATTCGTGAAGAAATCGTCACCAGCCTGGCGAGCCTCATCGGGCCCGAAGGCAACCTGTTGGAATCTCAACCCGGCCACTGCCGCCAGGTGCTGCTGCCGTTCCCGGTCATCGACAACGATGAACTTGCCAAGATTCTGCACATCAATGCGGACGGCACGCTTCCGGAGTTCGCTGCGGCGCGCGTGACGGGGCTGTATCCGGTGGCCGGTGGGGGAGTCGCTCTCGAGAAGCGACTCGCAGAAATCTTCAACGAGGTGGATGCTCTGATCCGCCAGGGCAAGCGCTTCATCGTCCTGTCCGACCGGGAAAGCAACGCCCAGCAGGCACCGATTCCTTCGCTGTTGCTGTGCGCCGCCGTTCACCATCACCTGGTGCGAACCAAGACGCGCAGCCAGATCAGCCTGCTGGTCGAGGCGGGTGACGTGCGCGAAGTCCACCACGTGGCACTCCTCGTCGGTTACGGCGCGGCAGCGATTAACCCATATTTGGCGTTGGAGACCGTCGAAGACCTCGTCCACCGGCACGTGCTCGACGGCATTGGCGTGGAAAAGGCGGTCCGCAACTACATCAAGGCTATGGGCAAGGGACTGTTGAAGGTGATGTCCAAGATGGGCGTCTCCACGGTCGCGTCCTATCGCGGGGCGCAGATCTTTGAAGCCATCGGGCTCTCCCAAGAACTCGTCGATAGCTACTTCACTGGAACGGTGACCAAGCTCGGTGGGGTAGGACTCGACGTCATCGCGGAGGAGGTCGCCCGTCGGCATGCGACGGCGTATCCGCCGTCGGGAATCTCTCCCGCTCATCGCGTCTTAGCCGACGGTGGGGAGTACCAGTGGCGACGCGACGGGGAACCGCACCTGTTCGATCCGGAAACCGTCTTCCGGCTCCAGCACGCGACGCGGGCGAAGCGCTTTGACATATTCCGGGAATACACCCAGGGCGTCAATGAACAAGCCGAGCGCTTGATGACGCTGCGCGGATTGTTCGCCTTCCGCGATGGTGCTCGCGAATCGGTCCCCCTCGATGAAGTCGAATCGATCGAATCGATCGTGTCGCGTTTCAGCACCGGAGCCATGTCCTACGGGTCCATCTCCGCAGAGGCGCACGAGACGCTGGCGATTGCGATGAACCGCCTCGGTGGAAAGTCGAATACCGGGGAAGGTGGAGAAGACCCTGAACGTTTTGTGCCGATGGACAATGGTGACTCGAAGCGTTCGGCCATCAAGCAGGTGGCATCGGGGCGTTTCGGTGTCACCAGTGAATACCTTGTCAACAGCGACGACATCCAGATCAAGATGGCGCAAGGAGCGAAGCCGGGTGAAGGCGGACAGCTTCCCGGCCACAAGGTCTATCCGTGGATTGCCAAGACCCGACACTCCACTCCCGGCGTCGGGCTGATCTCTCCGCCTCCGCACCACGACATTTACTCCATCGAGGACCTCGCGCAACTGATCCACGATCTGAAGAACGCGAACCCTCGGGCCCGTGTGCACGTGAAGTTGGTGGCGGAGGTCGGTGTTGGAACCGTCGCCGCGGGTGTGTCCAAAGCCCATGCCGACGTTGTTCTCATCTCCGGCCATGACGGAGGGACAGGCGCATCACCGCTGACATCGCTCAAGCATGCGGGCGCGCCATGGGAGTTGGGTTTGGCGGAAACGCAGCAGACCCTGCTGCTCAATGGACTTCGCGATCGTGTTGTCGTCCAGGCGGACGGACAGCTCAAGACCGGACGCGACGTTGTGATCGCTGCGCTTCTCGGCGCTGAGGAGTACGGGTTCGCGACGGCACCGTTGGTGGTCATGGGGTGCGTGATGATGCGCGTGTGTCATCTGGACACCTGCCCGGTGGGCATCGCAACGCAAAACCCCGTTTTGCGCGAGCGGTTCCAGGGATCGCCCGAATTCGTCGTCAACTTCTTCGAATTCATCGCCCAGGAAGTACGTGAGTATCTCGCCGAACTCGGTTTCCGAAGCCTCGATGAAGCCATCGGGCACGCCGAAGTTCTCGACATGCGCCGGGCTATCGACCACTGGAAGGCGGACGGACTCGACCTTGCTCCGATCCTTCACGTGCCCGATGTTCCAGACGGTGAGGCGCGTCGGAAGATCGTTGAGCAGGACCACGGCCTAGACAAGGCCCTGGATCAAGAACTCATCGAGATTTGCCGCCCAGCCCTTGATTCGCGTGAACCGGTCCGGGCCAATGTTGCCATTCGGAACGTCAACCGAACGGTGGGAACCATGCTGGGTTCGGAAGTGACGCGGCTGCACGGCGGCGATGGCTTGCCGGACGGAACGATCGACATCACCTTCCAAGGGTCTGCTGGTCAATCGTTCGGCGCCTTCGTTCCCGCCGGAGTGACTCTTCGACTCGAGGGTGACGCGAACGACTACCTCGGTAAGGGCCTTTCGGGAGGTCGACTCATCATTCGGCCCGACCGGGGTGCCCCCTTCGTCGCCGAGGACAACATCATCGCCGGCAACGTGATTGCGTACGGAGCGACGAGTGGAGAGATCTTCATCCGCGGACAGGTGGGCGAACGGTTCTGCGTGCGGAACTCGGGCGTCCACGCTGTCGTCGAGGGGGTCGGTGACCACGCTCTGGAGTACATGACAGGCGGTATCGCGGTGATCCTCGGCCCGGTGGGCCGCAACGTCGGGGCCGGGATGTCCGGCGGGATTGGCTACATACTCGACTTGAACGTGAGCCGAGTGAATCCGGAGATGGTGGATCTCGATCCGCTCAGCGCCCAGGACGAAGACGAGCTGCGCTCGTTGATCCAACGGCACGTCGAGGAGACGGAGTCCGCCGTGGGTACTCGATTGCTCGAGGACTGGGCCCAGAGCCGCCAGCGGTTCACCAAGGTCATGCCGCAAGACTTCAAGCGGGTGTTGCGTTTGCGCGAGGAGGCGATAGCCAGGGGAGAAGACCCTGTGCTGGCAGTGATGGGAGGCGGCAATGGCTGACCCGCGAGGTTTCTTGACCACCGACCGCCAGCTTCCCGAACGGCGCCCGGTCGATGTTCGCATTCAAGATTGGCAAGAGGTCTACCAAGACTTTGATGCTCGGAGTCTGGAAAAGCAGGCGGGGCGCTGCATGGACTGCGGTATTCCCTTCTGCCACCAGGGGTGCCCACTGGGCAACCTCATCCCGGAATGGAACGACCTCATCCACGACCGTGACTGGGGTCAAGCCATCGAAAGGCTGCACGCCACCAACAACTTTCCAGAATTCACCGGACGACTCTGTCCGGCGCCGTGCGAAGCGGCCTGCGTACTGGGCATCAACGCCGATCCCGTCACTATCAAGCAAGTCGAAGTGGCCATCGTCGACCGGGCGTGGGAGGCCGGGTGGATCACACCGCAGCCGCCGGAGTCACTGACCGGCCACACGGTCGCGGTGATCGGATCCGGACCCGCCGGACTCGCGGCGGCGCAGCAGTTGGCGCGTGCGGGCCACACGGTCGCGGTGTATGAGAGGTCGGACAGGATCGGGGGTCTGCTCCGCTACGGAATCCCCGAGTTCAAGATGGAAAAGCACCACGTGGATCAGCGACTCGCGCAGATGGAAGCCGAGGGAGTTAAGTTTCGGCCGAACGTGGAGGTGGGAGTGGACATCACGGTCGCCGACCTGCGGCGACGCTATGACGCGATCGTCATCGCGACCGGCGCGACAGCCTGGCGAGACCTACCCATCGAAGGTCGAGAGTTGACCGGCATCTACCAAGCCATGGAGTACCTGCCTCCTGCGAACCGGGTGCAAGAAGGCGATTTCGAGGAATCACCCATCGACGTTGAGGGTGAGCACGTGGTCATTATCGGGGGAGGCGACACCGGGGCCGACTGTCTGGGTACCGCTCATCGCCAGGGAGCCGCGAGTGTGACGCAGTTGGAGATCATGCCTCGCCCACCCCAGGAGCGACCGCAGGCTCAGCCCTGGCCGACCTACCCCATGACGTATCGGGTGAGCAGCGCGCACGAGGAGGGCGGTGAGCGCATCTTTGCTGTGTCGACGCAGCGCTTCGTGGGGGACGCCGACGGTCATGTTCGCAGCTTGGAGTTGTCCGAGGTGGAGTTCGTCGACGGTCGTTTTGAGCCGGTGCGCGACTCCGAGCGGTCGATACCCGCGGACGCGGTCTTTTTGGCGATGGGATTCACCGGGCCAGAGCAGGGCCCACTGCTGGAGCAGTTCGGCCTCACGCTCACCGAGCGCGGCTCCGTCGTGCGCACGGACGAGTATGCGACCGACATCGACGGAGTCTTCGTCGCCGGGGATGCGGGCCGAGGCCAATCCTTGATCGTGTGGGCGATTGCGGAAGGTCGCGCGGCCGCCGCGAGCGTCGATCGGTACTTGACCGGTGACACGAACCTTCCGTCTCCCATTCGAGCATCGGCGCGGCCCCTCACCGTGTAACCGG
>Ga0181594_10004614_pt1 | contig 12191 bp, 14 predicted proteins | sample 071ome_18_FD_145603 | JGI IMG/M metagenome (GOLD analysis project Ga0181594, IMG submission 145603) | Coastal salt marsh microbial communities from the Groves Creek Marsh, Skidaway Island, Georgia - 071413BT metaG (spades assembly) | ecosystem: Environmental > Aquatic > Marine > Intertidal zone... | reverse complement strand
GCTGATATGGAGATCTTTGTCGCATCCTCCATAGGTCTGCTCACCGCGGCTGGAGTCTATCTCCTTCTGCGCGCTCATACGTTCCCCGTCGTGTTGGGACTGGCGCTCTTGTCCTACGCCGTGAACGTGTTCTTGTTCTCGATGGGACGGTTGATTGTTGATGCGCCACCGATCCTTCAGAAGGGTGTGGAGACCTATACCGACCCGCTTCCACAGGCGCTTGTGCTTACCGCGATCGTGATTTCTTTCGGCATGACCGCGCTGATCGTGGTGCTTGCGTTGCGCTCCTATCTCGAGATTGGTTCCGATCACGTTGACGGGACTGCCATCGACGATACGAAGGCAGGTTCGTGATGGGGCACTGGATCATCGTCCCGATCGTGCTGCCGGCGCTTGTTGCGCCGTTGATCATCATGTTCACGCGCGACGACCTGGTGCTCGCACGCACGCTTTCGTTCGTGTCGTCTGCGATTGTCCTTGTGGTCGCGATTGCGCTCGGCATCGCGGCAGTGTCAGGCGCGCCGGAGGTCTATGAGCTGGGCAACTGGCCGGCGCCTTTCGGGATCGTCCTTGTGCTCGACCGGCTGTCGGCTCTCATGGTTATCCTGACGGCGGCGCTTGCGCTGATCGTCCTGCTCTATGCCGCGTCCGGCTGGGACGGGCGCGGTCGCCATTTCCACGCTCTTTTTCAGTTCGAGTTGATGGGGTTGAACGGGGCATTTCTGACCGGCGACGTTTTCAACCTGTTCGTATTCTTTGAAGTTCTGCTCATCGCCTCATACGGGCTGATGTTGCATGGCGGCGGCGCAGAACGCCTGAAGGCGGGCTTCCAGTACGTTGCGGTAAACCTTCTTGGTTCGACGCTCTTCCTGTTCGCCGTGGGGCTGATCTACGCAGTAACCGGGACGCTCAACATGGCGGATCTTGCGGTGAAGGTGCCGCAGGTCGAGCCCGGCGACTCTGCGTTGTTGCACGCCGGAGCGGCGCTCCTGTTGCTTGTGTTTGCCATCAAGGCGGCTCTGGTCCCGGTTCATTTCTGGCTGACCGGCACCTACGCCGCGGCGATGGCGCCGGTCGCAGCGCTGTTCGCGATCATGACCAAGGTGGGTGCGTATTCGATCATCCGCATCTACACGCTGGTGTTCGGCGGTGACGCAGGTGAGGCGGCATGGTTTGCGGAGCCCTGGCTTATGCCGGCTGCCATTGTGACCCTCGCTGTGGGGATGGTGGGCGTTATCTCTGCGCGCACGCTGGGTCGGATGGTTGCGTATTCGGTGGTCGGGTCGATGGGCACATTGCTGATTGCGGTGTCCCTGTTCACGACCGAGGCGATGTCGGCGGCGCTCTATTACCTGCTGCACTCGACGGTTGCTGGTGCTGCGCTGTTCATGATCACGGGCCTGATCGCCGAACGCCGCGGGCCGGATGGTGACGCGATTGTGGCATCGCGCCGGTTCCGCAATTCCGAACTGCTGTCCGGACTATTCTTTCTCGCCGCGATCGCAATGGTTGGATTGCCGCCTCTGTCGGGGTTCCTCGCCAAGCTGCTGATTCTTGACAGTGCGCGCGACTCCGAGGCCGTCACCTGGATCTGGGCCGTTATCCTGACGACGTCCCTGATCGCCACAATCGGTTTTACGCGCGCAGGCAGCCGGCTGTTCTGGAAGACGGCGGCAAGCGATGACATGGCTGAGGCGCCGGTGCCGACGCATGGCGTCTTTGCGCTGGCTGCTGCCGGTATATTGGTGACGGGCACAATTGCGTTGACGGGGTTTGCCGCTCAGATCGGAATCTATCTCGATGCAACAGCGGCGCAGTTGTTCGATCCCTCGGCCTATATCGCCGCGGTACTCGGCGATAGCAGCGTGACGGTGCGATGACGAGCTCACGAACCATGATCAAACGTATATTGCCGCATCCATTTCTCACCGTCGTGCTGACTGCCGTATGGATGTTGCTGCTGAACGATTTTTCGATCGGCGGACTTGTTCTTGGCCTGATCCTGGGCATGGCATTGTCAGCTTTCACCACGGCGTTCTGGCCGGACCGGGTCCGGATTCGTAACTATCGTGCTGCGATCGAGTACGTCTTCATCGTGCTGTGGGATATTGTGGTGGCGAACGTTGAGGTCGCCTGGATCATCCTGTCGCGCCGGAACGCGAGCATGCGTTCGCGCTGGATCAGCATCCCGCTGGACATTCGTGCGCCCGAGGCGATCACGATCCTGGCCGGGACAATCACGATGACGCCGGGAACGGTATCCGCCGACCTTTCAGCCGATGCCCGTTCGATCCTCGTACACTGTCTGGACGTGGAAGACGGCGACGCCACGGTCGAGCAGATAAAGACGCGTTACGAGGCCCGTCTGAAGGAGGTGTTCGAATGATCGAGTATGCTCTGGCATTTGCTCTGGCCTGCGTGGCACTCGGAATTCTGCTCAATCTTGCACGGCTGGCGATAGGCCCCTCGGCAACGGACAGGATTCTTGCGCTCGACACGATGGTCATCAATTCGATCTCGCTTCTGATCCTCTACGGTGTCTGGCAGTCCTCGCCAATGTATTTTGAAGCTGTTCTGCTGCTGGCCATGGTGGGCTTTATCTCTACCGTGGCCTACTGCCGGTATATCCTGCACGGCAACGTGATCGAGTAGGCGCGACCATGGAACTGTTCTACGAAATACTCGTCTCCGCCCTCCTTGTGATCGCCGGCGTTTTCACGTTGATCGGGTCTTTCGGTCTCCTGAAGCTCGATGATCTTATGAAGCGACTGCACGGGCCGACCAAGGCGACGACGCTCGGCGTCGGGGCCGCTCTTCTGGCGTCGATGGCCTTTTTTGCTCTGTTCGTGGAGCGTCTGAGCTTCCACGAGCTGCTCGTTACGATCTTCCTGTTCCTGACGGCCCCGATCACCGCCAACATGATCGCCAAGGCGCATCTGCACCGTCATCCCAGTGCGGAAGAAAACCTCCCTGACACCAGTTCAGACCAGGGTTGGGCGACCTATCACTCGGCGCCAACAATCAAGGCAGCCGAGTTGACTAAAGAATCCTGACTCTGCACTGGTTTCCGTCATTCCGGGAATATCCCCGGCTATCCGGCCGCAGGCACAGTTCCGCGCCCGGCCGCACGACGTGACTTGAGCGCAAGGATGCTGGTTTTTACCGGCGATAAAGCCTAAATCAGCGCCCATGTCACCCCTATCCCCTCACGGTCGCGAAACCTCCGAGAAAGCTCCGCCGGGTGCCGAAATGCGCGCCATCCGCGCGCTTGCGCCCTACATGTGGCCGCGCGGCGAGACGGAACTGCGGGTCCGCGTCGTTATCGCGATTGTCCTGCTGATCGCCGCGAAGCTGGCGACCGTCGCCGTTCCCGCCGTGTTCGGGCAGGCTGTGGATGCCCTGGAGAAGGGCGTGGAGACCGGCGGTGCCGTGGCCGTGCCGGTGGCGCTGCTGATCGGCTACGGTCTGTTGCGCGTCGGCCAGCAGGCCTTCGCGGAACTGCGGGACTTCATTTTTGCCAAGGTGGGCCAGCGGGCGATCCGGCGCATCGCGCTGCGGGTCTTCCAGCATCTGCATGCGCTGGCTTTGCGCTTCCACATGGACCGGCGCACAGGCGGGCTCAGCCGGGCCATCGAGCGCGGCATCAAGGGCATCGATTTCCTGCTGCGCTTCATGCTGTTCAACATCCTGCCGACGCTGGTCGAGATCGGGCTGGTCTGCGCGATCCTGTGGTCGTTGTTCGGTTTCGTGTTTTCCGCCATCACCTTCGTGACGGTGGCGATCTATGTCGCGTTCACCTTCATGTTCACCGAGTGGCGGCTGAAGTTCCGGCGCGCCATGAACGACAGCGACACCGAGGCCAACACCAAGGCCATCGACAGCCTGCTGAACTTCGAGACGGTGAAGTATTTCGGCAACGAGGCGCATGAGGCCGCGCGCTACGATTCCTCCATGCAGCGCTATGAGAAGGCGGCGGTCAAAAGCCTGACCACGCTGTCGCTGCTGAATGTGGGCCAGGGCCTCATCATGGCGCTGGGCATGACCATCCTGCTGGTGCTTTCGGGGTATCGGGTGAGTGAAGGCAGCATGTCCATCGGTGAGTTCACGGCTGTGAACCTTTACATGATGCAGTTGTTTCAACCCCTTAATTTTCTTGGATTTGTTTACCGCGAAATCAAGCAGTCGCTGGTCGATATGGAGCAGATGTTCTCGCTCCTCGATGAGAACCGTGAGGTCGAGGACAAGCCCGGGTCGCAGCCGCTGGTGGTGGACGAAGGAGTCGTACGTTTCGAGCATGTCTCGTTCAGCTACGACCCGCGCCGGCCGGTCCTGCGCGACGTCGATTTCGAGGTGCCGGCAGGCCACACCGTTGCGATTGTCGGCGCGTCGGGTGCCGGCAAATCCACGATCTCGCGTCTGCTGTTTCGCTTCTACGACATCGACAGCGGCCGCATCACCATCGACGGGCACGACATCCGAGACGCGACCCAGCAAAGCCTGCGCGCGGCCATCGGTATCGTCCCGCAGGACACGGTGCTGTTCAATGACACCATCCTCTACAACATCCAGTACGGACGCCCCGACGCGACCCCGTCGGAGGTCGAGGAGGCGGCGCGGCTGGCGCAGGTGCATGACTTCGTGATGGGGCTGCCGGACGGCTACAACACCCGCGTCGGTGAGCGCGGTCTGAAGCTCTCCGGCGGTGAGAAACAGCGCGTAGCAATTGCCCGTACGATCCTGAAGGATCCGCGCATCCTGCTGTTCGATGAGGCGACCTCGGCCCTCGACACCCACACCGAGCGCGAGATCCAGTCGGCTCTGGAGCGGGTCTCCGCCGACCGCACGACGCTGGTGATCGCACACCGCCTCTCCACGGTGGTGAACGCGGATGAGATCATCGTGCTGGATGGCGGCGTCATCATAGAACGCGGCCGCCATGACGACCTGCTGGCCCAGGGTGGCGCCTATGCGACGCTCTGGCAGCGCCAGCAGGCCGCCGCGCGCCGTGCCGCGCAGGATGCAGCTGACGTCGCCGACGGCGTGGTCGTGCCGGTTCCGGCGAAGTAGCCCCGGTCAGCGCACCTCCACTGCGTAGCTTTCGACCGGCGGGACGGTTTCGATCATGCCGCGGCCTTTCAGGAACTCGGCGAAGGCCTGGTAACGGCCCGAATCCAATGCAGCGGGGCGCAGCGCGAAGCGCGGGATCGTGTCGCGCCAGGCGCGCCGGTTGAGCTCGTCGTCCAAATCCTTGCGGCCCTTGATGAACAGCTCCCACGCGGCATCCGGGTGGTTGATCATGTACTGGGTTGCGGCCTCCAGCGCATCGATAAACGCGGAAATCCGGGGGTCCGAGGCGTTCTCGCGCTTCGCGACGACGATCAGTTCGTCATAGGCGGGCACACCTTCCTCCTCCAGGTAGAACGCGCGCCCCGGGCGGCCCTCCAGATCCATCTGGTTCAGCTCGAAGTTCCGGTAGGCACCGATCACGGCATCCACCTGGCCGCTCATCAGCGATGGGGACAGGGAGAAGTTCACGTTGATCAGTTCCACGTCGTCCAGCGTGAGCCCGTGTTTGTCGAGCATCGCGCCCAGCAGCGCATCCTCGAAACCACCGACGGAAAAGCCGACCTTGCGGCCCTTCAGGTCTGAGATCGACTTGATGGGGCTGTCGGCCAGTACCACCAGCGAACTGAGCGGGGTCGCGACGAGGGTGCCGATGCGCATCAGCGGCAGGCCGGCGGCGACCTGCAGGTGCAGTTGCGGCTGGTAGGAGATGGCGAGGTCGGCCCGGCCGGCGGCGACCAGCTTCGGCGGGTCGTTGGGGTCGGCCGGCGGGATCAGTTCGACCTCGAGCCCGCGTTTCTCGAACTCTCCGCGCTCCAGCGCCACATAGAGCGGCCCGTGATCCGGGTTGATGAACCAGTCCAGCATGACGGTCAGCTTGTCCGCGGCGGATGCGGGACTGGCGGATAAGGTGAGAGCGAGAGCAAAAAGCAGGCGTTTCATGGGGTTACTCGAAGTTTCAGGGTTCAGGAAAAGGCGGCCGGATCGGCCTCGGGTTGCCAGGCCACCAGCCGCCGCAACGTGGCATCGATGGCGAAGTAGATGGCGACGGCCATGATCGCGAGGACGAACAACGCGGCGAACATGGCGGCGGTCTGCACGCGTCCGTTCATCAGCAGCATGTAGTAGCCGAGCCCCGCCGAGGAGCCGACCCATTCGCCGACCACGGCGCCGATGGGGGCGACGGCGGCGGCGACCCTGAGGCCGGACGCGAAGGCGGGCAGGGCGGCCGGAATGCGGATCTGGCGCAGGATCGCGGCCTTGGATGCGCCCATCGTCTGGGCGAGGTCGATCCAGCCGGGTTCCGTACGGCGCAGGCCATCGTAGAAGGCCGCGGTGACGGGGAAATAGATGATCAACGTGGCCATGGCGATCTTGGGGGCGATCCCGTAGCCGAACCACAGTACCAGCACCGGCGCCAGCGCGAAGACCGGGATCGCCTGTGACACGACGAGGACCGGGAGCAGCCAGGACCGTGCCTGGCGGAAATACGCCATCATAAGGGCGCTTGCGCACCCCAGAAGCGTGCCGAAGGCCAGTCCGAGCAGGATTTCGACCAGTGTCGTGCCCGCGTGTTCCGCGAGGGTGTCCGCACGTGCGATTGCAACCTCGATCACGGCGAGCGGGCCTGGCAGGATGAACGGCGCGATCTCGAAAACGGTGACCGCGCCCTGCCACAGGCATAACAGGCCGAGAAAGACGATCAGAGGCTTGGCTATCGCGCTCATGCGGCCGTATTCCCCCGATTTTCACAGGTTTTCGGGGTGTCGAGCGCTGCCATGATTGCGTGATAGCTGTCGCGCAACACCGGATCGGTCGGATCGCGCAACGGCGTACCCGGTGGCGTAAAGGGCACTGCCCCGGAATTGTCACCCTTGCGGACCACTTGGATGTGCCAACCCAGCCGCAGCGCCTCGAAGGGGTCGTGGGTGACCATGACCACGGTCCGCTCCCCCAGAAGTTCGAAGGCGAGCTGCTGCAGCTGGGCGCGGGTGATCGCGTCCAGCGCCGAGAAGGGCTCGTCCATCAGCACGATGGGGCAGTTTTCCATGAGCGTGCGCGCCAGCGCGATCCGCTGGCGCTCACCGCCGGATAGCTCGCGCGGGCGTGCATTGGCGCGGCCGGTCATGCCGGTACGGTCCAGGATGTCAGAGATTCTGGCGCTGTCGGGCGTCTCGCCGCGTAATCTTGCCCCCAAAGCGACGTTGTCCGCCGCCGTCAGCCAGGGCAGCAGCAGGTCCTGCTGGGCCATATAGGCGACGTTGTTGGAGGTGTTCGTGGTGCCGTTTGCCCGGATATCCACACCGTCGAGCGGTTCGATCAGGCCAGCGAGGGTGCGCAGCAGGGTCGATTTCCCGACCCCGCTTTCGCCCAGAAGGCAGGTCCATGCCCGATCCGGCGCGTCGAAAGACAGGCCGGACAGGAGTTCCGCGCCATCCCAGCCGAGTCGGGCGTTGCGCACGGACAGTCCCGCCGCATACGGGCTGTCGGATAGGGGATCGGCGTCGTTCAAGTCCACGTCCCTCCGCCGGTGCTAACCGGATCAGGTTCCAAGGGTCGTTTCGCACGGATGTGCGAAACCTCTCAGCCGCAATGGCTCCCCATGTGGTTGAAATCACTATGATGTGTTCGCCCGCCATGCGTCAATGGCGGTGATTGCAAGCCAGGCACGCAACGACTATTTGGGATCGCATGAACGTCATGCCGGGAAACAGCCGGGCAAAGCCCGCCGGACGCCGCCTGTCGCGGCCGCTGTTCATCGGCAACGACATCTATCGGCGCTCCAATTTCGGGCCCAAGCATCCGCTTTCCGTCCCGCGCGTGCCCGCAACCATCGATCTTTGCCGCGCGATGGGCTGGCTGCCGGACGAGGTCTATCGGGAAAGCGCGGCGGCGAGCCCGGCGGAAATCGTGCGGTTTCACGATCCCGCCTATCTGCGCGCGCTGCGCGAAGGCGAAAAGCGCCTGGAACTGCCGGAAGAAGATCGCGAACGATACAATCTGGGCCGCCTCGAGAACCCGATCCACGGCACCATGTACAGCAGGCCCGCGATATCCGCCGGTGCGGTCCTGTCCGCGGCGGAAATCCTGGCCTCCGTCGATGCCGGGATCGTATATAGCCCGGCCGGCGGGACGCATCACGGCCGGCCCGACCGGGCCAGCGGATTCTGCTATTTCAACGACCTGGTGCTGGGAATCCTGCGGCTGCAGGATCTGGGTCTTCGCCGCGTGCTGTATCTCGATTTCGATGCACACCACGGTGACGGCGTGCAGGACGCGTTCGCGCGCGACCCCGATGTCTTCACAATCTCCGTGCATGAAGAACGCAGATGGCCGTTCACGGGTGCTCTGACCGACACGGAGGAGAGAACAGCATGCAACATTCCGGTGCCGCGCGGGTTGCGTGACAGCGAGTTCCGCCTGATCGTCGATGAAATCGTGCTGCCGTTGGCCGAGCGCCATGCCCCCGATGCGATGGTGATACAGTGCGGTGCAGATGCCCTGGCAGACGACCCTTTGAGCCGAATGGAATTGTCGAACGGGGCGATCTGGGAGGCTGTCGGTAAATCCATTCTACACGCAGCACGGGTGCTCGTGACGGGCGGAGGCGGCTATAACCCATGGAGTGTCGCGCGATGCTGGTCGGGCGTCTGGGCAACCCTCAACAGGTTCGAAATTCCAGCGCAACTCGAACCGCACGCGGTTGAAATGTTGCGTGCATTGACCTGGAATCGTGCACAGGGGAAGAACCCGCCTGAGCTTTGGTTTTCGACAATCGCGGATATTCCGTCGCAGGCCGCGGTGCGGGGTAGTGTGCGCAAACTCGTCGCCGATGCTCACCGGATTTATGTGGATAACGAGGATAAATGATTACTTCTCTGAAAAGAATAACGTTAGTTCTTTTGGTAGTGGTGGTGTCACCAGTAGTGGCGCTATATTTCGTGCCACTACCGGCGGCTGCACAGCAAGATGTGGTGTTTCCGGAGTCGACTCTCGAGATCGAAACACAGTCGGGAACGCGCCACACGTTCAGGATCGAGTTGGCTGAAACAGACCCGTTACGTCAGCGCGGGCTGATGTTCCGCAATGAAATGGCGCCCGATGCCGGGATGCTGTTTACCTACAAGCGTGACCGGGTGATCTCCATGTGGATGGCGAACACATACCTGCCGCTGGATATGCTGTTTATCGAATCCGACGGCCGGATTTCCCGGATAGCCGAGAGTACAATTCCACTATCGCGGGAATCTATCTCGTCCCGAAAGCGCGCCCGGGGTGTGCTGGAACTGAATGCGGGTACGGTGCGCCGACTGGGTCTCTCGGTCGGCGACAGAGTGATTCACGAACGGTTCGAGTAGGCGGCTTGCGGTGCCGTCGCCGTAAGGGGCGGATGTGTGTCAAATTCGCGAGCGGGTCTTGATGGGCTGGACGGGTTCCCAGTGTTCGCCGGTCGCGACCATGCAGGACACGCCGTCCGGCGTCGTCAAGATGATCGACCAGGTCGTGCCCGCTTCGTTGGTCAGGATCTCGAGAACCCCGCCGTTGCTGGCGAGGCCGAGCGCCGCCGTGCGTTCACGGTACGCGCTGGACAGGTGCGACACGGCGGAATCCCGGTCCGTGCAGGCGTCCTTCGGCTGGGCGGCCTGAGCGATGTTGCCGCTTGCCGCGACGGACAGGGCGAGGCCGGTCAGCAGGTGTTTGGCGCGAAACATGTCGGACTCCTTCCGGTGTCGATTGCCGGTCCCTTGCGGTATTGCGGCAATGCAGCGGTCAGAGTGCGATTCTCACCTTAAAAAACACTGAATTTACAATGTGTTCATAAGTCGTGCGCGGGTTTTTCCGGGCGTACGGGAGGCGGGATTTCTCGCGGCCCCCGCGTGGTGAGCGCGATGGCGAGGATGATCAGCGCCGTGCCGGCGATGACCCGCAGTGTGATGGGTTCGGACAGGATCCAGGCCCCCAGCAGGAGCGCCGTGATCGGGTTGATGCCAACGGTGATCGACGCTTGCGTCGGCGTGATGAGCTGAAGCGCGCGGCCCCATACGAAATTCATCAGCGCGGCCCCCGGAATGGCCAGCGCGACGACGACGATCCAGGCCTCCAGGTCGAGCGCCAGGGTTTCAGTCAGTGGCGGCGACAGGAAAAGTGCGAGAACCAGCAGAAATCCGCTGCCCAGCGCCATCGTGAACACGACGACAGGCAGGCTGCCGTAACGGACGTGGTAGCGGGGCGAAAACACATTGAAGACGGCCGCGCATAGCATGGCCAGTGCCATGAAGGCGTCGCCACGCAAGGCGTTGGGCGCGGATTCATCGACATTCTCACCGAGGGCGAGTGCCGCGCCGGCGATGGCGCAGGCGATACCGGCTGTTTTCATGAGTGTGATCCGTTCAATGCGGAATACTGCACCGATAATGATGGTCATGAGCGGGATCGTCGCGAACAGCAGCGCGCCGCGCGCGGCCGTGGTGTCCTCGAGGGCGCGGGTCATGAAGTACGGAAATCCGGAGAACATGATGATCCCGTAGAGGGTGAGCCACAGCATGTCGTGTCGGGACATGCGTGGAAATCGCATGGTCGAGAACAGGACTACGGCCAGAAACGCTGCGGCCATGCCGTAGCGGATCATGGCGAGTGACAGCGAATCCGTCTGGTCGATGATTAAACGGGTGAGTACCACTGTGCCGCCGCCGAGCGAAGTCGCGGTGCTGGCCAGAAGCACGCCGACCATTTTCGCCGGAGGTTTGACGGTCATTCTAGGTCTCGGCGAGAGGGTGAGAGGTCGCGGGTGATGTGTGACGAATTCTCAAAATGGGACACTCAAATTGCGAAATTATCGCCCGGGAATTCAAATATTAGCACGATGAGATGCGCCGCATATCCACGACATCGGTGTTCGTGAGAACGGGGCGGCGGTGTTCGTGAACACCCGGTTCTCGTGCCTGGCGGAACCCGACGCAGCTTTCAGTTTCAGGCCGGTCTGGACACCATCCTTCATCACGCGGCTTGCACCGGAAGACCGCTGCCACCTGAACGGGTTGGCGATGCGCGACGGCCGTCCCGCATTCGTGACTGCCGTGGGTAAGAGCGACGTGGCCGATGGCTGGCGGGATCATCGCGGTGGCGGCGGGATCGTGATCGATGTCGAATCCGGAGAAATCGTGGCCGGCGGCCTGTCGATGCCCCATTCCCCGCGCTGGCATGACGGACGGCTGTGGCTGTCCAATGCAGGCACGGGCGAGGTCGGGGTGATCGACCTCGATACCGGCAAGTTCGAACCGGTAGCGTTCTGTCCGGGCTTCCTGCGCGGCATGGCCTTCGCCGGAAAATATGTTGTTGTCGGAATGTCGCTGCCGCGGGAATCCGGCACATTTGACGGTCTGGCACTCGACGATCGCCTCTCGAAGGCGGGCGCGGAGCCGCGCTGCGGTCTGCTGGTGATCGATACCCAGACCGGCGATGCGGTGCATTGGCTGCGAATTGGCGGTATCGTCGAGGAACTCTACGACGTGGTGGTTCTTCCTGGCGTGGTGCGGCCTATGGCGCTCGGCTTTTAATCGGACGAGATACAACGCATCATAACGATCCGTGATGACGGATAGATCTCATATGTCCCCGGGACGCGGCTCACCCGTGCCGGAAGTTTTTGCCGACGCGGTCTCTACGATCAAGCGCGGTTTCATGCCCGTGATCGTGTTCAGCTTCTTCATCAACATGCTGATGCTGACCGTGCCGATCTACATGCTGCAGGTCTATGACCGCGTGCTGGGCAGCGGCAATGTCGATACGTTATTTGTCCTGACCGCGATCGCGATCTTCGCCCTGCTGACCATGGCGGCACTGGAAGGCGTGCGGACCTATGTAATGATCGGCCTGTCCTCGTGGATGAGCCGCAAGCTGGGCGGCAGTATCCTGGGCAGCAGCGTGTACAGCGCGCTTGGCCATTCCAACGACCCGTCCGTGCGCGGGCTCCGCGATCTGGAGACCCTGCGCGGCTTCCTCACGGGGCCGGGGGTTTTCGCCGTTCTGGACGCCCCGTTCGTGCCGTTCTTCCTGGCTGTGATCTTCTTTGTGCACCCCCTGTTGGGCTGAATCGCGACGGGCGGCGCGATCCTGTTGTTTGCGCT
>Ga0181594_10004610_pt1 | contig 12200 bp, 13 predicted proteins | sample 071ome_18_FD_145603 | JGI IMG/M metagenome (GOLD analysis project Ga0181594, IMG submission 145603) | Coastal salt marsh microbial communities from the Groves Creek Marsh, Skidaway Island, Georgia - 071413BT metaG (spades assembly) | ecosystem: Environmental > Aquatic > Marine > Intertidal zone... | reverse complement strand
CACGTGCTGAAGGGCGAGCATCACCACGGTGCCGATGGTCTCCTCTTCGTTGAACACCGGCATGCCGGCAATCACCCGGCGGGGCCTCGACGTGGTCCCATCCACGAAGGTTTGGCTCCGTCATGTCCTATTTAGTCCATATGGGACTCATGAGGAGAAAAGAGTGTGGACCGCTCCGGTGCCGCAGCACCGGGCGGTCGGCCGCGCCGGTTGGCGTAGATCGTATCGCACGCGTGACCGCTCAGTCGACCAGTTGGCTGATCGTCGTCACCGCGCGCTCACCGTCGAGCACGCGCTGCAGCGCACGGAGCGAGATGACGAGCGGGACGTAGGCACGCCCATCGCTGGTCGTGTACGTCGAGCAGGCCTGGATGGCCTCGGTGTCGATGGACACCTTCAGCGCACCCCCGGCACCGCTTCGTCGGACGTACCCGACGAGCGTGCTGGTGGCCGCCCCTGCTTCTTCTTCGTTCATCTCCTGTTCCTTGTTCTTCGTGGGCATCCCGTTCCCTCTTGCCTCGTGGGCAACCTCGGGGCTCTTCCTCAACCCCCTTGAATCCGATGCTGAGGAAAAGCCTCAATGCAGGTGCGTCCAAAGCCTCCACCATGCAATGGCTTGTCACCGGTGGCGCTGGTTTCATCGGTTCACACCTTGTCGACCGCATTGTCGAGGCCGGAGCGTCGGTCAAAGTCCTCGACGACTTGTCCAGCGGCCGTCTCGAATTCCTCGCACACCACGAAGGAAACGAGCGGGTGACCTTCGTCAACGTGGACCTGCGCGACCTGGAGGCTGCCGCACCCCACTTCGAAGGCGTGGACCGTGTCGTGCACCTCGCCGCCAACCCCGACATTCGTCTTGGCACCCGCGTCACGGACACCGACCTCCAACACGGTACCGTGGCCACCTACAACGTGCTCGAGTCGATGCGTCGGCATGGCGTGACTGAAATTGCCTTTGCTTCCTCCTCGGTGGTGTACGGCGAGGATGCCCCGCTGCCAACGCCGGAGGACCATGGCCCGTGCATTCCCATCTCGCTGTACGGCGCAAGCAAGGCTGCGGGTGAAGGGCTCATTGGTGCCTACGTCGGGACCTTTGGCTTCCGCGCGTGGGTGTTCCGCTTCGCGAACATCATTGGGGCCCGCGGGACCCATGGCGTCATTTTCGATTTCATCCACAAACTCCGCGCGACCCCCGACAACCTCAAGGTGCTGGGCGATGGACGGCAAGAAAAGTCCTACATGCTGGTCGAAGATTGTGTGGACGCCATGATGCACATCATTGGGCAGCACGATGCCCCGTTCACCCTGATGAACCTCGGCACCGAGGACACGTGCTCCGTTCGTCGCATTGCCGAGATCGTGATCGACGTCGTCGGGGTCGACGCGGGGATCTCCTACACGGGTGGTTCGCGGGGGTGGGCAGGTGACATTCCTCGAGCACGCCTCGCCATTGACCGGCTCGTGGCCAGCGGATTCCAGCCACGTGCAGCGAGCGAGGCCGCCGTTCGCCAGACGGCGGAACTGCTCTTGCGTGAGATTGTTGCCGAGCAGGACTGAGAGCGTGTCCTAAGCCTTCATAGCATAGCGGCGGTAGGGCGTCCCATGCGCCTGCGTGACGACGAGGAAGCCGGCATCACGGACAGCCCGTTGCTGATGGTCTCCGTGTTGCTTGCCGTGGTGCTTCTCGTCGTGGCCATGACGGCCGACCCCATCGCGCTTGGCACCGACGTCGGCGAACGTGCTCCCGCGATTGAGGGCGTGGCCTACGACGGAGACGGCTGGGTCGAGTTTAGCCTGGAGGACTACTTCGACGCCTCGTGGAAGGAGGGCGAACCAGGGCAGTGGATCATCCTTGAATTCATGGACACGGATTGCCCATACTGCGTCCAAAGCGCGGCTGAGGTCGGTGACTGGGACGCGTACTTTGACGCGTCCAACAGCGATTGGAACAACGAAGACGTTCAGGTGATCGCCGTGGCCACGGAACTCAACATCAACGGACACGATTCTTCTCGGGCCGAAATTCAGGCCTTCAGGGACATGACCACTGGTGAGACCTGCAACAAGGCCGATTGCGCCAACCGTGGCGGTTCCCCCCACGCTTTCCCGTACGTGGACGACATCGACGGTGACGTCTTCACGGCCTGGGGCATGCGCGGTACGCCGAGTTACTTCGTGATCCAACCCGACGGCATTGTTGCGTGGTCCAGCGCCAACACGCAGGTCTACCAGTCCGCAGCCGAAGCCGTGGCCTCGCTTGCGGCGGTGTGAACGTGGCCGTGAATGCCAACCTGATCCTCGCCGTTGAAGCCATCCCCATGATGGTTGGCTTCCTTCTCACGTTACCGTTTGGGGCCCGCCTGGCGCCGCTGATCTCCAAGTCGTGGCCGTCGTTGGGCTCGGTGAGGGGACGTCAGATCGCCGGCCTGCTCTTGGTGATGCTCAGCGGCCTCATCGTTTCCGCTCACACGTGGTGGATTCACGAACGCCTGAGTCAACTGGGCGGGGATTTCTGCGCCAGCGATGGCCTGTTTTCGTGCGACGACGTCATTGGGCACGATACCTATGGTTATGCTCCACTCATTGGGCTCCCCTGGGGCCTTGTCGGGGTTGGCGTGTTCACGGTCCTCCTGTACGCGGGTCTTGTGCTTCAGAAGGAACCCGATGCCCCCAACGGTCGACGGGCCGTCCAAGCCATGCTGTTGCTCACTGGGGGTGGAATGGGCGTGATCCTCCTGCTCGTTTCGTATGAAATTCGAATCGAAAAACTGTGCCAGTACTGTTCGACGGCCCACCTTGCCAACGTGCTGGTCCTCTTCACCTCGTGGCGGATGTGGCGCATGATGGAAAACGGGACCTGGAGTGACGCAGCCCGACCAGATCCGAAGTGATCAGGGGACGTGCCACCCGGCATGTTCCGGCTCGTCGACGGCTTCGATGGTTTCGAGCCGAAGCACCGTCACCTCAAGGTGCGTCGATTCCGGGTAGATGGCGCGAATCTCATCCACAAGCGCTGCTTTCACCTCCTCCGGGCCTTCACCCAAAAGGACCGACAGGTGCCGCGTTGTGCTGCCGCCTTCCACCACCGTGTATTCCACAAACCATTCTCGTTCCGTGCTTTCTTCCCACGCAACGTCCCAGCCTTGTGTGTCCATGGTATGAAATCGGCATGGCCCCGTATAGAGGTTTCCTGCTCGTGCACGACAATTGGTTGGAAATCGGCGCAATCCTGATTACGGCGGCGCAAATCATTCGTCTTCCGCGCTGTTCGTGATGATTTCCGGAATCTTCCGCGGGATGAGCATCATGCAGATTCCGCCAGCCGCGAAGGCGGCGATGAGCAGCCAGCGCTGACCGTTGGGCGCCTCGACGGCGCTGGGACGGACGGCGATTTCAACCACCGCGTCGCTCAACGTGTCCGCTCCCGGTGCCAGTGCCTCGTCGGCGATTTCGTTCACCAGCACCAGGCTGAACCGCTCAATGGCCAGGTCCGCGCTGAAGGTCGACGAGGACGTAGGTTGCAACATGCAGCCTCCATCGCAGGTTGATGTCCACGCGCCCGTTCTGTTGCGCACATGGAGCTCGATCAAAACGCGTTCATACACGCTGCCCTCGGCCACCTCCACGCTTCCATCACGTGCGGTGCGGTCGTGCTGCAGCAGCATGAGTGTGGTTTGTCGCCCTTCTGCCTGCACGCCACCGTCCACGTTGAGCGACCCTTCTGCTCGGTTGAGGGTCATCCCGACGTCCGTGGCCGTGTCCCTGCTCCCTTCGATGGCCAGCAGCCGTCGCGTGACATCGGTCCATGCGTCCCGTCCCACCAAGGGGGCCTCGCCTTCAACGAGGAACGAGGGTGTGCTGCCGAGGTCTGGATGCAAGGTGCGCCATCGCTCGACACGGGCGGCAGAAGCAGCGCTCGAGACGCCGTCTCGGCCGTCGTCATCGTGCAGCCCAACCAGCACCAGCCGGGTGCCGTGCCGGTCCGCCACTTCGGCGAGGTACGGGTCCACCTCGGCGCAGACCTCGCACCAGGTGGCGGTCAGTTCTTCCACCAACACGCCACGTTTGGCGGTTGCAACGACCTCCGTCGCAAAGGAGTCTTCCGGGTCCACACGGATCGCACCGGCGTTGGTGATGGGGAGAAGGAGGAGGGCCAGCAGCGCCGCGGCGACCACGCGTTGGTGGGCGCTCATGCCGCACGGGAGCCACACTGCCCCAAGAAGCCTCTCCGTCGCCCACAGGGGTCGGAGGCTTCTTGACGGGCCGGTCGAGCCATCACATGAGCGTCATGGCAGACCACTGGGTGGAAAACCATCGGCGCGACGGCTGGAGGAGGCAGGCGAAAGCCGGCGGCTACCGCGCACGCTCCGCCTTCAAACTCAAGCAAATTCAGTCCCGTTTCGAGTTGATGCGGGAAGGCGACGTGGTGCTTGACGTCGGCTGCCACCCCGGTGGCTGGACCCAAGTGGCCGTGGAAACCGTCGGTGAGCAAGGTGTTGTTGTTGGCATCGACCTTCAGGCGACGCAACCGCTGGAGGGTGCGACCTTGCTCACCGGAGACGTGACAGACCCGTTCACTCAGCAGCGTTTGCTCGACGTGCTTGCTGGCAGGGAGGTCAACGCCATCGTGTCCGATATCTCTCCCGACATCACGGGGAACTGGGACATCGACCAGAGCGTTGCGCTCGATCTCGTCGCGATGGTGTTTGACTTTGGACTCCCCCGTCTCGCTCCAGGTGGCGCCTTGGTGACCAAACTCTTCCAAGGCCTCGGTGTTGAGGAATTGATCGGGTGCGTGCGCCCCCATTTTTCGAAGGTGCGACGCTTCTCACCCGACGCGAGCCGAAATTCCTCTTCTGAAGTGTACCTCGTGTGCAGAAACCACACCCCGTGGTCTGCGCCCTCCGCAACCGTTGGCGCCCGCTTTGAGGCGTTGATGACGCAGCGGCTCGATGTGACCGACGACGAGGTGGATGCGACGCCGAGCGGTTTTCGTGTTGTTCGGCGTGGCTCAGGTCAGCATTGAAGAGGGTAAAGGTCGGACATGGCCGGACATGGCCTCCCCTCGAATGCGCGTTGTTGACCTCATGGCAGACCGCCCTGTGAGCCGGTTGGACCTCATCGTCCTTCGGCGGTATCCACGCCGATTGGTTGTTGGAGACAAATTCACTGGTCCCATGGCTGCAGCGTGTGCACGAGACGACACCGGTATCGTCGGTCTTGTCTTGTGGGGTGACGACGTCGATCGTGTTGCTCCAGGGACGTCCATTCGCCTGCTCCGAGGCTGGTGTCGGGAACGTGACGGGTCGCTCGTCGTCAGCACGGGGCGGCATGGCCGCCTCGTGGTCCTCGATGGACCCCTTCCGTCTAAGCAAGCATAAAGAGGGGGGAGCCGTGGCCGGGGCATCCGAGGTGGAATGATGACCGAGAGGGCCACGACCTGCACGACGTCCGGCGTCCCGCTCACCGACAGCGGCTCCACCAGTTTCCCCTGCCCCGGCTGTGGCAGCGCCATTGGCCGCAGCCCCCGCAGCCGGAACCAAGGGGTGCTCTACAAGTGCCCTTCCTGCTTCTTCCAAGGACCCTGAGGTGAGATGATGGGCGAAGTTGTGATGACGTACAAGGTCAACCCGCACACCGAAGTTGAAGACGTCGACCCAGAGGCCATTGCGTCCACGGTGCTCGGCCTTGCAGACGACGTGTACGATGTCCAAGCAGTGGAAATCAAGCCCCTCGCGTTCGGCCTCAAATTTGTTCAGGTTCACGTGAAGATGAACGATGGACCTGGTCTGCCGGACGCCTTTGAGGCGAAGATGTCCGAGATCCACGGCGTGGGTGAAATCGAAGTCCTTTCGATGGGCCTGATCTGATCAAGCACCAACCCCGTTGGCCTACGTTGGCCCTTCAGAACCGCAACCGCGGATTGGCTGTTCGGTGGGTCAGCCTGTTCAACCAAGATGGTCCAAGGGGGCCATCATGAATTCCCTGAGCAAGGTGGTGGCGTAGGCGCCACTGGAGAGCGTGAATCGAAATTTGAGGCAGGCGCCATCGGGGTGCCATCGGTCCCCTTCGCGTGGCCCCTTGCTCCATCGCCCGTCGAGGGTGCCATCGCTGGCTTTCGGGACGGACTCGCAGGTGAATTCCTCGAATCCTGTGACCAGGGCGCGACGGGCACCTTTTGTCGACAACCGCGGGATGGCTTCGACCCTCCATTCCACACCGTTGAGGCCCATGGCGTCGATGACGCCCTGCTCGATGGACCCGGGGGTACCGCCAGCAACGCCGATGTCTTGGCCAGGCAAGGGGCCGGTCACGGTCAGGCGACCAAGCCTGCAGTTCCTGGCAATTCGGCTGGCCGTCCGCGCTTCGACCTCGACGATGCCCTTGGATTCGAGTTGACCTCGCTCGTCCACGATTCCAACAAGGTCGCCTTCGACGGGTTCCGAAAGGGGCAGGCCGGCTTCGATGCGAGCGTGCAGCGCTCGGTTGAAGACGACAGACTGAAGGGCATGAACGGTCATGAGTTGCAGGTTGTTGGGCAACCTTCGGAACGCGCCGACATGGTCCTCGGGCCGCTCAAGGAGGTGGCTCGCCATGCGGCGCTCAAAGTCCATCCAATCGGGGCATGCCGCAATGACCTCCTCGGTCACTCCTTCCTCGCGAATGCGTTGTCGAAACGTTGCAGCATCCTCTGCTTCGTCCGCTCCCGGCATGGAGAGGTACGCCATCACGGCGGCTTCGAAATCACCGGCGATGACGTGCCGGCCAACGACCGGCGTCACGGGCCGACCGGAGCCGAAACGTTGTGGCCCGATCCAGTTTGGAAACCGTTCAGGGCCAAGCGATGCTTCGAGGGACGTGCGAATGGCTTCGACCTCCGCAAGCGCCTCCGTCTCCGTCATTGGGGTGCCGTCTTGGTGTGCACACCCTCGGACGGTGATGGTGAATCGGTTGCCTCGATGGTTGCCAAAGCCGATTTTCTGATGGGTTCGGCCAAGGACATCCACGTCCACGTCGGCGAGGTCAAGGCCAGCGACCTTGTTGGCAGGCGCGTCGATGATGAACAATTGGCGGGTCACGGCGCGCTTGTCCTTCGTACCTGCGAAGAAGACGCGCTCCTTGGGGATCCCAAGCGCTGCAGCCATGCGCGTGATGAAGCGGTTGGTTTCCCAGTTTCGCAAGGTGATTCGTGCAGCCGTAAAGCGACCTCGCTGGTCGAGGTTCACGTTCGTTGCTTGCTCCTCGACCCGAAAATCCTCGACGCGGGTTTTGACCAGACCGCCGATGCCGTGCAAGCCGGTGGCGAATCCGACCAACCCAATCGCTTCTGCATGGTCGCTCGTGCTGCGGTCCATGCGGTGCGCCTCCTCAGAGGGCACCGTTGAATTCCGCCGCAATCGCTGCAACAAGGTCCTTGACCACGGTCGCGGGATCGGCCCCGGTGGTGCGGATGTAGAATTCCGGTTCGTCCAATTCAGGGTGGCCGGGGAAGTAGTTCGCATACTCGATGTCGCTGTGCGTGTTCAAGCGCTCGCGAAGCATCTGAAGCGAAGTGTGACCTTCGCCGGTGACGCGCATTCGCAGCTCGTTGCCTTCGCGGAAGAGGACCTTAACTGCCATGTGACCGGCCGTTCGACCTGCCGGGCTGTTTTCAATGCTTCGGGACCGGGGGCCCCGACCCGGGTTCGCCTGTTCGCTTATGAACCGGGCCGATGGGTGTCGGCACGATGGACGGCGAGCGGCTCGAGGTCTACGCCGCCCGTGCTGCCCCGGGCTTTGGCAAGGCCGCCGTTCCCATCCTTGCCGTGGCGGTGCTGCTCACCCTCGGGTTGATTGGGACGTTGGTCACCGATCCTCCCGAGTTCAACACGGACCTCGACTTGTTCGCTCCGCAAAGCGATGCGATCGATGCACACGACCGCATTCACGAACACTTCCCATCGGAACGCCGGCCGATGTTCGTTCACGTGGTGGCCGATGACGGCTCCAACGTGCTGAGCCTCGAGCATCTGAAGGCGATGAAGGAGGATCAGGACAGCCTGATGGCCTCCTCATCCGCTTCGCACGTCGTGGCGTGGGCGACGGCGGTCACCGCCCTCGACGTGGCCCTCGAGGAACAGACCAACGGCACGACGTTGGCGGACGTTGACGACTGGGCGACGCTGCTGGATTTGGTCCTCGAGGAAGGGACAACGTGTTCCTTGAACCAAGAAGATGCCTTGCTCGCCGCCGCCACCTTTGCCTCGAGCGCGATGCTTCACAGCGACCTCGATATTGGCCCCGTGTGCGCTTGGCTTTCGGACGGCGCAGGGGTGCCCGTTCCAACGACGTCCTCCACGTTGTGGGTCCTGGACATCAATCCCGACCTTCCGATTTCGGAACGTGAGGCGGTTCAGGACGCCCTCCGCGCCTCGCTTGCTGAGATCAGCGATGGGTCTTCCTTGACGTACAGCGCTGTGTCCCTCGACCTGATTTCGAACGACATCGATGACGCGACCTTCGACGGCCTCACGATGCTGATCGGCCTCGCGCTCCTTGTTGTGGTGGTGGTCCTTGCGTTTGCGTTCCGCAGCGTCACGGCCGTTGGGTTCCCATTGGCTGGACTGAGCGTTGCGCTCATCTGGACCTACGGCGTGCTGAACCTCTTCGGAGCCAAATTCACCGCCCTGGAAGTGGCCGTCGCCCCGCTGGTGCTCGGCCTCGGCATCGACTACTCCATCCACCTCCAGCGGGTCTACCTCTCCATTCGAGAGGACCATGAGAGCCCAGCCGAGGCATGGTTGATCGCCTGCGGGAAACTGAGCACACCCCTGCTCCTTGCCGTGGTGACGACGGTCGCGGCGTTCTTGGCGAATGCCGTGTCCCCGCTCCCTCCGATCGCGACCTTTGGTGTGGCCCTGGCCTTGGGCGTCGTGTGTGCCTTCCTCGCCTCCACCCTCGTCGTGGGGGCCTTGCACGTCGTCGTCGATGCACGGGGCAAGCGCTCCTCGGCTGTGGTGCTTCGTATGCCTGCGTTCAGCGAGCGGTTGGTCGACGTTCAGCACGGCCAACGGTTGACCATCCTCATCGTCGCCGTGCTCGTGAGCCTCTCTTCGCTTGTCGGTGCCCTTTCGCTTGAAACCGAATTTGACCTCGCAGATTTCCTCGACGATGACTTGCCCGTCATGCAGGTCCGGGATGACATCGACACGTCCTACGAAGCAGCAGGTTGGAAGGTCGTGTACCTCTTGATGGAGCCCGTGGACGACGCCAGCACCATTCCGATGGACAGCAGGATGATCGACGAGTTGCGCTTCCTGCACAACGACCTCAAGTCCGACAGCGCCGTGGTCGGCACGGATGGAGCGCTTCGGGCCCCGTCCTACGATGGCCCGTACACGGTGCTGCGCGATGCCATGCTCGAAGACGCCGGATTCGGTGGACGGCACGGGCTGGAACTGTACAACGGCGAGGTGTACGCGATCGACGACGCCCCCGGCCAGGACTTTGCTCCTGCGTTCATTGAACTCGCTGGAAACACCTCCGTCGCCGATCCTCTCACGGGACGCACGTGGGCCGACCGGGTGGAAGCAACGGTCGCGCTTGACGGCAACGCCGTCACCCATCTCAGAAACGAGGTCCGAGTGGAAGCCTCGACGTCCGCAGAATCACGTCGTGTGGTGCTCGGCTTCAACGAACTTGTTGACGGCCCCGACGGCTCCTCCGGTCTGAACGATGACTTCGAAGACCATGCCGTCGTGTACGTCACGGGCGACCTTGTGGTCTTGGAAACGGTGCTTGAGAACCTCAGCGTCTCCCAACTCAAGTCGACGGCGATTTCCCTTGGGGTCTCGTTCCTCGTGCTCCTGCTCTTGACACGGCGCCTTGTCCCAGCACTTGTCGTGCTCTCTCCCGTCGCCTTCTCGACGCTCTGGGTTGTGGGCTCGATGGTGCTCTTGGGATTGAAGTGGAACGTGCTCACCGTGATGGTGACCGCCCTCACCCTCGGCATCGGAATCGATTTCTCCATCCACATGTGGCAACGCATGGAGGTCGAACGGGAGCGGTTGGGTGACCGCCGAAGCGCCATGCGGTCCACCATGTCCACCACCGGCGTAGCCTTGGTGATGTCCGCCGCCACAACATCGCTCGGCTTCCTTGTGCTTTTGGCCTCCCCGATGCCGCTCATTCGGGATTTCGGCCTGATCACGGCAGTCACGGTTGGCTTCTCCTTGCTGCTGTCGCTTGTGCTGCTCCCGGTGCTTGCGGACCTGGCCGATGAGGCCACGGGACGCAACGCTCAGGACTAAGCAGAGGGACTGAGGGCATCGACGATGGCCTCCATGTCAAGCCCTTGCTCTCGTGCAACCAACGCGAGCGCGAGCCAGGACGTGCACGGACGGAGGGCCTGCTGCTTGCGCTGAGCGCGTCGCAGGACTTCGTCCCGCTCCAGGCCGGATGACCGGGCCACGAAGCCGACCAAGCGTCCTTCCACCCGCGCGCGAGGGTCGGTGGCTGCGCTGACATCGGGCGCAGGCAGAATCGACGGTTGTTTGGCCTCCACCGTGGGTGCCTCCGAAGGTGGGGCAGGGATGTCTGTTTGCGCTCGAGCCTGCCATGGCTCAGGGTTGAGAAGGTTCGAGGGCCGAGGCATCCACCCAAGAGGGGGGTGAACCTTGTTCGTTGCTTCGGAGGGCGCAAGGCCTGCGTCCCCCTTCGTCAACCACCCCTGCTCAACCATCCGGTTCACGGCGGTGTCCGCGTCACCGATGCTGAGCCATCCATGGACGAACGCCATCTCACGAGCGAGGTCCGAGGCCTCGATGGCGCGACCGTCCCGAAACAGCACGGCAAGGGCCCGCTGGAGGTCGTCGCTCACGTCTCAGGTTCCCCGTCCCCCGCACAAGAACCCGACGGCTCATGCGATGCGCTCGAACCGTCCGTCGTCAAGCAGGCGCCATTGCCCCACGTCATGCGGGCCTTCGTAGAGCGTCTGCTCTGCGCTGTACCTGTACTCACCTCCGCCGGGAAGCGAGGTATGGTCGGCCACGATGGCACCCACGGGCTGGGCATGGGGCTCCGGTTCGGAGGTCTGTTCGGCGGTGAGGAGCGCGTCCAGGGCGGCGTTGGCCGAGCCGAGTGCGGGGGCTGATTGTGGGGGCGTGTTCGCTTCGACAGGAGCAGCTTGGGCCCGTGGTGGCCCCCGAGGTGGCCCTCTGGCTGGCCCGGGTGCCGGTGTTGGTGCCTCGGCGTGCATCGCGGTCTTGAGTTCTTCAGCCTCGGGCTTCGGACGAAGCACGAGACCAAGGAGGACGGCGATGAGCAACGCTCCACCGCCGATGGACGCGATGAGCGCACCCATGTTCGATGAGGCGGCACCAAGCTCGATGCTCCAGGTGTTGCCCTCTTCATCAAGTTCGAAGATGTGGTCGTCCGGGTCGACGACGACAAACAAACGAGCGGATTGCTCAGGCACGTTGAATTGACCTCGGACAACAACGGCCTCGTCGGCGAGGAGTCCTTCGATGTCGCGGCGGACCACCGGGATTTTTTCCTCACCCACCATCATGTACGCCTCCACAACAAAGGTGGCCTCAATGCGCTCGGACGCAGCGGACACCGGGATGACCAGCTCAATGCTCGCCCCTGCCTCCGAAAGGTCGCCGTTCCACGACACCTCGCCGATCCTGAGGTCTGGACCTTCGCTGCTGAGGGTGGTCGTGAACCATGGGTCGAGGGCGGTCAGCGCCGTGTCGCCCACGAGGGCTCGTCCAGAATCGTCCATGCCCGACGCCCAGCAGGACAGGGCCGCCTCAGGGTCGAGCGATGTGGCGTCCCCAAACGAGGACATATCGAAGGTCGCCGTGAAGAGGACGAGGTCCTGCAGGGTGCCGGTCGGCAGGACGTCAACGGTCGCCTCTGGCCACGATTGCTGAGTGGACGACACGCGGCACGTCACCGTCAGCGGTCCAGTCCATGCGTTGTCTTCCTCGATGTTGATGCCGACCTGCACACGGTCGAGGTGGTAGCGGGACCAACGAAGGTCGGTATCGATGGGCACGAGGCGTGGGGCCTCTTCATCGACGGGCACCTCAGGGAGGTCGAAGGAGTGGAGCAAGGCGGTGTCCTGTGGGTCCCACACCTCGATGCGGGCCGCCTGAAGCAACCCCCCCGCCAGGGGGGAGGGGACCACGACCTGCAGCGCACCGTCCGAGACGATG